>LNFM01001476.1_pt1 | contig 53295 bp, 55 predicted proteins | sample 596031 | NCBI WGS metagenome assembly LNFM01 (sample SAMN04254537, study PRJNA301005) | activated carbon metagenome | isolation source: dual media filters at the Ann Arbor, Michigan drinking water treatment plant | place: USA: Ann Arbor
GGTGAAGGTTACGGTGGTAGTCCCGGCCGGAACACTGATAGTGCCGGTCGCTGGTGAAAGGGTCGCCGGTGTACCAACGGTCTGGGTCACACTATAATCGGAAGTTAACGTAGCAGTGCTCGCCGAGAGATCATAATCAACCGTAGTAGTAACGGTAGTAGCAGGGTTAAAGGTCAACGTGAAAGAACCGGTTGGTCCCGCTTCTGCGACAGCACCACCACCGGTGATAGCAACAGTGGAACTTGGCGCCGCATTCGGAGTAATTAAAATATCATCGATACCTACCCACTCGTCATTACCTGTAGCATTGGAAGTGATAATGCGTAACTGTAAGGTGGCCTGGTTTTCACAAGCGACCGGAAGAATAGTATTCACTGCCGTGACCAATGTAGCAGCGTTCTGCGTAGTAGCATCCGCCACAAAAGCTCCCGGTATATTGATGAAATTACCAGTGGTAGTGGTGCGGTATTGTAAAGCTACCGCCTGGACAGCATTGTCTGCTGAACCATCGAGGTCACGTAAATTATATTGTACCCGTATATTGGTAACACCAGTAGTGTTTAAATATAAAGTTATATAGGGTGCATCGGCGGTACCCGAGCCCGACAACGCAACACAGGGTGTAGCGATGCCATCGAATTCAGCCACGCCACCTGTTCCAAATACATTCGGATCATTGCGGTTCGCATTCACATCCAGTACAGGTGCCGCATCATCGCCACCGAGAATTGTTTGCGGGTCAGCACCGGTCGCACCTGTTAAACCGTCACCCCGGAAACCTTGTATACTGGGTACACCCGACCAGTTATCATCGGCGCTGATCAGCGTAGTAGTATTCCAGTCCTGTGAAAAGTTCACCGTGAGCGCAAAGTAAGTTGCATCATACCAGGTGAAAGAAAACTGAAGTATAGCAAAAAGCAGAATGGCCACAATCTTTTTCATAATCGCAGAAAATTTTAGTGCATTAAAGCTAAGTGATTCCATTGTCGCAGCGTGAATTGTTGCACGAATGTTGTTCACATCAATTCCGCCGGGCGATATTATTTTTTTGTAACTTTTCAAAATGACCATCCAGGAATTTTTAGGATCAGATGAAATGGAACAGGCCGTAGCACTGTGGGAACATGGCGTGCATATCACCGAACGCGACGATGAAGTATATCGATATGTATTATACCAGCTGGAGGCTTTTTATGTGGAGACCTGGTATCATAAGGAATATAATGTCATCCGGAAGTTCCGGGCCTTTGAGGACACCAATGAATTAGCACCTTATACGGAACATATAAAAATTGTGCTCAGGTAGATCATGACCTTTTTCATTGGGCTGGTTAAAAAATTCAATTGCGTAAATTTGACGATGCTATTAACCAATAAACCATTTAAACTCGAATTGAATGGCGTGGTCATGGATATAATGGAATTAAGTTTGCCAAAATACACAGCATTCAGGGTGGTATTCAGCAGCCCAAGGCCACCGATCGTTATAGCCAGAACAAAAGATGCCAATAATAATATTTTCTGGACTTCTATACCGGAAGGCAGACAGAAAGAAGCCGAAGGCGTAGGAAAATTGATCGATGATTATTTCAAAGCTAAAAAAGACTGATGTGCTACTATAATGGAACAAAAGTGACAAGGGATGAATATATCCGCTTAAAGCATTTGGAAAAGCTCGTAGCGAAATATGATTTCCTGGACAACCCGATGCACAATGGCTTTGTATATGGTAAGGTTCCCGTGATAAAAAGGATAGAAGGAAAAGAAGATATTGAAGTGTTGGAAATGGAATGGGGCTTTATTCCGGAAGCAAATCGTTTTCCTTTTATTGAAACAAGAGAACAAGTAAATAAGTTCCGGGAACGATTTACTACGCTCAATGCAGTATCTGAAGAATTACTTTTCAACAATAAAATGTACCGGGATGCAACTTTGCATAGAAGATGTTTGGTATTGTCAACAGGATTTTATGATTACCGGCATGAAAATAAAATTGGTAAAAAAGGCCAGCCATTAAAAGCAACAGAAACCTTCCCTTATAGGGTTGGCGTAAAAAATAAAGAGATCTTTTTTATGGCAGCCATCTGGCAACCCTGGACCGATGCAGATACTGGTGAATATGTTGAATCCGTTTCCATTGTTACAACAGTTTCCAATTCATTGATGTCACAGGTGCATAATGTAAAGAAACGGATGCCAACTATATTACCCGAAGATCTTGCCTGGAAATGGTTATTCGAAAATTTGAATGAAGAGGAAATTACTAAGCTTGCAAAATATCAGCTTCCTTCGGATCAGATGGAAGCTTATACAATAGATAAGCAATTCCGTACAGCAGAAGATCCAACTTTGCCCGTCAGCTATCCTAACTTACCTGCATTAATGCTGGATTGATATGGCCGTTGGAAAACTAAATTACACATTCGGTTATGAGGGTTTTAGTTATATGGCCGACATTATTCATTATGAGTATTTGACAAAGGAAGAAATCGAACGATACAAAGTGATGGAGAATACATTCCTTGTCCATTTATTTTCGCCCGTAGGTGTAACGTCATTTGAATTATTCATGAATGAAAATTTTGACTGGCAAACCAAGCCGGAAATTGACCAGGCGATCACGAATATCATTGTTAATGAAATTGAATTAAGATCATTGTAGGACAAGGGGCGGAATATAGAGCTTGCATTTTTCATTCACCTTTTCAATGACATAGTTCGCCATTTCCAGGCTTTTTGTTTCATCGGATATATGTACAAAGAAATAAATTTCTTTCATTCCTCTGTCCAGCCAGCTTTTTATTCTCACTGCCCATTCATCGATTCGGGTGTAATCACTGGGATGTCCATCATTACAAACAAAACGAATCATCGTTTTCGGAACGGTTAATTGCAGATGTGCACAATCTCTCCGGCCAGCAGTATCCGTGATGACTGCTCCTATCTTTTTTGTTTGCAGGTACTCAAAAAATTTATTGTTGCTAAGGTAATGGGGGTGCCGCATCTCAATAAAAAATTCGAAATTAGCGGGTAGTGATTCCAAAAATTCAAACAATTCACCTTTGCGCCGGTCTGAAAAAGTATCCTGCAATTGAATAAAGACGGGTCCAAGATTATCGCCAAATGCAGCCAGGCCTTGTAGAGCTTCTTCCAAGATCGAACTTTTTTTATGAATAGCTCCCCTGTGCGTGATCCCCTGGAATAATTTAGGGCAAAATTTAAAGTTCCTTCCGCTAGCCTCAGCCGCCCATTTCTCGATGGTATAAGGACTATATAATTTATAATGCGTGGCATTCAGTTCAACACTGTTGAAATGCTGAACATATTGAGGCAAAAATTCTTTTGCTTTTGTACCAGTAGGGTACAACTTACCTACCCATTCGGTCCGTCCCCATTTAGGCATACCAATATATACTGTTGGCTGGGTTGCGGGGGTTCCCGGTAGTACATGATTATTTCGCGCAGGTTCAGCAGGTAAACTGAAGTCCACACTATTTATTTCATCGTTCGGTAATCTTCCAAAATCCATTTGGACAAAACTAATTATTTTAGTAATTTTATACCCTCTAAAACGAAGATATGGCAATCGAATTTCCCGTCCATGTAGGTGGAAAACCAATGCTGGCAACAATCATGAATGAAGAAGGTAACGAAGTACAGTTCGCTTACCGCATTCGTTTTTCGAACGGGTACGAAGATGTATTTTGTTTGGAGGAAGGAATAGTGGAAGGTGATAATAAAGATACGTCCATCCCCTATGCCAAAGCCATCCGCAATGATATAGTGAATGTAATAAATTTAGATACAGCTAAGTTCTGGCAGGTGTTCCAGCATCCCATTGATGGTATCGCTACCAATGTTTGGGTGATCGAAAAAGATGATGCTTTCCAGGTATTTTATAATGAATACTATCGCTTTGAATTAAAGTGGGAAGAAAATGAATGGATCGTTTCTTCCAGGTCCAAAGATCCTGACCATAAAATTGATCCCGTTATTGCCGCTAAGGTGGAAACGCTATTGCGGGCAATGTTGTAGTAATGTGATCTTTCTTCTATACATACTTTCCATTGTCAGCCAGGAACCAACAGAAATAAAATTGGTCAATGAATGGTTCCGCTTCCGGAATGAACACAAAGCAGATTCAGCGGAACTTTATTTTGCCGATACGGTACAGGTGTATATGAAGTACATGCGCAATGTGCCGAAGGAAAAAATTACGGCCAGTGATAAACAATTCTGGAAAAATCATCCGAAGAATAAATTTGAAATGACGGCAGCTCCCACGCTGAAGTACATAGACAGTATTGCTATGGTTACCGTCATGGGCAAAGAATACCTGGATGGAATAAATTTCAAAAAAGAGAAAATTGAAATTAAATTCAAAGATCAAAAAATCATTTCGGTCCGTGCTGTTAACTTAAAATAATTCACCCTGCTTGGTGGCCACCGGTAAGTTTTCAAATTTAAATTTATTCGCCACCATCCAGTTCCGCTCCCCTGCCATACGCTTCAGTAAAACCATTTCATCAGCTATAAACCTTGAAGTAAAATGCTGATGCGAATAATGCAGCCAGGCTTTTTCATATTGCCAGGGCTTTAGTTTCATACCGATCGTGAAATTCGGTTCCAGCATAAAGTGCGGGGTATTGTCCGGATCATATTTCAACAAACGGTTGGCTTCGGTCCGGATCAGCTTCACCAAATTTTGTATCGGCAATTTTGAAGTAACATTCAAATAGATCGTATGCGAAGGAAAGCTACCAAAGTCTTTAACTTCCACTTTGAAAGGGGGAAAGCCCATCGCGATCGTATGCAGCTTATGCAAAATTTTTTGCTCCATCATTTCCAGTTGCTGAAACTTTACCAATGCTAAATTCGCCTTCGTCGATGGAGTCCCCTGCAACCGGTATTCGGTATAAAAATCCTTTCGGATCGTTGCAATTTTATTGCTCAGTTCTTGGTGAGGATTAAGAACTAATAGATAGTCGAATACTCTGTATCCGGGTAAGGTAATTTCATTCGTAGCCATAGCGCAACATTTTTGTTGCAGCTAATTTACTAATTATTTTAGTATTTTCAAAATTTTATTGCTGCCCCTTTCCAAATAAATTTTAGCCATTATCTTTAGGGTCTTCTAAACAATACAGCCTTTCATTTTTTTCAGTTACACTGGAATTTTTTTTGATACAATTTGTAAAGCTATTGCATGAACCATTGATGGGTAAGGGTATTACTAGTTTGTAAAAAGATTGGGCAACAAATAGCCAACACCATTAGTTAAATCTAGTGCAAACACAGTACAAACAAGAGAAGAAAAATAATTGAGTATAGAGAGTGTAAATCCGCATCATAGCGTCTGCGAATGTAAGCATTACGTTTTATCGTAGCTCCCGGGCAACAGTGTCGTGTTGTAATCCCATGTACTGGCAGAACTCTTCAACAGTAAAAACCTGGTGTTGTTGCTTCTTGAGACGCACTTTAATCTTCTTAATAAGATTTCTGCAATACCTATCGCTTCTTCCTGGGATGATCTGAATGTCCTTCGGATAAATACACAGTCTGTTCATTAATCAAATAACTTTTTCATACACTATCCATACTTCGGCTATGGCTTTGATATGGCTTCCAAGCAGGCACACATGACGAAGTAAATGAATGGCCTAACTTGATGAAAAAAAAACAGAACGGGTGAAACAAATCAGCAACTAACCCAAATGCTCCCAACAAGCCAACGCTGAACAAGAACTGACATTACGATACATTTAAATGAAAAAATGAAATAACTGCGTCCTCACAGCACTGGTTTTGTGTGCTGAGCTTGTATTTATGCTGCGCCGTCGAGCCTTAGTGCCAGTGCTATCTTTGCAGTTTATTTTATTTTTTTAAACGGATTGCATGTAGTCAACCGTTGGATTGGTGAAATGAAGGTTTGATAATATGAAGAAAGTGAATAGCTTCGAAGACGGAGAACTGATAAATAGAGAAATAAAAGCAAAAGGTAAAGAGAATGCAAAAGATATTCCTGTAAACAGGTTGTATTTAAATACCAATTTTTATTTACTCAAAAGTATTCCTGAAGGATAAAGAATTTCTTTTGGAACAGAAATAATGAATTTCACCATTCATCGTACAATCACCCTTATTTTTTCAAACCGCAAAACACCAAATCTTCCAAAAAAGCAACAATGTTAGACTCATCTTTACTATTGGCGAAATCGGTTAGTGAAGGTAGGTTATCCTTAAAATATTTCTGCAGATGGGACATCTCAATAAGTGTACTGCTGAGGGACCGGGGATATTTAAATTCGGGACTACATTCAAGCATTATTCCGCCAATACGGGCGCACAGTTCTTTATATGGTTTGAACAGCTGTTGTTTATTGTCTTCTGTAACTTGCTTTGTCAGGTAAGCTTTCAAACCTTGTTCTACAACAATCTGGTGGAGCAGGCTTTCATTGATAAAACTGATAGAATGGTCATCTTTGACCGGTGAGGCAAGCAAGCGGATAATTTTTTTGAGTTTTAGCTCGGGCTTGCGGATGTTATTAGTGATATAACTTATCTGATAATCCAACCAGTTCCAATACCAGGCTACTAAATAGATAAGTAAGCGGTGTTTATTTTCAAAATAACGGTAAACACCGGCCTCAGTTGTATCAGCAGCTTCAGCCAATTTTTTAAAATAAAAATTTTCAAAACCCACATCATGGATAAGTAGAACACTGTGATAAAGAAGTTTCTTTCCTAATTCTGTTTCCTGTGGGTCTCTAAGAAACAGGTTGTTGTTCATTTTGATTTGCAAATGCATTTCCATACACTATTTGCTTTATGGGTGGTAGATGGTTTGTGCCCTTTTAACTTGTTGTTTATTTAAAATTTTGGCCGGGCTATTATATCCACAAATGTAGGGCTATTTAGAATGATAGTCGAACTATCACAAATCATAGCTTAATATGACCTTCGTCATTCTTTTCAAATCATTTTAACACCACCTTCATACTATAATTAAATAAAAGCCATATGGTACGTTCAATTCTTGTTCCCACCGATTTCTCTGCCAATGCAATGAAGGCAGCACTGTATGCTGCCTCCGTAGCTCAAAAAAGCGGGGCAATGGTTTACCTGCTGCATGTGATAGAACCGGTTACTGACAACATCAGGCAGCCCTATCCACTCCATGATAGATTGCTGGAAGAAATCTCAAATAACAGGATTAAAGAAATGAAAACATTTCAAAGTGATATGGCCGTTGCCTGCCCGGGTATTAAAACTGAAACGGAGATTGCAAATGGGATGACGATTACTTCCATTCTCGATTTTGCCGAAGGACAGCAAATTGACCTGGTTATTATGGGTACTAAAGGTGCAACTGGCCTGAAAGAAATTTTTATGGGAAGCGTTGCAGCCGGCACTATTGGCCGGACCAAAATACCCGTACTGGCTGTGCCGGATGAGTATGTTTTTGAAGTGCCGGATGGTATATTATTTGCCACCAACCGCTTTGAACAAAACAAAGATCTGCTGAACAAGATTGTTGAAATGGCGACCTTATTTTCTGCCAGCATACATGTTGCCGTTTTTGTAGATACGGATACAGCTGAAGCCACAGATTATATCTATAACACAAGGCAACTGAATCATTACCTGGATTTTTTAAACAAGGCCTACCCCTGCGTTGCCTTTAAAGCTGAACTTTTAGAAGGAAGTGAGTTTGAAGAAACGATAGAAAAATATGATAAAAAAAATGAAGTGGATATTATTGCCATGATAACCTATCCTAAAAGTTTTTGGGAAAGGCTCATGAAAAAAAGTGTAACAAAGAAAATGGCGTTCCATTCGAAGATTCCGGTGCTGGCAATTCCGGCAAAATAATTTCCTGCTGATTTATTGGCCCATACAATAACTCTATTCCTGTCTTTCATACCCCATCAAAACTCCAAACCAACTGTAGTATGAGTGAGGATTATCATAATAATTGATAATGCTAATCATTGTTATTGGAAGGTTGAGTAATTATCTTATAACACATAAAAGACAGACCATGACACACACAAATCTAAATTGTCCCGAAAAAAAATCTGATTATCTCAGGCAGTACGTACCGGCTCCGCTTACGCTGGATGAACTGATGGCTGAATTGCAAAAACCGCATGTAGGAGAAATAAAGCCACTGATTAATGTGGCAGAGATAAAGGATGCATTCATTATTGAAGTGGCTGCTCCGGGGTTAAAGAGTGGTGATTTTCTGGTAAGCATTGATGAAAATGTACTGTCCATTGCTGTGTTGCATAAAGAAACAGGTGCAGGCAGTAAACTGTATCACCAGCTTGAGTTTAACTATTGCTGCTTTAAAAGGGAAATTGTTATACCTGGAAATGTTGATGCTGATTTTTTAAGTGCTGTGTATAAGGATGGCATCCTATGTATAAGACTGCCCAAAAGTAAAGAACGGGTTATAAACCATGTGGAAAGGGTTATTATTTATTAAATAATCACTTTATAAACTTCAAATTATTCTGTTATGAAAATACTGCTTGCAATAGACGCAACCAATTTCAATAAAGAGCAGCTTCAGTTTCCTGCCTTTATTGCCAAACAGGCCAATGCGGAGCTTACTGCTATTTTTTTAGAAAATCTGACAGAAGTATATGTGCCGTTCAGTAAATACGGGCACTTGGCAGGCTACCAGCTTTCAGAAAAAGAAACTGATATAATCAGAAAAGAAACCATTGAAAATAATATTGAAATTTATAAGCAGGCATGTACTGAATCAGGCCATAGTGGAAATTATACCAGAGCTAGGGGTGTGCCCGAAGATGAAACCATTGAAGCAAGCCGTTTTGCAGACATGCTGTTAATGTCGGACGATTTATCATTTGCTTTAAACTATGAGCAAGGGCCTACCAGGTTTGCAGAAGAAGTTTTAACCCATGCACAATGCGCTGTGATGGTTATGTCCAAAAACATTCAGGAGATAAACGAAGTTTTTTTTACCAGCAACGGAAGTTCTTCTTCTATGTATGCCATCCGGCAGTTCACTTATTTGTTCCCCCATTTCCGGGATAAGAAAGTTACACTGCTGTATGTAACAAAAAATGAAGATGAAGCCACAAAGCATAAAAGGAATATTAAAGAATACCTGCAGCATCATTATACGAATGTGGAATTCAAGATACTGATGGGCAGCCCATCTGCCGCTATACTCTCCCATCTTTCCAAACAAAAAGATTGTATGGTAACCTTCGGGGCTTATGGCAGAAGTAAAATTTCGCAGTTCTTTAAGAAAAGCAAAGCGGGTAATATTTTAAAAACACTGGATATGCCGGTTTTTATCACTCATCCTTAAACTTATAAATAATGAAAAAGTTCTTAGCCGTTTTTGATGGATTCTATATGTCAAAAAGCACACTGGACTATGCCATACAGTTAACACAAACTGCCAATGCCCACCTGATAGGTGTATTTCTCGACGAATTTATTTACCGCAGTTATAATGTGGTAAAAGTTATGAAAACTTATAAAAATTACGAGGAAAAGATGAAAGAACTGGATGCAAAAGATAAAAAGAAAAGAGATGATGCCGCACAGCAATTTCAGAAAGCATGCAGTAAAGCCGGCATCCATTTTTCTATTCACCGTGACAAAGGTTTTGCCATCAACGACCTGAAAAAAGAAAGCATGTTTGCTGACCTGATAGTGATTAATGAATTTGAAACATTCACCAAATACAAGCAGGAATCGCCTACACGGTTTATGAAAGATTTGCTGGGCGATGTGCAATGCCCCGTGTTGGTGGTGCCCAATAATTTCAAACCTATTGACAAAATAGTGTTACTGTATGATGGAGGCCCATCTGCTTTGTATGCGGTAAAAATGTTCAGCTATCTGTTTGGCAGTTTTATGGATTTGCCGGTTGAAGTATTGACAGTGAAAAACAACTTTATGGCCACATCACGGGTACCGGATAATAAACTGATGAGGGAGTTTATTAAAAGACATTTCCCAAAGGCAAGTTTCACGGTGGTTAAAGGCGGTGTTGAAGAACAGGTAATTGGCCATTTGCTTAACCATAAAGAAAATGAACTGGTGGTATTGGGTGCCTACCGGCGAAGTGAACTGAGCCGTTGGTTTAAAACCAGCATGGCCGATACATTGATGAAGGAATTAGATACGCCTTTGTTTATAGCTCATAACAAGTAACGTTCATTCTCCACAATTTAAAATATACAATCATGGTTGCAACACTTCAAACTCACAATATGGCACCTGCCATTTTTGAGGAAAATATCAGCCAGTCAAAACTACTGATGTATAAACCAATGGCGGTGTTGCAGGAAAAAAATATTGCAAAAAAGAAAATAACGAATACAAGGACTGTTTTTTCCTCAATAGGGTTGGCTATTCCTTTTCAACCCTCAATGTGGGATGAAAAATCCATTCATTCAGTTTTGAACAATGGGATGGAAATGGTTAAAGCAAAACTGAAGAGCCGGTATAGTGAAGAATGTGCCAATACAATACTTACCCGTTTGGAAAAACTATTTCCAAAATTAAATTTTAATACCCACCGTAAAAGCCTGGCAATAATACTTACGCCTGATGAGGAAAAAATATTTTATCTCAGCTTCCCTGTAAAGCCGGTAGTATTTTTAAGCAAGTCAGTCTCCGTACTTGATCTGGCAGCAAACATGCAGCAGGAAGCAGAATTCTTTTATTTTGTTTTAAATGAAAAAAGTGTGATTCTATACGATTATTTCAATAAGAAGCTTCATAAGGTCTATGAAAATAATCACGAACCCAGTGTGAGTAATTTGTTTAAGAAGGCAGCGGATACAGTTGAATTACTGAACGGCAAATATGAAAAGCCTGTATTTGTTACCGGCAAACTAAATATGTTGGAAGGGTTTTGCAATAGTACACCTTACTCAAAACAGTTTTTTACATTACTATATCATGCATCCCCGTTCCGTTCTGAAATAAAAGAATCACTTATAGATGAAATTACCGGTCACTGGAGTTACTGGCAGTCGAAATTTACTAAAACAAAAATCATTATTGCTAAAGAAACAGGTTCCCTTATCTCTCATTTTGATACTGTGTTAAAGGCTTTTGATAAATGTGCAGATGGTTTATTACTGGTGGATAAACATTTAAAAAAGCAGTTGCCAAAATCAAATAAGACAGGTGGTCTTTTTCAAATGGCAGAAGAATTTATGCAACAGCTTGAAAAATTTCTGGTAAGGGGCAATCGGATTGAAATTACAGAAGCCGGTTTACTGAAAGATATGGGAGGGATTGTGTTGCTCCAGGGAAGTAATAAAGCTTTGCCTGTTTACAGGCAATCCACAGCAGGTGGCAGCCTTTATTAAAAGTGGCTATTAATAATTGTGTAATGCAAATTCAATAAGATGAAAGGAAGTATTAAACTTGGTACGATAAAGGGAATAACGATTAAGATACACTGGACATTCTTAATCCTGGTTGTATGGGTGATTGCTGCCAATGCAGTTAACGGTTTAACGCTTAATAATATCGTGTGGTCACTGATTTTTATAGTACTGGTTTTTTTGAGTGTTGTCCTTCACGAAACGATTCATTACCGAACAGCAAAGTATTTCAATATCCATACCAATGAAATTATCTTATTGCCTACAGGCGGAGTTTCATCTTATGAAAACTTCCCTAAAAATCTTAAAGAAGAATTGCTCATAAGTTTGGCAGGGCCATTTGTTAATCTTGCCATAGCTGGTTTGTTGCTTCCTTTTATACAATCCCACGAACCAATCTGGAACATTGCAAGTCATTTTGATATTATCCATGAAAATGATTTACTCTATAAACTCCATTTAGTAAACCTGGGGATTTTTGCTATCAACATCATACCAGCTTTTCCTTTAGATGGTGGCCGCATTCTGAGAGCTGTACTCGGATTAAAGATGAATTATTTTAAAGCCACCAGCATTGTTATTGTAATTGGTAAAATCCTTGCAGCAGCATTTTTTGTAGCGGCAATTATTTATGTCAACCTATTATTGGTAGTAATAAGCCTGTTGATTTTTGCAGCCGTGCAATCAGAAGAATATGTGCTTTATCTCCGCACTCTGGTAAGTGATTTAACCTTCGGAGAAGTAGTGGTGAATGATTATCATAGTCTGCAGGCGGAGAGCACCGTGCAGGAAGTTATGGGTACTTTAATGAATAATCATACCAAGCACTTTATGGTAATGGAAGGTGGAAAACCTATCGGCACCATACACCGGATGAGCATCATAAATGAAGCCGCTGAAAAAAACTATACCCTGCCGGTGAAAAAACTTATGAAAGAAACCCTGATTTTTTTTAATGCAGATGATAGCGTTACGGAAGGTTTTAAAACGCTGGTTGCATTTCCGTACCGTAACTATCCTGTAATGCAGGAAGAAATTTTTAAAGGAGTAATAAGCCTGATGTGCATTTTAGAATACCTGATGCTTCACCAGCTTAGCCCAAAAGAGCATGAACGGTTAAAGGCATTGATTAAAAAGATTTAAGAACGGAATTAATTATAAAAACAAAATTTAATCAAATGAAAAAAATATTAGTACCAACCGATTTTTCAACCTGCGCCAATAATGCGGTTGACTTTGCAGTTCAGTCAGCCAAATATCTTCCGGTGGAAATTACCTTGTTACATGTGTTTGAAATGAACGGGAATGTTTATACCGATTACATGGGGGTAAACAATGAGTTTAACCAAAGCATGTTGGATGATGTACATAATAAATTAGCTGATGTTAAAAAGGTTATTGAAGAAACAGAAGGAGTAATAGTTAATACCCTTGTAGCCGTAACCCCCTTAGTAGATGCTGTTCTCCAGGCAACAGAAAAACTGGGCATTGACCTAGTAGTAATGGGCACTTTAGGCGCAGGTGCTATAAAAGAAAAGTTGTGGGGCAGTAAAACAGCCGCTGTAATTGGAAAAACCAAAGTGCCGTTAATGGTAATTCCTTTTTATTATGAATGGAAGAAGCCAGAGAAACTTTTACTGTCCACCAATCATTTTGAAAAAGAACCTGCCATCCTTGATTTTGTATTTGAACTGGCCGATTTGTATATGACGCAGGTGAATGTAGCCGTAATGACAGATGAGGATGATGATAAAGCAGAAACCTTCCTGGAGCATACCCGTAAAACGCCGCAGTATGAAAAAATGCTGAAAGAACAGTATAAAGAAGAAGCCCTGACTGCAACACATCTTTACGGGAAAGAGTTTGAGGAAACATTGCAAAAACATATTGATGAAAATGAAATTGATATACTGGCGATGGTTACTTATCAACGTGGTTTTTGGGACAGGGTTTTTCATCCCAGCAAAACCAAACGGATGAGTTATCATACAAAAATCCCGTTGCTGGTTATTCCTGGGAAACAGGAAAGTAAAATTTGATTATCACACTAATTTAAAATTAAATGCAGCTATATGAAACGGATATTAGTTCCAACTGACTTTTCACCCACTGCTGAAAAAGCATTTCGCTTTGCTGTTGATATAGCAGCAAAAGTAAAGGGTACTGTAATCCTCTATCATACTTATTTAGCAGTGGAATCTACTTTTGTAGGCACAGAAAAAATGAGGGAACAACAGAATGGACAAAACGAAGCAAATATTGTTAAGCGTTTGCAACGGCTTAAAAAGAAAGTAATGGGTAATGCTACAGATGTAGCGGTTTCAACTATCGTTGGCCGTTCGCCGCTTATTGACAATATCCTTGGTTTTACAGAGCATAGCCATATTGACCTGGTAGTAATGGGTACTCAAGGAGCCAGCGGTTTAAAGAAAACAATTATTGGCTCTGTGGCAGCACGGATAATAGAAAAATCTGATTTACCTGTGTTGCTTGTTCCTTCAAAATATGAATTAGAAGAAATCAAGCAAATAGTTTTTGCTACCAATTATCAAAAATCAGACAAACAGGCATTAACACTGGTAGATGCTATTGCAAAGCTGTACAAAGCTGATATATCTGTTCTTCATTTTCTAGGTGTTTACGTAACAGCATCTGAAAAAGAAAAGGAAAGGAATGATTTTGATACCTATGCTTTTTCCATGCAAAGGAATTTTAATGAATCCAAAATAAAATTCCACCTGCTGGAAACATCTTCTGTTATTGAAACGATGGAGACGCTGGATAAGAAATTCCCTTATGATTTAATGGTAATGGTGCGGAGGAAAAAGAGTTTTCTAGTAAAGTTCTTCATAAAAAGCTTTACACAAAACATGGCGTATATAACTAAGAAGCCTTTGTTAATTGTACCGGAAGAAGAGTAAAGAAAAAATAGTTCAAAACATAAAAGATGAAATAATGAACACATATACCATTCCCTTTAATAAAATCAATCTCACTCACCTGCCCGAAGTAGGTGGTAAGAATGCATCGCTTGGTGAAATGATTAATAAACTACAGCCGCTGGGCATTGAAGTGCCAGAAGGTTTTGCTATAACAGTGGAAAGTTACCGTGCATTCCTATCGCACAATAAATTGACAGAAACCCTTAAACAATTATTGAATACGATTGACAGTAAATCGCTTTCCACTCTTCCGAAAATTGCTTTGCAGTGCAGAACGTTGGTAACAAATGCTGTGATGCCGGATGAAGTGAAGGCGGAAATTCTGAATGCTTACCGTCAATTGTCGGGCAATCAAAACAATTTATCAGTGGCAGTACGAAGCAGCGCTACGGCAGAAGATTTACCAACGGCCAGCTTTGCGGGACAACATGATTCATTTCTCAATATTCGTGGAGCAGAAAATTTATTGAATGCAGTACATAAGTGTTATGTATCTCTATTTAACGACCGGGCAATAAAATACCGGATTGATAATCGATTTGAACACATGCAGGTGGGTTTATCAGTAGGTGTGCAATACATGGTACGTTCGGATGAAGGTTGTGCCGGTGTAATTTTTACTATTGACCCTGAAAGCGGATTTGAAAATGCAATTTATATGACCGGAGCCTGGGGCCTTGGTGAAAATGTGGTGCAGGGAGCTGTAACCCCTGACGAATACTGGATATTCAAACCTACCCTTGCACAGGGAAAGAATGCCATTATCAGCCGGAAAAAAGGAGAAAAAGAACATACAATGGTGTATGATGAAAAGGGTGAAACAGGAAGGCCCGTAAAAAATATTGAAACTCCCTTATATAAACGTACCGCCTGGATTTTATCGGACAGTGAAGTATTGCAATTAGCAAAGTGGAGTTATGAAATTGAAAAACATTATGCAATGGCGATGGATATTGAATGGGGTAAAGATGGCATCACAAATAAAATATACATTCTCCAGGCAAGGCCCGAAACCGTTCATTCACAAAAAGAACATGGCAAAGTTTATACCTATAAGCTGAAAGAAAAAGGCAAAATTCTTTGTAAAGGAAAAGCAGTGGGTAAAAAAATAATCAGTGGCCGTGCCTGCATCATTCATTCCCTCAGCGATGCACATAAGTTACAGCAGGGCGATATATTAATTGCAGACATTACCAACCCCGACTGGAATTCTCTTTTACGAAAAGCAGTAAGCATTGTAACCAACAAAGGGGGACGTACCAGTCATTCAGCCATTGTGGCCCGTGAGTTAGGCATTGCTGCTATTGTAGGTACGGGCAAAGCTACACAGGTAATTAAGGATGGGCAGATAATTACAGTAGCTAATATGGAAGGCGATGAAGGAAATGTGCTGGAAGGTAATGTGCCGTTTGAAGTGCTTACTGATGATTTATCAAAAGTTCCGAAAACAGCTACTACGCCATTATTTATACTGGCAGATCCTGACAGGGCTTTTGAACTCTCTCACTATCCTGGAAAGGGCGTTGGCTTATTAAGAATGGAATTTATAATCAACAACAGCATCCTTATTCACCCAATGGCATTGGTGCAGTTTGACCAATTGCCGGAAAGCCCGGTGAAAAATACCATTGCTCAAATGACAACGGGCTATAAAAGTAAAACGGAATATTTTGTTCATCAGTTGGCCGAATCCATTGCAAAAGTGGCGGCAGCATTTTATCCCAACCAGGTAATTCTGCGGATGAGTGATTTTAAAACCAATGAATATGCTTCACTGATCGGCGGACAATATTATGAACCGAAAGAAGAGAACCCCATGATTGGTTTTCGTGGTGCATCCCGGTATTACGACCAGCGTTATTTACCCGGATTTGGATTGGAATGTGAAGCGGTTTTAAGAGTAAGAAATGAAATGGGTCTCACCAATGTAAAAGTGATGATTCCATTCTGCCGAACTATAGCGGAAGCAAAAAAAGTTTTACAAACGATGGAATCATTCGGATTAAAACGCGGTGAAAACGGGTTGGAAGTTTATGTAATGATTGAGATACCGAGTAATGTGATATTGGCAGATAAGTTTGCACAACTCTTCGATGGTTTTTCAATTGGCTCCAACGACCTGACACAGCTTACACTGGGGCTTGACAGGGATTCAGAAATAGTTAGCCATCTGTTTGATGAAAACGATGAAGCAGTAACCACCATGATAGCACAGGCCATTGCCGCAGCAAAAAATGCAGGTATCAAAATTGGTTTGTGTGGCCAGGCACCAAGTGATTTTCCGGAGTTCTCACAATTTCTGGTAGAGAACGGTATTGATTCTATATCCTTTACTCCCGATGCACTGATTAAAGGGATAGAAAATATTTCAAAAGCCGAAAAGAAATTATTAACTGATGCTTAAATTATCTTTTAATGAAAACAATTATTTACAGTTCAAAAGAATTTGAAAAGCAATATTTGCAAAGGGCAAATAAAAGGAACCATGAACTGACCTTTGTGGAAGAAGCCTTAAACCTGAAAACAGCGCCGTTGGCCCAGGGACATGAAGCGGTAGTGGTATTTACAGGGGATGATTTATCAACAGCCGTTGTTGACAAACTACATGAAGCAGGCGTAAAGTACATTGCTATCCGGGCTGTTGGCTATGATAATACTGATATTAAAAGGGCCAATGGACTGGGAATAAAAGTTGCCAATGTGCCCGAGTATTCGCCGTATGCCATTGCGGAACATGCAGCATCACTGATGCTGGCGCTGAACAGAAAACTAATACTGGCCGACAGGCAGGTACATCACCACAACTTTACCCTAGGCAATCTTGTTGGGTTTGATTTACATCAAAAGACGGTGGGTATCGTTGGCACTGGCAGAATAGGAACTGTGATGGCCAAAATCCTGCATGGCTTTGGATGCAGGTTATTGGGACATGATATTGTGGAGCACAAAGAACTAACAAAGAAATATAACCTGGAGTATGTTGATTTAAAAACCCTGTGCCTGTCATCTGATATTATTACCCTGCACACACCGCTTAATGCGGCTACCAAATATTTAATCAATAAGGAAATGCTAGATGAAATGAAGTCTGGGGTAATGCTTATCAATACTGCAAGAGGAGCAGTAATAAATACAGAGCAAGTTATAGAAGCATTGGAAAATGGTAAAATTGGTTACCTGGGATTGGATGTTTATGAAAAAGAAAAAGGCATTTTCTTTTATGATTACTCCAAAAACAGGATACAGGATGAAATGCTGAAAAAGCTGATGTGCTTTCCCAATGTGATTGTAACGCCGCACCAGGCATTTGCAACCAATGAAGCCTTAACTAATATTGCCGATACAACCTTATACAATATTGATTGCTGGGCAAATAATAAAGATTCAGATAATGAATTAACCTGTAAGGAAGAGGATAATAAAAACTATGTTCCAACACCCTGGGGAAAATTGAAAACAAAAAAGATAGTTCATAAATTATCTAAATGATGGCACTGTGCAAAACGAATACTTAAATATGAAAAAATGAATATTACAATTCACTCGAGAGATTTTACAGCAAAAGAAGAGCTGACAGATTTCATTAAGGAAAAAGTCGAAAAGCTATTCCGTATTTATGATAATATTATCAGTTGCGAAGTGGTACTGAAAATTGATAAATCAGCTAACAAAGAAAGCAAAGTTTTTGATATGCGATTAATTATTCCGGGAAACGATTTACTGGCCGGGGCCCGATGCAAAACATTTGAAGAGGCTGCTATTCAGGCCATCGGGCTTTGGAAAAACAGATTGAAAAAAGAAAGAGCAAAAACAACATTGCGGCTTAAGAACTGATATTGGTTTATTTTTTATAAAATGTACAAATGAAAAAGCAGGCAGGAATATGGATAGATACAAAACTGGCCGTGATTGTATTTCTTAAAGGGAACAATCATACTGTTAAAACTATTCATTCAAATATAGAAAGCAGGGAAAGGATACCCGGCGAAACAAAATGGTTTACCCGGTTTGGCAATCAATTTATAAATTTTGAAAAGAGAAAGAATAACCGGAGGGCTAATGAGATAAGGATTTATCTCAAAGATGTAGTGAATGAAATAAAAAATGCAGATGAACTCGTTCTGTTTGGTCCGGCAGGTATGAAAACAGAGCTAGAAAAAGCAATCTGGAAGGACACAACTCATTCACCCGTAATCAGGGCTGTTGAAACTGCGGATAGCATGACCGAAAATCAAATTGTTGCGTGGGTTAAGCAGTATTACCAAAACAGCAATTAAATAAAATCACTCACTTAAAAATACATTTTATGTTTTACGAAGAATTATACACTGAATTAGGAAAGCTGTTTTACTATATAGCGGCTGCTGATGGAAAAGTAACTGATGCTGAAGAAGAATCGATGCAACAACTCATTCAAAGCAACTGGAAACCTTTAGAAGGTTCAACTGATAAGTAGGGAACTGACCAGGCCAACCTGATTGATTTTGCTTTTGATTATGAAGAAGCAGAACGTACTTCAGAAAACGGCCTTCAATCATTTGAAATATTTTACCGGGATAACAAATCAAGATTCAGCCCTGCAATTGTCAACAACATTTTGCAAACCGGAAAAGCCATCGCTACGGCTTACCGGGGAAAAAATGAAAGTGAAAAAGAGGCTCTAAACCTATTGATTAAATTGTTTGAAAACTAATATCAAATACCAATCTAATTTATCAGGCATTACTACATATCAGTAACATAGTATACGTTTAAGAATGCATAATTTATACATAAACATCCTGGGTTTTGCTGCCTGTGCTGCCGTTATTGTTTACAGTGGTACTAAACTGGCTAAATATGGCGATAAAATTGCCGAACTCACCGGATGGGGCAAAGCCTGGGTAGGGCTTATTTTAATGGCATCCGTTACATCCTTGCCTGAGTTAATAACCGGTATCAGCGCAGTAGCAATAGTTAAAGAGCCCGACCTTGCAGCAGGAGATATTTTTGGAAGTTGTGTGTTTAACCTGCTCATACTTTCTGTGTTGGATGCCCGGATAAAAAAACCGCTTCTCTCAATGGTAAAATCAAGCCATATTGTGGCAGCCATCTTTGGGATTATTTTATTAACGGTGGCAGGCATGGCCATTTTTCTGTCACATGAAATTCCGTCGGTATTATGGATAAGCAGTTTCACTTTTGCCCTTTTTGGCATTTATTTAATAGCAGTATGGGGTATTTTTAAATATGAACATGCCGCACTTATAGAATCACCTCCTACGAAAATTGAATACACTGCCTCCCATTCTGCCGACCTAAAAAAAGCTATTGGCGGATATGCCATTAATGCACTGATAGTAATAGGTGCTGCTGTTTTCCTTCCATATTTTGGTGAGCATATTGCATCACACACGGGTTTGGGCAATTCATTTTTTGGTACGCTGTTTATTGCTGCCGCTACTTCTTTACCGGAGCTGGTAGTGTCATTAGCTGCATTGCGAATGGGTTCATTGGATATTGCAGTAGGGAATTTATTGGGCAGCAATGTTTTTAATATGTTTATCCTGGGGGTAGATGATGTTTTTTACAGGGAAGGTTCTTTATTTAAAGATATTTCACCTTCTCATTTGTTATCTGTTTTTATTACCATCATTATGACAGCAGTTGTTGGCCTTGGCCTGCTCTTTAAACCAAAGAAAAAGCAGGTATGGCATTTCAGTATTGATACTTTCATAATTATTATTTTATACATAGCACTCATTATATACCTATTCATAAAAAAATAAATTGAATATTATGAACTGGCATTTACTCAATCAACAGGAGCTATTGGAAATGCTCGGCGCTAAACCGGGTGGTTTACGTCAGGTGGATGTTGAGGAAAAACTGGTAACACACGGCCCCAATGAATTGGTTCGTGAAAAGAAAAAACCACTGTGGTTAAAATTCCTGAAACAGTTCCAGGATTTTATGATAATTGTATTGATGGCTGCTGCTGTTATATCGGGCATCATGGGTGATGTTACGGATACGGTTATCATTTTATTAATTGTAGTCATCAATGCCATTATTGGTTTTGTGCAGGAATACCGGGCAGAAAAAGCGGTGGAAGCTTTGCGTAATATGGCAGCGCCTAATGCTACTGTATTGAGGGATGGAAATATCAGGATTATTTCTGCAAAAGAATTAGTGCCGGGAGATAAAGTATTGCTGGAAGCCGGGCAAATAGTACCTGCGGATATCCGTTTATTAGAAGTTCACAGCCTTAAAATGCAGGAAGCAGCCTTAACCGGCGAATCACACGATGTAGAAAAAAATACAGGCGAATTAGAAGGAGAAGATATGCTACTCGGCGACCGGAAAAATCTTGCGTTTAAAGGAACATTTATTACCAATGGCCGTGGAGAAGGCGTAGTAGTGCAAACCGGAATGGAAACAGAAATGGGAAAAATTGCAAGGATGCTTGCCGGTGAAGACATTACCACTCCTTTGCAAAAAAGAATGACGGCATTCGGGAAAAAATTATCTTTTGTAGTGTTGGGTATTTGCATTGTAATTTTTGCAACAGGTTACCTGCGTGGTGAAGAGCCTTTACGTTTATTGTTGACCACTATTTCCTTAGCAGTAGCTGCGATACCCGAAGCATTGCCGGCAGTAATTACCATATCACTGGCATTCGGCGCAAAACGGATGGTGAGGCGGCAGGCACTTATCCGCAAATTACCGGCTGTAGAAACATTGGGTTCTGTCACTTATATCTGCACAGATAAAACCGGAACGCTGACGCAGAATAAAATGCAGGTTGAAAAATCGCTGACTATAAATAATGCAGCATGTGATGATGTGAAAGAGATTTTATTATTGAACATGGCGTTGAGCAATGATGTAAATATAAATGAAGATGGAAAAGCAGTGGGTGATTCTACTGAACTGGCATTATATGAATATGCTGCAGCTAAAGAATTTCATAAAAATGATTTACAGCAGAAATATCCACGGGTTGCAGAAATTCCGTTTGATTCCGTTCGCAAATGTATGAGTACCCTGCATAGCTACGAAAACAAACATCTGTTATTGGTAAAAGGGGCATTGGAATCCTTATTGGAGCGTTCTTCATTTTTGGAAGATGGTTACGTTAAAGATTTACATCAGCAAACAGAAGCAATGGCTGCCGAAGGCTACCGGGTATTGGCACATGCTTACCGTTGGGTAGATGATTTTTCAGCACAAACTGCTGTCAATGATTTAGAAAATAATTTAACCATCATCGGGCTTACGGGCATCATGGATCCTCCACGGATGGAAGCTGCACAGGCTATCTTCGATTGTTATTCGGCAGGCATACAACCGGTAATGATAACAGGCGACCATCCCGAAACAGCCCGTAGCATCGCATCCAAAATTGGCATACTAACCAAAGAAGATAAAAACAACCCATACGCAGTAATAAGCGGTAAAGAATTAGCTCAATTGAATTGGGAAAACTTTTTAAGCCGTGCAGAAAAAATAAGAGTGTATGCAAGGGTGTCACCTGAACAAAAATTACACATAGTAAAAGCCCTGCAGGAGAAAGGCCAGTTTGTTGCCATGACAGGTGATGGCGTAAACGATGCCCCGGCATTAAAAAATGCAGACATAGGTGTAGCAATGGGCATTACGGGTACTGATGTTTCAAAAGAAGCTGCACACATGATTTTACTGGACGATAATTTTGCTACCATTGCAAAAGCTGTAAGGGAAGGCAGAAGAATTTTTGATAATATCCGCAAGTTTATTAAATACACACTCACTTCAAATGCCGGTGAAATATGGGTGATATTTTTAGCTCCGTTAGCGGGGCTTCCCATACCGCTGTTGCCTGTACATATATTATGGATAAACTTAGTAACGGATGGTTTGCCTGGCCTTGCCCTTTCCAGCGAAAAAGCCGAGAAAGATATTATGCAGCGGCCACCACGTCATCCCAAAGAAAGCATATTTGCAAAAGGCCTGGGTGTGCATGTAATATGGGTGGGGTTATTGATGGGCGCCTTATCACTCGGTATGCAGGCATGGTCCTTACATGATGGTAATTCACATTGGCAAACGATGGTGTTTAATACACTTTGCCTAAGCCAGATGGGACATGTACTGGCTATCCGTTCAGAAAGCCAATCGTTTTTCAGTATGGGGATGTTTACCAATAAGCCGCTTATTGGTGCAGTACTATTAACCCTGGGTCTGCAACTTGCAGTAACGTATGTTCCTTTTCTGCAACCCATCTTTAGAACGGAAGCGTTAACTCTCAAAGAATTTATGATTGTAGGTATCGTTTCATCTCTGGTATTTTTTGCAGTGGAAATAGAAAAAGCCATTTTCAGAAAAAGAAGATCAGCTACAAAATAATATGACAGCTACACAGCATAAAAAAATATATGTAGCAAAAGAATCCGGTAAACGCATGGTGTTTTTATCTGGTAAGCTGAAACGCTCAGGTGCAGATGAAGCTTTATGTATACTGATATTGAATAAAATTTTAGCCGAAGTGTATGATGGAATCTCCACACAGGAAATTTACAAAAGGGCGTTCCAGCTATTGCGCTACCAACCGCGCCAGCAGACCGCCCGGTATAAACTAAAAAACTGCAATGGGGAGCTGGGACCCAGCAGGGTTACTATGTAAAAGATGGTAACCCTGCTTTGATAGAGCAACCGAAAGTATCCCGGAAGCCAATACAGCAATGACAAACAATATAAATAAATGAAACAAATAAAAGAGGATAAAAACAATAAAGAAAAACCGCGACTTTTAAAAAAATATATCTCGCAAAAAATACTCCTTACCTTTTTTGTGCTGGTGCTTGTGGTGGTTGCAAATATATTACTCAAAAAATATGGAGGCGGATACTTCAATGATATTGCCCAAAGGTTTTCGGGAAATTATTTACTTGCGGGGTTAATCTTTTTTACCAGCGAAGTATCAATCGGTATTTTCCCGGTTGAATTTTTTATGATGATATATCAATCCAAAGACTGGGGTGAATATGTTTTAATTGTACTCATTTTAGGTATTTTGTCTTCCCTAAGTGGGTTTATTGCATTTTTAGCAGGTAAATATTTTGAGGATGCTAAAATTTCAAGGAGGATAGTTACCCAAAAGAAATTTAAAGAATACAGCGAATTGTTTTTAAAATATGGATGGGTAATTATTATACTTGCTGCTACCACTCCGCTCCCCTTTGCTATGGTAAGTTTTATTGCAGGATATTCTAAATTTTCACCTTATACCTATTTGAAAATTATTGTGCCGGTAAGGATTATCAGGTTTTTTATTTCGGCTTGTTTTATAAAGTACAGTATTAACTTATTTTAGTCTTGCTAACCATATGTCAAACTGTAACGAAAAGTAATACCAGCTTAACACTCATGAACAAAAAAACAGAGAAAAAGCAATGAAGCCGTAGAAACTAGATTTTTATAACTCAGTGAAAATATTCATAGCAAACAGTAATTTGAAAATTAAAATTATTTAATTCTAATAACAGGAGTTATTCTCTTAACCAACAAAAAACTTTATGTGTCTTTTTCAGCAGGTAAAATAGGATTTATTAAAAATTGATTTATCTGGTATTCTTTAAAATTCTAAAGGACAATGCCACCCTGCGGCGAACAACTGGAGTTCTAAAGGAGGGTTGATAAATGAGATGGGGCAGCAATATTGTTACAATGAAATGACTTTACCACCATGTATCTTTTGATAATAACCATATTTCTATTATTATTCTTTACGCTGGTATTAAAGAAAAGCTTGCTGCTGTCGGGAGTTGCAGGTTTAATAGTAGCTGTAATAGTTATAATTTTCTCCGAAGGCTTTCAAATAAATTCATTCATATCACCTGTTTTGCACGGTTTGCTGGTAGCGGCAGAAATAGGTTTACTGATTTTTGGGGCAATACTTTTTCATAATTATCTCCGAGCAGGCGGCTTTATTAAAAAACTTGAAAATTCACTGCAACAATTTTCTACGAACAAACTGGTGATTGTTATCTTACTGGCTTTCTTTTTTGGAAGCTTTATCGAAGGGGTTTCAGGCTTTGGCACACCGGCCATGATTATTGCGCCGCTGTTGCTGGGTTTAGGGTTTCCTGCATATTTGGCCGCAGCATTGCCTTTATTAGCCAATACAGTTCCGGTTATTTTTGGCGCTGTGGGTACTCCCATAAAAATCGGTTTAGCTGATTTACCGGTGCAGCAAATGCCAATCTATGCAGCCATGCTCATGCTGTTGCCGGCTGTTATGATACCAATTATATTTAAACGGTTTTTAGAAGCAGATAGTTTGCTGCTAAAAGGTTCAAATGCACTGAAGAATTACTTTATCGCTGTTATGGCCGGAGTTTCATTTGTTATACCGTTTATCTTTTTCTCCAATTTGGGCCCCGATTTTCCCAGCATGGCGGCCCCGGTTGCCGGATTAGCAATTTGGTTGCTGATTGTAAAAACAACAGGCAGTTCGTTCGCAACCATCAACCGTACTTCTCTTTTACATTTCTACAAAACATTCAGACCTTATTTGTTTATTGCATTATTATTGGTAACAGGAAAATTTTTGTTGGGAGATATTAAATTCAACATCGTATGGCCCGCTGTTGGGTTAAAGAAAAGCATCCATCTTTTTCAGCCGGGGTTAATTTTTATAACAGGGTTACTGCTATTATATGCTTTTGGTAAAAACAATACTGCTATTTCTATTGCCACTATTTTTAAACAAACAGCCACCCCCCTGCCCACTACTTTTATAACCATTGCCTGCCTTGCAATACTGGCAAAATTATTATCTCAGAACTTAGATGTAAAGGAACTACTCAGTTCTGATAATATACCTGCTCCGCTGTTTTATATAATGGCTATAGCCACGGGATTTTTAGGAAGTTTTATTGCTGGCAGCGCCACCGTATCTAACCTGATGTTTGGTACGGAATGGTATCAGACAGGGCAACAATTTCATTTGCATATCCCTTTATTGCTGGCCGCACAGTTAGCCGGTGCAGCAGTGGGCAATGCCCTTTCTGTACAGAATATAGCTATGGTGCAGGCTGTTTTAAATGAAAAGGGACTGGAAAGAAGTATAATAAAAAAATTATGGAAGCCGGTATTGCTGTTCTTTTTATTTATCTGTTTGACTGCTGTTTTTTTGAGTCTGCTTAACAAAATACAATAAATCTATCAATCCTCTGCTGCTGGAATAGCCAGTAACGGTATGCTGGTACGATAAGCCATTTTTTTAGTAGCTGAACGGGTAAAAATACTTTGCAGGAGGCTTCGTTTGTAAGTAACCATTGCTATCATATCTATGGAATGTTCATCAATATACAGTTGCAGTGTGTCTTCAAATTCGCTGCCCTTCAGGTGAGAGGAGATTACTTTGATTTCCTTATTTCTCTTTTTTAATTCGATTTTATATTCATCCAGCTTGTTTTTATGGTTTATATAATCCTCAGTAGCTGCTGTATCAATGTCCGTGAAAACGATAACATGCAAATGAGCTTTAAATAAATTCACTACTTTAAAAATAGCGTTGAGGATATTTGCATCGGTTTCAAAACGATTAGTGGCAAAGAGTATGTTTTGAGGTACTCTCCATTTGTACATCCTCGGTATTGCCAATACAGGGACGGCAGCATTGCCAATTACCCTTGCAGTAACACTACCCATAAAGACCTTTTTTAAGCCAGATGCCCCCTGTGTTCCCATTACTATAAAATCAACCCCAAATTTCTCACTGGCTTCAACGATTGAACTTTTTATGTCCTTGTCATAAAGCTCTGCTGAAACATGTATACCCGGTTTAAGTCTTGCAATGTTCTTCTTTTGAACCTTCAGTTCGTCATGCAATTTTCTGGCAATATCCAGGTTGTACTCTTCAAATAAAATTTTTCTGCTTGCTGAATCAGTATCAATTATCTGGTAAGCATGGAGTAATATTATTGCTGATTTTTCCGTAGCTATATTAACGGCGTAATCAATTGCCTTTTGTGCATTTTTTGAAAAATCGGTGGGAACAAGCAGTTTCATTGTCTATCTTTTTTTGATGGCAAATAACGGTATTGTCATTTGATGGCTTATTCCTTCCGTAACACTGCCTTTAAATAATCTTTTAAAAAAACCTTTTTCGTTTGGAAACATAACCAACAGGTCAGCCCTTTTTTCCCTGATGCTTTCTTCAATCAAGGATTCAATGTCTGTACCCGTTTTCACATCTGTTGTTATTTTTTCATATCCTGTACGTTCTGCAATACTTTTCAACTTTTGGTACGCCTTTAGTTTTTCTGAAATATCAGGCTTTGAGATATGTACAATATGCAGAGTAGCATCGAACATGATTGCATAGGGTAAAATTCTTTTAACTTCTTTTAGAGTGTCTTCCATATCCGTTGGATAAAGGATACTGTTTATACCCTCCAAATTCCTGGCCGGGGGAACGGCAATTACGGGAACTGATAAATGTGCTATCATGCCTAATGCAAAACTTCCCAACATTACTTTTTTCAATCCTGTAGTACCTTTTGTACCCATTACTACAAAATCAATTTTATTTTTTCGGATAAAATCATTTATCCATCTATTCAAAGGGAACTGGTAAAATATCTGCATCTCAATTTTTCCGGCATCCATGCCTTCTTTAATCAGTCCTTCTTTTATGCTTGTCTGCTTCAGATTAGCATCATGTACCATTTCATCATTGGCTAAACCCCACCAAACCGAATGATGCGGAACGGCATGAAATAGAATAATTTTTGCATCCAGCTTAATGGCAAGCATGGCTGCATACCGTACAGCCGTACTGGCTATTTCAGAGAAATCAGTTGGCACAAGTATGTTCATAATGATGATTTAAATTTTTAGTATTCCTTACCAGTTACGAGATACAATTTTTCATAGTACTCTTTTGCCAATCGCTTACTGTCAAATTGAGGTACAATACCCGTCATCCCCTTTTTTATTAAGGATAACCAACCAACAGGATTATCGTAATACATAGGTAATACTTCTTTTTCTAACAAGTCATACAGGCTGTTCGCATCTGCTTCATCCTGCAGGTGTATGGGTAAACTGATATCTGCCGGTTTGATAACAAAACAATTTTCTTTATGTGCAGCAAATTCAGGAAACCATCCATCGGGAATAGAAACATTCACGGCTCCGTTCATAGCGGCAGACATCCCGCTGGTGCCGGATGCCTCATGACCAAGCCGGGGCACATTCAACCATACATCAGCACCTTGTTTCAGCAGTTTGGATAATTTCATTTCATACCCAACAAGAATAGAACAGTTTGTATAGATTTTACACAGGTTTACAATTTTATCAAACAAAGCAATAGCCGTGTAATCCATTGGATAAGGTTTACCAGCCCAGATAATTTGAATCGGTCTTTTGGTATCAGTTACTAATTGATGAAACCGTTCCATGTTATTGAAGAGCAATTCAGGCCGTTTATACCCGCCAAAGCGTTTGGCAAAAACAATTGTCAATATATTTTCATCATAAATCTCACCATTCTGGTCGGCTACTTCTTCAAACAACAGGTGCTTACATTGTTTCTTCCTTTTTAATAATGCTTCGTCATCATCATGGGCTAATGCCTTATACATTTCTGCATCTGCCCAATAAGAAAAACTTTGTGCATTGGTGATGGAGATGCTTTTACAGGTGTCTTCAATCCCTTCCCACATCTTACATAAAGTTTGATGATGTAATTTTGATACGCCGTTTGCCCTGCCTGCAAAACGAAGTGCAGTAAGTGTATGGTCAAGTATATCGTTTTTGATGTGAGTGATTTTTTTTACTTCATCCAATGGAATGTTACAGAAGAACCCCAATTTTTCCAATAATAAAATATTTGTTTTTTCATTACCACCTGGTTCCGGGGTGTGATTGGTAAACACTAAACGCTTTTTCACTTCTTCCACAGTTTTATATCTTTTGTAAAGATGAAATGCAAGTGGCAGCGCATGGGATTCATTCAGGTGATACACATCGGGCAGCCAGTTTAATTTTTCAAGCAGCTTAGCACCGCCATCACCCAATAATATAGCCGCTGCAATTTTTGTTTCAGGATTAGAATCGTATAATTTATGACAAATAGTTTTGGCTAAGTAATCGTTTTCAGGAACATCAGTACTGAGAAAAAATACAGGTTCTGTATGAAATATTTCTGGCGGCAAATAATACGCAGTAACAAATACTTCATGACCAGAAACCCTGATTGTAAATTTTATATCTGTTTTTTTAAGAAAACCATATACTTTTTCCTGGAACAATACATCCATTGCCTGATCTTGCTTCCGTACCTGGTCGTAATAACCGTACTTCCATAAAATACCAATGCCCACCATATTTTGTTGCAGCTCAAATGCACTACGCATATGGGAACCGGCCAAATAACCCAAACCTCCTGAATATGTTTTTAATGGCTGATGAATACCAAACTCCATGCAGAAATAAGCCACCTTTTTTTGATAACTGAATTCAGGTGTATAGGGATGTTTAAAAGAAAAACTCATGATAATATTTTTGACCCTTATGGGTAAAATACAAAAATATATATCACATTTTCAATGATATACGTCAGGCTGTACTATGATAGAGTGCAGGGTTTGCTGAAGAATAAGTAATTTCAGATTTGAGGATATATTTTACAAAAACCACAAATTCTCCTTCCCAAAATCCGGCAACTTATCATGCTGAAAATGAGGATAAATCTTTGCCACCATTTCGGGGTATTTAATGGTAACAGGGAGACCTGCTGACTGGTGCTTTTGACAATAACAGCCTTATTTTTCGCTTTTAAAATAATATTATTAGCGGAGCGAATTGAACAATTAAGAAGTATTTTCTGATCCGTGACAGTAAGAAATTCCTTTAGCTTCAATTCTTCTGCCGGTCGTAGTCTGACAACTTATGTTTCATCATTGCTTTTTCAACTCTCATTTCTTTCTGTTTCCTTATTAAAGTCGTTTTGCGCAATTATCAGAAAAACATTTCAATACTGTAGTTCTATCAGTAAACTCATTTTCAAAATACTGACAGACTCTGGTTTTTTAATATTAGAGTCTTGTAGTTCTAAAAATTTATAGTCTGAAAAATGTGGTACTTGCAGGTTTATTTACTTTTTGATTCAGTTAAACACGGAATTGAGAAAGAATATTTTACCTGTGTTATTAAAGCTTTTTATGAGAGATTGAGTAAATGCGAAACGGTAAGAATTACTTTCCGATACAACAAACGTTACAATTTGATGACTAATACCTTCTGCACTTGGTGCAAAAACTGGGCAACAAAAGTGCTAAAAAGGGGCTTTTTTTTCAATTCAAATTCCTCATTTTCTAAATTATATAAGGAAGGAAAATTTGGCGACCTTATTATACAAGTTTAGTATCAGGATGCCCGTTGTACATATTTTTGTCCATATCTTTTCTTCACACTATCAATCGCCTGGTACAACTTTATCATCTCCTGGCTATCCTCGAACAGATCGATCTGGTAAGTCCCCGGAATCAAATTCGTAAACCGCACACCCACCAGTCGTACCAGCACTCGTCGTGTAAAAAGTTGTTGAAACAATCCTTTGGCAACCTTTACTAAAATATGATCAACATTGGCGTATGGAATTTTTTTTTGCAGGGTATGCGTATCGCCATCGGAATAACGCAGCTTCACTGTGACACAACCGGTCAGCTTATGTTGAGTACGCAATACAAAACCAATACTTTCCGTCATACGGGTCAATTCACTATGGAGCACTTGCAGATCGATCGTATCCTGTTGAAAGGTAAATTCTGTAGAAAAAGAACTTTGCTCCTGGAAAGGTATCACCGGTGATTCATCAATACCATTCGCCCGTCTCCATAACTCATTTCCACTTTTTCCTAATAAGTTTTGCAGCATTTCCACAGGAATATCACTCAACACTTTGATCGTCTCCACCCCCATCTTAATTAACTTCATCGCCGTTTCAGTACCAACACCGGGGATCTTGGTGATACTTAGTGGCGCTAAGAAAGGTTTCTCTTCTCCAAAAGGGATCGCCAGTTGACCGTTACCTTCACGAGCCGCCACCTTACTCACCACTTTATTACTCGCCAGTCCATAGTTGGATAATAATCCGCTCTCTTTATGAACCTTTGTTTGTAATGCATTCGTAAACTTTTTGCACCCAAAGAATTTATCCATCCCGCTCAGGTCAACATAAAAAGAATCCAAATTCGATCGCTCCACGAGTGGTGTGGAGTCTTTTATAATTTCATAAATCAATTTCGAGTATTGACTATACACTTCATGATCCGTTTTCAACACCGTCGCATATTTGCAGAGTCGTAAGGCAATACGCATGGGCATCGCAGGATGTATCCCGAATTTCTTTGCTTCATCACTACAGGCAGCGACAATGCCCCGGTCATTACTTCCCCCGATCAAAATAGGTTTACTTTTTAAGCTTGAATCACGAAGCCGTTCAACAGCGACAAAAAAATGATCCATATCCAAATGAGCAATATGTCTGTCAGAGCCCTGCATAACGTCTCAGTTTATAACCTACACTTTTCATTTCCCGCACTTCAAGACTGACAACGCCAAAATCTAAAGTGACCTTCCCGGTAGCTTTATAAAAACCACTTTTATGCAAGGGATAATTTTTGGCCGACTCCGGGAAATGAACGGTGTCGATCCAGTCGAGGTTATGATCCATGAAGGTGCCGAAGAACATGGTATCCCCATTTTTGGTAGGCACTTGCTTTCTGGTAATATAATATATTAATACGGTCACAACCTTATTCGCAAACTTTAGTAAGTCCTTTGAAGCAGTATAGTTGGAAGCATCATCATCCACCAGTCCGAATGGATTACATAACGGGAACCCTAAAATTTCGATCTGGTCATAAACGTCATCCAGTGGATGATCTGACAGGTCGGGTAATGTAAAGTTCACGACGGGCTCATTAAACAATGAAGGGCCCGATAACTGCGGTTGTAATTTCTTTTGTAATGCATTCAATTCCCAGAGTAATTCCTTCTTTGATTTTTTGGTAAAACGAAACGCCCCGATCTGTATCATCAATTCAACTTGCTTTTGACCAGCATCAACCCGTTCCATAAAATTGACCAAATTCAGAAAGACAGCATTATTTCTTTCTTCCAATATTTGTTCGACCAGTTCTTTTCGTAAACCTTTGATATGAATAAATCCCACATACACTTCCTGGTCCTGAATGTTAGTATACGCATCACTTTTATTGATACAGGGTGGATGAATATGCCCGCCTGTTTTTAATAATTCTAAAAAATAAAGTTCCCTCGAATAAAAGCCACCGAAATTATTGATGACAGCCACCATGAATTCTTTCGGAAAATAAGTTTTGAGATAGAGTGACATATAACTTTCCACCGCAAAGCTGGCAGAGTGCGCTTTGTTGAAACTATATCCCGCAAAACTTTCCATCTGCCGCCATACTTCAGTAGCTAGTTCTTCAGTATGACCAAGTTCCTTACAATTTTTGAAAAATTTTTCTTTCACTAACCTGAATTGATTACTGCTCCGGTACTTCCCGCTCATGGCACGACGTAACACATCTGCTTCACCCAATGTAAGGCCTGCGAAATAATGACCGATCTTGATCACATCTTCCTGGAATACCATGACACCAAATGTTTCAGATAAATGTTCTTCGAATAAGGGGTGCAGGTAAACAATTTTATCACGATTGTGATAACGATAAATATATTCCCGCATCATGCCAGATTCAGCAACTCCGGGACGAATGATAGAAGAAGCAGCCACCAGCGTTAAATAATCATCACAACGCAGCTTCATTAATAAATGCCGCATCGCCGGTGACTCAATGTAAAAGCAGCCGATCGTATTCGCTTCTCTTATTTCCTTCGCGACAAGCGGATCTTTTTTAAATTTATTAATGTCATGGATATTTATATCGGCATTTTTATTTTGCTTAATGAGGCTCAATGCTTCCTTGATATGACCCAATCCCCGTTGACTGAGTATATCATATTTATTCAACCCGATATCTTCTGCTCCGAACATATCCAGTTGTGGTGTCGCAAAACCTTTCGGTGGCAGGAACAGTGTTACATAATTGTATAATGGTTCTTCACTGATGAGCATACCACAGGCATGCAGCGAACAATTATTCGGAACATTCTTCAGCATCTTTCCATATTGAAGGATCAATCGTTGAAATTCATCCTTCGGTAAATTGGTTCGTTGCAACTCTTTAATCTCTTCATCCGGCAATCCCAATACTTTTCCGAGTTCTCTGATAATTCCATCCTGCTGGTAGGTAGTGTAAGCACCAAGCAAACTAACATGATCCTTGCCATAGCGTTTGAAAATATAATCAATGATCTCATCGCGGTCCGTATAGGAAAAATCAATATCAAAATCTGGAGGGGATGTTCTTTCCGGGTTCAGGAAACGTTCAAAGAACAAATTTAATTCAATAGGGTCCACGTCCGTGATGCCCAGGCAATAGGCGACGATCGAGTTGGCACCACTACCCCGCCCCACATGATAAAATCCCTTGGATTGTGCATAGCGGACAATATCATAGTTGCTCAGGAAATAAAAATTAAATCCCATGTCATTAATGATCCTGAGTTCTTTTTGCAATCGCTCTATCGCCACTTTATTTTTCTTACCATAGCGGGATGGTAATCCATCCAGGGCCAATTTTTCCAGCAGTTGCCGGTCACCTTCCATCGAACCGGTATAGGTCTTCTTCGTTTTATCGGTATAGAATTCCATCTCTATTTTACAAGCGTCCATCAACTTGTACGTATTAGAGATCAGGAATGGATAAAGTTGAAAATGATGCATCAGCTTGGCGGGAGAAAGAAAAATTTCTCGTTCATCACACTCCGTTTCTTTTGGTAGTTGTGATAAGAGAACATTGTTATCAATGGCTCGGAGTAACCGATGAAGATTATGATGCACTTTATCCTGCACCGTCACGGGTTGCCCTATCACGAACTTTTCTTCGAAGTCACGCCAGTCCGTACCAAAGAGTTTATTAAGTTCCCAGGGAGCTATACCGATACGTTCATTCAACCGTAAAGTTGAAAACTTTTTCGCACCGAATGGATAGATCACAAATCCATCCCAACCATTCTCAAAAAAATGTAGCTCCTCCGAAGCTTCCGGAAAATCAATTTTCGCCAGTAAATGTTTTGAAAGAAATGCATTGATCCATGCATAGCCCTTGTTATTGGCAGCAAGTAAAATATACAGCAGCTTATCGCCATTGCGCACTTCTACCCCAACGATGGGTTTCACCTGTTGCCCTCTGCATATTTTCACGAACTCCCACACATCACAGGTCGAATTGATATTCGTCAGGGCAAGTGCGGTCACACCCTTGTCCACCGCCGTCTCCACTAATGCTTGGGTAGAAAATGTTCCGTAGTTAAAGCTGAAATAGGTTTTGCAATTGATATACATACAAAGCAAGATTACTAAATTATTTAGTTTTATGTAGCTAAATTTTTTAGCTGCTGGCTTTCAAATATTTACACCTTTGTTTGGATTGGTCTTGTAACCCTCTAAGGAAATAAGGTAGTTGCAGTTCTGGTCTATCAATAAAATACCCCCAAAGGGTTATTTTTTATCATTATGCTGTATTGTAACTTAGGATCCTCATCCCTTATAACATCTGCTTATGTTCCGTCTAAACAATTTCCAGGTATTATCACCTGACAAAAACTTCAATGATCTTTCGATAACAGATCTGCTCGAAGCCCGTGAAATGTTTCATGTTCACCTGATGAATAAAAGAAATGTAGTGGCAACCGCTATCGGCCGGTATAGGATAAGGAAAACGGATCCTTTACCGGGCCAGGTGAATTATACCAAGACCGCGAATAAAGCGAACAGGACGGAAAAAACGTTAAACAATTCTGAAGTAAGGGATTATTCATGGCCTTGTATTTTAGTGTTTGTATCGGAGTGGATGAGAGAATCTGAATTACAAAAGTTTGAGAACTTAAATGAGATGATTCCAAAGTCCATCTATATGCCTGATGGACGGATCGTACCTATCTGCATATTGGTTGCTCCTAAAGATTCTTACAAAGAATCGATACCTGACCAATCCGAGATCATTTTTCCTGGAAACTATGTGGGGGGTGGCTTTCCGTTGATTGTAGAATCGCAGGGAGTACAAAGGTTAGCAACAATAGGATGTATCGTAACGAACGGGCATAAATATTTTGCACTGACGAATAAACATGTGGTCGGAGAACCAGGTACAATAATTTATACACGGATGAAGGGAGTTCTCACTCCTATCGGTAAATCAAGTTCACTTCAACTGGGTAATCTTTCATTTGAGAAAGTGTATCCCGAATGGAGAAGCAAAAATCTATTCATCAACTCCGATATAGGTTTGGTTGAGATTGATGATATAAAAATGTGGAAGACGGATGTGTTCGGTTTAAAAGCAGAAGGTGAATATGGAAAATTAGCAGACCTCAGTACACAGAACTTTACATTACGGCTGATCGGGGCACAGGTAAAAGGCTTCGGCAGTGTATCGGGTAAACTCGACGGGGAAATTGCTGCATTATTCTACCGGTTTAAAACTGTGGGCGGATATGAATATGCTTCAGATTTTTTAATAGGTCCGCGTAGAGATGATCCGAATCATGGCATTGCTACCCGGCAGGGAGATTCAGGTGCGCTCTGGTTATTAGAAACCTGTAACCCTGCAGATAATTCGAAAGTATTCTTACCAATCGCGGTGCAATGGGGTCAGCATACGTTTATTGACAAAGGGAAGGATGTAAATGGGGCATATGCACTGGCCACTTGTTTGAGTAATGTGCTACGTGCTTTGGAAGTAGACTTGGTGCGTGATTGGAATTTGGATAACGATTATACCTGGGGCAAACTGGGTCATTTTTCCATTGCTAACCTTGCCTGTAATAGTGTAAGCGGTACGAAACTTAAGAAACTCGTTAAAAATAATTTGGAACTCATCACTTTTGGTTATGATGAGTTAACCATCAAAGAAATTGATAACGGTTTGAAAAGAATGAAGAACGAACAGGGTTTCTGCCCGCTCGCAGATGTACCAGATCTTGTGTGGAAGTCGAAGATGGCGGGTCTTAAAAGAGGTAAAGAGGGCCCCAATCATTTTGCCGATATGGATAAAAAAGATTCCGGTGGAAAGACACTGATGCAGCGATGCACCGGTACGTATAAGGATATGAAATTCTTAACTCCTCATGAATGGTTGAGCTATTATTTGGATCCTAAAGTAATGGATAAATCAAAAGGAATACTGCCATTCAGGATCTGGCAGATCTTTAATGGCATGGAAGAATTTGCGAAGCAGGGTGATGCAACAAGATTCATTGCTGCTGCAGGGGTCCTAGCACATTATGTAGGCGATGCATGTCAGCCATTGCATGTGTCCTATATGTTTGATGGCATACCACAACCGGATGGTTCTGTAAAAGGGAAGGAAGTGCATTCTATCTATGAAACACAGATGATCAATAAATTTATTGGCCCGATCATGGACAGTGCAGTAAAAAAATTGAAACAGCAGAAATACAAGACCCTCTTAAAAATTTCCAATGGAATGGAAGCTGCAGGAGCCACAGTTGAAATGATGAAAAAGACATTTGCACTGGTTAAGCCAAAAGAGTTGGTCGATATTGTGGCAAAATATAAAGATGGACAAGGATTAGGTAATGCAAAGGTTTCAGAAAAAATGTGGGAGAAGATCGGTGCCGCTTCTACAGGTGAGATCTTTGCAAATGGAGCATATTACCTTGCCTCGATGTGGGCCGGAGCATGGGCGGCGGGTAAAGGAAATACCAATGTAGATGATCTGGACACTATAAATATCGATGATATGGTAGCAGTTTATGAAGATCAGGATTTTTTGCCATCTGTAAATATTAAAGAGATTGGAGCCATCATAGGTTTATAGTTTACTCTCATACCTTTCATGAATTAATTTTAGATTAATTCACCTTTACTTCATATCCATCCTTTACCTGTACGGTTGAGAATGAATGATAGAGTTGATAAACCTGTGGTTCGATCTCCCGGTATCCATAATCAAAACAGAAGGTGATTTCATTATTTTTGACTTTTGTCACCGCAACATGCGTCATAAAGCCAAATTCAAACCCTGCACGGATCAATAATTCCCGTTTAAATTTCTTATCTGATTTTTTTTCATCAAACAACTCCTGCAACACCCGGCGGTTATTTTTTAAAATCCCATTGATCTTATTGATTTCTTTCCCTTCTTTGATCTTGATCGCATTGTAATATTCATCCTTGCAGCCGGGGTTGCAGAATTTTTTATCGGAACGCCCTTTCCGGATCGGCTCCTCGCAGTTCAGGCATATGTTCGTAGTAACAGCCATTACATGAATGTACAATCTTTTTCCTATCCGTGTATACACGCTTACTTCCGGGAGATACCCATGTAATTCACCAATGACCCTACTGCAAAAAAATATCTTCGATGAGTAAACAAAACACTCACGCAAATCAACGTTATGAAAGGTAACAACACAGTACAGCTAATTGGTTATGTCGGCAATGATCTCAGGGTATTCCAGCGTACCAACACAAAAAAAATAGTAATCAGGGTAGCAACACATGACAAAGTGAAAACTCTCTCCGGTGAAGAAAAAGAAATAACTGCATGGCATGATATCGCAGCATGGGGAAATGTAGGTGAATATGCTGAAAAGTCTTTTGTAAAAGGTAGCCACATTTTAGTTCAGGGCAAATTGGTACACCGGACCTATGAAGATAAAACTGGCCATACCAGGTATGTAACAGAAATATCGGCAGATCATCTGGTCAATTTAGACCGGTAATTTTTCAATCAAAAAATTAAACCATGAAAACTTTCAAATACAGAAGGTCACATAAAATTATAAACTGGGGTTGTGCTTTCGATTCATTGACCGAATTGAAGTATGCAATTTCGATTGTCGAAGACTTTGAATTTCTCCGGGCACGCGTCTCTATTTATTATCATCCGGGAACAAAGCAGCCAACTGATTATATCAGGGAATTCCACCGTCGCTTCACGCCTGATTTCTTAATTCGCCATAAAGAAACAAGAGAGGCATTACTGGTGGAGATCAAACCCCGTGATTTTGAAAACGACCCTCAACTATTGTTACGAAAAGAAGTAGCGGAGAATTATATCAAATGGAAGGGATATGACTGGAAATACAAAGTGGTATTCGATGATGAGATCATTCTTACGGCTGAGCAATTGGAAGAGTTCGAAGGTTGCTGCAAATTCAAATCAAAATCGGCGTGGAAATTATGGTTTGCAGACTATAACAAGAAGTTCGATTGCAGCGCACCCTTACTCATTTCAACTGTTCCGAAGGACAGCAATATCCGGTTCGTCATGTTTGGTACACGACAATTACAGGTAAACCACTTCATGAAATAAAATGATGTTACCGGCATTTGTTTTTCATGGCATCGCCTGTTGCGACGCTCCGTTCATCGTCCCTGCAACCGGCCTGATAGTCTCCTGTGGAGACAATCAGGCCGGACAAAAAAATGGATTTGAATCCCATTGGGTGGGAATCAAATCAAGACTGCTACAGGTAAGAGACTTGTTGATTTGATCAAAAACGGGGATGCGTGAGCCAAGCCCACGCTTGTGGGGGCTTGACTCACGCATCCCCACGTTTTCTAAAAACATTTTAATTCAAAATTTAAAAACTTCAATTATGCTGGTCATTGGAAGACTTACACGAAACGCTAACGTAAAGAATGTTGGCGATGACAGGAAAGTAGTAGAATTCACCATTGCCGAAAATCATTTCTTTAAATCTAAAGGAAATGAGAAAGGCTCACAGGTCACAACATTTTATAACTGTTCCTAATGGATCAATACCGGTATTGCCGAACGGTTGAAAAAAGGTGCATTGGTAGAGATCACCGGACAACTATCCGCCCGTGCTTACCTGAGCGGAGCGGATGAGCCTAAAGCTTCACTGAACATTCATGCAGACCTGATTAAAATTCATACAACAGGGAACGGAATGTCAGTAGATGCGGAAGGTAAAATCAATACCGGTGGTGGCGCTGCTGCTGAAATAACAGAGCCCGTTGATGATCTGCCATTCTGATTACCCAGATCCCGGTAGTGGAAACTGCCGGGATAATTTCAACACCAAAAATTGTAAGTATGAAAAAAACAACCAGAACAAGTACAGATACCTACCATCGTATTACAAACCTTGTAATTGAACTACTCGAAAAAGGACAGGTAGTCTGGCAAAAGGGATGGAATGAATTTGGTCTTCCAAAAAATATCATCACGGCAAGATCATACCAGGGATTCAATGCCTTCTTTTTAAATTTTGCTACCATCTACTACCAGTATCGTACACCTTATTTTATAACCTATAAACAGGCAATGCTTGCAGGTGGAACGATCCGAAGGGGTGAAAAAGGATATCCTGTTATCTGGTGGGCTACTGTAGAAAACGATAATAGCGAAGAGAATAAAAAAGTATATCGTGTACCTAAATGTCATACGGTATTCAATATTGACCAGACACATGGTATCGACTTCCCAAAAGTAGAAACTGCATTTCGTTCACATGCACAAAAGATCAATGCCTGTGATGCGATCATAAATAAGATGCCCCATCCTCCGGAGATCAGGCATGGCGGTGATAAAGCATTTTATCATCGGACAGGGGATTATATCATGCTGCCCGCTGTCGAACGCTTTCATTCGGATCATGCGTATTACAAAACTAAATTTCATGAACTGGCACATAGTACAGGTCATGCAACAAGACTGAACCGGAAAGAACTGGTTGAGTCGGACGGTTACGGAAATGAATTATACAGTAAAGAAGAACTCACCGCTGAGTTAACAGCAGCTTATTTATGTGCTGTTGCAGGTATTGAACAACATACTATCATTAATAGTACCGCTTATATACAGGGCTGGTTGAAAGTATTGAAAGAAGACAAGCGACTTATCCTGAAAGCATCTGCACAGGCGCAGGCCACAGCGAATTATATTATGAATAATAAAGAGGTTGATAATGAACAACCTTCGGAAACGATAACCACACAGTAATAAAAAAATTTGGCATGCCTTGCTAAAATAATTAGTAACTATTAAAACACATCACTATGAATGATATATTTAAAAAACTAGAGGAAGCAAAGGTCAATACACTTGCATTGATAGCAGAAGGAGATAAAAACTACTGCATAAAACTTTTTGAACAATATAAAGCGCATGTAAAGTTTATACAACACCTGTTACAGCTTACGGTAGACGAGTGGGACGACCACCAAAGAGAATATAAAATAACAAGAGATGATTTCCTCTACGAAATGGATAAGATGGACAATATCCTGGAAAGTTATCAGCAAATCCTATCAGGCTTACATGAAAGAATAATCCGGCTGGTAGAATCACATTTCAAAACTACCTACAACCTTGATTTCATTTCGTACAATGACGAACACAAACCCGCTGAAGTTATACTACATGAAAGCCTGGAGGTCGTAATTAATAGTATGGTGCAACAGGTAGGAAGCGACTTATCTGAATCAGGTAAATCACAAGTTATAAAACGGTTTCAAAAACTTTTCACGTTCCCGCGTCAGCAACCTGAATTAAAAAATAATAGGATAACCTTCCCAATGTTCTACTCACTCGGATATGGTTCGGCTGTTAGCCTGTCATATGAGGACCAGAACTTCCTGGCACTGCTGCATGCTATTGCACTCGTTGTATATGATACAGCAGTGCTGCCTGAAATCTTTAACCAGCAATACAATGAATGGAAAGAAGAAATAGAATATAATAAGCCCTACCTCCTGCAGGCTGATATCAGTATAAAATTCTTCAAGAACCGGCGTGTTGATCTATGTCTCCCCTCAGCACACACAACTGAAAAATTCTGGCAGTTGTTCCAGTTGGAAACGATCATCCTTTCCAATAATAATATATAAATCACTACGACCATGAAGTACCAGCATTTGAATATTGATGTTCCTGTAACGAAACGTGATCAGTATAATAAAAAAATAGTCAACCTCATTCTTACTGGAGAAATGGGTGGTATCTCCGCGGAAGAGGTATTCAATATTTATACCGGGAAAGGAAAATTACATGGGCTATCAAGGAATGATTTTGACAACTATTACGAATTCAGCGAAGCCAAAAAAGAATTTGAACAGGGACAGTTCTTCACGCCATCTTTACTTTGTAAACAGATCATTGAATGCCTGAATCCGGAAGCTCGTTTCAAAATTGCTGATCTAACCTGTGGTACCGGAAATTTCTTTAATTACCTGCCGCAAGAATCAAATCTATTCGGCAATGAAATTGATGATGTTGCTTGTACTGTCTGTAAATACCTGTATCCGGAAGCAACTATTCAAAAAGGCGATTTTCTGTATTATAATCCTGAACAATCCTTTGATCTGATCATTGGAAATCCACCCTTCAATTTGCGCACGACCCGCGGTGTCAGCCAGTACGCCTATATTGAAAAATCCTGGGAACTCTTAAATCTCGGTGGCATACTGTCTATCATCGTTCCGGAATCTTTTTTACAAGATGAATTTCAGGATAAGTCAAAGATCGAATGGATCAATGACCATTTTGATTTTATCTTCCAGTCTAAGCTACCTTCCAATTCATTTGAAGCAGTTATAGCAACCAAGTTGATAGCCCTTCGTAAAAAAGGCATCAGTAATATATCCATCACCTGGCAGCCTGAAAGTTTTGAAGCTTTTGATCCCTTGGAATTATTTACAAAATTCATTGCACCTATTTATGAAGAAAACCATCGGCTCGCACCCAAAATTCATTTGTTGAATGTACAGCAATCGATTCGAAGCCTGGATGAACAATATAATGTTCGAAAATACCTGTGGCATATAAAATCAAATCCAAAGCTGAAAGAGAAATACCATGCAAGGGCACTGGCAAAACTGCAACAATTAAAAACGCAGGTGAAGCCATCAAACATGGATGACAAAGAATGGGAACGTTCAATGCTGACACCTGCCCGTGTTGCAAGATGGATGAGATCAATCTTAATACAGCAGAATGACAAGCCCCCCAGGGAAATATTGAAAGTAGTAAAAACAAATTACGGGCTTAAACTAAAAGCCTATCATAAAACGCTGCAACAACAATCATGGACTAAATCCGTGCATGATATGCTATTGACCGGTGAACGCTTTGCTGTGTACAAGAAACTATATGATCGTAAAAAAAGAAATTTCGACAAGCAGACCATAGAATTCAACGAGATGGAGCAAGATGCAACGATCAACTCGTTCCTGGATAATTTCGAACTCATTCCAATATCCAATAACGGTTTGTTATTCCCCGAAGCAGATGCGCCAGTTATACGATTAAACCCCATGCAAAAAAATGATCTCGGACTTATTTTACAAAAACGGTACGGAATTCTTGCCTGGGAAATGGGTGGTGGCAAATCCGTTGCAGGTATGACATGGATAAAATACTGGAAGGATCACTATACCAATTGTTTTATCCTCGCCCCTGCCCTGGCCATCAATACGACCTGGACCGAAAGACTGGCCTTATACAATTTTGATTGTATGCAAATAGAATCTATCAGTGATATTGCCCGGATTAAGCCGGGACAACTTATACTCATCAGCTACGACCGCTTAGTGAACCTGCAAAGGTTTATTAAAAAATTCATTAAACAGGCTTCATATAAGATTGCTGTATTAATTGACGAGTCTGACGAACTCACCAATGCATCCAGCCAGCGAAGCAAAGCTGCACTCAATTGTTTCAGGAAAGCAAAACTAAAATTACTCACTACCGGCACAACTACACGCAATAATATCAATGAGCTATATACCCAACTTGAACTACTATATAATAACTCAACCAACTTTATCTGCTGGGCAGACAGGATCTATCATACCAATAAAGAGAACGATATAATCGAAGTAAAGAATGAACGCTCCGGCTATCCATTTCCTGCGTATGGTGGTGCAGCCCTCTTTAAAGCTTGTTTCTGCCCGCAAAAGAGCACTGTATTTGGGATCAAAAAAGAAACACAGGACATCTATAATTCTTTATTATTAAAACAGATCGTTGCTAAAACTATAATCACCCGGAAGTTTGAAGAAATTGTCGGCGAGAAAAAATATAGTATCCATACACATACGATCACACAAACAACAGAAGAAAAAGCTTTATACAATATCCTGCTAAAAGACTTCATGCAGGTATGTTATGACTTTTATACCAGTACAGGTAATGCACGGAAAGAAGCTGCCTTAAGGTTGATAAGGCAGATCAAAGCATTGATAAAAGCAACATCAGTACCCCATCTCATGCCACATTACAATGGTAATACACAGCCAGGAAAATATAATGCAATAAAAGATCTGATAGCGGACTGGTCAAACGAGCTGGTGGCGATAGGAACGATCTTTAAATCGACAGCTCATGATTACCATGCTTACCTGCAAACTGAGTTCCCGCACCGGAAACATTATTATATCGATGGTGAAGACCCGGTAAAAAAGCGGGTACGAATGCTGGCGCAATTCAAACATTCAATGAACGGGATATTAGTATGCACCCAACAAGCACTCAAATCCTCCGTCAACATTCCTTACTGTAATAAATGTATAATCGAAAGCCTGCAATGGAATATTCCGAAGATCAGCCAATTTTATTTCCGCTTCATCCGGTTTGACAGCAGGCGACATACCGAAGTTCATTTTATCAATTATGAGAACACGATTGAAATCAACCTGCTGGCTCTTCTAATGGCAAAGGAAAAGTTGAACGACTTTATCAAAACTACGAATGAAACAAGTACAGCGGCTATCTATGATGAGTTTGGCATCGATCTTAATATCCTGGATATGATGATTCAAAAAGACCATGACAAAGATGGCAAACTCATCTTGCGATGGGGTAATCAACAATTATTAAAATAAAATACAATGGATACAGTAACTAAAATCTCAGTGCCGGAAATAAAGTTGGTATACAACAGCACCATAAAACCATCCGAACGACCACATGTCGACAACTCAAGAAAAGCTTACGACTTATTGATTGCAGGCTGGGATATGGAACTGATAGAATTGCAGGAACAATTCAAAATAATATTATTGAACAGGGCGAACAGGGTGTTAGGAATTGTAACAATAACAACAGGCGGACTTACACATACGATTGCTGATGTTCGCCTGATACTTGCTGCGGGAATAATTTCGGCAGCATCAAATATTGTGCTTGCGCATAACCATCCGAGCGGAAATCTAACGCCGAGCAGACCGGATGAAGCCCTTACCAAAAAGATTCAGCAGGCTGCTGCCTATCATGACTTTACCATATCAGATCATCTTATAGTGACCGGCGAAGGATATTATTCATTTGCTGATGAAGGACTTTTATAACCAATAAATATGAATGTATGAAAACGAATTTTTTCGAAACGTTACAGTCTTTGCAGTTAAAAAGCGATTGGAATATTTCCATCAAAGCTGAAAGCAGTGGAGGCTGGATAGTATCAGTATTATTAATACAAGAGGATATTGGGGATGATGCCAGCAAAACGATCCCCCCTATGCTTTTCAAAGGCTCCCCGCAGGAACTGGACAATGGTTTTTTTGAAGCATTGAAACAACCTGCGAAAGAAGTAGACGGTTTATTCTGCAATATGAAACAGTTTGTCTTAGAACTTGAAAAGGCTAAGGAGAAATCAAAGATGGAGGAAGAATCAACTAAAAAACAAAAGATCGAAAAAGAGGAAAAGAAAAAGAAGTTTGATATGCAAATGAAAAAAGTTACAGAGCTGGAAGAAAAAGAAAAATGGGGTGAAGCAATTGGTGCAATGCCAAGACCTGAAAATTTTCCTGACCAGGCAGACGATATTAAAATCAAAATGGACGAACTCCGTAAAAAACATGGCAGCCTTGAACTATTCTCCTAACGAAAAAAATTACAATTATGTTAGTCACCAACACATTGAAAAGAGCTTTTTATATGGAGCTTGACGGTCAACAGGTAAGACTGGATGATCCAGCTGAAACTATGACCGCACAGGCAGTACTCAATTTTTATTCCAACACGTACCCGCTTCTTACAACTGCCAAGATCGAAGGGCCGGAGATCAAAGAGGATGAGGTGCAATATCAGTTTGTCACCACCATAGGAACAAAAGGATAAGTATGAAACAACAAAGAGCAAAGATCATAAAACCATTAAAGCACGAAAAAGTATGTTTTTACTACAGCAAGATCGAAAGGTTCGTAGCCCGTCTCGACAGGCTACCCGACGCAGCGGCCATAAAAAAACAAAACCAAAAACCGGTACCGTTGAACCTGCTGCCGATGGTTTTTTAAATCACCGTTTCCTGCCTATGATGGAACAGGTAAAAGCATTAAGTGACCACAGGTCCATTGAGCATTGCTTTTTCAGATCAGTGAAAAATTTTTCGGATCTCTATGGTTTTACCAAACCTGAATTGAACGATAAAGTATTCCCGCATAATATTTGGTATGCATATAATCATCTGGCCGGGTGTCTAGCTGCTATAAGACCAGATCTTATGCTCGCCATTCTCCAGGATGAAAACAACAAAGCCTATTTATCAACACTTAAAATTTATAATACCCGGACATCACTTTATTATATTCCCGTACGACCCTTATATCATTTAATAAAACAACGGGACAGAAGAGCAAGACTACTATCATCAATCTTTGCCTATTTTCTGCAAATAGCCAGCATACCCTACTACTGGCAAAGTTCAAGCTTTCTGGCTGGCTGTTATGAAACCATAAAAGAATGGACAATGGACAATTTCGAAGATTATACAAAAGACGAACTAAGAGATATAAAAAATGAATTAAAACTGCAGGATAAAGGGGGTGGTTTTATGTTGAAGAATTTAAGCAAGGCTTCCCATCTAATACAATTCTCCAAAAGATTAAATGACTTTAACCCTCAGACAAGAAATGATAAGCAATTGATGAAGATTGCGTCTGCCACGATGGACTTAATGACCAATTATTCAACAATTACCCTATGTGATAATGTCATACCCGGGATTACGGATCCAACCGAAGAAGAGCGGGTACAACCTGAACATTATATCAGTTTTATGTGGGAAGAAAAAGGATGGCTATACGACCAAGTTATTGAATATGTAAATAGCTGCATCCAGGAATATGCTGCTATCGATGAACCGCTCTCTGTGCAGGCATTCATTATCCCACAAAAAAAGGAAACACATGACCTGGAATTTGAAGAGAAATTCTTTCCGCTTCTCGATGAACTGATTTATTATTTAAATACCATAAAATGAAAAATATCACAGCCGAATTTGCACAGTTTTATAAACCACAAAAAGCATTGCTTATTTATCAAAGTAAAGCGGACAAACATAAAGTGCATGTTGAAGCTTACGACATAGACCAAAATGGAAAACCTATCAATGCTCATCCCCTGTCGGTGTTGGAAATAAATGAACTGGCTGAATGCCTGCACGCTTCCGTGGAATCAGGTAATCAATACCTGGCTCCCCAATCATTAATTCCCCCTAATATTTTATATGTCGATAATGCTGCAATGGGTTATGCTGTTTGGTACAGTCCGGCGAAACAGGTACAGCTACTATTCAAGGAGAAACTGGGCATCCCTTCTGGCAAGGCATACGTACCTGCTTTACTATGGAAGGCAACAAGAGATGACCTTTATATCTATGCGATAAAAACAAATAAAAGACCAACCGGGAACACTGTACTGTATCATGCTCCCTTCTTTAATATCTACGAAGATGGAAAGACCTGTATGGGCACGGTAGATATTGATATAAATGAAAGTTCTTCATTAGAAGATTTTACAAGGCAATGGGAGAGCTATTTCTGGAACAGTTACTTTAGTCACTGTCTCGAAGGCTTTATCCCGGTAAAAAAAAATATTGTGCAGATATGGCATCAGCAGGTAAAGACCGAAAGAATGTTTCCATCAGATATACTGCTACCCAGCAGACAAACCATAAAAGATATAATCACATGAAACCAAAAATGCATTTTACAGATAATTATATCATCAATCCAACCAATCCAATTATCATAAATCTAATAGGCACGGGTGGAACTGGCAGTCAGGTTCTATCCTCACTCGCAAGAATCAATATTTCGCTGTTGCAATTAGGGCATCCTGGCATTTTTGTCCGCGCATTTGACGACGACATTATCACAGCAGCTAATATAGGTAGGCAGCTTTTTGCTTCATCTGAAATCGGCCTCTGTAAATCAGTAGCACTGATCAATAGGCTCAACCGCTTCTTCGGGACGAACTGGAAAGCAATTCCGCAAAAATTTGACAAACAAAGTTCCTATAAAAAAGAGGATGAATTCAGTGCGAATATTACCATTAGCTGTACGGATTCCGTTGTATCAAGGTTTGATATTGCAGCCCATTTGAAAGCAAACAAAACTGATAATAATGTGGAGAAAATAAATCGTCCCATTTACTGGATGGATTATGGCAACGAACGGAATACAGGCCAGGTAATTCTCTCAACTGTTGAGCCCGTCATACAACCCTCTTCCAACAAATTTATTGGGGTCGGTACTTTACCTTTTGTTACAGAAGAATTCAAAGAAATGCTGCTATCAACAGATGATAATAACTCTCCCAGTTGTTCACTTGCCGAAGCATTACAAAAACAGGATCTGTTCATCAATTCCACATTAGCAGCATTAGGTTCATCACTGCTCTGGAAATTGTTCAGGGAAGGTATGACAGAATGCAGGGGCTTCTTTCTTAACCTGAAAGAATTCAGAACACAACCTTTATCACTATAATGATTCTCCAGGTGGTAAAAAAATAGCCATGTATTGCGCACTTACTAGTCATCATTTACCTTTATGCTGACTTCGAAATTTTGTATTGTGAAACTGAAAATGATGAGCCATGAAAACAAAACAACTCCCCCCTTTATTGTCTCCCGGCCAACCAATTAAGCTACGTTCCATTTTAAAACTATTGCAAGCCTGACCACAGGAAGAGTGTCCCTGTTCCCGGACACGGCAAGATGTACAAACGTGGCACGTTTGATCTTGCCCTGCACTCGGAACTCGTGCGGGAGCATAGCGAAATGTAAATGATTTTCAAACCAGGGGGAAGATGAAGAAAGAAAAGAAAATGGTCAGAAAGCACTTTGTGAAAATGCGTATGAATGAAATCGAACTGGAAACGCTAACAACACTATATAAAAAAACTACTGAAAGGGCATTGAGTAATTATCTACGCAAGGTAGTGCTTCAAAAACCGGTTGTGATAAAATTCAGGAACGAGTCTGCAGATGAATTCTTGAATGAAATGCTACAGCTAAAAAAAGAATTGAACGCTATTGGGAATAATTTTAACCAGGCTGTAAAGAAATTACACTTGCTGGATAAAATTCCTGAATTCAGATTCTGGATTACCCAACACTATAACCTGCATACAGAATTATTGAATAAAATTGAACATATAAAATTGCGCATGAATCAATGCTATGAAAAATGGTCGCAAGAATAAATACACCTCACCGGTTACATGATGCTATGAATTATAACGAAAATAAAATAAAGAAAGGAACGGCAGAATGCATTTTTGCGGGTAATTATATACTCAATGCAGCAGACATGAATTTTACGCAAAAGATGGCAGGTCTGGAAAAAAGAAATACCCTCAACGACAGGGCAAGTACAAAGACATTGCATATATCATTGAATTTTCACCCATCAGAAAAATTAAACAAAGACAAGCTAATTGATATAGCCACTCTTTATATGAATAGACTGGGATTTTCTGAACAGCCTTACCTTTTGTATCAGCATTCAGATGCAGGGCATCCTCATATACATATAATAGCCACCACAATTCGGGCAGATGGAAGCAGGATCAACACCCATAATATTGGCCGCAACCAATCGGAAGTCGCCCGCAAAGAAGTTGAGAAAACTTTTAAGCTTATCAAGGCTGATAAAAAACATCTTACCACAACTCAAATTCTGCCTATCACCCCTGAAAAAATAACCTATGGAAAAGTTGAAACAAAGAAAGCTATTGCCAATGTCGTCAGTAAAATTTACAGCCAATATAAATTTACATCGTTACCAGAGTTCAATGCAGCCCTCAGGCAGTTTAATGTTGTAGCAGACCGTGGCGATGAAAAAGGAAGGGTCTTTAAAAGCGGAGGTCTTTACTACCGTATACTAGATGAATCCGGACATAAAAGCGGAGTTCCAATCAAAGCGAGTTCACTCCAACTTAGCCCAACTTTAAAAAACCTCCAGGAGAAATTTGAGAATAACAAAGCAGCGCGGGAAAATTTCAAAGATGCGACACGACTATCGATCAATAAAGTCCTTCATCAAAATCCTGGTTCTTTTAAAGAATTCTCAGAACAATTAAAGAAAGAAGGAATATTTATACTGGAAAGGCGCAGCAGCAATGGCGACGTATTTGGTCTCACGTATGTTGATAATATTTCAAAGACAGTATTTAACGGTTCTGATCTTGGAAAACAGTATAGTGCAAAAGCGACTATTGCAAGAATTAGTTCAGGCCAGGCTAAGGCAGAAACAAACAATAAAGTGCCGGAGCCCGTTTCAGAAACAAAACAAGTTGGCAATTCTAAAAACATTCTCTCGGAACAAGATCAAGAACAGGAAAAAAATATCGGTCTTATAGATACACTGCTTTATGCAGGAAGTCATTCCGGCGCTGTCCCCTTTCAACTTAAAAAGAAAACAAAAAAGAAGAAACGAAAAAACAATTCATAATCTTATGGCAGGGACTGGTGAAAATGAAGTGGGATTAAGGAAGATACTTGACTTTACAAGATTGGCAGCTATTACCATTCTTGTATTACATTTTTATTACTGTTGTTATGGGCTGTTCGATCATTGGGGATTGTCCTCTGAGATTTCGGATCGGCTATTAAAAAATATAGCTGACACAGGCTTATTCAAAACCATCTGGAATTCAAAATTGTTTGCAGTAAGCCTGCTATTAATTTCACTTATTGGTGCTAAAGGAAAGAAAGAAGAAAAACTAAAAATCAAAAGAATCATCATTGGCATTTTAACAGGGCTTATTTTATACTTCGTTTCCGGTTTCATATTAAATCTCAAAGGCAAGGCATCCACAATCGGCATTAGCTATATGTCAATTGCATCTATCGGCTTTCTGCTGGTTCTAAGTAACGGCACTTTGCTTTCACGGCTAATTAAGTTGAGGTTGTCCAATGACATATTCAATGAATTAAATGAATCATTTCCTCAAGAGGAACGATTGCTTCAGAATGAATTTTCTGTTAACCTTCCAGCTGTCTATAAATTAAAGGGCATAACAAGAAAAAGTTTTATCAATATAATTAATCCATTTCGTGCTACCCTTGTAATAGGAAGTCCGGGAGCTGGTAAATCCTATTTTGTTATCCAGCATGTGATCAAACAGCATATCGAAAAAGGCTTTGCCATGTTTATCTACGATTTCAAGTATGATGATCTTTCTAAGATCACTTATAATTGGTTACAGAAAAACAAAACAAACTACTCAGTTACTCCGAAATTTTATGTGATCAACTTCGACAACCTTAATCAGTCTCATCGTTGTAACCCCTTAGACCCATCGAGAATGGTCGATATTACTGATGCATCAGAATCTGCACGAACGATATTGCTTGGACTCAATAAAGACTGGATCAATAAGCAGGGAGATTTCTTTGTAGAATCGCCCATTAATTTTATTACAGCAATTATATGGTTTCTCCGCACATATGAAAATGGTAAGTATTGTACGTTGCCTCATGTTATAGAATTAATGCAGGTTTCGTATGATGAATTGTTTCCTGTGCTAAATTCACAGCCAGAGATAGAAGTGCTCATCAATCCCTTTATCACAGCTTACCAGAATGATGCAATGGAACAGCTGGAAGGACAGATTGCAAGTGCCAAAATCGGAATGGCTCGTTTAGCTTCACCCCAGATTTATTGGGTGTTATCAGGAAATGATTTTTCATTGGATATAAACAATCCCAAACATCCAAAGATCGTTTGCGTGGGCAACAATCCGGAAAAACAACAGATCTATGGAGCAGTCCTGTCATTATACGTTTCAAGATTGGTGAGGCAGGTCAACAAAAAAGAAATGCTGAAATGCAGTCTTGTCTTTGATGAATTCCCGACCATATTTTTTAACAATATTGACTCTCTGATAGCCACTGCTAGAAGTAATAAGGTTGCGACAACCTTAGGCATGCAGGATTTTAGCCAGTTAAAAAAAGATTATGGCAAAGACCAGGCAGAGGTCATTATGAATATTACAGGGAATATCCTTAGTGGCCAGGTTACCGGTGATACAGCCAAGCAACTCTCAGAAAGGTTCGGGAAAATAATGCAGGACCGGGAAAGTTTATCCATCAACAGGAATGACACCTCCATCAGCAAATCAAAACAACTGGATTATGCAGTACCTGCTTCTAAGATTGCAGGGCTTTCCAGTGGTGAGTTCGTTGGAATGATAGCAGACGATCCAACCCAAAAAATAAAATTAAAAATGTTTCATGCTGAAATACAAAATAATCATGACCAGTTATCATACGAAGCTTCGAAATTCTGCGAGATACCGGACAATAGAACTATCACTACCCAAGATATCTCAGACAACTATTTCCAGGTAAAAGTGGATATTAAAAATCTTATTGCGATTGAAGTTGATCAATTAAAAAAAGCCAAAGAAATTGAATAGAGTTGTGACGATTGAGGTACTTAAACCCGAAAGAGTAAAAGAAGTTTATGCAAATCATGGAGAGCAAATTTCATTGGAAGAAGCAGCTGAAATAATTAAATTGCTAAACATTTTAGCGTACATTGCAGTAGACCAAATCTTAAGAAATGAAAACCGCCAATCTATACGTAAGAGTTAGTACAGATGAACAAGCTGATGTAGGCTATTCGCAGCGAGCCCAGGATGAAACTTTACGCCGGTTTTGTGAAATAAACAATATTTCAATTCGAAAAGTAATTTTTGAAGATCATTCGGCTAAAACATTTAACCGCCCCGAATGGAAACGATTGCTGATTGACTTGAAAAAATACAAAGGTAAATCTGACCTGGTATTATTTACTAAATGGGATCGCTTCAGCAGGAACGCGGGTGATGCCTACCAGATGATTAATGTATTAAGAAAGTTGGGTGTCGAACCACAAGCAGTAGAACAGCCACTTGATTTATCGGTACCAGAAAACAAAATGATGCTGGCGTTTTATCTCGCAGCACCTGAAGTTGAAAATGACCGTAGGGCATTAAATGTTTTTCATGGTATGCGGAGAGCTAAAAAAGAAGGAAGATGGATGGCTTCTGCACCCGTAGGTTACATCAACAAGACTGCAGAGAACGGGCGAAAATATATTGAGCCGGTGGAACCCGGCGCAACCATAATGAAATGGGCGTTTGAAGAAATAGCTAAGGAACAATTTCAAATTGATCAGATCAGGAAAGAGGCAGTTAGAAGAGGCTTGAAATGCGGTCGTGCAAATTTCTGGGCGCTGATTCATAATCCAATCTATTGCGGAAAAATTGCAATACCAAAATTTAAAGATGAAGAAGCACAGGTTGTTGACGGCTTACACAAGCCAATTATTACTACATCACTTTTTTACGAAGTTCAGGATATTATCAATGGAAGAAAAAAAACCACTTCAACTGTTCGACTCAAATCAAGAGAAGAATTTCCATTAAGAGGTTTTCTAACTTGCCCATTATGCAACAGACCTTTTACTGCCAGTATTTCAAAAGGATATAGTAAAAGTTACTCCTATTATCATTGCATTTCCCCTTGCAAAGGAAGATATAATGCCGAAAAAATAAATGAGCTTTTTGTTGAAGATTTGAAAAAATTCGTACCACGGCACGGTAGTGGAGAAGTTTTCACTGAACTAATATCTGCTATGTTAAAAGTCAATAACGAAGCAACAGGAAGTGAAAGAAAGAAGATAATGGGAGAACTCGAGCATTATAATAACCGGCTTAAAAAAGCGAGAGAGATGCTTGTAGATCAAAAAATTGAAGCAGAAGATTTTAGGGAGATCAAGACAGAATGTAATGCGAGGATTAATATACTAGAAGCAAAACTGCAAGATTGTATTCCTGAAACAAACAATTTACAATCAAGAATTAATACTGCATTAGAATCTTTGTGTAAGCTCGATTTGCTTTTCGAATCAGGAACTTCAGAAGAACGGAGACAAATAATTAGTTCGATATATCCAGAAAAACTAAGTTTTGATGGAAATGCATTTCGAACTGTTCGACTCAATTCAGTGGTAGAGCTGATATATAAGCTGGACAAGGGTTTCAGCGAAATAAAAAAACCGGACAACATCAAAAAATTTGAGTTGTCCGGTCTGGAGGTCCCTAGCAGATTCGAACTGCTGTAGAAGCTTTTGCAGAGCTTTGCCTAGCCACTCGGCCAAAGGACCTTTTGAATGGCAGCAAAAATAGGATATTTTTGAGAAATAGAAACTATTGATTACTCCAACTATTTAAGTATGAGCCGAATTCCTGAATCTGAATTAATAATTAACCCCCGCGGCGCTATTTATCATCTGGATTTGCGTCCTGAAGAAATCGCCGGAACTGTTATTACAGTTGGCGACCCTGACCGGGTAAAAGAAGTTAGCAAGCATTTTGATTCAGTAGAAGTGAAACGACAACACCGGGAATTCATTTCACACACCGGCTATGTTGGTAAAAAAAGATTAACGGTGCTTTCCTCCGGCATCGGCCCAGATAATATTGATATTGTATTGAATGAACTTGATGCACTAGTAAATATTGATTTTGAAACCAGGGAAATAAAAAAAGAACTGAAATCAATCAACA
>LNFM01003953.1_pt1 | contig 53292 bp, 48 predicted proteins | sample 596031 | NCBI WGS metagenome assembly LNFM01 (sample SAMN04254537, study PRJNA301005) | activated carbon metagenome | isolation source: dual media filters at the Ann Arbor, Michigan drinking water treatment plant | place: USA: Ann Arbor
TTCAATGGCCGGGACGTGGTCGGCGAGGGTGGCCCGTGCGCCCGGCCATCTGGCAGGCGCGGCGGTAGGCCAGCAGGGTCTGCTGTGCGCGCCCCAGGACGCTTTCGCCCGGGTAATCCACCGGCCCCGAGAAGTCGGGTTGCAGGCCTGAGGGCAGGCCGCTCAGCAGCTCCAGGCCTTCTCCCACATGCGTTGCGGTGTGGATGTGAAACCGGCCCTGTTCCACGGCCTCGACCACGGACCGATCCAGCATCAGGTGGCGCCGGTTGCGCTCGGGGATCAGAACGCCCTGGAGGCCGTCCAGCCCCGCGCTGTCGCAGACGCGGAACCAGCCCTCGATTTTTTCGTTGATTCCCCCCACCGGGAGCACTTCGCCGTGCTGGTTGAGCGCGCCAGTCACGGCAATGCCCTGTAGCAGCGGCACACCGGCCAGCGACGATAGCACCGCAAACAGCTCGGCGCACGAAGCAGAGTCGCCTTCGATGCCGTGGTACTCCTGCTCGAAAACGACGGACGCGGTGAGTGCCAGCGGTGCGAGGTGGGCAAACAGCCCGGTGAGGTAGCTGTGCAGGATCAGGACGCCTTTGTCGTGGATGGGCCCGGACATCTCGACTTCGCGTTCGATGTTGAGCAGGCCTTTCGTACCGGCTTGGGTGCGCGCGCTCACACGCACCGGCAGGCCAAAGCGCCAGTCGCCCAGGTCGATCTGGGTCAGGCCGTTGATCTGCCCGGTCTGCTGGCCCTGCAACGTGATCAGGCGCTCGCCGTCGGCGATGGCTTCGTGCTGACGCTGCTCGGGGTAGTCGTGGCGCAGGCGGCGCGCGGCCAACGCAGTGTCCACGTCCGCCACTTCCACCCGGCTGCCCGCCCGGGCGCGGCACAGCGCAGCGCTCTCGGCCACCAGCGCCTCGGTGCCGGCAAAGATGGCGCTCTGGCGCGTCTGGTCATTGACCTCGCGGTGCGAGTCTTCCAGCAGACGCGCCACGGCGCCAGTCGACAAGTGCGGCAGGCCCAGCTTGCGGCAGGTATGGGCCACGAACACCGCTGTGGCCAGGCGCGTGTCGCTGCTGGCAGAAAAGCTCTCGGCAAAGTCCACCTTGACACGAAAGCGGCGGGCGAATTCTGGGTCTTCTTCCTGCAGTTCGTAATAGTGCTCGACCGAGCCGATCAGGATCAGCTTGACCTCGGCGTCCACCGCCTCGGGCTGCAGCGACACCGCAGCCATGGGCATCAGCCCGGCACCGGGTTCCTCGATCTGCACCCGCCCGCTGCGCAGGTAACGGCGCATCTTTTCCCAGGTCAGCGGGTCGGTCAGCAGGTCGCGCAGGTGCAGCAGCAGGAAGCCGCCGTGGGCCCTTAGGAGGCTGCCGGCACGCACGCGCGAGAAGTCGGTCATCAACACGTCTTCTTCGGCCTGGTACTCGATGCTGCCGAAGAGCGCGTGCGTCACCGGGTTGTCTTCCACGATCACCGGCGCTCCAGTCAGGCCGGCGTTGTCGACCACCACATTGACCTGGTACTGCGCCAGCAACTGTTCCAGCGCGCCGAGCCGTTCTTCATCGTCGGCGTCCTGCACGATAAAGAGTTCGATGTGTTCCAGCACGTCGTGCAGCACTCGGTCCAGGTAGTGCCCGAGCTTGACCGAGTCCTTGATCTGCTTTTTCAGGCTGACCCGGATTTCCTGCACCTCGTGGTCCAGCAGCGGCTTGACCACCTGGCGCCGCAGGGCCGCCAGGGCCTCGTTCATGACGCGGGCCATGGGGCGGGTTTTTTCCAGGAACTGAGCGATGGCCTCCCGCAACTCCTGTTCCGCCTGATCCACCTCGACCCGACGTTCATGTGGCAGCGCACGTGCCTCGGAGGCTGTCAGCGCGCTGCCTTCGTCGCCGGTCAGCGTGAACACCAGGTGACCGGCGTCCCGGAACAGGTTGAAGTGGCGCTGTTCGGCGAAGGCCTCCAGCTCGGTGAACGCCCTGGATTCCTCGCTCTTGTAGGTGTTCTCGATGCGCTCGCTCTCCGCCTTGAAGTCTTCGCTGTCCAGGCGCAGCGGTATATCCCGCTGCACGGTCTTGCACAGCTGATGCATGAGCTGGCGCAACTCCCGGCCCTGGCCCGGCGGCATGCGCAGGGCCCGGGGACGTTCGGGGGCGTCAAAGTTGTGCAGGTAGCACAGGTCCGGTGGTACTGGCCGTGTGGTGGCGACGCTCTGGGCCAGTTCGCGCAGCAGCGAAGAGCGGCCGCTGCCGACCTCGCCGAGTACAAACAGGTGGTAGTCGGCCTGGTCCATGGCCAGGCCAAAGCGCGCGGCCTTCTCGGCCCGCTCCTGACCGATCCAGGGCACGGCCTGTGACAGCAACTCCGACGTGTCTGCAAAACCCAGCGAGGACGGGTCGATGGTCAGGCGGAGCTGTTGGGGTTGCAGTGGCTTGGTGGGCATGGCAGGTTTCCTTTTTTGCAGGAGCGACGGGTCTGGCCGCAGCGTGCGGATGCCGGGACCTTCCATCATAGGCAGGCTGGCAAGGCTTGCCCCAGCCGGACAGGCAGGGCCCGCGTTGCCATGTGGCCCGCACCGCACAGCATCCGCTCAGAAGCGCTGCGCCGCTGACTGCCCGCTGCGAACGGCACCCTCCAGGGTGGCCGGGTAAGGGCCTTCCACATAGTCGCCCGCAGCCCACAGGCCCGGGGCAATCGCCTGCACGGGTCGCACCTGGCCCGGCGTGCAGGCGAAGGTGGCGCGCTTTTCCACCACGGTCTGGATCGCCTGGAGCTGCCGGAGCCCGAGTTGCCGCGCAGCTTGCTCCAGCACGCACGCCTGCAGCACGTCGCGTTCGCCGCTGCTGGCACTGACCACGAAGGCCAGCACGCCTTGTGCGGCCAGGTCCTGCGGGTTGAGTTGGCCACGATCGAACACAAACTGGGCCGGGGCGGTGTGGGCATCTGGCTGCGGGCGCAGCGCCAGCAGGGGCGACGTCAGCCGCGCACCCAGTCCCCAGGCGTAGACGGTGGTGATGGCGGTGAAGTCCAGCGCCTGTGCTGTATCTGCCCAGGCGTTCAGGGTCTGGGCCATTGCTGGATCGGTGTGGGGCCGTGCGCCCGCCTGCCGCATGGCTTGCGCTGCAGGGCTGGCCGCGGTGGCCCAGATCACGTGGTCATAAGTGTCTTCAAACCCGTCGCCGACCAGGCGCCACCCGCCGGTCTGTGCGCACAGGTTCTGCACGCGCGCGCCCAGGCGCAGCCGCGTGGTCTGACCGTACCGGGTCTGCAGCCACCGGGCCGCTGCCAGGGGAAACAGGGTGCTCAGGTCGGTGCGCGGCAGCAACAGGGTCGACGCTGCCCAAGCACCAAATCCCTGGCCAAACAGCGCGTCGCGCATGACGCGCAGGAACACCTGTGCGCTGGCCCGCGAGGCTGGCAGGTTGAGTGCCGACACGCACAGCGGCTCGATCAGCTCGTCCATCACGCGCGCCGGCAGCCCGGTGCACAGGGCGGCGACCGTCCACGCGGGTGCGCAGGCAAAGCCGGCGCGCCGCCATTCCAGCGAAGTGCGGATGAGCGCCAGCCGCTCGCCCCAGGACCAGCCGCGCGCAGTGGCAATCGCAGCCACCGCATCCAGTGGCGCCGGCCAGCGTGCGGCCCATGCTGGCGTCTGCAAGCCAGTGCCGTCCGGGTAGGGCAGAGCCAGTGGCAAGCCGAGCAAGGCGCTGGAAGGATCCACGCCCACGCGCTGCATCAGCGCGAGGGTGTCGGCATAGGCCCCGATCAGGATGTGTTGCCCGTTGTCCAGCGTCAGCGGCAAACCGTCGGGTCGCACTGCATTCAGTACCCGGGCCCGTCCACCCAGGTCGCGCGTGGCCTCGAACACGGTCACGTCCGACCCTGCGCCTGCTGCCGTCACGGCGGCCGCCATGCCGGCCCAGCCTGCCCCCACGATGGCGATTTTCATGGGCGCTCGCGGCCGGCCCAGCGGTGAAGCGTGGAGGTCATAGCCTGCCCAGCGCCTGGACCTTCCAGGCCAGCCACAACTTGCGCAGCGGCGTCAGGCCCACGCGCTGCGTCAGCACCAGCAGCGGCTCGGCGGCGATTTCCTGCAGCAGGGTGCGGTAAATGCTGGCCATCATCAGGCCGGGCTTCTGCGCCCGTCGGTCGGCTTCGGGCAGTTGGGCCAGCGCCTCTTCGTAGGTCTGCAGCGCACGTTCGCACTGGAACTTCATCAGCGCCTGGAATCGTTGGTGGAAATCGGCCGTGTCGGTGCCGGGCGCCGCACCTCGCTTGAGCAGCTCGTGCGCCTTCACATCGAAGCGCTGCAGCTCGTTCACCGGCAGGTAGATGCGCCCGCGTGCCGCGTCTTCGCCCACGTCTCGGATGATGTTGGTGAGCTGGAACGCCAGGCCCAGCCGGTGCGCGTAGCCGGTGGTCTGGGTTTGCGTCTGCCCGAAAATGCGCGCCGCCACTTCGCCCACCACACCGGCCACCAGGTGGCAGTACTGCTGGAGGTTGGCGAAATCCAGGTAACGGTTCTGGTCCAGGTCCATCTGGCAGCCGTCGATCACCGCCAGCAGGTGCCGCGCCTCGATACCGAACGTGGCGGTGTGTGGCATCAGTGCCTGCATCACCGGGTGGTTTTTCTCGCCCGCAAAGGCCAGACCCACTTCGCGACGCCACCAGGCGAGCTTGGTCTGGGCGATGCCGGGGTCGCTGGTCTCGTCGACCACATCGTCCACCTCGCGGCAGAATGCGTAGAACGCGGTGATGGCGGCACGGCGTTCGGGCGGGAGGAAGAGAAAGGCGTAGTAAAAACTGCTGCCGGAGGCAGCGGCTTTTTGCTGAACGTAGTCTTGCGGGCTCATGGTCGTCGGTTTTGGGGCCCAAGTGTACGCACCCGGAAAAAGCCCCTGCCCGAGGCGATTCCCGAGCGCCACGATGTGCCTTGGACCACCTTAAGCCAGCCTTCAGGTTGCCGGCGTAACCTGCGCGGGCAATTTTGCGAAAAACCCACGAGGCATTCATGAAAAATTCCAGCCGTCGCGTCTTCATGCTCCAGGTCGCTGCAGGTTCTGCGGTGCTCGCCGCTGGCGCCGCCCAGGCACAAACCCCGCCCATGGTGAACGAGAAGGACGCCCAGCCCATGGCCATGGGCTATGCGGCCGATACCACCAAGGTCGATGCCAAGAAGTTTCCCAAACACGCAGCCGCGCAAAAGTGCGACAACTGTGCGCTGTACACCGGCAAGGCCGGTGCGGCGTCCGGCCCTTGCGGCATCTTCCCCGGCAAGGCGGTCGCGGCCAACGGCTGGTGCAGCGCCTACGCCAAGAAGGCCTGACCTTTGGCGCGCTGGCGTTGCCAGCGCTGCCGGAGGTAGGTGAGGTGTGCCAGGCCCGATGCGGCCAGGCACCCCGCACCCCAGAACCACTCATGGCCCTGCAACGCGCTGCGCAGGGCCAGCATCAGGCACAGGCCTGACAGCAGGTTCAAGGCATAGGCTTCGGCTGGCAGCCCCCGCCCGGTGAGGCGGTGGTACAGCGCCAGACCGAGCCACTCCGCCAACGTGATGGCGATGGCGATGTCGACCAGATACGCGTATTCCCAGAGTGTGGACACAGCGGCCACCGCCTAGCAGATGCTCAAGGGCAGGAGAGCCACCGGGTTCATACCCGCGCCAGACCCAGCAGGTGCCCGACATCCTTGATGAAGATGCGCACATGGGCCATGGGCTTTTTGCGAACCAGCCGCTTGTTCATGTAGGACTCGAAGGTGAGTTGCTGCACGTCGCGGTCCTCGCAGATCTTCACAAAACGCTCACGGCGTTTTTCGTTGCCGTACCAGAACCACTGCATCACGCCCAGCACCCAGAACACCGTGCCGTGTTCTTTCATGAACCGCTTGCGCGCCAGTTTCAACGCCTTCACATTGCCCGTGGCAAGCATGTCCTGGGCCGCTTCGGCCGCCAGCTGGCCGCCCAGCATGGCGTAGTAGATGCCTTCACCCGAGGCGGGTGCCACCACACCGGCCGCGTCGCCAGCCAGCACCACGTCGCGCCCGTTGTCCCAGCGGGGCAGGGGTTTCATTGGGATCGGCGCGCCCTCGCGTCGCAGCGTCTCGGCCCCGGCCAGGCCACTGGCTTCGCGCATGCGTTGCACCGAGCCGCGCAGCGAGAAGCCCTTGTCGGCGCTGCCGGTGCCCACGCTCAGCGTGTCGCCGTGCGGAAAGACCCAGCCGTAAAAGTCGGGCGAAAACCGACCCTGGTAGTACACGTCGCAGCGGCTCTCGTCGTAGTTGGCGGAGCGCTCGGGCTTGGGCGGTGCGCGCAGGATCTCGTGGTACGCGAACACATAGCGGGTGCGCTCGGCGCCGGGCACGCCGCCCTGACGCGCCACTTCGGAGCGCGCGCCGTCCGCACCCACGATGCAGCGCGCCCGCACACGGGCGGGCAGGCCTTCGCCGAGCGCATGGCGTTCGCGCACGGTGTAGTGCACCACCGATATGCCATCGGCATCCCGGCTCAGGGACTCGAACTTTCCCGTGCGCCGCACGGCCCCTGCGCTGGCGGCCCGTCGCCGCAGCCATTCGTCAAACTGGTCGCGGTTCACCATGCCGACGAAACCGTTGTCGATCGGAATGTCGACCTGGTGGTCCGAGGGCGCGATCATGCGGGCGCAGCGCGCCTTGGCCACCAGCAGCTCGTCGGGAATCTCGAAATCCTGGATCAGCCTGGGCGGGATGGCGCCGCCGCAGGGTTTGACGCGGCCCTCGCGGTCCAGCAGCAGCACCTTGCGGCCTTTCTGTGCCAGTTCGTGCGCCGCCGTGGCGCCCGCGGGGCCGCCACCGATCACGACCACATCAAAGATTTCATCGTTGTTCATGTGCTCAACCGGGTGGGTGCTCCCATGGCAGGGCCATCGGCACGGGTGGGGGGCAGCGCTGCTGCGGTTTGGCTTGACGGCGCCGAGATGCGCCAGGCCAGCAGCGCCGAGGCGACGAAAGCCAGCGCTTCGAGCGCGAAGACAAAGGCGTAAGCGGTACCGGGCGAGGCGATCAGGTGGCGGGCCAGGTCGCTGGCGCCGGTGCCCACCAGACCGCCCAGGCCGAAGGCGATGGCCTGCGCCGCGCCCCACAGGCCCATGCGCACGCCCTCGCGCGAGCCGTGCCCCTGGCTGGCCAACCGCATCATCGAACCGATGGCGCCGATCGAGAACGCGCCGTTGGCTGCGCCCAGGGCGAACACCGTGGTCTTGAGCGCGTCGCCGTTGCCGCTGATGCCGGCCGCCACCAGACCCAGCAAAGCCAGGGCCGAAGCCAAGCAGCCCCCGATGGTCCAGCCGCGCAGCGAGCCGAGCCAGCGCAGTGGCGCAGAGCGGGCCGCCAAGGCGCCCGACAGGGCCACCAGCAACATGCCGGCGAGCACGCCGCCGTGCTGTACACCCGAGAGTTGTGTGGATGCACCGGGGCTGTAGCCGAACACGGTGCCTGCAAACGGCTCCAGGATCAGGTCCTGGGCGCTGTAGGCGAGCATCGAGACAAAAACGAAGACGGTGAAGCGCCGGGCCACGGGCTCTTGCCAGACTTCGGTGAGCGCCTGCTTGAAACTCGGTTTTGGGGCCTGGGTGGCTGGCTCGGCCGCGGATTCGGCCTCACGGCCTTCCAGCCCGCGCAGCGCCAGCAGCGTGACCCCGAAGGCCAGCAGCGACACGGTGGACGTCACCAGCAGCAGCCGTTCGGGCGAATAGGGATCGAGGAACTTGCCCGCCAGCCCGGCCGTGATGGCGAAGCCCGCGATCATCATCATCCAGACCAGGGTGGCTGCGCCGCCTCGTCGCGCGTCGGGCACCTGCTTGGCCAGCATCACCAGCAGCGATGTGCCGCTGGCGCTCACGCCCAGGCCCACCAAAGCAAAACCCAGCGCGGCGAGCGCGATGCCGGCCGGCCGGTTGGTCGCCATCCAGACCGTGGCCAGGGCGGCCACCACCCCGCCCACGCCCAGCACCGCCATGCCGCCCACGATCCAGGGCGTGCGGCGCCCGCCCACGTCCGATCCGTGGCCCATGCGCGGCCGGGCCATCTGCACCAGGTAATGCAGGGCAACCAGAATGCCGGGCAACAGCGCCGGCAGCGCCAGCTCCACCACCATCACTCGGTTGAGCGTGGAGGTGGTCAAGACCACGATCGCGCCCAGCGAGGCTTGCACCAGGCCCAGACGGGCAACGCTGGCCCAACCAAACGGCTTCATGCCATGCCCCTTAAGGCAAAGGCGCTGACCATCATGCCGGCCACGAACAGCGGCACGCCAAAGCCGCTGTACCAGAGCGCGCGGGCGGTGGGGTCGGCCAGAAAGCGCCGCATCAGCACGCCTTGGGCCACCAGCAGCGCGGCCACACCCGCAGCGTAGGCGGGCTGGTTCCAGTGCAGCAGCAGGCCGATCACCACCACCTGCGGCACCGCCATGAACCAGCAGGCCACGCGCGCGGCCTTGTCCACGCCCAGCTGCACCGGCAGCGAGCGCACGCCCATGAGGCGGTCGCCGGCCACGGCCTTGAAGTCATTGAGCGTCATGATCCCGTGGGCGCCGGCGCTGTAGAGCGCCGCCAGCGCCAGCGATTCGCCGCCCGGCATGGCGCCACCGGCCATCACCGCCGCGCCTGTCACCCAGGCGATGCCTTCGTAGCTGACGCCGCAGGCCGCGTTGCCCCACCAGCCGTTTTCTTTCAGCCGCACCGGCGGCGCGCTGTAGGCCCAGGCTAACAGCAGGCCCACGGCGGCCGCGCCAAAGCCCCAGGGGCCCAGGGCGAGGGCCACCAGCAACGAAACGCCGGTCCACGCAATTGCCAAGTACAGGCCCCACTGCCCCGGCATGCGGCCCGACGGGATCGGGCGCTGGGGTTCGTTGATGGCGTCGACATGGCGGTCAAACCAGTCGTTCACCGCCTGGCTGGTGGCGCAGACCAGCGGCCCGGCCAGCGCTATGCCCACAATTGCCATCCACCAGCGGTCTTGCAGCGAGGCGCCCGAGGCAACGACGCCGCAGGCAAAAGCCCACATCGGCGGGAACCAGGTGATGGGTTTGAACAGTTCGGTGACGGCCGACAGGGCAGGGCGTTCCATGGCATGGGTTGTACGCCGTACACTTCTAGGTGTCAATAAAGAGTGACACTTAGATGCGGTCTTTTCGACCGGGCGGATCGTTCAAATCCGATGCCACCAAAAAGAAGAGCCCCGGACGGGCTCTGAGAAACAACTGGGACAAGATTCGCCCGCGCTCTGGCATAGAGCCGGGTCTGGGGGCGCAACGGCGTTTCAGTGCACGTCGTCGCTGGCGCCTTCGATGATGCCGAAACGGCGCAGCTTGATGTAGAGGCTCTGGCGCGAAAGGCCCAGCATCTCTGCAGCCGACGCGCGGTTGTCACCGGTCAGTTCGAGCGCGGCTTCAATGCACAGCTGCTCGATCAGATCGGTGGTTTCGCGGACGATGTCTTTCAACGGCAGGCGCCCGACCAGTTCGGTCATCTGGCTCGCCGATCGCGGCAGCTCTTTGTTGGAGCGCGCGTCGTTGCTCAGGCGGCGGCCCATGTCGCGGATGGTGAAGCCCAGGCAGGGGTGGGCGCCTCCGGCGACAGAGACCGCGGAGATTTCTACTTCTGAGGTGGACCCGAACTCGCCGCGCAGCTGGGTGGCAAACAGACGCACCGTGCCGTGCTGGCGAAGGTTGGAGAGCAGCACCCGGAAGTCCACGCCGGTGCGGCCCAGCCATTTGTCAAGCATCTCGCCGCGCGCCTGTTCTTCGTTGCTGAGCTGGCCCATGTCGAGAAAGGCGCGGTTGACGCTGAGGATGCGCCCTTCGATGTCGGTCACGACCAGCGCGTCGGGTGCCGATTCCATGACGTGCATCAGCTGCTGCCGCCCGGCGGGCATGTTCAGTTCGGCGGCTTCCGGACGCGTCAGGCGCACCAGAAAGAACAGCCGGTTGTCCTGTCGAAACTGGGTGGCCGCGATGAACAGCGGTTCGTCGCTGCCGATCAGTCGAACCTGGCAGGGGTCGGAACGCCCGGTGGCGCGCAGCCGATCCATCATGTTGCGCACTTCGGGCAGGCTGTCCGGATGCAGGCTGTCGGCCAGCGACCAGCCGGACTGGCGGGCCGTCTCACCGAGCAACTCGTAAGCCGCCGGGTTGGCCTCTTCCAGTTTGTCGAGCCCACCATCCAGAATCAGCACCGGCTCCGACGCCATCTGGAACAGCAGGCGGTAGCGGGTTTCAATCTGGCGCAAGCGCCAGTAATCCCGTTCCATCGTTTGCTGCGCGGTCACCAGCCGCTGTTGCAACACCACCTGGGGCCTCAGGTCGCGGCCGAAGGCCACGCTGCGGGCGCCCGCACCGCTGCGGATGGGGGCCACTGAATAGGAAACGGGGAGGTCTGCGCCGTCGGCCAGCAGCTGGTTGACCTGGCGCCAGCGCACGCCGTCGCTGGTGAGTGCGCCCTGGGTCTTGAGCAAGGCTTCAATCTTGGGCTGGCTCTCCTGGGTCACAGTCTGCAACCAGGATTTGCCCAGCCAGTGCTGACAACCACTGTCCAGCATGTCCTCGCTGCCCAGGGCCATGTCCCGAATGATGCCTTCGTGGTCCAGGATCAGCACCACATCGGCGGCCGCTGTCAGCAGGTTGGCAATGGCGTCCTCCTCCATGTCGGCCAGGAGCGGAGCGGGGTTCAGGAACTGCCCCTTCGCCATCGCTTGGATACCCTGGGTCATCTGTGCCTTCATGGTGGTGGAATGCAATCGGGTGTCACGACGGTCCGTTCGCGGCACTTATCTGGGCAAACGGCTGGCTGCCACCAGCTGTTCCGCCTGTGAGGGCGCTTTCGCGCCTTCTGTGATGATGGCGTCGGCCTGGATTTGTTCCCCGTATTCCGGGTGCACCAGAAAAATCGGGCCTCCAGCGATTATAGAGACGTGGGGGTTCTGGCTGACCTCGCGGACCAGCGCCATGGCCGCCCGCAGTCTGGCGACCCCGGTTTCGCTGCCGAGAGAGAACCCGACCACGTCGTACCAGTCTTTCTTGACCATCACGGCCGCCGCGTCAGTGGCCAGGAAACAGGTCACCACATCCCATCCCGCACGGTGGAACAGTTCGGCCACCAGCGACAGGCCGAAGGTGTGTTGTTCGCCCGGACAGGGCATGAGCAGGATGCGTCGACCCTGTTCACTTTGACCGGCGTGGTTGAACTGCCCGAAAGCGGTGCTGTTTTCCCTCAGCACCTTCTGCAGCCGCCCCAGGCCCACCGTGACCTCGGTGAAGGTGCAGAGATCGCGTTCCCACATTTCGCCCAGATGGCGGGCCACCGGAGACAGCAGGTCCAGGAAGATCGCCTCGATCGGGACGCCCCGGTCTCGCAAGGCAATCACGCAGTCCCGCACCGCCCGGTCGTCCTCGTGGAGCACCAGCTCGGCGAACACGGCAACGTCTTCTGGATGGACGCGCTGGCTGGCGGTGAGCGGGTGCGCGGCACATTCTTCGGGCACCCGATGCGCGAGCATGAGCCGAGGAATGATCTCGTACTCTACCGCCTTGGCAAGCAGGACCGCCCGCAAGCCGTCTTCGTTGGAGGGTGTCCCGACGGGGGATCTGAGAAGGTCCTCGATACCGGGTACCGCGGCAGCCTCGGCCTGGTCCGACGGCCACTCTTCGGAGTACCGGCTGGCTTGAGATGCGATCCCGCGGGCGGATCTTTGGCGTGAAATAGAGCCCATCCATGTCTCCTTGCGCTGGTGCGCTTCTGCCGATTCACGCAGGGGCCACGGTACTTTTGCCGGTGCTTTCTTACGCCATTCGAGTTGTTTGCGTAAATGCTTTTCGAGGTTGCCGGGTCGCTTTGGGCTGTTTTGACAACCCCGCGTTTGTACCGCTGTCAACCTCGATCGTCAAAACATTTTCAATCAGTCGCCAAGGGACTTTAGCAAGCCGGGTTTCTTTGTCAATAAAAATATACGTCAATTTAAGTTGACACTTCCGCTCGGAAGTTCTAAATTGGGTCCCAGAGCGACAAGGAGACCCGCCAGATGCTTCCCGAGACACCCAGGCTGCCGACCAGCGGACGGCCCCTCTACACCCCAGAAGAGCGCGAGCGGCGCGACGGGAGCGTGTGGACGCTGGTGCAAGGCGTGCTGGCACCGGTGCAGTTTCTGGTGTTTCTGGTCAGCCTCGGCCTGGTGCTGCGCTTTCTGTTCAACGGTCAGGGCGAGCAGGCAGCCACGGTATCCGTGGTGGTCAAGACGCTGACGCTCTACGCGATCATGGTCACTGGCTGCATCTGGGAAAAGGTGGTTTTTGGCCGCTACCTGTTCGCCCCGGCCTTTTACTGGGAAGACGTCTTCAGCATGGCGGTGCTGGCGCTGCACACCGCCTATTTGCTGGCGCTGTTCAACGGCTGGCTCGATGCGCGGGGGCTGATGTGGCTGGCCCTGGCGGCCTATGCCACCTACGTGGTCAACGCCGGGCAGTTTCTGTACAAGCTGCGCATGGCGCGGCTGCAGCAGAGCAGCACCGGCATGGCGGGGGCCACAGCATGAGCCAGGTCATTCCGATCCAGGCGGCGTCGCGCGGTTGCGCCGATGCGCCGGTGCTCAAGGAGCGCGGCCAGCGCGAGGTGTTCTGCGGCCTGACCGGCATCATCTGGCTGCACCGCAAGATCCAGGACGCGTTCTTCCTCGTCGTCGGTTCGCGCACCTGTGCCCACCTGATCCAGAGCGCGGCCGGCGTGATGATCTTTGCCGAGCCGCGTTTTGCCACCGCCATCATCGACGAGCGTGATCTGGCTGGCCTGGCCGACTGCAACGAAGAACTGGACCGCGTGGTCACCCGACTGATCGAGCGCCGGCCCGAGATCAAGCTGCTGTTCCTGGTGGGTTCCTGCCCGTCGGAAGTCATCAAGCTGGATCTGTCGCGCGCCGCCCAGCGCCTCTCGGGTCGCTTCAACCCCGGCGTGCGGGTTCTCAACTACTCGGGCAGCGGCATCGAGACCACTTTCACCCAGGGTGAAGACGCTTGTCTCGCCTCGCTGGTGCCCAGCCTGCCGGCTTCTCTGGACGGTGCGCCGAGCGAGCTGATGGTGGTGGGCACGCTGGCTGATGTGGTCGAAGACCAGTTCACCCGCCTGTTCAAGCAGCTCGGCATCGGCCCGGTGCGCTTCTTCCCGCCGCGCCAGGCCAGCGATCTGCCGCCTGTTGGAGCCAACACGCGGTTCCTTCTGGCTCAACCCTTCCTGGCCGATACCGCGCTGGCGCTCCAGGCTCGGGGCGCACAACGCCTGGCCGCACCGTTTCCGCTCGGCGTGGAAGGCACCACCACGTGGTTGCAGGCCGCGGCCAGCGCCTTTGGCGTCAGCGCTGAGCGCTTTGCCGATGTCACCGCCCCGGCCCGTGAACGCGCCGCTGCCGCGCTGGCCCGCCAGCGCACGCAGCTGGCCGGCAAAAGCATCTTTTTCTTCCCTGACTCGCAGCTTGAAATCCCGCTCGCCCGCTTCCTGTCGCGCGAACTCGGCATGGTGCTGACCGAAGTGGGCACGCCCTACCTGCACCGCAGCCACATGGCCGAAGAGCTGGCGCTGTTGCCCGAGGGCACGTTTTTGAGCGAAGGGCAGGACGTGGAAAAGCAGCTCGACCGCTGCCGGGACGCCCAGCCCGACATCGTGGTCTGCGGCCTGGGCCTGGCCAATCCGCTGGAGGCCGAGGGCCTGACCACCAAGTGGGCCATCGAACTGGTGTTCACCCCCATCCAGGGCTACGAGCAGGCGGCCGATCTGGCCGAGCTGTTTGCCCGCCCGCTGGTGCGCCGCTCAAGGTTGGCAAGCGCGGCGCCCGTTCGCGTCGCAGCGGTTGCCGCAGGAACCCAGCCGGAGGCCTTGCCATGCAACTGACGCTCTGGACCTACGAAGGCCCGCCGCACGTGGGTGCGATGCGCATCGCCACCGCCATGCAGGGCGTGCACTACGTGCTGCACGCGCCGCAAGGCGACACCTACGCTGATTTGCTTTTCACGATGATCGAGCGCGATGCGAAGCGCCCGCCGGTGACCTACACCACCTTCCAGGCGCGCGACCTGGGTGGCGACACGGCCGAGCTGTTCAAGAACGCGGCGCGTGAGGCCTTCGAGCGCTTTGCGCCGCAGGCCATGATGGTCGGCTCCTCGTGCACCGCCGAGCTGATCCAGGACGACCCGGGCGGCCTGTGCAAGGCGCTGGATCTGCCGGTGCCTGTGGTGGCGCTGGAGCTGCCGTCTTACCAGCGCAAGGAAAACTGGGGCGCGGCAGAGACCTTCTACCAAATGGTGCGCCAGCTGGCCGACACTTCGGTGCGCCGCGCGCCGCGCGAAGCCGGGCAACGTGCCCGCTGCAACATCCTCGGTCCGGCCGCGCTGGGCTTCCGCCACCGCGACGACCTGCGCGAGATCACCGGTCTGCTGGGCCAGATGGGGATCGACATCAACGTCACCGCGCCGCTGGGTGCAACGCCGGCCGACCTCGCCCGCATCGGCGACGCCGATTTCAACGTGGTGCTGTATCCCGAGATCGCCTCGGTCGCGGCCGGCTGGCTCAAGCGCACGTTCGGACAGCCATCGACGAAGGTGGTGCCGATCGGCAGCGGCGCCACGCGCGACTTCATCCTGGAAGTGGCCGCGCTCGCGGGCATCGATCCCGCACCCGTGCTGGACAACGCCAACGCCCGCGCGCCTTGGTATGCACGTTCGGTGGATTCCACCTACCTCACGGCCAAGCGCGTCTTCGTGTTCGGCGACGCCACCCACGTGGTGGCCGCGGCCCGCATCGCGCAGGACGAGATGGGCTTCACCGTGGTTGGCCTGGGCACCTACAGCCGCGAGTTCGCCCGCGAGGTGCGCGAAGCCGCCGCGCTCTACGGCGTGGAAGCGCTCATCAGCGACGACTACCTGGCTGGTGCTGGGCTCGCAGATGGAGCGCCACATTGCCAAACGCCTGGGCGTGCCCTGCGCGGTGATCTCGGCCCCGGTGCATGTGCAGGACTTCCCCGCGCGTTACTCGCCGCAGATGGGTTTTGAAGGCGCCAACGTGCTGTTCGACACCTGGGTGCACCCGCTGATGATGGGGCTCGAAGAGCACCTGATCGGCATGTTCCGCGGCGACGCCGAGTTCCACGAAGATGCCGCACCGTCGCACCTGGGCGGCGGCGTGTCGCGCCCGGTGGTTACCCCGGCCGTTGCCGAAATCACCGAGACCGAGATGCCTGAGGCGGTCACCGCGCAGGCCGATGCGGCCATTGCCGCCGCCGCCGACAGCTCCGCGCAGCTGGTCGCCACCTGGGCCGCCGAGGCCGAGAAAGAGCTTCGCAAGATTCCGTTTTTTGTTCGCGGCAAGGCCCGTCGCAACACCGAAACCTACGCCAGGGACAAAGGCCTGCCCGTGATCACCCTGGAGACCCTCTACGATGCCAAAGCCCACTTCAGCCGCTGACAGCCGCCCTCTGTCACCCGGCATGCGCGTCGTGCTGGTCACCATGGACAGCCACCTGGCCAGCGCCGCCGAGCGCGCCCACCGCAGCCTGGCCAAGGCCGTGCCCGGCCTCTCGCTGGTGGTGCACGCGGCGTCCGAGTGGCGCGACGACGCCGCTGCGCTCAAGCGCTGCACCGACGACATCGCCCGGGGCGACATCGTGCTGGTGAGCATGCTGTTCATGGAAGACCACTTCCTGCCGGTGCTGCCGGCGTTGCAGGCGCGGCGCGAACAGTGCAACGCCATGGTGTGCCTGATGTCGGCGGCCGAGGTCACCAAGCTCACGCGCATGGGCAAGTTCGACATGAGTGCGCCCACCAGCGGGCCGATGGCCTTCCTGAAGAAGCTGCGCGGCAAGAGCAGCGCCGACGTCAACACCTCGGCCGACGACAAGACCACCGCCGGCGCGCGCCAGATGCGCATGCTGCGCCGCCTGCCCAAGATCCTGCGTTTCATTCCCGGCACCGCGCAGGACGTGCGCGCGTATTTCCTGACCATGCAGTACTGGCTCGCCGGGTCCGAGCAGAACATGCTCAACCTGGTGCAGTTTCTGGTGGACCGCTACGCCGATGGCGCCAACCGCAAGCTGCGCGGCACGCTCAAGCCCGGCATTCCGCTGGAATACCCCGAAGTCGGCGTCTACCACCCGCGCATGGCGCAGCGCATGTCGTCCGAACTGGGCGACCTGCCTCGCGTGGCCATCAGCGGCAAGAACGGCACGGTGGGCCTGCTGGTGATGCGTTCGTACCTGCTGGCGGGCAACACCGGGCACTACGACGGCGTCATCACCGCGCTCGAAGCACGCGGCATGAAGGTGGTCCCTGCCTTCGCCACCGGGCTCGACAACCGGCCCGCCATCGAGGGCTACTTCTTCAAAGACGGGCAGCCCGCCATCGACGCGCTGGTCTCGCTCACCGGCTTCTCGCTGATCGGCGGCCCGGCCTACAACGACTCTCAAGCGGCCGAGAACATCCTCGCCAAACTGGACGTGCCCTACCTCGCGGTCACGCCGGTGGAATTCCAGACTCTGGACCACTGGGGCGCCTCGCCGCGCGGCCTGCTGCCGGTCGAGTCCACCATGATGGTCGCGATCCCCGAGCTCGACGGCGCCACCGGCTCCATGGTCTACGGCGGTCGCGGCAGCTCGCAGCACGTCAGTTGCAGCGGTTGCAACAAAGGCTGCACCTTCGACAGCCTCGAAGGCGCGCACGACATGCAGACCTGCAGCGAGCGCGCCGACGCGCTGGCTTCGCGCGTGGGCAAGCTGATCGCGCTGCGGCGCAGCGAGCGCGCGAAACGCAAGGTGGCGGCGGTCATCTTCAACTTTCCGCCCAACGCCGGCAACACCGGCACCGCTGCGCACCTGGCGGTGTTCGAGTCGCTCTACAACACCCTGGCCGCGATGCAGCGCCAGGGCTACACCGTGGACCTGCCCGCCAGCGTGGACGCGCTGCGCGAACGCATCATCACCGGCAACGCCGCCCAGTACGGCGCACCGGCCAATGTGCATGCGCTGGTGGCGGTGGACGACCATGTGCGGCGCGAGCGGCACCTCAAGCAGATCGAGGCTCAGTGGGGCCCTGCGCCCGGCCAGCTGCTGAGTGACGGCCAGCGCATCTTCATCATGGGAGAGCGCTTCGGCAACGTGTTCGTCGGCATCCAGCCGGGCATGGGCTATGAAGGCGACCCGATGCGCCTGCTGTTCGAGCAGGGCTTTGCCCCCACCCATGCCTTCTCGGCTTTCTACCGCTGGATCCGCGAAGACTTCGGCGCCCACGCCGCGCTGCATTTCGGCACCCACGGCGCGCTCGAATTCATGCCCGGCAAACAGAACGGCCTGACCGCCACCTGCTGGCCCGACCGCCTGATCGGCGACATGCCCAACATGTACCTGTACGCGTCGAACAACCCGTCGGAAGGCACGATAGCCAAACGGCGCGCCGCCGCCACGCTGATCAGTTACCTCACGCCGCCGGTGGCGCAGGCCGGTTTGTACAAGGGCCTGAACGAACTCAAGGACCTGTTGGAGCGCTTCCGTAGTCTGGAGCCCGAAGCACAGACCGAGCGCAATGAAGTCGCGACCATGATCCAGAGCCTGGCGGCCGAGCTGAACCTGTGCGAAGCCGATGCGCCCTGGGGCAGCAACGCCGAGGCGCAGGTTGTGCGCCTGACCGACGCGGTGCTGGAACTGGAATACACGCTGATCCCCTGCGGACTGCACGTGGTGGGCCAGACGCCCAATGACTGCGAGCGCGTCGAACTGCTGCTGGCCTGTGCCGAAGCCACGCACGGCCAACCCGGCGGAGAACAGGTGCTGCGCCCGGCCATCGAGGCCATGGTGTCGGGCGCCACGCCCGAGGCCGCACTGGCCGTGCTGCACAACCGAGCGCCCTCGGCCGCGCCACTGGATGCGGCAGCCGACGCGCGCATCCTCGCCATGCTGAGCGAGCTGGCCAAGACCGACGCGCTCATGTGCCAAGACCACGAAATGGACGGCATCCTGCGCGCGCTCGACGGCCGCTTCCTGCGCCCGGCGCCTGGTGGCGACCTGCTGCGCACACCCGCCATCCTGCCCACCGGCCGCAACGTCCACGGCTTCGATCCGTTCCGCATTCCCAGCGCCTACGCGGTGAAAGACGGCGCGCGTCAGGCCGAGCGACTGATCCAGCGCCACATGGCCGACGGCAATGCCTTCCCCGAATCGATCGCCATGGTGCTCTGGGGCACGGACAACCTCAAGAGCGAAGGCGGCCCGATCGGGCAGGCGCTGGCGCTGATGGGCGCGCGTCCGCGCTTCGACAGCTACGGCCGACTGGCTGGTGCCGAACTGGTGCCGCTGGCCGAGCTGGGTCGCCCGCGCATCGACGTGGTGATCTCGCTCTCGGGCATCTTCCGAGACCTGCTGCCGCTGCAGATCCGCCTGCTGGCCGAGGCAGCTTTCCTGGCCGCTGGCGCCAACGAGCCGGCCGACCAGAACTTCATCCGCGCCCACGCGCTGGCCTACCAGGCCACCCATGGGGTTGATCTGGAAACCGCCTCGTTGCGGGTCTTCGGCAACGCCGAGGGCGCCTACGGTGCCAACGTCGGCAGCCTGATCGACAACAGCCGCTGGGAAGACCCGGACGAACTGGCCGAGACCTACAGCCGCCGCAAGGGATTTGCCTACGGTCGCGCCGGCCAGCCGGTGCAGCACGCGCAACTGCTGAAAAGCGTGCTGGCCGATGTGCAGCTGGCCTACCAGAACCTCGATTCGGTCGAGCTGGGCGTGACCACGGTCGACACCTATTTCGACACCCTGGGCGGTGTGAGCCGCGCGATCCAGCGCGCCAAATCGCAGCGCGACGGTGCTGGCGCCGCGGTGGCGCCGGTCTACATCGGCGACCAGACGCGGGACAGCTTCGGCGGCGGCACGGTGCGCACGCTGAACGAACAGGTCGCCATCGAAACCCGCACCCGCATGCTCAACCCCAAGTGGACCGAGGGCATGCTCAAACACGGCTTCGAGGGTGTGCGCCAGATCGAGGTGCACCTGACCAACACCATGGGTTGGTCGGCCACCACCGGACAGGTTCAGCCCTGGGTGTACGAACAACTCACCCAGGCCTTCATGCTCGACCCCGAGATGCGCAAGCGCCTGGCCGAACTCAACCCCACCGCCTCGGCGCGCGTGGCCAGCCGTTTGCTGGAAGCGTCCGACCGCCAGTTCTGGCAACCCGATCCTTCGGTCCTGAAGGCCCTCCGTGAAGCCAGCGAAGAGCTGGAAGACCGGCTCGAAGGTGTGTACGAAGGAGCCCACGCATGATCACTGAAACCAGCGTTCCCCTGACCGACCTGCGGCGAGCCGCCGGTCGTTCTTCGCGCACCGACGGTGAGGGCAGTCTGCAGGTGCAGCTCGATCCGTCGCTGAAGATCGGCAACGCCAAGGTGTTCGCCATCTACGGCAAAGGCGGCATCGGCAAAAGCACCACCAGTTCCAACCTGTCGGCCGCGTTTTCGCACCTGGGCAAGCGCGTGCTGCAAATCGGCTGCGACCCGAAGCACGACAGCACCTTCACGCTCACCAAGAAGATGCTGCCCACCGTCATCGACATCCTGGAAACGGTGGACTTCCATGCCGAGGAGCTGCGGCCCGACGACTTCGTGTTCCCCGGCTACAACGGCGTGATGTGTGTGGAGGCGGGTGGCCCGCCGGCGGGTACCGGCTGCGGCGGCTATGTGGTGGGCCAGACGGTGAAGCTGCTCAAGGAGCACCACCTGTTGGAAGACACCGACGTGGTGATCTTCGATGTGCTGGGCGATGTGGTCTGCGGCGGTTTTGCCGCACCGCTGCAGCACGCCGACCGCGCGCTGATCGTCACCGCCAACGACTTCGATTCGATCTTTCCGATGAACCGCATCGTGCAGGCCATCGGCGCCAAGGCCAAGAACTACAACGTGCGCCTGGGGGGCGTGATCGCCAACCGCAGCGCGGCCACCGACCAGATCGACAAGTACAACCAGCAGATCGGCCTCAAGCTGGCCGCCCATTTCCCGGATCTGGACGTGATCCGCCGCAGCCGTCTGAAGAAAAGCACGCTGTTCGAGATGGAAAGTTCGCCCGAACTGGAAGCGGTGAAGAAGGAATACATGCGGCTGGCCGCGTCGCTCTGGCTGGGCGTGGAGCCGCTGGCGGCCGTGCCCATGAAAGACCGCGACATCTTCGACCTGCTGGGTTTTGACTGAGCCCCACCAGATACACCAAGGCAGACACACCATGGCCAACACCACCTACCTCGAACGCCGTCACGAGATCGAAACCTATTTCGACCGCACCGCCGCGCAAGCCTGGGAGCGCCTGACCTCGACCGCGCCGGTCGGTCGCATCCGCGCCACGGTGCGCGCCGGGCGCGACCAGATGCGCGGCACACTGCTGGGCTGGTTGCCTGAGGACATGCGTGGCCTGCGCCTGCTGGACGCCGGTTGCGGTACCGGCGCGCTGGCCATGGAGGCGGCACAACGTGGCGCCGAGGTGGTCGCGACCGACCTCTCGCCCACGCTGGTTCAGCTGGCCCGTGAACGCCAACAGAGCCTTCCCGCCAACGGGCGCGGCGGCAGCATCCACTTCACCTCGGGCGACATGCTCGACGAATCCCTCGGCCACTTCGATCATGTGGTGGCGATGGACTCGCTGATCCATTACGACACGCCCGACATCGTGGCCGCGCTGGAACGCCTGTCGCTGCGCACGCGCGGCAGCATGCTCTTCACCTTCGCGCCACGCACACCGCTGCTGGCGGCGATGCACAGCGTGGGCCGCCTGTTCCCGCGCAGCGATCGCTCGCCCGCGCTCACCCCGGTGGCCCAGCCCAAACTCCGCATGGGTCTGACCGGCCGCATCGGCGCGACCGGCTGGAAAGAGGGCCGCAGCCAGCGCGTGGCCAGCGGCTTCTACACCTCGCAAGCCTGGGAGTGGCAGCGGTGAACCTCCAGCGGCTGCTGTCCCCCGCCTGGGCGATGAAGATCACCCAGCGCTATGTGCCGTTCGCCGACGCCGCGTCGAGCGAACTGCCGCTGGGCCGGCTGCTGCGCCTCTCGCTGTTTCAGCTCTCCATCGGCATGACGATGGCGCTGCTGGTCGGCACCTTGAACCGCGTGATGATCGTCGAGCTGGGCGTTCCCGCCTGGTGGGTGGCGCTGTCGGTGGCGCTGCCGCTGGTGTTTGCACCGCTGCGCGCCCTGATCGGCTACCGCAGCGACACGCACCCGTCGGCGCTGGGCCTCAGGCGCATGCCCTACATGTGGATCGGCACCATCCTGATGTTCGGTGGCCTGGCCATCATGCCGTTTGCGCTGCTGCTGCTCTCACTGCCGGCGGGCCACGGCGTGGAGGTCTGGGCCGGGCGCATCGGCGCGGCACTGGCCTTTCTGCTGGTGGGCGCGGGCATGCAGATCACGCAGACCGCTGGCCTGGCACTCGCCAGCGACATCGCGCCCGAAGACAAGCGCCCGCGCGTGGTCGCATTGCTCTACAGCACGCTGCTGGTCGGCATGATCGTGGGCAGCGCCTTGCTCGGCTGGGTGCTCACCGACTTCAGCCCCACGCGGCTGGTGCAGGTGGTGCAGGGGTCGGCGGTGATCGTGGCCCTTCTGAACATCACCTCGCTGTGGAAGCAGGAAGCGCGCGGCGCCAAGCGCGGTGCGCGCGCGGCCGACGGCTTCACCCGCAGCTGGGCGCGGCTGATGGCGATTCCGAAGATCCGGCGCTTCCTCTGGACCGTGGGCCTGGGCACGGTGGCCTTCAGCATGCAGGACGTGGTGCTCGAACCCTTCGGCGGCCAGGTGCTGGGCATGGATGTGAGCCTGACCAGCACCCTGACCGCCATGAGCGCCGGCGGCGCGCTGCTGGCGTTTGCACTGTCGTCGCGTTTTCTCTCGGGCGGCATGGACACCATCCGCCTGGCGGCCGGTGGCGCGCTGCTCGGCCTGCCCGCGTTTGCCTGCGTGATCTTCTCGGCCCCGCTCGATGCGCCCTGGCTGTTCCAGACCGGTGCCGCGTTGATCGGGTTCTCCGGTGGCCTATTTTCGGTCGGCATGTTGCTCACCGCGATGGAACTGCCGGAGCGCGAACTCACCGGCCTGGTGCTCGGCGCCTGGGGCGCGGTACAGGCCACGGCGGCCGGGGTGTCCATGGCCATCGGCGGCGTGCTGCGCGACGTGGTCGGCAGCCTCGCGACCGGCGGCTGGCTGGGCTCGGCACTCAACTCGCCGGTCACCGGCTACAGCTTTGTGTTTCACCTCGAGATCTACCTGCTTTTCGTGGTGCTGATCGCGCTCGGTCCCCTGGTCAAACGCAGCAACCCCACCCCCTCACGCCCCGTTCACCCCATCGGCCTGGCTGAACTGCCGGGCTGAACACACGCACCACCGAAGGAGAACCCCATGGAAACAGGCGCCATCACCCAGTATGTCGACGTCGCACAGCTCGTGCTCTACGCCTTCTGGGCGTTCTTTGCCGGCTTGATCTACTACCTGCTGCGCGAAAACCACCGCGAGGGTTACCCGATGGACCCGGGTCGCGAGAACGGTCCCAAGACCAACGGCTGGCCCGCGGTGCCCGCATCTAAGACCTACAAGCTGGCCAACGGCCACGAGGTGCTGTCGCCCGATCCGGCGCGCGAAGACGGCGACTACAACGGCCAGCCCGCCCACGGCTGGATCGGTGCGCCGCTGGAGCCGGTGGGTGATCCGTTGCTGGCCGGTGTCGGCCCCGGTGCCTGGGCCAAACGGGCCGACGTGCCCGACATGACCCACGAGGGCGAGGCCAAGATCGTGCCCCTGCGCGTGGCCGGTGACCACGGCGTGGCGGTGCAGGACACCGATCCACGCGGCCTGCCGGTGTTTGGTGCCGATGGCGAACAGGCCGGCACGGTGAAAGACCTCTGGGTGGACCGCTCGGAAATGATGTTCCGCTACATCGAGGTGGCGTTGCCCGTCGGTGGCACGGTGTTGCTGCCGATGACTTTCTCGCGTATCCGCAAAACCGGCATTGAGGTGCATGCGCTGCTGGCCGAGCAGTTTGCCCGCGTGCCCACCACCCGCCACCCCGAGCAGATCACCCTGCTGGAAGAAGAAAAGATCACCGCCTACTACGGCGCGGGCACCCTGTACGCCACGCCGGATCGGCAGGAGCCGCTGCTGTGAACGCCCACCACGAACACGAGTTCGAGGCCGCCCCCGGCCTGCCCGAACCGCTGCCGCGCGGCGAGCGCCTGATCTGGCAGGGCAGCCCCGACTGGGTGCAGCTCGCCATCCACGCCTTCCATGTGCGCAAGCTGGCCATCTACTTCAGCGCCATGCTGGTGCTGCAATGGCTGTACCTGCTGGGTGAGCCCAACGCGGCGTTGCTCCAGCCGCTTCTGACCAGCGCGGTCATGGCCTCGCTGGCGCTGCTGCTGCTGGGTGCCACCGCCTGGTTCGCCGCGCGCACCACGCTCTACACCCTGACCGACCGCCGCATTGTCATGCGCATCGGGGTGGTGCTCACGCTCACGCTGAACCTGCCGCTCAGGCAGATCGCTGGAGCCGCCTTCAAGCCACAGGCCGCAGGCCATGGCGACATCGCCCTGGCGCTGGCCGGCAAGGACCGCATCGCCTACCTCAACCTCTGGCCGCACGCCCGGCCCTGGCAGCTCAAGAAGCCGCAGCCCAGCCTGCGCTGCCTGCCGGGCGCTGCCGCCGTGGGCGAGCGCATCCAGCAGGCCTGGCTGGCCGCCAACCCGCACGCTGCCGCCCTGGTGGGCATGGCCACGCCATTGCCCGCTGCGGTGCCCAGCCCTTCGCCTTCTCCTTCGCCTTCGCCTGTGGCCGCACCCGTCTCGCGCCCGGTGCGCGATCACGGCATGGCCAGCGCCGCCTGACCCACCCCACTCATCCGAGGCCCTGCCATGCAGAACACCCACAGCGACTCTCCTCTCGGTCAGGGCACGCCGTGGCCGATCTGGGCGATCGGCGGCCTGCTGGCGCTGACCCTGACCGCCGTGGCCTGGCAAAGCCAGCTGCGCGGCGGGCCGGTGACGGCGGATGCACCGTCGGTGCAATGGCAGCGCAGCCTGCGTTTTGAGGACCGGTCCAACGGCGACATCGCCGTGCTGGACGCCAAGACCGAACGCGAAGTGGCCCGCTTTCAGGGCGAACAGGGCTTTCTGCGCGGCAGCCTGCGCGCCCTGGCCCGCGAGCGCCAGCGCAGCGGCATGGGCCCGCAAGCGCCCTTTGAACTGACCGGCCATGTGGACGGCCGCATCACCCTGCGCGACACCGCCACCGGCCAGCGCATCGCCCTCGAATCCTTTGGCCCCACCAACTCGGCTGTGTTCTCGCAGCTGCAGTGGGCCCGTTGAACTTCCCGCCGTCTTTCAGGAGTCATTCATGACCGCAACCGCCACCACCGAAGACCGCACCGACTTCAACACCGACCACGTCGCGCTGCTGATGGACGGCATGAAGAACACCGAGAGCGCCACCGAGCGCGCCGCCAAGAGCACCATGCTCACACCGCGCTTCTACACCACCGACTTCAAGGCCATGGACGCGCTCGACGTGTCGCCGGTCCGCGCCGAGTGGGACCGCATGATGGCCGAGTACGAGGGCGACAACAACCAGGACCATTTCAAGCGCGACGCCGCGTTCGGCGAAGAGCTCAAGGTGCTGATGCCCCAGCTCTCGCCCGAGCTGCGGCAGGAGTTCATGGACTTCCTGATCAGTTCGTGCACCTCGGAGTTTTCCGGCTGCATCCTCTACAACGAGATCCGCAAGAACATCAGCAACCCCGACATCAAGCAGCTGATGGCCTACATGGCGCGCGACGAATCGCGCCACGCCGGCTTCATCAACCAGTCGCTGAAAGACTTCAACCTCGGCATCGACCTGGGGAGCCTGAAGCGCGTCAAGGCCTACACCTACTTCAAGCCGAAGTACATCTTCTACGCCACCTACCTCAGCGAGAAGATCGGCTACGCGCGCTACATCACCATCTTCCGCCAGCTCGAACGCCACCCCGACAAGCGCTTCCACCCGATCTTTCGCTGGTTCGAGCGCTGGTGCAACGACGAATTCCGACACGGCGAATCGTTCGCGCTGATGATGCGCGCCCAGCCGCACCTGCTGACCGGACTCAACAAGCTCTGGATCCGTTTCTTCATCCTCGCGGTCTACGCCACCATGTACGTGCGCGACCACACGCGCCCGCTGCTGCACGAGGCCATGGGCCTGGAATCCACCACCTACGACTACGAGGTGTTCCGCACCCGGTGGAGGTCGACATCGACCACCCGACCTTCCGCGCCTGCATGGACAAGCTGCTCTCGATCTCGCTCGCCAACGACAGGGCGGTGGCGCGTGGCGGCCTGGTGGGCACGGTGCAGCGTGGCTGGCACGCCGCCAGGGCGTTTGTGACCTTTGGTCGTCTGTATCTGGTGCCGGTCAAACAGCACGAATTGCCGAAAGACATTCGCCTGGATCCCGTCTGGTGATCGGTGCTGACCCGCACTGACCCGAAATGACCGACCTGTCCAGCTCCGTCGCCGCACCCGCGCTGTTTGCGCTGCTGTGCTGGTGGTTCGGGACGGGTGCCATCCTGTGGCTGGTGCGCCGGCCGGCGGCGAGCTTTCGCGTCAGCCTGGGGCTGTGCACGATGCTGCTGGCGGTGAGCCTGTGGACCACGCAGCTGAGCATGCAGGCGCAGACGGTGGGCAACGCCTACCTGGCTTTTGCCAGCGTGATCGCCATGTGGGCCTGGCACGAGGTGGCGTTCCTCACCGGTTGGCTCACCGGTCCGCGCCGTGTGCCGCTGGAGACGGGCGCGCGCGGCTGGCAGCGTTTTGTCCAGTCCACCCAGGTGGTGATCTGGCACGAGCTGGCCTTGCTGCTCAACTTTGCCGTCCTGCTGTGGATGCAGCAGGGTCAGCCCAGCCACGTGGCGCTGTGCACCTTTGCCATCCTCTGGTGCATGCGCTTTTCGGCCAAGCTGAACCTGTTCTTCGGCGTGCCCGAGGTCGGCGAGCAGTACCTGCCCAGACACCTGGTCTACCTGGGCAGCTACTTCAAGAAGGGCCCCCTCAGCGCCTTCTTCTATGTGAGCGTGGTCGCCTCCAGCGCCATCTGGGCCTGGATCGTCTGGGAGGTGGTGAGTGGCCAGGTGCTGGTGTCCACCGGCTGGGTCCTGCTCGCCAGCCTGCTGGGCCTGGCGATCGTCGAACACCTGATCATGGCGTTCCCCACGCCGATGCAGAAACTCTGGGGCTGGGCCATGTCGCGCAGCCCGTCGAGCGATCGTCTTCCGTCACCCGAAGCAAGCCCTGCCGTGCCGGTGCCGATCCAACCGGACAAGGCGCCTGTCGCCTGAACGCTTTCATGAACGCTCCTGCCACCACCTTGCGCACGTCCAATGAGTTCTGGCCGCCGCGCTCTTCGGGTGACCTGCCGTCCGGCCCCGGCCCAGTCCACCCGCGCAGGGCCGACGCACCCCACGCGATCGTCATCGGCAGCGGCTTCGGGGGCTTGGCCTCGGCGGTGCGTCTCGCGGCCAAGGGCTGGCGCGTGACCGTGCTGGAAAAGCTCGACGCACCCGGTGGCGGTGCCTATGTGCACGAGCAGAACGGCCACATCTTCGACGCAGGTCCGACCATCATCACGGTGCCGTTCCTGTTTGAAGAGCTGTGGGCATTGGCTGGCAAGAAGCTGAGCGATGACGTGGAGTTGCGCTCGCTCGACCCGTTCTACCAGATCCGTTTCAACGACGGAGACGTCTTTCACTACAGCGGCGACCCTGACAAGATGCGCGCCGAGGTGCGCCGCATCAGCCCGTCGGACGCGGCCGGTTACGAGCGCTTCATGGCCGAGGCCGACCACTGCTACCGCCTTGGGTTCGAGGCGCTGGGCGCCAAGGCTTTTGACACCGTGGGCGATCTGATCAAGGCCAGCCCGGCCATCTTCCGCATGCGCGGCTGGCGCAGCCTGCACGCCATGGTGGCCAGCCACCTGAAGCATCCCAAACTGCGAATGGCGATGAGCCTGCAAAGTCTGCTGATCGGTGGTAATCCGTTTGCCGTCACCTGCATCTACAGTCTGATCAACGCACTGGAACGCCAATGGGGCGTGCACTGGGCGGTGGGCGGCACAGGCAAGCTGGTGCAAGGTCTGGCCAAGCTGCTGCAAGGGCAGGGCGGCACCCTGCGCTGCAACGCCGAGGTGAGCCGCATCGAGGTGGACCGGGGTCGCGCCACCGGCGTCACGCTGGCCAGCGGCGAACGCATCGAGGCCGACATCGTGATCTCCAACGCCGACACCGCATGGACCTACCGCAACCTGGTGGAGCCGCAATACCGACGCCACTGGACCGACCGCCGCATCGACAAGGGCCGATATTCGATGAGCCTGTTCGTCTGGTACTTCGGCACCAACAGGCAATACACCGACGTGCCGCACCACATGATGCTGCTCGGGCCGCGCTACAAGGAACTGCTGACCGACATCTTCCGCCGCCACAAGCTGGCCGACGACTTCAGCCTGTACCTGCACCGCCCGACCGCGAGCGACGCCTCGATGGCGCCCGCCGGACACGACACCTTCTACGCGCTGGCTCCGGTCACCCACCTGGACAGCGGCACCGACTGGGCCACGCAGGCCGAGCCGATGCGCCGCGCTGTGGCCGAGGTTCTCAAACGCACCGTGCTGCCGGGTTTTGAGCAGCACATCAGCGCCTCGCTGGTCACCACGCCGCAGGACTTTCACGACCGCCTGCTCAGCTTCAAGGGCGCTGCCTTCGGGCTGGAGCCGTTGCTGATGCAAAGCGCCTGGTTCCGCCCGCACAACCGCAGCGAAGACGTGGACGGCCTCTACATGGTCGGTGCCAGCACCCACCCCGGTGCCGGGGTGCCGGGCGTGCTGATGTCGGCCAAGGCGCTCGATTCGGTGGTGCCCGACGCCGCCACCTACCTCGCCCGGACTGACCATGCCAGCTCACACCGCTGAAGCGTTTGCCCCCTCGGCCCATGGGGCGCTGGCCGGTCCTGTCTCCGAGGGCCCGGGCATCGGCAGCGAAGCCGATCTGCAGGCCTGCGTCACGCTCATGCGCACGGGTTCCAAGACCTTCTTTGCCGCCAGCCGCCTGCTCCCCGCACGCGTGCGCGCCTCGTCGATTGCGCTCTATGCCTTCTGCCGCGTGGCCGACGACATGGTCGATGGTGGCCAGCACAGCCTGAGCGAGGCCATGACGCTGCTGTCCCGGCGGCTCGATGCCATTTACGCGAGCGAACCGTGGGACCACGTGGAAGACCGGGCGCTGGCCATCGTCGTGCAGCGCCACCAACTGCCGCGCGCCTTGCTCGACGCCTTGCTCGACGGCTTTGCCTGGGACGCCGAGGGTCGCTGTTACGAAACCCTGGAAGACGTGCACGACTACGGCGCGCGCGTGGCCGGTAGCGTGGGCGCCATGATGTGCTGGATCATGGGCGTGCGAGCGCCCCAAGCCCTGGCCCGCGCCTGCGAACTGGGTGTGGCCATGCAGCTGACCAACATCGCCCGCGACGTGGGCGAAGACGCGCGCAACGGCCGGCTCTACCTGCCGCGGCAGTGGCTGGCCGAGGCCGGCATCGACGCCGACGCCTGGCTCCAAAGTCCCGTCTGCACGCCCGCGTTGCAAGGCGTGATCGAGCGCCTGCTCAAGGAGGCTGACCGCCTCTACTGCCAGTCCACCGCCGGCGTGGCCATGCTGCCGCGCGACTGCCGCTCGGCCATCCTGGCCGCGCGCTACATCTACGCCGAAATCGGGCAACAGCTGCGCCGCGACGGGCTGGATCCGGTGAACTGGCGCGCGGTCGTTCCGACCTCGCGCAAGCTGGTGCTGCTGGCCTGCGCAGGCGTTCAGTCGGGCTGGGTCGGCCGGCCCGGTGTGCCCGCGCCGCCGCTGGCGGCCATCGCCTACCTGGTGGAGCACTGCGGTTGCAGCCAGGCCACCGCCGGCCCGGCCGCGCCGCGCAGCGTCACCCAGCGGGTGGAATGGATGCTGGAACTGATGGAGCGGCTGGAAGCCCAGAAGATCGAACAGCGCTCGCGCACCCGGGTGGCGCACTGAGCGCCCGCCCGACGCGCCCTCAGCCTTTGAGCGCCGTCACCTCGATCTCGATCTTCATGCGCGGATCGGCCAGCCCGGCCGAAATCATCATCGCCGCCGGGCGAACCTCGCCAAAGTACCGCCGCAGCACCGGCCAGCAGGCTTCGAACTCGCTCGCGTCGGGCAGCACGTAGGTGACGCGCACCACATCGGCCAGGCACGTTCCCGCCTCGGTCAGCGCGGCTTCGATGTTCTTCAGGCACTGCTCTGCCTGCTCGACCACACCGTCGGCAATCGTCATGCTGGCGTAGTCGAAACCGGTCGTGCCGGAGACGAACACCCAGGAGCCGGCCACGATGGCGCGGCTGTAGCCGATGTCGGCCTCGAAGGTGGAGCCAGAGCTGATGCGTTGGCGGTTCATGGTGAAGGTGGTCAGGTGCGGGAGGGGCTACAGCCTAGCAGCGTTGTCACTGCTCCACGAGCAGATGCCCCACCTTCACCAGAATCAGACAGCCCGGGCGGCTGAAAGGTTGATGGCGACTCAGGTGCGGGCTGCGCAGCCAGGTACCGGCAGGGTGGTCGCCGTGCTCGTCGGAGAACACACCGTCCACCACAAAAATCTCTTCGCCACCAAAGTGCGTGTGCGGCTGAAAGTAGGTCTCGGGTGCCCAGCGCACCAATGCGGTGTTTTGGGTGGCAAAGGTGTGCAGCGGCAGCACCTTCAAACCCGGCACCAGACCCTGGCGCCAGTCGGCGATGCGGCTGTCGATGACGACCCTTTCGGTGTCGGTTGGGTCCTGGTAGCGCAGCTTCACAAAGATCGTGCAGCCTTCTTCTGAAAACGGCGCGTGGCTGGAACTGGGCGGGTTCTTGAGGTAGGTGCCTGGGCCGTAATGACCGGTTTCGTCGCTGAAGGTGCCTTCCAGCACCAGGATTTCTTCACCGAGCTCATGGTGGTGAGCGCTGAAGCGGGCGCCCGGCGCGTAGCGCACGATGGAGGTGGCACGCGCCACCTCGCCGCCGTCGCGCTCCAGCAGCCGCCGCTGCACCAGCGGAGAAGGCGAGGGAAGCCAGGGCAGGTCGTGGCTCTGGATCGCGCAGCGCTGCGACCAGTCGGCGTTGAGCTGGATGTCGGTCTGGGTATGGGTGGGTGCGGTCGTGTCCATGCGAGGGTAGGCTTGTGAAGGCGTTGTGTTCAGCGGAGGTCTTGCGCGCAGCGAAAGCCGATGTACACCGCGTAAAAGTCGGCGGCTTTCCAGGCGTTCACGTCGGCTCGCATTTGCGAAGCACCGTACCACCACGAGCCGCCCATGGTGCGGCGGTCTGCGCCCTGCGCATCGCTCACCCACTCCCAGGCGTTGGCGCCCATGTCGAACAGGCCGTTGACGCCCGCCAACGTGGCGCCCGCCGGTGCGGCGCGCGGCCAGGCGTCGCGCTCGCTGGTGTTGGCGCCGGCCGGGCTGTCGCCTGTGGGGTAGGTGTAGGTCTTGCCACGCTGCCAGGGTGCGGGCGGTGCAGGGCGCTGCTCGGTGTAGGCGGCGCTCTGCCATTCGGCCGCAGTGGGCAGGCGGGCGCCGGCCCAGCGGCAGTAGGCCGCCGCTTCGGCTTGGGTCAGGTGCACGGCGGGCAGCTGTGGCGAAGTGGGCGGCATGCCGTCGGGCGTGCGCCAGGTCCAGCCCGGGCGGCGCTGCCAACCACCCACAAACTCAAACCCGCCGCCCGCGCGCTCGGCCTCGGTCACCGTGCCGGTAGCCTGCACAAAGCGGGCAAACTGTCCGATGGTGACCTCGGTGCGGTCGATGCTGAAACCGGGCAGGGCGACGCGATCTGGTACCGGTGCAGGCTGGGCATGAACAGCTGAAGTCAGTGTGGCGACGAAGGTGAGGACAGCCATGCGGGAGCGGTTGTGTGGCATGCCGCGCATCATGCGCCAGCGCCGCTTTCCCCGGCTGGCGTCCGGTTTTCAGCCGCGCCGCGGCATGCGCCAGGGCAGCATGGCTTGGACGATGGGCGAGACCAGGCGCGGCACGTTGAGCGTTTCGTGGAAGCTGCTCACCTCTTCGCCCAGCATTCGGCTTTGCAGCACCGCGCGCTGGTAGAAGGGTGTGTCTTCCAGTTGCTGCAGCACGCTGACCTGGCTGTCGCTGCGCATGCGGCGCGCGATGCGCCAGGCGGTCCTGGGCAGGCTGCGCAGCGGTGGTGCGTCGAAAGGGGTCACGCTGCCGTCGGTGTGGAACCGCAGCGCCAGCAGGCGGCTGTCGGGCTGGCCGGGTTCCACGTCGTAGATCACCGCGGTGCTGCCGTCGGCCAACTGGCAGCGCGACCAGTCCCATTCTTTGAACGCGGTGTCCACCGGCTCGTTGCCCTCGTTGCTGTCCAGGTAGCCGTGGCCGCTCCAGCGCAGGGCGGGGTGTTGGAGCTCCACCTCAACCCGGGCGCTGGGCGCGAGCGGGCCCCAGTGGTGCCGTTTGTTGGCGTCCAGCGCGGTGCTGAAGTGGAACAGCTGATCCGGGATCACGCGCACCGTGCCGCGGATGCGGCGGGGCAGCGGCACGCCCACCTCGTCGATGGAGATGGTCAGGGCCTGGCCGTCCCAGTGCAACTGGCTGGGGCCGATGGTGAAGCGCTCGGCCTCGCGCGCGCAGTGTCGCGCGCCGCGCTCGGTCATGCTCCAGCGCTTCGCTCCCGGGCTGTAGAGCGCCACGTTGAGCGCACTGTGGTTGTCGGGGTCGGCACTTCGGCCGCGTCGCGCCCAGGCGTAGTAGGGCGAGAAGACGCTGCCGACGAAGGCGATGATGCTCAGGCCGTGTTGGCCGTCGTGGCTGAGGGCGTCGAGGTACCACCAGAGGTAGCCACCGGGCGGGACCGTCTGGTCAAAGCGGGGCTGGCCATCAGGGCCTCGGCCGCGAAACGCCCCGACAGCGTGGCCATCGGCACCCCAGGCCCCGGGTGCACGCTGCCCCCCGCCAGAAACAGGCCCGGCAGCGGCGTGTTCGCGCCCGACCGCGCGAAGGCCGAGCCCCAGCCGTGGCTCGCCTGGCCATACAGCGCCCCACCCGTGGCCGGGAACAGCTGGTTGAAATCCGCCGGGGTGGTGCGCAGCGCCGCCGGGCTGTGTGGCAGCAGGGACAGACCGCAGCGGTTGAGCAGTTGGAAGGCTTGGGTCTCGCATTGGTCGAGTTCCTCGGGGGTGATGGTGTGGCGGTCGCCCACGGCCGGCGCGTTGACCAGGACGAGCAGGCGTTCGTGCCCGCCCACCGCTTCGCCGGGCGTGCCACGGTCTTGCGCGCAGACGTAGACGGTGGGCGCCTGCGGCAGGCGGGCACGCTCGAAGATGTCGGTGAATTCGCTGGCGTACGGTGCCGTGTCGGTGCGCTGGAAGAACACGTTGTGGCGGTCCAGTGCCAGATCGCTGATGGGCGCGTTCATGCTCCAGGTCACGGCGGAAAGCGAGCGTTGCGGAGGTTTAGGATTGACGGCGCGCCGCGCCGGCTCGCCCAGCAGCCCGGCGCGCAGCGCGGCGGCGTCGCCGTTGAAGACCACGCTGTCGGCCCGCAGGGTGTCGCCGCTGGCCAGACGCGCGCCGCTGACGCGACCGTTTTGAAGTTCGATGCGTTCGCAGGCGCTGCCGTAGCGGAACACCGCGCCGCGTTCGGTGGCCAGGCGCTCCAGGCAGCGCGCCAGCGCATGCATGCCACCGTCGATGGACCAGACGCCGGCCATTTCCACCTGCGCGATCAGCATCAGCGTGGCGGGTGCCTGCCAGGGCGACGAGCCGGTGTAGGTGGCGTAGCGCGCAAACAGCTGGCGCAGGCGTGGGTCGGTGAACTGGCGGCCCAGGCTGCTCCACAGGCTGGTCAGCGGCCCGAGCGCGGTGAGCGCGGCCAGGCCCTTGAGGCCGATGTCCCAGGTCAGTTGCGCCGGGTTCGGCGAAGCGTTTCGGATGTACGGGCCTTCCAGCGTGTGGTACACGGCACGGGCGCGCTCGCAAAATGCCTTGAAGCGCTGTGCCTCGGCCGCGCCGGCGAAACGGGCCACGGCGTCGAGCGAGGCGGCCGGGTCGGCGTGCAAATCCAGCTGGCTGCCGTCGTCCCACCAGTGGCGCGCCAGCAGGCCCAGCGGCTGGATGCGCAGCTCGGCCTCCAGCGTGGTGCCCACGGCGGCGAAGAGTTGATCAAACACCCAGCGCATGGTGAACACGGTGGGGCCGCTGTCGATGGGCACACCGCCCACCAGCGGCTGGCGCAGCTTGCCGCCAGGGGCAGCGGCCGCGTCGACCACGGTGACTTGCAGCCCCTGATGCGCCAGCCGCAGCGCGGTGGCCAGACCGCCCATGCCGGCGCCGATGACGATCACGCGGTGCGCGTTCATGGGCCAGCTGGCCTCTGGTTCGCAGCGGCGCGAGAGTTCAGTGGCTTGGGCGCGTTGACGTTCATGCGGGTGGCCGGTCGATGGGAAACACATTGCGACCCTCTGAGCGCGGGTCTTGCATTTTCTGGGGGCCGGGCCAGCGCCCGTGCTGCTCCAGCAGGCGCATGCGAACGAACAGGGATTCGGAAAAATACTGGTGCTTGTACGCCGCTTCGATGGCCTGCTGGTGGGCGCCCTGGTGAGCGTATGCCAGCATGGCCGGTGTGTCTTTCCAGAGGCTGAAAGTGCATTGCCGGATCAAAGGCGCTTCACCCAGGCCCACGGCCAGCGTGCAGCCGCGCGCGGTCTGCATGGCGGCCTGGGCGGCGGGGGCGTTTCGCCAGAACTCCATCGCCTTTGCAGGGCGAATGCTGGCGCGCGTGAGTGCGGCGAGCGGGCGGGTGTCCTGGCGCAGGCCGTCGTCGTTGGCGGCGCCATGGTGCGGGCCGAGCTGGGTGGCGTGGGTGGCGCCCCAGGCCTGTCCGTCCCACAGGCCGCGGGCGGATTCCACCTCCAGCAGTCCGTTCCAGAATTCGGCGGCGCGTTCGCGGTAGGCACTCACCACCGGGCCAGCCAGAAAGGCGCGCGCCTGATCGGCATGGTCGAACAGGGTGATCAGGCCCTGGTGGCTGGGGCTGGGGCGCAGGCCGAAGCCACCGCCCGCACCGCTGCCCATCACCTTGCTGAACACCAGGCCGGGCGTTTCCTTGAGCGCGCCGGCACCCTGCACCAGGCGCATCCAGGCCCAGGTCTGGTGCTGTCGTTGAAAGTTGACCAGCACCACCACCAGCACGCCCGACAGGGTGATGAGGCCGGTGTTGCCGATGCCCATTGCAAGGGCGCCCGGACCCGGCGCGCGCCCGCTGTCGTCAGCAGGGCTTCTGCCTTGTGAATTCGTGGGGTTTGCCGCACCGGGCGACGGGTGCCGCCCCTTTGCCGGGGCATGCGCCCAGTCGGGACTCTGCGATGAGGCGATCGCGGCGGGGTGTTTCATTCAAGCGACCGGGGCAGCGAGTTCCGCAGGCAGGCGGAAGTGTGTGTTTTCCCGCACACCGGGCAGCTGCACGACCGGACCGGCGTGGCGCAGGCGCAGTGCGTTCACCACCTCCTGCACCAGCACCTCGGGTGTGGAGGCGCCCGAGGTGACGCCCACACGCAGACCGCCCAGCGCGTGGGAAGGCAACCAGTCGGCCTGGATGTCGCTGGCATCTTGCACCAGGTGCGCTGCCACACCAGCCTGCGCAGCCACCTCGCGCAAGCGGTTGGAATTGGAGCTGTTGCGCGCGCCCACCACCAGCACCAGATCGACCTGGGATGCCAGCGTCCGCACCGCGACCTGCCGGTTCTGCGTGGCGTAGCAGATGCCGTCAACATCAGGCCCCATGATCTGCGGGAAGCGGCGTTGCAGGGCCGCGATGATCTCGCGCGTGTCGTCCAGGCTGAGCGTGGTCTGCGTCACATAGGCCAGTGGCAGCGCCTCCGGCAGTGCCAGCGCCGCCACGTCATCGACCTGGCTGATCAGGTGCACCGCTGCATCCACCTGCCCCATGGTGCCCACCACTTCCTCGTGACCGGCGTGACCGATCATGATCAGGGTGTGGCCCTGGCGCACGAAGCGCTGGGCCTGCTGGTGCACCTTGGCGACCAGTGGGCAGGTGGCGTCCACCGCGTGCAGATGCAGGCGATCTGCCTGGTTCACCACCGCAGTGCTCACACCGTGGGCGCTGAACACCACCTGGCTGCCAGCGGGAAGCCCTTCCAGCGAGTCCACGAACACCGCGCCGCGCGAACGCAGGTCGTTCACCACCCATTGGTTGTGCACGATCTCGTGGAACACATAGACCGGGGCGCCGTGCAGCTCAAGCACCCGTTCGACAATGTCGATCGCGCGCGTCACCCCGGCGCAAAAGCCGCGTGGCTGGGCCAGAACGACTTGCATGGCATGCGCCTCATGGACAGGGGGCCGTTGTCGGCGGGTGGGCTCAGGGCTTGACCGCGTTGATCTCGACGCGGCGGGCGTCGGCATCGGCACCGGCCACGGCCATTTCGGGCTTCTTGAGCTCGATGCGGTCTTCGGCCACGCCGGCGGCCTTCAGCGCGTCACGCACGGCGAAGGCCCGCCGTTTGGAGAGTTCCATGTTCGTGTTCAGGTTGCCGCTCTGGTCGGCAAATCCCGAAATCGTCACCTTGACGCCGGGCTCGGCGGTCAGCAGCTTTCCGGCGTCTTCGATGACCTTGCGGGCCTCGTCGGTCAGGCCATCCTTGCCCACGGCGAACAGCACCTTGGCGGGCAGCAGCGAGCTCAGGCCGGCACTGGGTGCCGGCGCGGCGTCTGCGGGCATGCCGTCGGCGGGCGCTGGTGCATCCACCTTGTCGAGTGCTTTGCTCAGGCTCGCGAGACCCGGGTGGTCTTTGAGCATCGGCGCGCCAAACAGGGGTTTGTAAGCGCCCTGGTGGCAGGTGGAGCAATTGGCCTTGGCCACATCGCCCAGCACGCCCTTGCGGTTGGCCGGGAAGGTGTCGGTCAGCGGGGTCATGAAAGCGTTGTTGATGTCGCGCACCATGCGAATGCCGTGGTAGGCCGTCACCCTTTTGGGCGACGCGCCTTTCCACTCCCCGAAGGCCTGCGTGTTGTGGCAGAAGGTGCAGTTCACGCCGAGCGAAGTCGACATGTGGCTCATGAGGCTGTAGGTCTTCTCGGTGCTGGCGATGCTGGCCACGTGATCGGTGGGCAGGGCCTTGGTGGCGTTGACCCGGATCGGCTCGGCACCCTGCAGGTAGGGTGTGAACGGGTCGTACGGCAGCGAGGCCAGCTTCACGCTGGCGGCCGGCGTGTTCTGGCCCATCTTGTTGCCGATGAAGTCGGCACCCTTGGCCTGCGCTTCGGGCTTGAACCAGATGAACTCGGGCACCGGCTGGCCGCGGTGGCAAGTGAAGCAGGTCACGCCGGTGGCTGCCACGTGGTTCTTCCAGTCGCTGTTGATGGTCTGTGTCATTTCCACCATCTTGCGTGCGACCACTTTGGTGTAGAGGCTGTCGTCGGCAAAGTTGGCCGGGTTGTGGCAGTAATTGCAGCCCTTTTCGGGCGACACCCAGGCGGTCATGGACACCATGAGTTGGGTAAACTCGCCCACACCGAGGTGGCCCAGCACTTTCACGTTCTGGTAGACATCGCGGGCCTTCGGCCCTTCAGACGGAGCCGCCGGTGTCGACGGCGGAGCCTGGTTGGCAGCGATCACGCCCTCCATGATCCGGGGGTTGTAAACCTGGACCATGCCGGTGCCACGGTAGCCGGTTTGCACCGTGTCCATGGGCGGCCGTTCGCAGGCGCTGAGCAAAGCCAGTGCGCTCAAGGCGATCAGCTTGAACCAGGTCTTGGGTTGAACGAGGGTGGTGTTCATCACTTGGCTCCTGGTGCGAGTGCGGGGTCCATCACTGCCGGGAATACATCGGGATACGGTGGCGCCACACCATGCTTGATGGCCCAGAGGTACCAGTTGTCCACCACGGTGCCGGTCAGCAGGATGCCGATGCCGCCCACCAGTGGGCACAGCACCGCGAACCACCAGGCCCAGCGGTGGATGGATTCCATGGTGGCGTTGAAGCCCATGGTCCAGCGCCAGAACAGGGCGGCGCGTTCGCTGGCGGTGCCTCGGTCCACGATCTGTTCGATCTCGCGTTCACCGCCGAACCGGCTGACCGCCAGGATGGTGGCGCCGTGCATCGCAAACAGCAGGGTCGCGCCGTACAGGAAGGCGATGGAGAGCGCGTGGAACGGGTTGTAGAACAGGTTGCCGTAGCGCAGCGAGAAAGCGGCGGTCCAGTCCAGGTGCGGGAAGATGCCGAAGGGAACGGCCTCGCTCCACGAACCCATCAGCACCGGACGGATGAAGCCCAGCACCAGGAACAGCCAGATGGCGGCGGCAAAGGCCCAGGCCACGTGGGTGCCCATGCCCAGCGCTCGCGCCCGGGTGTAGGTGCGCGCCCACCACAACAGCAGCGAGGCGGTGAGGAAGCCGCCGGCGATCAGCCACCAGCCGCCGTCGTTGAGCGGTGGAAGAGACAGACCGTATTGGGCCGACGGTGGCTCCAGCGACAGCCAGAACAGCTGACGGACGAACTGGATCGGGTCCCAGTTCACCGAGGCCAGCATGTTCAGGCCCATGATGTTGAATGCCAGTACGCCGAAGATCAGCGATGCGATGCCCAGGCCGCCCAGGTAGATCGGCCCGATCTGGGCATTGCCCAGCCGTCCGAACAGGTGGACGATGGCCGGTTCCTTGCCGGTGCGCGGGCTGTTGCCTGGCGGCAGGTGCACACCGTGGTGCAGCGGCCCGACGGCCTGCACGGTGGTGAAGAGGTTTTGGTATTGCGCCATGGTGTTCTCCTCGTTTTATTGCAGGGGCCACTGCGCCCAGATCGGCATGTTCAGCCACCAGCCCCACCATTCGGGCCAGCCGCGGCTCCAGAACGGTCCGCTGATGACGATGCACAGCGCGCTGAACAGCACGGCAGCCAGCGCCAGGAACAGGCCCAGGCGGTGGATGCCGAGGGTGCCGACCGAGTAGCCGATGATGTCGCGGAAGAACGTGTCTTCGTGCTCGGGTGTCTTGACCGTTTCACCGGGTGCCGGGTTGGTGGCCGACAGCACCAGGGCGCCGTGCAGCGAGAGCGCGAAGGTGGTGGCGAAGAAGAAGCTCACCGCGATCATGTGCGCCGGGTTGTAGTGAAAGTGCAGGTACTGGTAGCCCACGTTGGACACCCAGTCCAGGTGGCTGAAGATGCCGTAGGGAAAACCGTGGCCCCAGGCGCCGAGCAGCACCGGGCGGATGACGACCAGCGTCACATAGGCCAGGATGGCCACACCGAACGCGGCGGGCACGTGGTACCCCATGCCGAGTTTTCGGCAGATCTCCACCTCGCGCAGCATCCAGGAGACAAATGCGCCGATGGCACACACGGTGATGAGCTGCCACAGTCCGCCTTCCATCAGCGGCGCGAAGCGCAGGCCGTAAGACAGGTCGGGTGGGGCGATGCTGATTTGCCAGAGGTTCCAGGTCGGGCCTTGCGAGGCGCCCCAGAGGATCATGGCGGTGCCGAGGAACGCAAAGAACAGCGTCGTGACACCAAAGAATCCGACGTAGAAGGGACCCACCCAGAAATCAAACAGGTCACCGCCAACCAGTGTTCCGCCTCGAACCCGGTATTTCTTTTCAAAGTTGAGCATGGCCATGGTGCGGCCCTCCTGACTCAGGTGGATTTAGGACGTCAAGACAAAGAATGGGGGAGGGGCGTAGGTGCTGCGCTGGGCCAGCGCCCAGTCGCAGCATCTGCACACCTCGTGCGACGTTCAGGACGTCGCCGAAGGGGTAGCTGCAGGCATCGGTGCGAGTTGCGCCGCTGCTGCCGGGGCCGCTTTCGGGCCGTCCAGCCAGTTGAACTTGTTGGTGCTCAACAGGATGAGGTGAATCATGGCTGCGAGCGCAAAGAGGAAGACTCCTTGTGCGACCATGGTACGAAGGGGGTCGAAAAGACGCCAAATTCTCCACATGATGTGTTCTCCTTAAATCAGTTGGGACATGACCGTGTAAACCGCGGCATGCACGCCCGAGAAGATGCTGGTCTTGTGTTCAGCTCCGGGCAACCAGTCCTGCCAGTGCAAGCCGACCAGTTGGCCGAACATCGCAACCGACAGCAGCAGCACAAAGCAAGGAACAAAGATCAGGCCAAACGACAGCTTGTCGTCCCGGTGAGTGGGCTTATGGGTTTCATAAGACACGACGTTCATGGCAGTTCTCCAATCATGAAAAGTTAAGTCGGTCTGGACTCAGAGCCAGGGCCGCCAGAACCACACGAGGGCGTGGGCGACCACGGCAATCGCCGTGAACCCAATGAAGCCTTGGATGTAGTACTGGTGGAACTCCTGAGCTTCCTCGTCGGTCAGGCCGGAAATCGATGTCCGCGTTGCCATACGAATGCTCCTTCAAAGTAGGCCGTGAGGCCTGTGCTGCGCCCGACCCGCGCAACCTGGGCAGCCGTGGCGATATGCCACAACGTGGGGGTGGCCCGGCCGGGAGGCCGGAGTCCGAATGGGGTGTGCGGAGGTCGGCGCTCATGCCGGCACTCCCTCGCTCGACACCAGGCCGAGTTCACGGCCTGCGGTGTTCACATGGGTCTCGCTCACAGCCTCGTCGCCGCTGTCGCGTGCGCGCTGTTCGGCCGAGTCGCGCAGCCGCTTGGCCACCGAGATCTGCACTAGCACCGGCTGGTTGGATATCAAGGCGTGCAGGCGGGTCTGGGCGCTGTCTTCCCAGGGCGTGGCCAGACCGGCGGCCGCGCCACGCGCCAGCGTCGGGTCGACCTTGTCCATGTCTGTGCCCAGCGGCAGGATGTGGAACAGCGCGTCGAACAGCGCGTTGCACACCTCTTGAATCAAGTAGGTCGCACCGCTGTAGCCCATGAACGGGGTGCCGGTGTGGCGGCGGATGATGGCGCCGGGGAACGAGGCCGGAATGAAGGCGGCGCGCATCGGGCCCGTGCTCCCAGCCTCGGCCAGGTACATGCGCTCGTTGTAGCTGCCGAACAGGATCAGCGGCGTCTGGGTTTTCACCAGTTCGCGCACCGCTGCGTTGTCGGTTTTCTCGCCGGCCATGCGCGAGACCGCAAAGCGGCAGGGCAGTCCCATCTCGGTTTCCAGGAAGTGCTGCAGCCCGCGCGCGTAGGTGCCGTTGGCCACCACCGCAAAACTCGCGGTGGCAAAGAAGTCTTGTGTGACCGAGCGCCACAGGTCCCACACCGGCTTGATGGTGGTGTGCTTCTCGCGCTGGATGAAGGGCTCCGGGTCCAGGCCCAGCAGCTCGCCGAGCGTGCGCAGGAATTTGGTGGTGCTGTGCAGGCCGATGGGCGCTTGCAGGTAAGGCCGGTCCAGCGCCTCGCAGAGCATGCGGCCGAACTCGCGGTACATGCAGATGTTCACGTCGGCCTCGACCAGGCGCGAGACTTCAGACAGGTGGCTGCCCAGCGGGAACACCAGGTTGATCTCGGCGCCGATGCCCTGCACAAGGCGGCGGACCTCGGCCAGGTCGCTGGCGCTGTTGAACACGCCGTAGCTCGGGCCGATGATGTTGACGCGGGGTTTTTCCCCAGCCGGTCTCTCAGCGAGCGGCTTGCGCGCAGGCACCTTCTTCATGCCGTACTCGCTCCAGAGCCAGAACATCGCTCGGTCGGCGCACTGCCACTGGTCTTCGTCGATGGTGCGCGGCAGAAAGCGCATCAGGTTCGTGCCTTCGGGCGTCACGCCGCCGCCGATCATTTCGGCGATCGATCCGGTGACCACCACGGCTGGCAGCTCCGGATCGAGCACCGCGTGGGCCCGCTTCATCGAGCCTTCGGTGCCTTCGCGGCCCAGCTGTTCTTCGGCCAGGCCGGTGACGACGATGGGCAGCTCGTGCGGCGGCAGCGCGTCGGTGTAGTGCAGCACGCTGGTGACTGGCAGGTTCTCGCAGCCCACCGGGCCGTCGATCACCACCTGCAGGCCCTTGATGGCGGTGAACACATAGACGGCACCCCAGTAGCCACCGGCACGGTCGTGGTCAAGCACCAACATCTTGTGCCTCCCGCTTCTTGGCGGCCTTCTCGTTGAGACGGCGCATTTCCTTGCGGAAGTTCGGGAACGGCTTGGGCACGTCTTCCCACACACCCGCTTCGTCGCCCTGGCCGACACCGCCGAAGAATTCCTTCATGGCATTGAAGCGGTGCTGGTTGCCCATGGCGGCGTTGACCACCTGGATCAGCGAACCGGCACCGGCCACGCCCATCAGAGGGCGCGCGGAAATCAGGTTGGTGTAGTACAGCGCGGGCACGCAGGCTTCTTTGGCGGCCTGCACCACCGGTGTGGTGCCGATCGCCAGCTGCGGCTGGTATTCGTGCAGCGCGTCGAGGTCGTTTTCCAGCGAGGCGCGGAACTGCACCTGCACGCCTTTGGCGCGCAGCCACTCGGCGTCGTGCGCATTCCATGGCGTGGCCGGGCAGGCCGAGCCGACATACCGCAAGTCAGCACCGCACTCCACCAGCAGGCGGCCCACCAGCAGCTCGGAACCTTCGTAGCCGCTCAGCGTGATGCGGCCGTTGATCTTCTGTTGCGACAGCACGCCGCGGATCGCGCCCAGCGTGGCGTTGCGCGCGGTGTCGATCAGGGCCTGCGACACACCAGTGGCGTTGCCGATGGCGCCCAGCCAGTCGTGGGTGCCGTCCACGCCGACCGGTGCCGAGCCCACGATCGGACGACCCGCGGCCTGGAACTCGCGGATGCTCGCGGTGTAGAACGGGTGGATGGCAGCGACCGCACCGCCATCCAGCGCGGCGTACAGCTCGCGCCATTCGCGGGTGGGCGCTGTGGTGCCGACGGCCAGGCCCATGGGTGCGATCATCTGCGCGATCAGCATCGGATCGGCCGGGAACATTTCGCCCAGCAGGGTGATGGTGGGCTTGTCGCTGCGGGCCTGGCGCGGTGCCGGCACCGGGCCGGCCATGACTTCCTGGCGCGCGTACTTCAGCATCGCGCCGGTCAGCACGTCCTTCGCTTCGGCGTGGGTCGGCACGCCGAAACCGGGCACGTCGATGCCGATGATGCGCACGCCGTTGATTGAAGGCGGCAACAGCTGCAGCGGCACGCCGCTGGCGGTGGGCACACACAGGTTGATGATCACGATGGCGTCGAGCTGCGTCGGGTCAGCCTGGGCGTGCACCGCCTCGCGGATGTCCTCGAACAGCTTGCCGGTGACCAGCGATTCGCTGTTGAAAGGCACGTAGCCGACGCTGCGGCGCGCACCGTAGAAGTGGCTGGTGAAGGTCAGACCGTAGACGCAGCAGGCCGAGCCGCTGAGGATGGTGGCGGTACGGCGCATGCGCAGGCCCACGCGCAGCGAACCGAAAGCCGGGCACATGCTTTGCGGTTGGTCGTGCGGGCCCACGTGTTCGCCCTTCGGGTAGTCCTGTGCGTATTGCGCCAGCACCTCGCTTTTGCCTGCCGCCTTGGCGGCGGCCAGCAGCGTCTCGCCACCCGCGTGGCAGCCCATGCCATCGCCCTCGATGGCGGTGCCGCCAGCCGGTGTGCCAGCGGGTGCGGGGATGATCGGGATGACGGCGTTCATGGCGTGGAGCTGCGGTTCAGACTTCGTCGTAGACCACTTCGAGCGTGGGCTTGACGGTTTCGGTCTTGCCGCACATGTCGAACTCGGTGGCCGGTTCCAGCACCACGTTGCGCCCCACCGTGGAGGCAGAGAAAAGACCCAGCAAACCGTCTTGCGTCAGCGGGGACGGACGCATGGGGGATGAGGCGTCCACGTTGGCGGCGAGCTGGGCAAACAGGGGACCCCAGACCGAGTCCGGATGGCCGATGATTTCGTAACTGGCGCTCTTGCGGCGGATGTCGTCGTCGGCCGGGATGACCGACAGCACCGGGATGCCGACCTGCTCGGCAAAAGCCTGGGCCTCGCCGGTGCCGTCGTCCCGGTTGATCACCATGCCGGCCACGCCGACGTTGCCGCCGAGCTTGCGGAAGTACTCGACCGCGCTGCAGACGTTGTTGGCCACGTAGAGCGATTGCAGGTCGTTGCTGGCGACGACGATGACCTTCTGGCACATGTCGCGCGCGATCGGCAGGCCGAAACCACCGCAGACCACATCGCCCAGGAAATCGAGCAGCACGTAGTCGAAACCCCACTCGTGGAAGCCGAGCTTTTCGAGCAGCTCGAAGCCGTGGATGATGCCGCGTCCGCCGCAGCCGCGGCCGACCTCGGGACCACCGAGTTCCATGGCGTAGACGCCGTCGCGCTTGAAGCAGACGTCGCCGATCTTCACCGGCTCGCCGGCCAGCTTCTTCTTCGAGGAGGTCTCGATGATGGTCGGGCAGGCGCGGCCACCGAACAGCAGGCTGGTGGTGTCGCTCTTGGGGTCGCAGCCGATCAGCAGGACCTTCTTGCCCTGCTGCGCCATCATGTAGCTGAGGTTGGCGAGCGTGAAGCTCTTGCCGATGCCGCCCTTGCCGTAGATCGCGATGATCTGCGTCTCTTTCTTGACCTCGCCGGTGTGCACCGGATCGGGTTCGATGGCGGCCTCTTGCCGCAGCTGCGCCTGGAAGTGGACCGGGTGACTCTTGATTTCAGGGGCGTTCATCAGTGTCTCCAGTCGAGGACCATCTTCAGACAGTGGGGATCGCCGAAGGCGACCTCGTAGGCATCCCGCGCCCCAGCCGGCGTGTGGATGTGGGTGATCAGGCCGTCGAGCGACAGGCGCCCGGTGTTCACCAACTCGGTGACGGCCAGCAGGTCGGCGCGCTTCCATTCGGCGGCGACGCGGATGCTGGCTTCGCGCATGAAGGCGGGTGCGTAGGCGAACGAGATGTCCTGGTGGTAGAAGCCCGCCAGCACCACCTCGCCGCCTTTGTCCAGGCGCGGAATGACCTTGTGCAGGATCTTGGCGTCGCCGCTGACGTCGTAGATCGCGCGGTAGTTCTTGCGGTCGTCGTCGTCCGGGTGCAGCACGTTGTAGCCGTCGGCACCGGTCTGGCGCAGTGCCTGCGTTTCCCAGACCACCGGGGCCGGAGCGCCGGAGGCGACGGTCAGGCGCGCCAGCAGGCGGCCCATGACGCCGTGGCCCACGATCAGGTCGGGTGGGGTGTCGGGGTCGCGAGTGCCGCCGTAGGTGACGGTGTGGTAGGCCGTGGCGGCCAGGGCCAGCAGCACGGCGTTGGCGTTGTCGTTCTGTACTTTCACCACGCGGCTTTCGGGCACCACGAGGCGCGAACCGGCGCCACCGAAAAGGTTGTGCACGCCTTCGAAGCTGTAGGAGCCGGGCACAAACACCCGGGTGCCGATGGCCAGCTTGCAGTCGCCCAGGGTGCGGACCACACGGCCCACGGTTTCGTAGCCGGGCACCAGCGGGTAGCCCATGCCGGGGAAGGGTGGCATGCTGCCGTCCCAGAGCAGGCGCTCGGTGCCGGTGCTGATGCCGCTGTACTCGACGTCCACCTCGATGTCGCCCTCAACCATCTCGCGCAGATTCAGTGTCTGCACCTTCAGCTGGCAGGGACTCTGGAAAACGATGGCTTGGGCTTGCATGATGTGTATTAAGCGAGTGACACTATAAAGTGTCAATGCAAATTGACGTTTTCACCCTGAGAGGAGGGTAAACACCTAGATTTCCGCCCGACGAGGATCTGCGCGTGCAGGGGCATGGCGTTGGGGGCGAGTTCGATGTGGGTGAACCCGGCGCTCTCCATCAGGGCCGCCAGCGCCTGCGGCGTGCGCAGCTGCCCGGAGCCCATGGCCATCAGGTAGAAGTGGAAATAGGGGTCGCTCGGGCTCTGGCCTTCGCTTTGCGCCATCGGCTCGGCCAGCAGCAAGGTGCCGCCCAGGGGCAGGGCGCCGTGGATGGCGCGCAGGACCGTGAGCACGGTGTCGTCGGCGTGGTCGTGCGCGACACGCACCAGGGTGACCAGGTCGGCGCCGGTGGGCAGGGGGTCGGCGGTGAAGCTGCCGCCGTGGGTGGTGATGCGTTCGCCCAGGCCCTGGCGCTGCACGCTCTCGCGCGCCAGTGCGGCCACCGGGGGCAGGTCGAACAGGTCGCAGTGCAGGTGCGGGTGACGCTGCGCCAGCGCGCTGACCCAGCCGCCCATGCCACCGCCCACGTCGAGCACGCGCCGGTGATCGCCAAACGGGTAGGCGGTGAGCAGCTCCTCGATCACGAAGCGTTGCGAAGTGGCCATGAGCGCCGAGTAGCGGCTGAAGCTGTCGGGGGCAGGCGCAGCGGGGCTGGTCTGGTCGGGCGTGTACGGCCAGTAGGTGTGCATGCCCGCCTGCCCGGGGTCGCGCAGCAGGGCCAGCGGGTCGCGCAGGTCGTCGTACAGCGTGGCGTTGTGCTCCACCATGTCGCGGATGCCCACGTGCGCCGCCACCGGCGCCCCCAGGGCGCCCAGGCCGTAGCGGTCGCCGCTGCGGCGGTCCATCAGGCGCATGGCGACGGCGGAGTCGAGCAGGCGCTGCAGGCCGGCGCGTGGCAGGCCGGTCTGTGCCACCAGCTCGTCCAGCGTGCGTGGCGCTTCCAGGACGGTTTCCAGCAGGCGCAGGCGCACGCAGCCCAGCAGCACCTGGGTGTGCACGAAGCCGGCCATGAGTTCGAACAGCTGGGCCGAGCGGCGGCGCACCAGCCAGCGTGACAGCGGCCAAGACAGTGCCCAGCGATACAGGCCCGGACTGGTGGTCCAGCGGTCGATGCCGGCGGCCAACCGCTCGCGCCACGAGGACCGGGCTTCGAAGGCGGGCAGCGGGTGGGTGGTGCGCAGGGTGTTCATGGTGTGGTCCGGGAGGTCGGTCAGGCCACCGCGCCGCGCAGCGGAACGGGGCCAAGTGCGCTGGCGGCCAGGGCGCGGAGCGGTTGTTCGCGGGCAATGCGGTCGCAGGTGCTTTGTGGCATGAGGCGCTCGGACTCTTTCCACACCAGGTGGCGCATGGCGCTGCGGCTGGGGCAGTCGGGTATGGAATCCACCGCGTCCTGCATCAGGCCGCGGAAGTACTCGACCGCGCCGGCCAGGCCCAGGTCGGCGGCGGCGCTGGGGCGGTGGTGTTGAACGTCTTGCCCAGCCGGTTTGCCCAGCTCGTCGCTGCTGAGCATCACATCGCGGATGTCGTCGGCCACCTGGTAGGCCTCGCCCAGGCATTCACCCAGCGCGCGCCAGCCGATAGGGTCGGCCCCGGCGGCCTGGGCGCCGGCGCACGTGGATGCGACGAACAGGGCGCCGGTCTTGGCGCGCTGGTATCGGCTCAGCGATGCGCGCGGTTCGCATTCCCAGGCCTGTCCGGCCACGATGCCATCGGGCGCGCCGGTGCCGGTGCACACGGTGTGGATCAGCCCGGCCAGGCGTTGCGGGTGGTGGGCGCCAGCACGGGCCAGGGCCTGGAAGGCCATGACGATGAGGCCGTCGCCCGACAGCAGGGCCAGCGGTTCGCCGTGGACCTTGTGCACGGTGGGCAGGCCGCGCCGCGTGTCGGCGTCGTCAAAGCAGGGCATGTCGTCGTGCACCAGAGAGGCGCAGTGCAGCAGTTCGATGGCCACCGCGGCTGCATCGGTGAGTTCGGGGGCGTCTTCACCGCAGGCCTGGGCCACGGCCAGGCAGAGCTGGGGGCGGATGCGGGCGCCGCCGGGGAACACGGCGTGCCGCATGGCGGCGATGAGTCGGGGTGGGGCACTGGCGCTGTGAGCCAGGGTGAGTTGCTGGTCCAGCGCCTGCTGAATGCGTGACATCATGTCCATAGGCCCCTCGGCGAGTGCCGCTTTTGTCATCCACATGTGACAAATGCATGTGTCAATTTAGCATTACACTTTTCTTTGTCAATTGTTTGTGACGGGTATTCGGTGTTTCTGCGGGTAAACCCCTGCTTGGTGCGGCTTTCCTTCGGCGCTCTGGCCCGGCGGGCAGGGGCAGGAGCAGGAGGTCCGGGGATGCGTTCTCCGTTCCACGCTCGCGGGCGTCTGCCCGAGTGCTCTGCCGCTTTTTCATCAACCGCTTTTGTGGCGCGCTGTGGCTCGGGCAACCGCGAATGGGAGCTGCGCCCGCACGCCCCATTCGCCGTTGCCACAGAGGTGGCGGACCGGAGCGGTGTTGATGAAGTGGTCTACGTGTACCCGGACATCCGACGGCGAGCGTGGGCCGGAGAACGGGGGTGCCGCCATCGGCCGGCGCGAGGTGCAAGAAAACCAGTCCCCGCATTCAGGGCAACCCGTTCAAGGTGCAGCAGAGTCCTCAGGACGAGAAGACCGAGACAAGCCGTAAGGCCGCACCAGATGCACCACATGCTCCGGCACCATGGTTTTCATGCGCGCCGGGGCTTCGCGCTGAAGGTGGACCATGGTCTCCACCGCTTTCATCTCCACCCGCGCCCGCGCGAATTCCAGCCCGCGCGGCCCCACGCGCGGCATCAGCCAGCCGACGATGGGGCGCAGCCAGTCGGGCATCTTGCGCAGCGGCAGGCCGCCGGCGGCGCGCTCCACGTTTTTCAGAAATCCCTTCACCGCGCCCGCGCGCTGGCCCGCGCTGCCCGGCGCGCGGGTCTTCACCTCGTCGCCCAGCAGTTCCAGCAGCGCCTGGCCTTGCGCGTTGCGCACCAGCAGCCACTGTTCGCCCTGGCCGCCCATGTAACCCACCGTGATGTCGGACAGCACATTGGTGTAGTCCACGCAGGTGCGACAGGTCATGGGGAAAAAATCGGGCGGCAGCGTGGACAGCGGCAGTTGCAGGAAGGGAATTTCCCGAACCGCGCCGTCTTTCATGCGGATCTCGACGTGGTAGTCGGCGCGGAATTCGAGGTAGGTCACGTCCTGGGGACGCGGCGACACCAGGGCCAGGAAATGGTGGAAGTTTTCGGTGGTGGTGTTGTCCGAGCACGGCGTGCCGATCACCACCAGTTTCTGCAGCCCCTGCTCGCGCTCCAGCTCGGGCTGGATGGCGCGCAGCGCGTAGATCTGGCAAGGGATGCCGATCACGGCCAGCCGCTTGTGGCCCATCGCCAGCGCGGGCTCGACCAGCGCGACCAGCGGCGCGTAACCCATGCGCATGCCCCGGCAGCGCGCCATGTCTTCGGGCCGCGTCACCAGCACCGGCAGCGGGCGCCAGGGGTCGTCGGGGTGCGGCGCCATGGCGATGACGGCGTCCACCTCACCGGCCTCCAGCAGCTTTTGCGCGATGCGGGTGGTGATGCCGGTCCACTGCGCGCCGGCCAGCGGCTGCTTCAGGCTGGCTTGCAGCATCTGTTGAAAAGGGCCGAAGAAGAGTTCGTCGTCACCCGCTTGGCCTGGCGCGGGAAGGCGCCGCGAACGCCCGTGCACCCGCGCCTCCAGCGCCGGATAGTCGGGGTGGATGAACTGGCAGGCTTGCCCGCAGCGCTTGGGGTTCTCTGTGCGCGAGAGGCCGCAATCGGTGCAGAAATGGCGCTCGGGCGCCTCGGGCAGGTCCGGCGTCCAGAGGGTCTTGGTACTGGCCGTCATGCGCTCGCGGCCAGCGTGGCGTCAAAGGCATTCACGATGTGCCCGGCCACCAGCGCCGGTTGTTCTTCGTGCGCCAGATGGCCCAGCCCGGGCAGGGTGATGCAGCGCCCTTGCGCGGCTGGCGACAGCCGTTGCAGCACCTGGGCTGCCTGGGAGGGCGGCACGGTGCGGTCCTGGTCACCCACCATCAACCACAACGGCACCGCGAGCCGGGGCAGGTCGCGCGCAAAGGCGTGCAGGTCCCAGTTGGCCATCATGCCCAGCGCACCGGCGGCGTGGTCCGGGCTGGCCACCAGACGCCGGTACAGCTCGGTGCCTTCCCGGTCCAGGGTTGAGCCGGTGCTGTCCAGCAGGCGCTGCAAGGCGGCGGGCGTCTGCGCGTGCCAGGCGAACAGGCGCGGCACAAAAGGCGCCGAGGCCATCAGCTTGGCCGCCGGAGCGAACAACTGGCCCGCCAGACCGCCCAGCGGCAGCAGGGCGGCGTTCAGGCCGACCAGCACCCGGGGATGGATCAGGCCGTCGATCGCCATGCGGATCGCCACGGCGGCCCCGGCCGAATGGCCCACCACCAGTGCCGGTGTGCAGCCCAGCTTGTGCAGCAGGCCGTGCACCGCGCGCGCCATGCCGGGCAGCGAGAGTTGCGGCGCGCCCGCGCCACCCGGCGGCAGGCCGGTGAAGGCGTGGCCCGGCAGGTCCATGCTGAGCACCTGGAAGTGCTGGGCGAGCAGGGGCGCGAGACCGCGCCACGAATGGGTGGATGCGCCAGTGCCGTGCAGCAGCACCGCGCAGGGCGCATCGTCGCGCGGGCCGGTGAAGCGCTGCACATGCCAGTGCAAGCCGCCGGACTGCACAAACTGGCTGCGCTCGTGGTGCGGCCAGTGCGCGCTGTCGCGGTGCCAGTCGAGTCGGCGGGCCATGGTGTTCAGTGCGCCGGTTTCGATGCCAGTTGCACCACGCGCGACAAGCCCTCGGCCCCCGCGTGCGGCAGCGGCACATAGGCCGCGCCCATGGTCTGCGCCAGCGTCTGCGCCGCGTCGCTCGGGTGGGGCGAGGTGTCGATCAGCAGGGCGCTGCAGCCTCCGAGGCGAAAGGCCAGCGCGGCGGCCAGCGCGTCGTCGGTGGCGGCGCCTCGGCCGGGTGTGCCGCTGCGGGCGATGTTGGCGCGGCCGTCGGTCAGCAGCACCACGATGGGCGTGTCGCCCTGGCGCGCCAGCTGCGCGGCCAGTTCGCTGGCGGCCTCGATGCCCGAGGCCAGCGGCGTGCCTCCGCCGCCGGGCAGGGCGCTCAGGCTGCGCTTGGCCCGCGCCAGCGAGCGCGTGGGCGGCAGCAGCAGCTCGGTCCCCGGCCCGCGAAACGCCAGCACGGCCACCCGGTCGCGCCGCACATAACACTCGGCCAGCAGCAGTTCCACCGCGCCCTTGGTCTCGGCCAGCCGGTGCAGAGCGGCCGAGCCCGAGGCGTCCACCACGAACACGGTGGTGGTGGGGCGGTGCTGGCGGTATCGCACGATGTGGAAGTCTTCGCGCCGCACCTGGATACGCGTTTGCCCGGGACTGATCTGCTGTCGCAAGCGCTGCCAGGGTGCGGCCGCGCGCAGGGTTTCCAGGACGTGCAAGCGCGCGCCGGATCGCGGCTCGCCGCGCCGCGTGCCGACCGGGCGGCCCCGGTGCTGGTGCTTCATGGCCGCGCCCGAACGGCCGGCCGCGGCCGCGCGGGCCTGCCGGTCCTGGCCCATCTTCAGCGCGGCCAGCAGGCCGGGCGGAATGGCGGCGCGCACGGCCTCGACCAGCCGGTCTTCCATGGCCTGTGGGTTGGCGTTCGGGTCGGGTGGTGGCGGTTCGGCGGTGGTGTCGTCGCTCGGTGGTTCGGCAGGCGGTTGATCCTGCGGCGGTTCTGCGCCAGCGTCTTGGGCCTGCGACGGTGATGGTGGCGGAGAGGGGTCGTCGGCGGGTGGCTCGGCGCTCGGCATGCGCGTGGCACGTGGCGCCAGCACCAGGCTGGCCGCCAGCGTGGCATGGGTTTCGTCCACAGCGTCCAGACCCGCCAGCGCAGCGGCGGCGCGAGCGGCGCGCAGGGCCAGCAGCGGCGCGCGCAGCGAGTCCACGCCCCACACCAGCGACGCGCCGCACAGGCTTTGAAGCACGCTATCGGGCACGCGCACCTGGGTCAGCCGCTCGCGTGCTGGCGCGATGTCGGTCGCCAGCCAGTGCACGGCTTCTTCACTGTCGGGCGCAGGGTCCAGCAGCAGGTGAAAAGCCAGCCGGTCGAGCAGGGCGGCGGGCATGCGTTCTTCGTCGCTGGCGCCTTCGTCCAGCGCCACCACAGCGATCCGCGCCGGGCAACGCTCGGTCAGGCCGTCGCGCTCCAGCGCCACCTGGTGGGTGTCCAGCACAGCGGCCAGGTGCGATGCCGTACCGGGCCCCACCCCCTCGGCCATGGCCAGCAGCAGAAAGCCGCCATCGGCACGCGCCAGCAGCCCACGCTGCGCCACCGGGCGACCGGCGTGCAGCGTGGCCGACAGGTCCAGCCCGCCGAGCAGGGCGGTGTCGCTGGCGCTGAGTGGCACGCGCAGAAAGGGAGTCTGATCAGGCAACAGGCCGCGCAACAGCGCGAGCCATTCGTCTCGCATCGGGCCGGGCGCCGCGCGCAAGGCCGCTCCGCCCAGTCCGACCGGATCGACCGCCAGCAGCGCAGCCGCGAGCGCCGCGCGGGCGCTGAGGCCGGGAGGCTGGAGGGGGTTCATGTCAGTTGCATGCCGGAGCGCGACCCGAACCGCATGAAGAAACGCCACCCAGAGGCACCGCCGGGCTGGCTTTGCCAGACGGCCAGTGCCGCCCCCCTTCAGGGGGGTGACGCGAAGCGGCGCGGGGGGTCACTTCAATAGCTCTTCTACGGCGCGCTCCACGCGCACTGTCGACCCGGCGTTGTCCAGCGGATTGCGGCGCAGCCGGTGGCGCAGGGCCGGGCCGGCGATGCGGCGGAAGTGCGCATCGCCCACGGCGGCGTCGCCTTGCAGCGCGGCCAATGCACGGGCGGCGCGGATGAGGGTCAGGTCGCCACGCAGGCCGTCGGTGCCCAGCGCCATGCACAGGGCGGCGGCGCGCTCGCGCGCGGCGTCGGGAATGGCCACATCGGCCAGACGCGCGCGGGCCGCCACCAGTTTGCGGCGGATGCGCTCGTCTTCCTTCTTCCACTGCGCGATGAACGCCTCGCGGTCCTGCTCGAACGCGTCGCGGCGCTTCACCACTTCGACCCGCTCGGCCAGCAACTCCGGCGTTTTCACTTCCACCGACAAACCGAAGCGGTCCAGCAGCTGCGGGCGCAACTCGCCTTCTTCCGGGTTGCCGCTGCCCACCAGCACGAAGCGTGCGGGGTGACGCACCGACAGGCCTTCCCGCTCCACCACGTTTTCGCCCGAAGCGGCCACGTCGATCAGCAGGTCCACCAAGTGGTCTTCCAGCAGGTTGACTTCATCGATATAGAGAAAGCCCCGGTTCGCCTGAGCCAGCAGGCCGGGCTCGAAGGCTTTCACGCCCTGCGACAGCGCGCGCTCCAGATCGAGCGCACCGACCACGCGGTCTTCGGTGGCGCCCAGCGGCAGGTCGACCACCGGCACGGGGATCAGGTGCGATTTGGGCGTGGCGCCCGCAGGCCGCAGCGCGGCGCAGTCGGCGCAGCGGCTGGCGCCGTCGGCCGGGTCGCAGCCGTAGCGGCAGCCGGTCACCGCCTTGATCTTGGGCAGCAGCGCGGCCAGGGCGCGCACCGCGGTCGATTTGCCGGTGCCGCGGTCGCCGAGCACCAGCACCCCGCCGATGCTCGGATCGATGGCGGCGATCAGGATCGCCGTTTTCATCTCGTCTTGGCCGACGATGGCGGAGAAAGGAAACGCTTGTGCCATGCGGGTCAGTATGGCACAGGCGGGCTGTTTCGGATCGAAGTGACATTTATTAATGTCATTAAATAATGACACTTGCCTGCTCGATGGATGGCTCACCGGTGCCACACAGGCCGGAATGCACCGAATCCGCCCCAATTTGGGGCGCGTCTACCGGTCTTCGGTCTGTTCGTCTTGGAAAACCGCTGTGTGGCTGCTGCCGAGTTCCGCGTGCCAGCGGTCGACACGACGGAGGTGGCCATCGAGCGCCAGGCTTCGCAGGGTCCGCGCCACCGACTCGCGCGAGGTTCCCAGCAACGCCGCCAGGGCGACGTGGGTGGGCAGGCGCACTGTTCGACTGCCTTGCTCTTCGCCCAACAGCAGCAGCGTGTTGACCAATTGGCGCCGCAGGCCGCGCAGCCGCATGACCTGGCCCCAGTCCGCCAGCCGGCCCCAGCTGTGTGCCATGCTGGCGTGCACCGCCGAGAGGAAAACCGGATCTGCCAGGCTGTTCGCGCGCAACGCTGCCATCGGTAGTTCGCACAACCTGCCTGGCGAGAGTGCCTGCGCGCTAGCCACCGTAGTTTGTTCCAGCAAGCCACCATGGTCCAGCAGGTGTCCGCGCCCGATCAGGCCCACCGGGCGGTCCACGCCGTCCGGACCTCTGCGGCTGAGCATCACGGTGCCCAGTTTGACGGCACGCAGCACTTCCGTGCCCGCACCCTGTTCTTGCAGCCGCTCACCTTTGGCGACATCCACTTCCTGAAGCAGCGGGTCGATTCGCTCCTGAAGGATCGGTGGCAACTGGCCGATCTGGCAAATGCGGCGTGCGGCGCACAGCCGACAGCGTTGGGGAGGATTGTTGGCTG
>LNFM01001479.1_pt1 | contig 53276 bp, 53 predicted proteins | sample 596031 | NCBI WGS metagenome assembly LNFM01 (sample SAMN04254537, study PRJNA301005) | activated carbon metagenome | isolation source: dual media filters at the Ann Arbor, Michigan drinking water treatment plant | place: USA: Ann Arbor
CTGACCTGGACCAAAGGTTCGGCCGGTCTGTTCCTGCCGGTGGCGCAGTACACGCACAACGACCTGTGGAACCTGCGCGGCCATCCGGTGATGTTCTATTACATCCTGTTGACGGCCACCGTGCTGGCGCTGATCGGCTGCCGGGCGCTGCTGCAAAGCCGCATGGGCTATTTCTGGCAGGCGATCCGCGAGGATGAGGAGGCGGCGCGCTCGGCCGGCATCGACACCTTCTATTACAAGATGGTGGCGGTGGTGATCTCGGCCGGCATGACCTCGTTCGCCGGCGTGATCTATGCGTTCTTCTACAACAACCTGTTCCCCGAGCAGGTGTTTCACATCTCCCGCTCGATCGAGATCATTCTGGGGCCGATCGTCGGCGGCGTCGGCACGCTGTTCGGGCCGATTCTCGGCGCCTTCATTCTGACGGGCCTGGCCGAAACGCTGTCCGCCACGCTGGAAGGTCTCGGCATCGATCTGCCGGGCGCCAAGCAGGTGTTCTACGGTATCTGCCTGCTGCTGGTGATCGTGGCGTTGCCGGACGGCGTTTGGCCCTGGCTGCGCAAGCGCATCGGCCTGACGGAGCGCGGCTCATGAGCGCGCTTTTGTCGGTCGACACCATCAGCAAGCGCTTCCGCGGCCTGGTCGCGGTCGACCGGCTCACCTTCGAGGTGCCCGAAGGCGGCATCTTCGCCGTGATCGGTCCGAACGGCGCCGGCAAGACCACGCTGTTCAACATGATCGCCGGCGTGTTTCCGCCGGACACCGGCACCATCACCTTCGCCGGCGAACGCATCGACGGGCTGACGCCGGACAAGATTTGCCGGCGCGGTATCGGCCGCACCTTCCAGATCGTGCGGCCGTTCCCGGGCCTGACGGTAGAGGACAATGTCATCGTCGGCGCGCTGCTGCACCGTCACCAGGTGGAAGCGGCGCGCGGGCATGCGCACGAGGTGCTGCGCCGCCTCGATCTCTATGACAAGCGCGACCAGCGCGCCGCGTCGCTGACATTGCCCGATCGCAAGCGGCTGGAGGTGGCGCGCGCGCTGGCGACCGATCCGAAACTGCTGCTGCTCGACGAGGTGATGGCCGGGCTGCGCCCGACCGAGACCGACCGCATCGTCTCCATCCTTCAGGATCTCAATCGCGAGACGGGGCTGACCATTCTGCTGATCGAACACGTCATGCGCGCGGTGATGGCGCTGGCCGGGCGCATTCTGGTGATGCACCACGGCGCCTCGATCGCCGAAGGCCCGCCGGAGCAGGTGGTGCGCGATCCGGCCGTCATCCACTCCTATCTCGGGGCGGAGGCGGTCTGATGCTCACGGTCGAAAACCTCGACGTCTTTCACGGCGACGCCCAGGCGCTGGACGGCGTCTCCATCGACATCGAACAGGGCGCCATCGTCGCCATCGTCGGCGCCAACGGCGCCGGCAAGACCTCGCTGATCCGCACCATCGCCGGCATGCACAGACCGGCGCGCGGCCGCATCACCTATCGCGGCCAGGACATCGCCGGCTGGCCGAGCCACAAGGTCTGCGATCTCGGCATCGGCCAGGTCGCCGAAGGCCGGCAGATTTTCCCGGGCCTGTCGGTGGCGGAAAATCTCGCCATGGGCGCCATGCTGCCGCGGGCGCGGGCCGCGCGTGACCGCAATCTCGACCGCATGTATGCGATGTTTCCGGTGCTGACCGAGCGCCGCCACCAGGCCGCCGGCACGCTGTCGGGTGGCGAACAGCAGATGCTGGCCATCGGCCGCTGTCTGCTGGGCGAGCCGGATCTGGTGATGTTCGATGAGCCGTCGTTGGGGCTTGCGCCGACCGTCGTGCAGAGCGTGCTGAAGACGGTGCGCGATCTCAACCGCGATGGGCTGACCTGCGTCCTGGTTGAGCAGAACGTCGCGGTGTCGCTGAAGCTTGCCAGCCACGCCTATGTGCTCGAGAACGGCCGCATCACCTTGACCGGCACGGGCGAAGCCCTGCTGGTCGACGACCGCGTGCGGCAGGCTTATCTGGGCATGTGACGCGCGCTAGCGCGCCGCGCTGGCGAGGCCCTTGGTTTGCCGCATCAGAAAATCCAGCGCAGCCACCCGGGCGCTCAGCGGACAATCCGGAAAACTGGCGCGCAGCAACTTGAGGGCCTCGGCATCGCTGGCGGGCGCGAACCGCATGACGCGGGCGGCCATATCCTCCGGCGACGCGGCAGCCGAAAACAGTGACTGGTTGTACGTGAAAGCTTGGCCCATCGGTCCTGATCCTTGCGTGGTCGCAAATCGCAGTCTGAAGCCCCGGCGAATCCAGTCTGCTGCCCAGCCATTAGCAAATCGTTAATCAAGATTCGCGCCGCTAAAGCACGGAGAAAACGCGAAAAAAGGCCGGCGGTTCCATCCGCCGGCCTTTTATTCGCATCAACCGGTTGCCTGTCGGGCTACTTCAGCGCCGGACCGATGGTCACGGTCAGCTTGCCGACGCCCTCGACTTCGCATTCCAGCTTGTCGCCGGCCACCGTGGCGGCAACGCCGGCCGGGGTGCCCGTCATGATGATATCGCCCGGTTCGAGCGCGACCATTTCCGACAGGTTGGAGATGATTTCCGGCACGTTCCAGATCAGCTGATCCAGATCGCCGTCCTGGCGGACGGTGCCGTTGCACTTGAGGGTGATCTTGCCCTTCTTCGGGTGGCCCGTCTCCGAGGCCGGCTTGATCGGGCCACAGGGCGCCGAGTGATCGAAAGCCTTGCCGATTTCCCATGGCCGCTTCAGCTCGCGCGAGGCAATCTGCAGGTCGCGGCGCGTCAGGTCGATGCCGACGGCGTAGCCGTAGATGCAGTCATTGGCCTTATCGACCGGGATGTTGCGTCCGCCGCTCTTGAGCGCGACGACCAGTTCGACCTCGTGATGCATGTCCTTGGTCAGCGACGGGTAAGGCACCGTGCCGCCATCCGGAACGATGGTGTCGGCCGGCTTGGCGAAATAGAACGGCGGCAGCCGCTCGTCCTGGCCCATTTCGCGGATGTGCTCGATGTAGTTGCGGCCGACGCACCAGATGCGGCGAACCGGAAAAACCTTGGTCGTGCCGGCCACGGCGATGGTCGCCTGCGGCGGCGCCGGAATGACATAGTCCGCGCTCATGGGATGTGCCTTCTGCAGTTGGAAATTATCGTTGAAATGGTGCGTTTTGCTCGATCCGGCGGTCAACCGGGTATCGTATTCCCGGCGGCCGAACAAGGCGGAAAAGCGCGCCGCGACCCCACGGATCAATTACCGGTGGCGATCGCGGCGGCCGGCTGCGTCCGCTCCTGTTCCTTGAGCTGCAGCCGGTAGAACGCGGCATAGCGTCCGTCCTGGCGCAGCAGCTCGTCGTGACGGCCGGACTCCAGCGCCTTGCCGTCCTCCACCACATAGATGCGGTCGGCATGGGAGACGGTGTGCAGCCGGTGCGCGATGGCCAGCGTGGTGCGGCCCTGGCACAGATGCTCCATCGCTTCGCGCACCTGCAATTCGGATTCGGAATCGAGCGCCGCGGTGGCCTCGTCGAGCAGAATGATCGGCGCGTTCTTGATCAAGGCGCGGGCGATGGCGACGCGCTGGCGCTGGCCGCCGGACAGTTGCAGCCCGTGTTCGCCGACCGGCGTGTCGTAGCCGCGCGGGAAGGTGGTGATGAAGTCGTGGGCGTAAGCGCCCTTCGCCGCCGCGATGATTTCGTCCTCGGTGGCGCCGGGTTTGCCGAAGGCGATGTTCTCGCGGATGGTGCCGCGGAACAGGAATACGTCCTGCCCGACATAGGCGATGTGCTGGCGCAGCGAGCGGCGCGACACCGCGGTGATGTCCTGGCCGTCGATGGCGATCCTGCCGCCGCGGGCTTCGTAGAAGTGCAGGATCAGGTTGAACACCGTCGATTTGCCGCCGCCGGAAGGGCCGACCAGCGCCGTCAGCAGGCCCGGTTCGGCGGTGAACGACATCCCGCGCAGCACCGACTCTTCGGCGTGATAGCCGAAATGGACGTCGTCGAAGGTCAGCCGCGCCGACTTGACCTTGAGGTCCGGGCGGTCGCTATCGGGCCGTTCGGTGGGCGGGCTGTCGAGCACCTCGAACAGAACCCGTACGCCGACCAGCGCGCTGTTGAGCTCCATGTTGAGGCGGGCGAGGCGCTTGGCCGGTTCATAGGCCAGCAGGAAGGCGGTGATGAAGGAGAAGAACTGCCCAGGCGTCGCGCCGGTTTCGATCACGCGGTAACCGCCATAGGTGATGGCGATGGCGATGGCGCAGCCGCCCAGCGATTCCATCAGCGGGCTGGCGCGATGCGAGACGCGCGCCATCTTGTTGGCATCGCGCTCGACGGAAGCGACGTTGGCGTCGAAGCGTTCGCGCATCTTGTCTTCAAGGGTGAAGGCCTTGACGATGCGGATGCCCTGCAAAGTTTCCTGCAGCGTTTCGATGATGCGGGCGCTGCCGTCGAACTGGCTGCGCGCGATGGCATAGATGCGGCGGACCAGCTTGCGCAGCACGAAGAAGGCCGGCGGCGCCACCACGAAGCTGAAGAACGACATCAGCGGGTCCTGCACCACCATCACGATGACCAGGCCGATCAGCGACAGGAGATCCCGGCCGACCGACACCACCAGCAAATTGATCACCTGGGTGGCGGCGGCGGCGCCTGCCGTGAGGCGGGCGATGAACTCGGTCGAATGGCGGTTCGAGAAGAAGGCGATGCCCTCATTGAGCAGTTTCGCGAACACGGCGCGCTGGTTGTTGGCGACGATGCGGTTGCCGATCTGCGACAGCACGACGTTGTGGCCGTAGGTGGCCAATCCCTTGACCGAGAAGAGAGCCGCGGTGATGCCGCCGAGCAGGATGATGCCGGGCAGGTTGCGGTGGACGTAGGCCTGGTTGATGACGTCGCCGATCAGGTAGGCGCTGAAGGCCGTGCAACCGGCCGAAATCGCCATTAGAACGAACGCAACCGCGTAGCGCCGCCAGTGCGCCATGCCTTGCTCGGTGAGCAATCGCGGGATCAGGACCGTGGCGCGGTAGCGCTCGTTGTCCGTCTGGGGTCGGTTGGGGTCGTTCATTGGCCCTGTGTCGGGCATTGATCCGGGCCCGTCAAGGTGCGGGCGCGGCTGACGCTTTTTTGCCCACCGCTTTGGAATATATCAGGAAAACAGCCCGGTTCAACGGCGCCGGACGGCGCCTCAGGCCGGGACGGGCGTGCGCTTGCCGGGCAGGCGGCGTTCCCACGCCAAAGCGTGGCCGACGATATTGTCGAGATCCTGGTACAGCGGCCGCCAGTCGAGAACCGAGCGGATGCGATCGACATTCGCTACCAGGGAGGCCGGGTCGCCGGCGCGCCGGCCGGCGATCTCCACCGGGAAGTCGACGCCGCTGGCACGACGCACCGCGTCGATCACTTCGAACACCGACGCGCCGCGGCCGTAGCCGCAATTGAAAGTGGCGCTGGCGCCGCCGCGGCGCAGGTGGCCGAGTGCCGCCGAGTGCGCGCGCGCCAGATCGCTGACATGGATGTAATCGCGGATGCAGGTGCCGTCCGGCGTCGGATAATCGGTGCCGAAGACGTCGATCTTCGGCCGCTTGCCGAGCGCGGCCTCGCAGGCAACCTTGATCAGATGCGTCGCGGCCGGTGTCGACTGGCCGGTGCGCAGCTTGGGATCGGCGCCGGCGACGTTGAAATAGCGCAGGATGACGAAACGCAGGCCGTGGGCCTTGCCGGCATCATGCAACATGATCTCCGACATCAGCTTCGAGGTGCCGTAAGGCGAGATTGGCAGGGTCGCCGCATCTTCTCGCACCGGGCTCTCTTCGGGGTTTCCATAGACCGCAGCGGTCGACGAGAAGATGAACTGCTTGACACCGGACTCGATGGCGACATCGAGCAGGCTGCAGGTGTTCATGGTGTTGTTGCCATAGTAGCCGAGCGGGTCGGCAACCGATTCCGGCACCACGATCGACGCGGCAAAATGGATGATGGCGGTGATGTTGTGCTCGCGCAGGGTCTTGGCGACCAGCGCGCGGTCACCGGTGCTGCCGGCGACGAAGGGAACCTTGCCCGGGATCAGAAAACGAAAGCCGGTCGACAGGTTGTCGAGCACCACCACCGCTTCGCCGGCTTCGACCAGTTCGTGCACCATGTGGCTGCCGATATAGCCGGCGCCGCCCGTAACCAGAATCGTCATGTAAATGTCCCTGCAAATCCCGAACCGTTCTATCCGATCGGCGTGAAAGACGGCTTATCAAGGGTTGGGTGGTCAGAGTTATGGCGGCCATGCTTAATGGCCGGTATATGGATGCTCCGGAGCGCTATGGCCGATATTCTGTTCATCAAGACGTCTTCTCTCGGAGATGTTGTCCACCACATGCCCGCCTTGACCGAGGCCCGCAAGGCGCGCCCCGGCGCGCGTTTTTCATGGCTGGTGGAAGAGGCCTTCGCGCCGCTGGTGGCGTTGCACCCCGCGGTCGATCACGTGGTTCCGGTCGCTTGGCGGCGCTGGCGCAAGTCGCTTTATGCGCCCGCGACCTTGCGCGAGATCGCGGCAAGCCTGAAGGCCATTCGCGCGCCGGCTTACGACGAGATCATCGACAGCCAGGGGCTGCTCCGTTCGGCGGCGATCGCCCGCGTCGCGCGCGGCCGGCGGCACGGCTATGACGCCGCGAGTATCCGCGAGCCGCTGGGCGCCCGGTTCTACGACGTTCGACACACTGTCAGCCGCGACCTGCATGCGGTCGAGCGCAACCGCATCCTGACCGGAATGGCGCTGGGCTACACGCCGCAAGGCGCGCCGGATTTCGGGCTCGACCGCGCGCGACGCAGGCCGGATGGACCGCGCTACGCGGTGCTACTGCATGCCACAGCGCGGGCGGACAAACAGTGGCCGGAAGAAAACTGGATCGCGCTCGGCAAGTCGCTGCACACCGCCGGGTTGGAACTCGTATTGCCCTGGGGCACCGACGCTGAGCGGCTGCGCAGCGAGCGTCTGGCGGCAGCATTGCCCGGCGCGCGGGTGCCGGCGCGGGCGCCGCTCGATCAGGTGGCGCGGCTGCTCGGCGGCGCTGCCCTTGTCGTTGGCGTCGATACGGGTTTGCTGCATCTCGCGGCGGCGCTCTCGGTGCCGCTGGTGGCGATCTTCGCCGCCAGCGTGCCGAGCCTGACCGGCCCGGTCGGCAACGGGCCGCTCTCGGTGCTCGGGGCCAAGGGCGAAGCGCCGACGGTGGCGGCCGTGCAAGCCGCGGCCGAAGGGCTGCTGCGCTAGGCCGCGCCGGCGCGCAGCAGGTCGTGGATGTGGATCACGCCGACCGGCTTGCCGGCCTCGACCGCAAACAAAGCGGTGACCTTGGTCGAATTCAGCAGCTCGAGTGTCTCGCTGATCAGATGATCCGGCCGCACCGTCTTCGGCTTCCGGGTCATGATGTCATCGACCAGGGCGTTGAGCATGTCGTTGCGCATGTGGCGGCGCAGGTCGCCGTCGGTGATGATGCCGACCAGCGCGCCTTGCGCATCGACGATGCCGACGCAGCCGAGGCCCTTGGCCGAGATTTCCAGAATCGCCTCCGACATCCGCGTGCCGAGCGCCGCCAGCGGCATGGCGTCGCCGGTGCGCATCAGGTCGGCCACTTGCTTGAGCAACGCGCCGAGCTTGCCGCCCGGATGCAGCATGCCGAAATCGATCGCGGTGAAGCCGTGGCTTTCCAGCAGTGCGATCGCCAGCGCGTCGCCGAGCGCGAGCTGCATCAGCGCCGAGGTGGTCGGCGCCAGATTGTGCGGGCAGGCCTCGCGCGCCTGCGGCAGCGCCAGCACGACGTCGGCGGTGCGCGCCAAAGTCGAGTCGGCGTTGGCGGTCATGGCGATCAGACCGATCTTGTGGCGGCGCGAGTAGTCGGTGACGCTTTTCAGCTCAGCCGTTTCACCCGACCACGACAGCGCCAGGATCACGTCGCTTTGCGTGATCATGCCGAGATCGCCGTGGCTGGCCTCGGCCGGATGCACGAACAGCGCCGGCGTGCCGGTCGAGGCGAAAGTCGAGGCGATCTTGTGGCCGACGTGACCCGACTTGCCCATGCCGGTGACAATCACGCGGCCCGGCGAGGCGCGGATCATGTCCATCGCTGCCGCAAAAGGCGCGCCCAGGCCGTCGCGCAGCGCTTCCTTGAGCGCTTCGATGCCGCTGCCTTCGGCGTCGAGCGTGCGCAGGGCGCAGTCGATGCCCGCTTGCGCGCGCTGGCGGCTGGAGTCGGCAGTTTTCGGTTCGGCCATGTCGCTCGATAGGGTTGAGGTGACGTCCGATTTTGTAGCACGGACCGGGTAAGGCGTCAGGATTGCATCGGCGGCGAGTGTTAACGCCCTTTGCGCAGGGCGTCGCGGACCGCCGCCAGCACGGCCTCGACCGCGACGTCGGCGGTGCGGCGGTGGCTGACGGCCGGATTGCCTTCCAGCCGGGCGCGCTGGCGTGCCAAGTCGTCGCCGGGCGGCTCGAGGATCGCCGCGACCGGGTTGAGCGGCTTCCAATGCCACGGGCTGGTCGGGCCGAAGATCGCCACCGTCGGGGTGCCGATGGCCGCCGAGACGTGCATCAGGCCGGAATCGTTGGTGACCGAGACGTCGGCGGCGGCCAGCGCCAGAATGGCGTTGCGCAGGTCGTTGCTGGTGAGGTCGCGGACGCCGTCACCGCCGGCCGCGGCGATCTCGGCTGCCAGCGGGGTTTCGCCGGGCCCGCCAAGCACCCAGACGGTGGCGCCGTCCTGCGTCAGCGCCCGCGCCAGCGCACCGTAGTGCGCGGCGGGCCATGCCTTGCCGGCGCCGACGGCGCCCGGCGATACGGTCACCACCGGTCGGCCGTCGGCCTCCAGGCTGTGCTGGGCGCGCCAGGCGGCCAGTTCGGCCGGAGGAACCTTGAGTTCCGGCAGCGGCCAGTCCGGCGGCAGCGGCGCGCCTTTCGGCAGCGCCAGCGCCCCCATCTGGTCGATCATCCGCGGGTGCTTTTTTTCGCCCCAGCGCATGTCGTTGATCAGGCCGACACGGGCCTCGCCGGCAAAGCCGGTCCTGACGGGGATGCCGGCCAGCATCGGCGCCAGCGCCGCTTTCCATTTGCGCGACATCACCAGGGCCTGGCCATAGCCCGCTGGCCGCAACTGGTCGGCCAATGCCCGATTCTGGGCGAGCCCGAGCCTGCGGCGGGGCAAATCGGCGATAATCGCGCGGCGGACGCCCGGCATGTAGTCGGCCAGTGGACCACACAGGCTGCTGGAGACGATATCGACGGGCCGGTCCGGCATTTGCGTCCGCAGCAGCCGCACTACCGAATGGCAGCGCACGAAGTCGCCGATCCAGACGTAGGGGACGATCAGGACGGGCTTTGGTGCTGGTTCTGCGGCCATGGGTAGGCAGCCGTTACCCGCCGGGCCGGTCAGTGTCCAGCCGCCATTTTCACCGTATCAGGAGGGAAATGCGGGCGAATGGGCCCCGGTATTTGCGCCGTCGTCCGGTCTGGGGCAAAGGTGGCGACGAACCGGGTGAGGGCAGAATGTTTTTGGTGACCGGCGGGGCCGGCTTTATCGGGTCGAATGTGGTGGCCAGCCTCAATGAGGCGGGCTCGACCGACGTCGCCGTGAGCGATTGGCTGGGTTCCGACGACAAATGGCGCAATCTGGCCAAGCGGCAGGTGGCGGACCTGGTGCCGCCGGCGGAGCTGACGGCCTGGCTCGCCGGCCGCAAGCTGGACGCCGTGATCCACATGGGGGCGATTTCCGATACCACCGCCACCGACGGCGACCTGGTGATGGAAAACAATTTCCGGCTGTCGCTGCGCCTCCTGGACTGGTGCACGGCGACCGGCACGCCGTTCCTCTATGCCTCGTCGGCCGCCACCTATGGCGAGGGCGAGCAGGGCTTTGTCGACGACGGGTCGCTTGAGGCGCTGCGCAAGCTCAAGCCGATGAACCTTTATGGCTGGAGCAAGCAGTTGTTCGATCTGGCGCTGGTCGACCGCTACGTAAAAAGGAAAAAGCTCCCGCCGCGCTGGATCGGACTGAAGTTCTTCAACGTCTACGGTCCAAACGAATATCACAAGGGCCACATGATGAGCGTGCTGGCCAAGGTGTTCGACGGCGCCAAGGCGGGCCAGCCGGTGCGGCTGTTCAAGTCGCACCGCGACGGCATCGCCGACGGCGAACAACGCCGCGATTTCATCTATGTCGACGACGCGGTCGCCGTGCTGCGCTGGCTGCTCGATTCATCGTCGGTCAACGGCATCTTCAACGTCGGCACCGGTCAGGCCGAAAGCTTCCGCGACATGATCGGCGCCATGTTCAAGGCGCTGGGCCGGACGCCGAACATCGAATACGTCGACATGCCGGAGTCTATCCGCGGCCAGTACCAGTACTTCACCCAAGCCAGCGTCGAGAATCTCCGCCGCGCCGGCTACAACGCCGGCTTCACGTCGCTCGAGAGCGCCGTCAGCCAGTACGTGACCGGCTATCTCGATCGCACCGACCGGTACCGATGATGACGCGTTTTCCATTTCGATCAGCGCACTCTCCCGTTCGTCCCCGCGAAAGCGGGGACCCAGGGCCGGTCAACTCCGTCCTTGCAATTCGGGTTCTGGATTCCCGCTTGCGCGGGAATGAGCGGAGTTTGTGATGTTCGATTTCGACAAGCATCTCGCCTCGCTGTCCGAGCAGACCGTGCTCTGCATCGGCGATCTGATGCTGGACGAATTCATCTATGGCGAGGTGTCGCGCATTTCGCCCGAGGCGCCGACGCCGGTGATCGCGGTCAAGCGCAGCGAAGTGATGATCGGAGGCGCCGGGAATGTCGCGCGCAATCTGGTCTCGCTCGGCGCGCGCTGTATCTTCGTCGGCGTTGTCGGCAGCGACGAGGCCGGCCGCGCGCTGACCGACGCGCTGGGCGCCCATCCGCTGATCGAATTCCATCTGGTGGTCGAGCCGTCGCGCATGACAACGCGCAAGGTGCGCTTCGTCTCCGAGCATCACTCGACCCACATGCTGCGCGCCGACTGGGAAATGGCGCAGCCGATCGACCCGGCCAGCGAAGACGCCTTGATCGATCACGTTATCAAGGCGCTGCCGCGCGCTGGCGCCGTGGTGCTGTCCGATTACGCCAAGGGCGCGCTGACGCCGCGCGTCATCCGCGCGGTGATCGAGGCCGCGACCGCGCTGGGCAAGCCGGTGGTGGTCGACCCCAAGGGCCGCGACTACGGCATCTATCGCGGCGCGACGCTGATCACGCCGAACCGGCAGGAACTGGCGGAGGCGACGGCCTCCCCGGCGCAGTCTGATACCGAAGTCGCTGAGGCCGCCCGCGGCCTTCGCCGCGCGCTCGGCGCCGAAGCGGTGCTGGTGACGCGCAGCGAAGCCGGCATGACGCTGGTGGGCGAGGGCACGCCGGTCCACGTCCCTGCCTATCCTGTGCGGGTGCGGGATGTGTCTGGGGCGGGTGACACCGTGGTCGCGGTGCTGGCCGGGATGCTGGCCATGCAGACCGGTTTTGAGGCCGCCATGCGCGCCGCTAACGCCGCCGCAGCCGTGGTGGTGGGCAAGCGCGGCACCGCGACGCTGTCGGTCGCCGAATTGCGCGCCCGCATCCTGCCGGCGGCGTCGCGCGCCGGCGAGGAAAAGATCGTGTTCGACTGGGCGTTGCTCGACGAGCATCTCGACGAGTGGCGCAAACAGGGCCTCCGCATCGGCTTCACCAACGGCTGTTTCGATCTGCTGCATCCTGGCCACGTCAAGCTGCTGGCCGGCGCGCGGGCCGCCTGCGATCGCCTCGTGGTCGGCTTGAACGGCGACGCCTCGGTGACGCGGCTCAAGGGCGCCGGGCGGCCGGTGCAGACGGTGGCGGCGCGCGCGGAGTTGCTGGCGGCGCTGGAAGCGGTCGATCTGGTCGTCGTTTTCGACGAGGACACGCCGAAAGAGCTGATCGGGCGCGTCGAGCCGACGGTGCTGGTCAAAGGCAGCGACTACAAACGCGAGGACGTGGTCGGACACGACATTGTCGAGGCGCTGGGCGGCGAGGTGGTGCTGATCGATCTGGTGCCGGGGCAGTCGACCACCGCCATGGTCGAACGCAGCCGTACGCCAAAGCCGCGCTGAGATCGGCCGGGAACCGCTATGCCGCGCCTCACGGTCATCATCATCACCCGCAACGAGGCCGCCAATATCGGCGCCTGCCTGGACAGCGTGGCTTTTGCCGATGAACGCATCGTCGTGGATGCCGGCAGCGACGATGGCACCGCGGCGATCGCGGCGGAAAAAGGCGCGCGGGTCGTTACCCGGCCCTTCGACGGCTTTGGCGCGCAGAAAAATTTCGCGCTTTCGCTGGCCGAGGGCGACTGGGTGCTGTCGATCGATGCCGACGAACGGGTGACGCCGGAGTTGAAGGCCGAAATCGAACAGGCAATGGCCCGTCCGGATGCCGATGCCTACGAGGTTTCCCGGCTGTCGAGTTTCTGCGGCCGGCAAATGAAACATTCGGGATGGTATCCCGATTACGTGCTGCGCCTGTTCCGGCGTGGCCATGCGCGGTTCACCGATGACGTCGTTCACGAGCGCGTGGTCAGCGACGGCAAGGTTGGCCGGCTTGACGGGACCTTGCTGCACAATCCGGTCGTCAGACTGGAGCAGGCGCTGTCCCGGGCCGACCGCTATTCGACCGCAGGCGCCGCCATGCTCATCGCCAAGGGCAGGCGGGTCAGCTTCATGAGCGGCATCGGCCACGGGATCTGGGCGTTTCTGCGGACCTATATCCTGCGCGCGGGCTTTCTCGACGGGCGCGAAGGTTTCCTGCTGGCGGTGGCTAATGCCGAGGGCACCTATTACCGCTACATGAAAGCCTGGCTGGCGGGCCGCCACCGTGATTGAAAGGCGCGTGCCCGCATCCGGGGGACGAACGTGGCTGAATTGATATCCGTCATCGTCACCACCTATAACCGTGAGGACGCGATTGACGCCGTGCTGCGCTCGCTGGCGTTGCAGACCGATCAGAATTTCGAGGTGATTGTCGCCGACGATGGCTCGGGCCCGGAGACCGCTGAAGTCATCGCCGCCTGGAAGGCGAGGGTCGGCCACCGTCTCGATCATGTCTGGCATGCCGACCAGGGCTTTCGCGCCGCGGAAATCCGCAACCGCGCCATCCTGGCGGCACGGGGCGCTTATTGCGTTTTCCTGGACGGTGATTGTATCGCCCGTCCGGACTTCATCGCCATCCATCGCCGCCTGGCGGCGCCGGGCTGGTTTGTTGCCGGCAACCGCATTCTGCTGTCGCGCGACCTCACGGCAGCCGTGCTGCGAGACAGGCTGACGCCGGAAACCTGGACCTTCGCGCGCTGGGTCGCCGAACGCTGGCGCGGCGGCGTCAACCGGCTGTCGGCGCTGTTGCACCTTCCGCTGGGGCGACTGCGTACATTGCGGCAGAGCCGGTGGAAGGGCGCGCGATCCTGCAACATGGCGGTATGGCGCGCTGACCTGGACCGCGTGGACGGTTTCGACGCCGACTATGCCGGTTGGGGCAAGGAGGATTCGGACATCATTGTGCGCCTGCTGCGGGCCGGCGTGCGGCGCAAGGACGGCGTGTTTGCCACCGGCGTGCTGCATTTGTGGCATGCCGAAGCCGAACGCACGCAGCTGTCGGCCAATGAAGACAGACTGTCAGCGGTGACGGCCGGCAACCGGGTGCGGGCCACGCGAGGTCTGTCGGTGCTGCGTGACGAGGTGCTCCCGGCCAATCGTTGAGCGGCGCCGCGACTCAGGCCCTGGCGAAGCGATAAAGCACGAGGCCGACGCAGGCGCAGCCGGCCGCCAGCGCGACGGCGTGCCACAACTCCGACGACGTGAGCAGGGTGGTTCCGGCAAGTGCGATCAGCGTGACATTCAGAACGAAGACGTGGCCAACGATTGCGCCGGCACTCATGCCGCGGTCGAAGGCCTGCTGGTAATAATGCCTGCGATGCGCCTGCATCACCGCCTCGCCGCTCACGAGCCGGCGCAGCAGGGTGATGGTGGCGTCGGCGAGATAATACAGCGGCAGCAGCAGCGCCGCGGCGAGGTGCCCCCCGGCCGCGAGCAGCACCAGCAGCCAGCCCAGCAACAGGCCGATCGGCAGGCTGCCGACATCGCCCAGGAACACCCGCGCGACAGGGCGATTGAATGGCGCAAAGCCGATCATGGCGCCGCAAAGCACAACCGCCACCAGCGTGGCGTCGTGCGGCAGCGCGCCGGCAAAGCCCAGCAGCGCCAGGCCTGCGGCGACGGGCACGACCTCGGCAACGGTAATCCAGTCGACCCCGTCCATGAAGTTGACGAGGTTCACAAACCAGAGAAGGGCGACAAACATCAACGCACGTTCGATCCACCACGGCAGGAACGGAAGCACCTGCAAGCCTGCCGGCAGGGCCGCGAGCACCGCCAGCACCGCCGCCGACTGCAACAGCAAGCGCGGCAGGACCTCGATCGGCCGCACGTCGTCGACCGCCCCCACCAGCGCCAGCGCAATGGCGCCGGTAAAGACAACGGTGAGTGTTCCCGGGTCGCTGAAGCCGGTGGTGGCGGCCAGGCCAGCGACCACCACCGCCGCCGCGGCGATCACGGCAATGCCGCCACCTTGCGGCGTCGGCCGGCGGTGCGACGATCGGGCGTTCGGCCGGGCCAGGGCATAACGGAGTAGCAGGGGATAGAGCGCGGCGACAAGCGCGGCAGTGAGGACGGCTGCGGCAGCGAAGCTGATCAGGGCAGGCCAGATGGGGATTTCCGGGCTCATGCGCGGGAAAACTCATTCGTATGCTGGAAGGACAAATCGCGTCGATTCGGACGCACAGGAATCCGCTCTGCGGATTCGAGGCGCGGTTGCGGTGATTTGCGGCGCTATCAACGGCCTCCAGAACCAGAACCAGTTCCCAGCGAGCGTATTGCCCTCTACCGCGACAGGGTCGCTTCGCACCAATGTCTAAGTTCTCTTGGGGTAAGCACGTTGTCGGGAACGTCAACGCCGGCAGCCTCCAACACGTACCATAGCCATTCGACACAGTTGAGGTCATCCGGGTCGCGCGAACGAACGTCTCTCAGCGTTCGGACAAAATCCGGTGCGGTTGGCGTGAGATGCCAGCCACGCTGCCGCTTCTCCTCAGCAATGATGGGATATGTCAGCGTTCCTGGCCGTCGCGCGAATTCAATGCCCGCCTCAGGGTTCGCGACCAGAACGTTAAAACAGACACGTTCCCCTTTGGGGATGGAGCGGTGGTCCCAGTCGATTATCCGTGCTCCAGCCAGGGAGCAATCGGCTAGCCCATGGCCCGGAATGCCGAGGCCACAATGATTGTCGATACCATCCACAACAAAAATAATGACCTCCCAAACTTGGGGCCCGGGCATTTTCGAAGGAAGAGATGCGGTCATTTACGGTCGTGCGCCAACCCGCTGATGAGAAATTGAGAGGCCGCGTCTAGCAGGCTTTGCGAAAATATTTTGGCTGTCCGTGTACGATGACAGAACGGTACGATTATCATGTCTCCTCGCGCAACGATCGTTTTTCCCCGGGTTATTTTGTGGGCAACCGAGAACGAGTTCTTTGAAATACCGGAGAACCCTGACCAGGTTTGCCACAGATCACCGAGCCGAAGTTCACGCCGGTGGTGCATAGCAACGTGCGCGGCAACGAACGATTCACCGTTGCCCGAAGGCTGTCCGAGTGCCTGCCCGAGCAGGGCGCCGGTCGCCACATCAATGAGGTGCGTATACCACATCATGTTCACGTGATCGTTTTCATCAATCCATGCGGGTCCGACAACTCCCTCGCCGGTGAGAACGAAATCCCGCATCAGTCTCTGCCCCGATCTAAATTGCGCAGCGCTACTCGGGCGCTTCGCGTGCTTACGCGCGGCACCTTGTCTTGGCAGCCTCAGGGTTCCCAGCACATGACCGGCCATTCGGGATTCGAAAACTGCAGCGAGCTCGTCTCGGAGATCCGGAAGCCGATCTTCTCATAGGCCCGCATTGCGGCCGCGTTATTCCAATCTACGCCAAGTAGAATTTGTCGGATGCCGTAATTGTTTCTCAACCATCTGCCGCTGGCGGCGATGACCTCGCCGGCAACGCCCTGGCCGCGGCTCCCGATGTCGCCGATTAGAACCCCAAGTGTTGCGAACCGCCGTTCAATATCGACCGGCTCATATTTGACGTTGCCGATATGAGCCCCATCCGACCGGCGGAAGATCCCGAGAAACAGCACGTCGTCTCGCCTAAGTTTTTCGGCGATATAGGCCCGCAACTGGTCGACGCTCCGATACTGGCTACCGCTGCTGAGATAAGGCGAGCGCTCCGGGTTGAGCCAATCGAGATAGGTCGGCGTGGCATCATCCTCGCCGAGTTCGTGCAGCGCGAACCGGTCGGTCAGAATTGTGCCTTCGCACTGAACCCTCATGGTCGCAAACCGCTCTTCGATGCGCGGCCTAGCGCCGGGCATGGCTCCTGGCCCGATAGATCGCCTCGGCAAGCTGCCAATCCTCCTCGTCGTCGATATCGATCGCGGCCCCCTTGGGCAAGACATAGCCGAGGAAATTCTCGTCCGAGCCCGCGCCATCGACCGCCAGCACGTCGGCGGCGGGGAAGGCCGCGAAGGAGCCGGTGTCATAGTATCGCGTCGCGAGATCCTGCGAGCGCACGGCGAACATGCCGGGCTGGGTCGGCACGAGCATGCCGTCGGGCCTGCGATCATAGGCCCATTCCACCGGCACCGGGAAGGCCGAGACCGCGAGCACCGGGCTTTGCCGGCCCGCTTCGGCGAACAGTTTCGCGGCGCCGCCGAGGTCGGCGGCGCTCACCAGCGGGGCGCACGCCAGAAGCACCCATATTTCGTCGAAGTTCCGTCCGCGCCGGCCGTATTCCTCGGCCACATGGCGCAGCACGGGCAGGATCGGCGTGTGATCGTCGGCAAGCGCGGCGGGCCGCATGAAGTCGGGGGGGAAGCCCGATGCCGCCGCGGCCTGCGCTATTCCGGGGCTATCGGTCGAGACATGGACGGTCTCGAAAAGCTCACTGGCCTTCGCACTCTCCAGGATATGGGCGATCATCGGCCGGCCGCAGAAATCGCGGATGTTCTTGTTCGGTATGCGCTTGGACCCTCCGCGCGCGGGGATGATGGCGAGCCGGCTCACTGCTTTTTGTCCATCCTGATCTGGCCGCCCCTCGATCCGCGGCATCGCGCCCTACCATTGGCCTTGCGCGCGCCTAGAGGCAATCCCAATTCAGCGGCTCGCCCTTGCGGAAGTCCCGTGACGCGGTCTTGCCCAGCACCTGCTCGTAGAAGCGCGGATGCAGGCCGAGGCCCGGCCGCACAACCCTAATGTTGCGCGCGGTCAGAGGGTCGCCCGCCTTGATGTCCTCGGCGACGTAGATAGAGCGGCGATATTTCAGGGAACCCTGCTCGGCCTCGGTCGGGCCGTAGCGCGCGGTGCCGAGGCTTAGCCAGGCCCGCTCGGTCTCGATTACCAGGCTCCTTAGCTCCTCGGGCTCAAGCGAGAAGGCGCTGTCCACCCCGCCTTCGGCGCGCGACAGCGTGAAATGTTTTTCGACGACGCTCGCACCGTGCGCCACCGCCGCGACGGCCACGCCCACGCCCATGGTGTGGTCGGAAAGCCCGACCTCGCATCCAAACAAGGTGCGCATATGCGGAATGGTGAGCACATTGGTGTTCTCCGGGGTTGCCGGATAGGTGCTGGTGCATTTGAGCAGCACGAGGTGACGGCAGCCCGCCGCGCGCGCAGCCGTCACCGCCTCGTCGAGCTCGGCAACCGAGGCCATGCCGGTCGACATTATCAGCGGCTTGCCGGTCGCCGCGGCTTTGCGGATGAGCGGCAGGTGGTTGTTCTCGAAGGAGGCGATTTTGTAGGCGGGTACGTTGAGCGTCTCGAGGAAATCGACGGCGGTCTCGTCAAACGGCGAACTGAAGCAGGCCATGCCCAGCTCGCGCGCCCGATTCATGATTGGGGCGTGCCAGTCCCAGGGAGTCTGAGCTTCGCTATAGAGATCGTGCAGGTTCCGGCCGGCCCAAAGGCTGCCGCCGTCTCCGATGTCGAATTCGCCGCCCCGGACATCGAGGGTGATGGTGTCGGCGGTGTAGGTCTGCAGCTTGATCGCATGGGCACCGCTTGCCGCCGCCGCCTCGACGATCGCCAGAGCGCGCTCGAGCGACTGGTTGTGGTTCCCTGACATCTCCGCGATGACATAGGGCCGATGGCCCCGGCCCAACGGCTGTCCGTTAATCTCGAATGCTTGCATGTGCTCTATCCGGTGCGGTCTGACGATACATAGCGTCTGGTGGCCTCGGGCCCCACTGAGCATATGACGTCGATCATCGACAAGTGACTGACGAATTCCGCCCGCCCGCCCTGGTCGTAGGGACCGGGCTCGAAGCTCTGGAACGAGAGCGGGATGCCGAACTGCTCAACGAAGCGGTCCTCCGCGAGATAGTCACGCGCGCCCTCCGGCGACACATAGTGGTCGGCGCCCACCGCCCGGCAGATCAGGGCCACGTGTTCGCTCCGCCTGCCGCCGCAGCCCAGTTCGCTCGCGCGCAGTGTCGTGGTGGCGATGCCGATATGGGCGGCGATGCCGAGGATGAGGTCGATGTTCAACTCCGCCAACAGTTCCGGGCGTTTATCGTAGCAGCTAAAGAGGACCCTGAGGATGCCTGCGGCATGCGCCGACCCTCCATAGCTGGCGAGGAGCTGCGCCTTGTGCCGGGCGACCCAATCCGTGCCGTAGTCGATCCTGATGTTCTCGATCTTCTCCTGCAGGGGCTGCTTCTCGACGGGCACGATGAGCTTGACCGGGCCAACCTCGCCAAGTACCCGGTTCATGGACTGCCAGGTGTTGCGGGCGAACTGGACGTCATCGAGGAAGACGAAGATGTCGGCCGCGCTCATCAGCGCGAAATAGCCCGACCAAGGCAGATAGGTCGGCTGCATGATGGCGCAGCGGGTCATTGGCCGTCCCATGTCTTGATCACGTCAACCAGCGCCGCTATCTTCACGTCGCGCGAATAATGCTGCCATTTGCCGTCCAGTATGCCGAGTCCCGGCGCGGCCTGTGCGAAGGCCTCGATCTTTTGCACGTCCTCGTTCGTGGAGAACGAATAGCGCTTCTGCTGCTCGACGGCCTTGAGCGTGAAGGCCAGGCCGAGGTCCAGCCGGTCGAGATGGCGCTGAACCTCGACGCGGATCTCCTCGGGGTCTTGGCTGCGATTGAACCCTTCCACCGTGATCTTCAGGCCGTCTAGCTCGTAGATGAAGAGGCGCACTACTGCGCTGTTTTCGGAAAATATCTGGTAGTAGACCGGCTCGACCGACGCGTTGCCGGTTAGATCCCCTACCGCGCAGTACATGTGGGTCACCGGCGCGTCTAGCCGGCCGAAGCCGGACTTGATGAGGAGCGGGGTAGGGTTACAGCACCAAACGATGCGGTCGGCTTGAACCGCTGCGCGCGCCGTGCGGAAATGTAGCTTTCCCGTGTCGCCAGTCAGGGGCACGACCGGCGCCCGAGTAGCGATCCGCGCGCCCATGGCTTCAAGCTTGTTGCGCAGCCGAGCGAAGAAATGGTCGAAGCCTCCATAGGGCAGGGAGCCGACCTGCTTGGGCTGTCCCGCGAAAAGGACGGAGCGGGGCACACCCAGCAATTCGTCCGCCAGAGCGCTCTCCGCCTTGGCTTCGAGCAGGCCCGCGAGGTCATCCGGGAAGAACACGCGGCCCACCTGCATCGGGAAGATGCAATGGGCGCTGAGCCGGTCGAGCGGGCCGAACCCCGAAGCCCATTCGCTCAGCGCCGTGGCCACGGGCTTGGGATAGGCCGAGAGCCGGCGGGCGACGGAGGCGAAGGTGTCCGGCGTGGCGGTCAGCCCCGTGAAGGGGCCCGGCATTACGGGCTGTGCGAAATCGTCGTGACGGGACAGCGTGCCATTGAACTCGGTCAGCGAGCCATATTCGTGAACGAAATCGCGGAACGCGAAATCGAAGTGCTCGCGCATGCGCTCGAACCACGGCGTACCGCGGTCGAAATAGTGACACCCGTTGAAATAGAAGGTCCCATCGACCCAGTGGTCCTTCATGATGCCGCCGATGGACGGCGATTTCTCGTAGAGATCGACGCTATGCCCGCGCGTCAGACACTCGTGGGCCACGACGCTGCCCGTGATCCCGCCCCCGACGATGGCAATGTGCATGCTCGGCTACCGCGCTATGATCGCGTTCTAGCGAAACGATCCCTCATGCCCGTCATCTGACCGGGTCCTTGGAGAGGAACATCGTGAATTCATACGGATAGCCCTTCTCGCGCAATACGTAATCGTGCTTGAGCGCGACATGCTGCGTCAGATTCCTCTTGCAGAAATCGAAAACCTGGAGCGGATCGACATAGAAGAGATCGTCGTCCGTATACTCCACATATGTCGACAGTGCGTTGAACGCTATGCCCCTGCCGGCCGCCGCGAACAGCCGCTTGATCGTCTCGAAGAGAAATTCCTCGTTGCCGCCCTCGGGGAACCGGTTGTTGAACACCCCGCAGACCACGCCGAAGTCGTATCCTTGGGGAATCTCATCGGTCCTGATATCGAACTCTTGGAAAGCTGCCCCGGGCGCTTGGCCGTGAACGCTGCGCGCGGTCTCAATGAACTCCGGCACCAGATCGACGCCCAGATACCGACCTTCATGGCCGGCGCTCCTGAGATAGGGGAGCATGTCGCCGAAGCCGCAGCCCAGATCGATGACGGACGCGGTTCTCTCCATGCCGGCAGTGAGGATGGCAAATCGCCTGTGCTGCTCGGCCAGCGACATCTGCTGAACGGCAAGCGGGGAATAACGGTACTTTCCGAAAAGCGCCTGGTAGTGGGTCTTGATGAACTGGGTCATGCCGCTTGCTCATTCAGGAATTCGATGCGGTCGAGAATGGACCGCCTGTCCGTCCCTGGCCGCACGAAGATGTTTATCACATGATCGGAGACATGCTGCGCATTGGGGCATGCCGCTTCGGTCATGAGCCCGGCGAGACTCTTGTAATGCGTCGTTAACAGCAATCCGGCGGCCCGGGCCCTCGCGACCAGCGAGTCCCGGTTCTCGCGCACCAGCAACGGGTAGCGCCAGTAGGCGATATCCTTTTCCGGCCCGCGCCCGCCCGCACGGCCGCCGGCGAGACGGGATTCAATCAGCCGTGCATTCTCCTGGCGCTCCTGCGCCATTTCGGGAAGGCGCTGCAGGCCATCGATGAGGCGCCCGTCGCGCGCAGGATCGGACTCGTAGGCAAAGAAGCGGTTCTCGGCAATCATGCGTTCTGCCTCGGCGCGCCAGTCGGCGCGCTCCGTCAACAGCGCGCCGCCATACTCGCAGGGCACCGGCTTGTCGTAACCGAAGCTGACGATGCTGATGTCGCCGAAGCTGCCCAGCGGGCGTCCCCGATAGGCTCCGCCCAGCGCAAGACACGCATCCTCGATCAGCAGGAGGCCATGGGCCATGGCGAACTGCTCCAGCCGGTCTATTTCGAGGGGTATTCCGTAGGCATGCACGCCGACGATGGCGCGCGTGTCTGGGGTGAGCGCTTCGGCAAACTGCTCGACCTCCGAATTGAAGCCCCCCGGAGCGGTGTCCGCGAGCACGCATCTGTAGCCGGCGAGCTGGATGGCGAATAGCACCGCGGGACAGCATATGGCCGGCATCAGGACGGACGCGCCCCTTGGCACCCCGCTGGCCCGGAGCGCAAGGATGAGCGCGGCACTCCCCGAACTCGTGAGCGCGGGATTCGCGTGCTCGAGGCGCTGGCCGAGCAGCTCGGTTATGCGGCTCACAGGCAAATCCGCAGGTCCTTCCGGTACCTGCGCAGCCGGAAGCTCTCCGGCTGTTCAAGGATTTCCGCCCGGCCGCCCAGGGCCCGGACGTGGTCGGCCAATCGCTCGAGGTCGTAGAAGCGCCACTCGGCATAGCGATGGATCAGCGGAAGGCGCTCCGCGTGTTCGGGACTGCTGCTCCCTTTGATCTCGTCCTCGAACCTCTTGTCCAGAACGTCGCCGACCAGCAATACGCCTCCCGGCGCGCAGACTCGCATGAGCTCACGGAGTGCCCTGTGGGCATAGGCCTCATCCGGGAAATAGTGAAAGATCGAATAGCACAGCACACGCGCGAAACGATTGTCGGCGAAATCAAGGGCGCCCGCCTGACCCACCGCAAATTCCGCGTGCGGGACCAGCCTTTGCGCTACCTCGATCATGCCGTCGGCGTAGTCCACGCCGCACACCACGCTGAATCTTTCGGAAATCCGGGAAAGCACGAGGCCGTTGCCGCACCCGACATCGAGTATGCTGCCGTCCGCCTCAGTGACGCGCAGCTTGGCGCGGATATCGGCGACCAGGAGGTCAAGCTCGCCCGGCTCCCCGCGGCGGGCGATCTGCGCCCCGAGGTCCGCGGACGAGCGCACCTGCTGGTTCCACTCGCTGAGTTTTCGGTCAAAGCTGGTCATGCGTTTAGATCCAATAGCGCCTCCGCGAGCCGATGTGAAGATTGCCCATCATAGCACGCGGCCATCCGAGCGTGCTGCCGGGCGAGCGCCGGGGGAGAGAGAAACTCCATTAGCGCCGATTCGAAACGGGCGCTTTCGGATGCGTGATCTCCGGCCGGCCCGAGATCGTAGGTGAGCCCGTGCGATGCCGCGATCACGGTGTCTTGCTGCTGCTGCGCGGTTTGAGAGATGCACGCGTTCGGCAGGCAGGAGAAGCCAGCGTCGTATTTCATCAGCCCGCCGCCGCTTATGACCACGTCGGTTGCGGCAAAATAGTCGGCGATCCGTCTGGCGAAGGGCTCCACTGTCAGATTGTTGTTGACCACCGGGATCGTGCCGGACGCAGCGCCGGGTTTCTCGAGGAGAACGAACCTCTTGCCGCGCACGACGCGATCGAGCCGCGACAGCACCATGGCCCCTGCGCCGAACCTGTCCACGCCCCCGATGAAGAGCAGCACCGTCTCCACCGGCTGCGCTCGCCAGTCGCGGGACCGCCCGATGCTGGCCTGGCGTATCGCAAGGAGCGAGGGATGGGCCGGGAAGTAACGCAGGCCGAGGAAGGCGTTTGGGCAGGCATATCTTTCGTCCTCCGCCCCGATGCGGAAATTGATGACGCCGTCGGCCTTGCTCAGATCGAGTTCATTGAAGTCGTCGACTTTTACGAAGCGCCTCGACGCCGCGATGAGCACATCGACGGCGGACTGATCCACTTCATAGGAGTCGTGAATGACCAAGCTCGAAGCGGCCTCATTCTCGCCGAGGCGTGCCGCCATGGTGAATCCTGCGGAGGCGATCTGCCTGCTGGCAAAGGGGTTGAGGTCGCCACAAAAGCTGGCCTCAACGGTGCGATCTAGCGCACGTAAACCGAGTGCTATGTTGTAGCACCGCGAGAAATGTCCGAGTCCGACCCGGTCGTTCGCATCGCACACGAAGGTAAATCGCATTGCCATACTTGTCCGAGCCTGCGGAACCGGAATGCGGCGCCGCGGCGAAAGCCGATTAGTTCAGCCGCTTAAACCGGAATCGCCGGATCCGTTGATGGGAATCGGCAGCCCGTGCTTGCCGGCAAGTGCACTTCGAATGTGCGACGCCGCCGGCGCGGGTCGCCATATCAAGAAAGTGAGTATGAAACATCACGTTAACACTGTTGTTTTGGTCCATCCCTGCGGGTTCTATACATCCCCCGCCGGGGAGAATGAAATCCGCATCAGTCTTCGTCCCGATCTAAATTGCGGATAGAACCACTCGGTGCTTCACAATTTCTCAGATTAGGCACCCAAATTATAGACCAAATCTCCGTCCCACCAGACTCGCCAATGCATACGCATAGCGACGCGCGCGATGCTGCTTCAGATAGGCATGTCCCTGCAAGGTGTCGTCATACTCGACAACAGCCTCACCGCCTTCTCGATCGCGTGACAGTTCGATAAGGAGAGATGTCTCGGCGCCCCCGGCGGCCGTGAAATACGTTTCCTTCGGCAGGTAACGATAGTTCTGCCCACCGAGCACTTCGTAGGATCGATTGATCACGATCTTGGACACGGCTGGATAAGATTTCAGGAAGGCAATCAGTTCTGCCGTGTTGAGCAGAATGTACGGCATCCAGTATCGATCATAATGCATTTGACAGGATAGCTCGACATCAAAAACCGTCTCCCCCTGGTCTCTTGTTCGAAGACGCAAGATCAGGTAGCGGCCCGTGACATCAAGGAGTTCACGAAGAAATTCGTAAGGTTGCGTCTGATGCAAAACGGTGTCGCGGGAGTAGACGACATCGTACGTTTCGCCGGTGAAATCGATCAGTTTCTCATGCCGCTTTTTACGAAAATCAGCGCCCGGATAGAGCGTCTTCGCGCGATCGATCGCTGGCTGCGACAGGTCAACACCGAGGTAGCTGAAATTCCTGCCTCCGGCCACGTTACGTAAGTAACGATATGTCGTTCCAGTGGCGCAGCCAACGTCGAGAACGCGCGGCCCCGCCATGGATAAGACGGTCGATCGAAGATAGCGTTGCTCGGAAAAACATCCGTAGACATAATTGAAGTGTGGATTTGACTGCCTGTTCCACGCATTAAAAGTCTGGAGGTGACTATCGGTTTCCCAGCCTTCGTACGACTGGTCTTTTGCCGTCATAATCCCGCTTCCTTTATCAACCGCCACATTGCTGCATTGCGCAATTGTGCCGCGTCAAAGTGTTATTTCGTTTCGTCCAGCAACACTTGCACGACCGGATGCAGATGAAGCAGCCCGGCGAGCTTGCCCGCCTTGTCGAGCACGGGCAGATCCCAGACTTGCCGTTCCTCCATAACGCCAACCGCATCGCGGATCATCGCATCGTCCGAAACAGTGACCGGTGATTTGATGGCGTGGTCGATGACATCGTCACTGAAAAAAGCGGAGAAAGGCTTCTGAAACTTAAGCAGCTTTCTGCGAATGTCGCCGTCGGTCAGAATCCCGTCGAGGCTCCCATCTGCATTGACGACGCAGATGATTCCGAGACGCCAGCGTCCCATTTCTTCAAGGGCTTCCTTCAGGAAGGTCGATGGGCTCACCGTTGGAAAACTGCCGATCGGCAGCATTACGTCGGCAACGCGCATCGCTTTAGTTTTGAGGATGGACATTGTCTTCCCCAAGCTTCTCCAGGATTTCAAGGCGCATCTCGTGAACCATCTTCGCTTGGCGCAAGACGTTCTCAAGATACTTGATGTCGAGTACCGTATTGGGATCGGATAAGGCGTTATCCGGGTCGTCATGAGCTTCCATGAAAAGCGCATTGATGCCGCACGCTGCTGCGGCGCGAACGAGGTAGGGAATGAATTCGCGCTGACCGCCAGAAACGTTGCCCATAGAAGTTGGCATCTGAATCGAGTGGGTTGCATCGAAGCAGACCGGATAGCCGGTCTGAGCCATAATCGGAAAGCTGGTCATGTCGTTGACAAGCATATTGTAACCCATGAAGGTGCCTCGATCGGCGAGAAGAATTTGATGGCAGCCATGCGCCTCAAGCTTGCGAACCGAATTTTTCATGTTCCAAGGGCTCATGAACTGCCCCTTTTTCAAATGCACGGGGCGGCCCGTCAGTGCAGCCGCGCGCAAAATCGAAGTCTGCCGGCACAAGTACGCCGGCACCTGAACGAAATCGCAAACTTCGCCGGTGGCTGGCCCCCACGATGGATCGGAGAAGTCGGAAACAACAGGCACACCAAATTCCTGTCTGACGTCGGCGAGAATCTGGAGTCCTTCCTCCATGCCCAGGCCGTGAAAGCTGTCAGGCGACGAGCGGCAATCCTTGTCGTAACAAGACTTGTAGATCCACGGAATATCGAGTTTGCGGCAGATGAGGCCAATCGCATCGGCCATCTTGAACGCATGGTCGCGGCTCTCGATAGCGCAGGGGCCGCCCAAATAGACAAGCGGCAACCGGTCGCCAATCCGCACCTTTGTAACCGCGCCGTACCCGACTTCAACCACTCGATTTTTCATCGATTGCCATCAGTGCTTGTTGATTGCGCCGCCGCCATGGCTTCGCGCTGGGCATTTCGAATCCATGCAACGAGCTCGTCATAGGCTTGAATGATCGGGATGCCATGGGCTCCCCGATCGTCCTTCTGCAACGTGCCGCTGGCATCATAGTAGCAGCTCGGCTTGTTCATGTGCCTGCCAATAAGTGCTGTAGAGGTGAAAGGCAAGCTGATCACAAAATCGCAGGCTTCAATAAGGCGATAGGCCGAGATGTCCGCAGGGACTGGATGTATGTGGTCCTGCGTCGCGAGGACGGTTGCGAGCGTCCGATACCGAGGATGGGCATTTTTTCCGATATTTCTCTTCCGCTTCCAGGCCATGAGCAGTCCGGTTTGTGCACAAGCTGCTGCGACATCGGCGAGGAAGGCATTGCAGATGTCAGCGGTAAAGTAGTCGAAATCGAATGCGAGCGGTTGATAAAGTGCTGGACGGAAAGGCTGAACGTCAAAAACCGCCGCCGCCGGGCCTTGCATTTCCGGAACCAGTTCAGGGCCGCTTGCGAACCAGATTGGTCCGACGATCTCCACATTCGTATCTTTTGAAACCGCCCGGCGAATGAAGTCGGCATGATAAGTATCCCAGGCCAGATGCAATGGCCAGGTCGTTGTCCGCCAACTGTAGTGATGGGGAGCATAGCCCCCGGGGCGCTTGAAACCTTCGCTGTTGGTCGAATAATGATAGAAAACAATCCTGGAGCCAAGTTCTTCCGCTTCATACGTCCATAATGGCCGGTATAGCCAGCCCGAGTTATGCAACATGTAGTCTTTTGCTAATTGCTCGGGGTTGCTGCCACGCACCAGAGCCGCGACGGCACTTTCCGCAAGTATAAGCGCGTGCCACCAGCGGCCTCGCGCGAGATCAGCCAAGGCACCAAGTGCAGCCCGTAGGGCCCAAATAGTAAAGCGTCGAATTTGACCCGGGGCGGTGGGGGGTAGACAGGGCGCGGAAAGGCGAATGACAGGAAGTTGTGGCGACTGCAACGTATCGGCAATCTGAGAACGATGGGTGACGAAGCTCGGCGAACACCCTCTACCGGGCCATTGCAAGTACCAAGATACGGCATCGTAGCTTCGCCCATCACTTGCCGGCCGCGGCAGGTTCTGCACGGTCAATTGCTCGAAATGTGTAAACGGACCACCAGGTGCATATCGCTGGCGGAACGAAGCGCGGCCAATAGAGGTGAACAATTTCAGGATCGTCAGTATGCCGAAGCAATAATAGAAACCCAGAAATAGCAGCCAGAGCGACGTGCACCGAAAGCGTGAAATCTGAAAGCCGTGGTTTTCGAGAACATTTTGCCATTGTCGCGGCAATGGATAGGCGATCGCGCGACGATCGCCGAAATGGGCCAGAAGCCGATTAGGCAGCCGATAAAGCACGTTGCGGATATGGAGGTATTGACGCGTTATGATCTCCGCCTGGTCGGTACCGGCGCCGTAGAAATGTCTTGAGAAATGCTGACTTTCGATCTGCAGCGGTTCAAGCAACAACTTGGAGCAGACCTCGTCTATGTAGCCCAAGCTTCCGGAAGCCTTCAGCTTGCGGTATCCGCGCATGGTCCGGCGCAGCTCGGAGAGGCGTCTTCTGCGCAGGATCTGTCTAAACATGGCGAGTTGGCGCCGTTCCGGAGCTGCAGCGAGATATCCTCTCAGTCATCGGAATAAAGCCGCAGGATTTCCAATGACGGCAGATCGAAGCTGCGAACCTGTTCGGTCATGGCTCCTTCGAACTCTGCGGACGAAATCAGAACAGCATCCAGTTTCGACATCTCGGCGGCATCCGGCACGCGAATGATGATGCCGCGGATGCGCTTTCCGGTCTTGTTCGGATTGTTATCGAAGGCAACCGAAAACGTTTCCGGGGCCATTTTTAGGGTATTAAGCAGATCCATGGTGTGGGGGCCTGCGCCGAAAATGCCGACGCGCTTTCCGGTCGCAACGAGTTCGCGCACTCGACGATCAACGGCGTCTATTCGCCCTTTGAAAAACTCGGTCTGTCTTTGAGCGTAGCCGCAATAGATACTCTTCACATCATTGGGCGATGCTGGCGTCGGCTTGTTGACTGGGTCTGTGGCGCGCATGGCGAGAATGCGGATGATAGGATAAGAAAATCCGGAGCCTTTGGGATTATCCTGCGCCGCCTCGAGCCTGACAATCCGGTACCCGCTTCTCTCCAGGACGAAACGGATCGTTTGCGGTGTAAAGTAGTTAATGTGTTCGTAGTGTCGAAATGGAGATATGGTCGGCGACATTTCCGTGACGTCGGGAATTTCGATGTGCAGTAAACCGTCAGATTTCAGCAACGGATTTAGCATCAAAAGGGCCGCCGCGGGATCAAGCAAGTGTTCAAGAACGTGCCTCAGCGTCACGATATCGTAAGCTCTTGACGGCAGATTGCAGTTTTCAAGCGTCTGCTCGTGGACGATTGCATCGGGGAGCAAAGAGCGGGCTGCATTTGCATAGACTGCGCCGGGCTCCACGCCTTCCAGCGTGACGCCATCTCGGCACTCGGCGGCCAGGCGCCTGAGAAAGAAACCTTCGGCGCACCCTACATCGAGCAGGCGTTGCGGTCCGCTCGGTTTCCACTGGCTTTGAATGAAGGAGGTCTGGTGATCCAGAAGGGCGGCGAAAGGCTCATCCAGACTAGCAAAGTCTCTCGGCTTGCGGGACTGCAGGCTGTAGTACCTTCCCATCTCTTCTAGAGAGGCCCGAGGATTTAGAAAAATGAAACCGCAGTCGTTGCACCCGGCGACGCCGATATGGAAAACGAACTCCTGTCCACTCGTCGTAAAGGCCGCGAAATCGCTTGGGTCCTCCAGGGAAACCAGATGGGCGCCGCCGCAGACCGGACACGACGAAACGGGCTCTGACACAACTTGCCGATGATTATTCATGAAGACTCCATCAACTCGGTTAAGCGCGGCGTGTGGGATTGCGCAGGATCCGTGAGCGAAACGCTAATGGCATGTCGAGACCAAGCCCTTCTGTTCCAGAATCTGTGCAAGACTGTCGATAACTTCGATGTCCAGCCTCATGAAACCGGCCATTTCGATCAGGTCTGTCTTTCCATCGGCGTAGGCAACGATATTGGAAATCGCCCTATGGTCCGGCGCGAGAGCTTCATTGCCGAGCAAGGTACCCCGCAGACCATATTTGGAATACTGCGGCTCACCCAGACATCTGCTCTGCAGTACGCGATTTGCTTCGATTGCCTTGATTGCGATTTTGATGACCGACAGGGCGCCGTCGAGGCCCGACGGCGTAACGAGACTCATGTTGTCAAGAGAGGTGTGATATTCGGGGTACGATCCATAGCGTGTGCGCATGATAGAACACACCGGCAAATCGACGCCAGGGCTGCAAAACTGCCGCTCGTCGCTGCCTCGATCCAAGAATGTATAACGTTCAAACGCCCCTGCATGACGCGTCAGCGCATAGATGGCGGCGCGGTCGGCCAGCGTGCCGCCCTTTCGCGAGGGAAGGTAGGAATAGGTCCGATCATCACCGACGCAGGTGACGACAAACCCCGCTATCGTTTGCTGCTTCATTTGCTCCAGATTGCGACTCAAATAGGCGATCGCACCAATAGTCTCGGGAACAAAGATAATACGGTACGTATAACGACGGTCGAGCCGGCCGAGCCACTGCGCCAGCGCAGTTGTGACCACGGGGCCGGATAGTTCATTATTGGCGAGCGAGGGATGGCAGATGTAGGTCGAGAGCAGAATTTCTTTCTCTGATTTTCCCGGGAGGATCAGCTCGCCGTAGTTGAGGGCGCCCGGCTTCACCTCGCTGTCGACGACGACGCGATAGGTTCCGTCCTCCAGCGCCAGCCGTTGCCGGTGTGAAAGGCAAAAGCCCCAGCGTCGATTGTAGTAAGAGGTGACATAGGGCACGGCATCCGGCTGAGCCGGCAACGAATAGAGATGCTTGTCGAGCTCCGCCCGGCTCATCAGCTGATCGACAGGAGTTGAGTAGCTAACGACATGCAGGTTGGACTGCTGGAAGTCGACGATCCGTCGTCCTGACGCATCCATGATGTAGGCGTCGTTGATGAACCACTCATCTGGAATGGTCCAGTCAAATACTTTGGTGCCCGACGGCACGGCATGAACTTTAAGATCCGGCAATAGTCTGCCGAGGTAGGCGAGTGTTTCTCGTACGCCCGGTCCCGTTATACTTCGACAAATAGGAAACAGGTCGTTGGCCCAGTTCCACATTTGTTGGCCGGTCTTGGGTGCGACATCAGTCATAGGAAAGCTATCGCCTTTCTGGCGACTCAAGAAAGAGAGGGCAGCATGCCTTAAAGCAGGTCGCTGTTTCGAAATATAGGTGCCTCGTCATTTCGCGGATTTAAATGCTTCTGCGATCGCGCGGCGGTCAACCTTCTGATTGGGCGTCGTCGGCAGCTTTTCCATCAGGATGATGCGCTTCGGCACCATGTAAGACGGGAGAAGTTCCCTCAACCTCTTCTTGAAGCTGAAAGTGTCAAAACCGGTGGCTCCGGGATTGAGTTCAATGGCGAGACAAAGTTCCTGAATGCCGTCACCCGGCTCGTCAACGAATGTCGCGGCAGCATGAACGCGTGGATCGCAGGTCGCCGCGCCTTCCACTTCGCCGACATCGATCCGATGACCGCCAACTTTGATGAGGCTTCCGATGCGTCCGTGAATATGCAGGTTTCCCGACGCGTCGACCGAGCCCAAATCGCCGGTTCGATAAGCCGGGCGGCCCTCAAACTCGATGTACGCCGCGGCAGTTCGCGCTTCGTCCTTGAGATAGCCTTGCGTTACGCAGCGGCCCTGCATGCAGATTTCGCCGTGACGCCCAACGTCGCCGACGCGTTCGAGGCGTTCGTTGAGCAGCACGAACGGCATCCGGGCGTGGGCCCGTCCCACCGGCGCGCTGATTCCCTGTTGCAGCGATGGAATGTCGGAGTCGTCGATGCGATGCATCGTGTTGACCACCGAAGTTTCCGTCGGGCCCCAGACATTGTAAATTTCGACATCGGAACGCTGTTCGAGCCAGCGCAAGATATGCGCCGGCGGGAAAAAGTCGCCACCCGATATTATACGTCGTAGCGAGAGGAGCTCAGGCTTGCGCAGCAGGTCGAGACGAATGAACTGGGAAAAAAACACAGGGGCCGCAAAGATGGAAGTTATCTTGTGTGCCTCAACCTCACGACAGACGAGATGAGCGTCGCTTGATCTGGATAGTATGGCGAGGGGGACATCAAGACAAAGCGCGGTAAAAATATCGAACATCGCGATATCAAAATATAGATTAACGGCAATGCCAATGACGTCGCCCGAGCGCCAGTCGAGGATGTCTCGTCCCCAAAGAACGGTGTTGAGAATGTTGCCGTGATCGACCATCACTCCTTTCGGCTGACCGGTCGAGCCGGATGTGAAAAGAATGTAAAGAAGCTGATCGTCTCGGCAGAGGGGCTCGGCGGGAAGCGAACCCGTATATTCGGTGCTCTGGATTTCCAGAACGGGGAGACCGGCGATAGTAATGGCGGGCGCCGTTTCAGCCGGAACATCTGCAATGACAAACATCGCCTCCATCTGCCGGAAGCAAGACGCAAGCCGCTGCTCGGGCTGATCTATCGAAACGGGCGCGAAAGCACGTCCTGCGATCATGCAGCCGAGAATGGCGGCAATGCTTTCGGCGCCGCGCCCCACGGCGATGGGAACAATGGCGTTGGTTGCCACGCCCGATTCGGACACCGCTGCAGCGAAGGTCGCGGCGCGCAAAAGCAGGTCCCGCCACGTCCAGCTTTTGTCGGCGTCGCTCAGGATGATCTTGTCGGGCGCCGCGCGAGCGTTCGCCCAAATCATGCTGCAGAGGCTGCGCTCGCTATTCGACTTTGACAAACTCAAGGATCAAGCCCTTAACCGCGATGAACAACGTGCGAATATTTCCACCAAATGACGTCGTGTGAATTTGGTAACGACCCAGGACGAAGGCGCCTGGCGTGGTGGCATAGCTTCGTTCCGAGTGCTGAAGGTCATCGCTCGCAATACCCAAGTGATGCAGGCCGATGCCGTTCTTTCGGGCGAAATTGTGCGTGGAGGCATTCTCTGCGACCGGTTCGACCAGCTCAAGCCAGAGATTGTTCTCGGACAGTTGAATGAAGTGCAGATTGTTTTTCTGCACCGGATCATAAACAGTCTCGGAAATAGCCTCTCGCGTTAGACCAAGGATGCGAAGCGCTTCTTCGACATCCTGTGTGACCAGACCGAGATGATGGATTTTCATTTTTTCGTCAGTCGCATCAGCGAGTCAAATGTCCGCGTCTTCTCGAAAATGCTCGAGTCAGAAAGGTCGAGTTTTCGTCCGAACTCCTTCTCGATGAAGACGGCAAGCGAAACCAGATCAAGCGAGTCGAGATAGCCTTCCTCGACGAAGTCGACTTCTTTGAGCCTGTCAAGAACACCTTCACCCTCGCGCTCGACGAAGAATCGGGCCAGTTTCATTTCTTCATCGGAGTAAGTCATTTCGCGCTCCGCTATTCGTTGAAAGTTCCGTCGATGAATATCGACGAGTTTCTGTAGAACAAACGCTTCAGAAATACTGCAGTGGCGTCGAAGTCGTGAGCCGAAAAGTTTCGCAACGCTCTTTCGTCGCCGACCTGCCTGACAAGCCCCGCTTCAAGCAATAGCTCAGCAGCTTCCTCAAAGCGAAATGCGAACGATTGGCCCTCTATGTCGCGCCGCCTCAGCAAAGCGCTGTAGTCGGTTCCGATGTAATCGTCGCCCCGATAGACCTCGGTCTTGAATGACTTGTTAACTCGGTAAGTTGCCCCGCAGACCTGTTCGACGTGGTGAATGATGGTGTTGCCCAACCGGACAGGGCGGCCCACATAGAGAAATGATGCGTTCCGACCATAAAGGCGATCAAAAACGCTGTCGTGGCCGAATGCGCTCTTCCCAATACCGTCCATCAGCTCAGCCGCTCTCGGACCAATCGCTGCGTAAGAAAACAGCGGGTGCTCAGATCTCCGGCAACCTTCGGCGCCGAGTATCCATTTGTTGAGAGCACCAAGTTTGGTCGGTGTTGAGCGGGTATCGAACCTGCCTTGTGTCGTGTAGGTAAAGGTGGGGGTCAGAACGGTCTTGCCGCGATCGAGAAGAGGTTGGACAACGGCATGGCAGAATGCGCTCCGGTCGGTGAACTCGGCCACGTGCGTGCCCAGCCCCCGGAAGTCGCTATACAAATACACGATGTCGGCATCGAATATGCCAATCGACGCGTAAGCGTCATCGCGAATTTTCAGGAATGAATGAGGTTCGGTCACGAGATAGCGGTGTTCTTGTGCGCGCGAAGCGGCAAAAAGGGCGTTGACGGCTACGTCATACCCACAAAAAGCGAAAATGCAATCACAAGCGATTCGGAAAAGGCGGGGTGGGTCCGACTAAGTGGCTGATATAAATGGAGAATGAGCTGGGACGGTGAGGCCTCGCCTTAATCGGAGTGAAAAACCGTTGTCGGCGCTGGTGGGCAAGGGGGCAGGGGTAGATCGTCCTCTGGACGGTCAATCTTGGAGGCGCCAGACCATCGCCTGGATGTCGGTCCTGGGATTGGTCAGATAAGGGGTCGCGGTGGTTTTGAAGCCAATTCTTTCGTAGGCTTTGATGGCTGCGACGTTGTTCTTGTAGACGCTAAGCAGAATCTCTCTGACGGCGCGATTGCACTTCAGCCATAAAGCGCTGGCCGTTATGGCCTCCTTCAAACTTCATCGAGATCGCACCTAATTCAGCCGCTTGAAGCCAGAATGAGCCACTGGGCCCTTGAGCAGGCTCATTACATCCAGCTTGCCATCTTCACACTTCCGGATCGTTGCAAAGATCGGGTCGAGCGCGTTGAAGTAGCGATCGATGACCTCCGGCGTGTGCTCCGTGCAAACATAGACGCTGTTTCCGGCGAGGATGCCTTTCGCCAGCATTTCCTGCGTGATCAAAGTCTTGTAAGCGAGCGCCTGGTCGCTCCGGAAGGTGTAGCCGCACAGAGCGGGCAGGCCCCACAGATCGATGCCCAAGGCATGGCTGTCAGCCAGCTGTTGCCAACGTCGTTTGATGTCGTTGCCAGTGGCCGTAATGGTTTCCCACGACCTCTCACGCTCCATGACCTCGAGCGTTTTCAGGGCTGCGGACGGGCCAATGCGCTCTGTCCAGAACGTGCTGCTGATGAACGTGGTCTGCGCGGCCTCCATGACCTCTCTTCGGCCGATTGTGGCGGTGATCGCGTAACCGTTGCCCATTGCCTTGCCGAACATCGCCATATCGGGTTCGACGCCATAGAGCTTGTGAAGCCCGCCGAAAGTCTGACGAAAGCCGGAGGTGCATTCGTCGAAGATGAGGACAATGCCATTGTCCGTGGCGAGTTGCCGGACTTTCTGCAAGAAGTTATTGGCCGGTCCCTGATTGCGAGACACCTCCATCTTTATCACGCCAATGTCGTTGGATCTGACGATTGCCACGAGTTCATCGAAGGCATTGTAATTGAACGGAATGACGCTGCCGCGCATGTTCTGAGGCACGCCATTCGGCTCGAGCCCAGGGAGCAGGTGCCCGGCAAGGTTCTTTTCGTCGCCGAGGTTGGCCGCAAGATACCAGTCGTGCCAGCCATGATAGCCGCAGAAGGCTACTTTATCCTTGCCACTGGCTGCGCGGGCGATGCGAATGGCGATCGCGTTTGCCTCGCCGCCGGAGCGCGCGAACCGCGCCATATCCGCCCAAGGATGCATGTCGACGAGTTTTTCGGCGAGGTATACCTCCTCAGGGCAATTGAACGTTGACATATTGCCGTCAGCGACCGTTTTCTGCACGGCAGCGTCAACCTCCGCATGCCCGTAACCCAAAGTATTCGTACCGATACCCATGATTGCCATATCGGTATATTCGCGGCCGTCCAGATCCCACACGCTGCAGCCCTTCGCCTTGCTGAAATAGGCGGGCCACTGGTCTGGGAGGAACATCTCGCTGCGTTTGGACAGCAACATGTTGCCACCAGGAATAACGCGCTTGGCGCGTCTCCAGAGCTTCTGACCGGCCCCCATGGCTGCGCCTTCGTTTCGCTTTAGCATTTGGTTGCCTCCAAAAATGTCCTCATGGGATTTGGCCAGGTCAAGTACTTCGAGCCAGCCAAAATCGGCACGGGGATGGAATGTCCGTATACTCTTCTAACGACCTCAAGGTCTTGCCGCTGCATCACCTTGTCGGGAAAGCGCGACGAACCCATCCGGGCCTGAAAGATAGCTACAATCTTCACAAAGTGCCCCATCGAGATGGATTGAGCAGCGCTTCATCGCCCGTCGAAATCTCGACAGGCACTGGCGGCATCGGTCCTTCATAAGCCGCTATGATAGCCTGCAGTTGGTGCGCTGAATCCACTCCGACCAATACACGATCTATTGCCGGGTTGCGACAGGCAAACCGAAGCGCGCCTTGAAGCGGCGACAGTGAGTTTTCCATGAGCCACCCATGCCATCGAGACCATAGCGGACCCCAGGCTTTGAATTGCGCGGGGCATTCTTCCGGCGTGAGGAGCAACAGACCCTGAAGAAACGTCGATCTGGTATGGACCTCGATTCCCTGGGCCTTTAGCCGTTCGAGCTGGCCGGAAGTCTCGAGCCGCCGGTCAAAAACGTTGAAGGGGGCTTGGATCAACTGCACTGCGAAGCGAGGCAGGATGGCGCTGAGTTCGTCAGGGCTGTAGGTCGAAACTCCGATTTTCTGGACTTTGCCGCTTTCAAGAAGGCGCTGCAGAGCGGCATAAAGGTCGGGTCCGCGCGGACCGATCAGGTCTTGCGGACGATGAAGAAGCAGGCCGTAAAGCCTTTCCAGCCTCAAACTTTTGAGCGATCCCTCTAAAGAGAAGCTCACCCAGTCGCCGACAACGGGACAGTCGGCGGGAATGCCCGGCAGTTTCGAAATGACCTTCCATGATTGGACGCCGGCTTGCCCCAACCGAGGCTCGCTCTCGCCGTACGCGATGGCGGTATCCAGGGTATCGATGGCGGCGTCTCTTGCAATACCAAGTATACGCTCGATCTCTCCCACCGACACCTGACCGGACTTATTGGTCACGCCGTAGTTGAGCCCAAACTGGACCGTGCCCAGCGCCAGCTTCACGCAGCGAGCTCCTTGATGACGCTGATAACCCTTTGTTGCGTGTCGTCGTCGAGATCGAAATACAACGGGATACTCAGCGCTTCGTTATAAAAACTCTGCGACGCGGGATAGTCTTGTGGATCAAACCCCAAGGCTCGGTAATACGGTTGCGCCGGCACTGGAATGTAGTGGACCTGCGAACCGATATCGCGTTCACGCAATTTCGACATGAACTGCGCCCTGCTCATGCCTATAGCTTCGAAATCGAACCGCATCACGTAAAGATGGAGGCCGCTCCGGTCCCTGTCAAAAGGCTGAGCAGGGCGGCACTTGTTCATCCCCTCGAAAGCCTTGTCATAAGTTTTCGCGAGATCGCGGCGGCGGGCCATGAATCGGTCGATCTTCTTAAGCTGCGACATTGCGAGGGCGCATTGCAAATCGGTTATGCGGTAGTTGAAGCCAACCTCCTGCATCTCATAGTACCAGGGATTGGTGGCTCCGTCGGTGACGGCTTGGTCGGGAATCAGGAAAGAGTCGTTTGCCTTGTTGATTCCGTGACTGCGTAGGCGCAGTAGCCGACGATAGATGGCTTGATCGTTGGTGGTGATTACACCGCCTTCACCCGCCGTGATGGATTTGACCGGGTGGAACGAAAAGGTCGTCATCAATGAATGAGTGCAGCTTCCGACCTTGGTCCCATCGGCGTAAATCCCACCCAGCGCATGAGCGGCGTCCTCAATAACGACGGCACCGGCATCGTCGGCCGCGGCCTTTATGGCTTTCATGTCGCAGGGCAGGCCGCCGAAATGCACCGGCACGATGGCCCGGGTGTCCCGGTTCGCGCGCAATGTTGCGCCGAGCTCGGACGGGTCCATATTTATGGTCGTCGGATCAATATCGGAAAAAATAGCGCGACCGCCCGCATAAATGGCCGCGTTGGCGCTGGCCACGAAGGTGATCGGCGTTGTGATGAGAGCATTGCCGGGGCCAACGCCGGCCGCCAATGCCGCCAGATGAAGAGCAGCCGTGCCGTTCGATACAGCGACGGCGTACTTGGCATCGACATAGCTCGCGAATGCCGCTTCGAACGAATCTATAACCGGTCCTTGAGTGAGCCAGCCGTTCTTGAGAACGGCAACAACCGCCGCAATGTCATCGTCGTCGATGTGATGTTTGCCATAGGGGATCATAGGCGCTGCAGTTCCTGTACCCGGGGGGTATGTTCCAGAGAGAATAACATATCGAGATGGTCGGCGACGTTACCAAATTGCGTTCCGGTTGCTGCGCGCGCCTTCGCATTACAAAGACTCATGTCGAGAGGGCGCCGAACGAGTCCAGCTCTTTCAGTGATTTTTCCGGCTTTCACCAATCGATGATCAAGTCCAAATCGGTTCGCGATCTTGAGCCCGAACTCAAACTTGGAAAGACGTTCGTCCCCGACCACGTGGAATGTTCCGCTGAGTCCGCCATCAACCAAACGATGAACGCTCTCGACCAAGATATCGACGACGACAGGGGTGAAATAGACGTCATCGAACAGGTTGATATCCTTGCCCTGTCTCAGGGTATCAATGATCGTATCGCTGAAAGACCGCCGGTAGCTTGGTCCCCAGCCGTAAAAATTCGTGCGAACCACCAGTGCATCTGGGCAAAGCGTGGCGACGGCAGCCTCGGCATCTGCTTTAGTCCGGGCATAGACATTCACGGGCGCGGGCTCGGCGGTCTCGTTACGAAAGCTTTCCGTGCCTGCGAACAGGTGGTCCGTCGAGATGTGAACCATTTTTACGCGGCGGTTGAAGCAGCATTGGGCGACATTTTCCGTAAGCTCGACGTTGACGCGACGGGCCAACTCCGGCTGCGCTTCGCACAATTCGATGTTGGTGAGCCCCGCAGTGTGGACGACGAGATCTGGATCAAAGGAAGAGAGCAGGGAGTCGAAAGTGGCGGCAGAGGAAAGGTCCAACACCCGGCCTTGTGCACCGAATGGCCGGATCAAACGGTTGTTAAGGGCCAGATGAACGGACCATGTGTCGCCAAGCAGTCTGGTCCAATTGACGGCCAGAAGGCCTGAGCCACCGGTAAGGAGAAGTTTCTTCATGCCGGCACTAGGGCTTATCGAACATGTTCTTGTTGCCGGCGATCCAGTTTCGGAGCTCCTCGACGGTCATCCAGTCCGTGTTCCTGTCTGAGGAATAGACAAAATTTTCCGCGACCTTCAAGCCGTTTCCAATGCGAGCCGCCGCTGAAGACCAGTCATGAAGTGCCGGCAATATTTTGAAAAACTCTCCATACTCATACGTATGTGGAGCGTCCTCTTCCCCTATCATCTGTTCGTGAATCTTCTCGCCGGGGCGAATGCCGACAAACTGGTGCTCTGCTTCTGGCGCTATTGCCCTGGCGATGTCCAGAATGCCAATTGAGGGAATCTTCTTTACATAAATCTCGCCGCCCCTCATGTCCTCGAAGGACTGCCATACCAAAGTTACGGCTTGTTCGAGGCTAATCATAAAACGTGTCATCCTGCCGTCGGTAATGGGCAGCTTGCCCGTATGGGCGAGGGAGCGGAAGAAAGGAATGACCGAACCGCGCGAACCCATGACATTGCCGTAGCGGACCACGGAAAAAATCGTTTCATGCGAAGCGATATTGCTGTTGGCCGCGATGAAAAGTTTATCCGAGGCGAGCTTGGTTGCACCGTAGAGGTTGATGGGGTTGCTGGCCTTGTCGGTCGACAGTGCCACGACGCGCTTGACGCGCTGATCGATACAAGCGTCGATAAGGTTCATCGCCCCTATGATGTTGGTCTTGATGCATTCGAAGGGATTATATTCAGCTGTTGGCACAATCTTGGTGGCGGCGGCGTGGACAACGTAGTCGACCCCGTCGAGCGCGCGAACCAGACGATCCTTGTCCCTGACGTCGCCAATGACGAAGCGCACGCGAGGATCGCCCTGAAATCTGAGAGCCATTTCCCACTGCTTCATTTCGTCCCGCGAATAAATGATTAGCTGGCGCGGGTTGTACTTCGCCAGCGTCAGAGGCACGAATGTGTGACCAAAAGAGCCGGTCCCGCCAGTGAGCAGAATCGCTGCATTCGTTAGCATTTCGGTGCTTCCTTGATGTTCGCCATATGTCGGAATCTGGAACTGGTCATGAGCAATCCGTCGTAAGTGCCCTGTCCTACGATGGCTCCATGCTCAAGCTCAATAATGTGGTCACAGTTAATCAAGGTCGTTAGGCGGTGTGCGATGAGCAAAATCGTCAGGTTGCGCCCAAGCCCGTTAATTGCGTCCATTACCGACTGTTCGGTGTCATTGTCCAGAGCGCTGGTGGCTTCGTCGAAAACGAGAACGCTGGCATCCTTGTAAAGTGCGCGCGCAATACCGAGGCGTTGGCGCTGGCCGCCCGACAAACGGATACCGTTCTCGCCGATCATGCCATCATAGCGATCGGGGCTGCGCTCTATGAATTCAGCGATGCGAGCCTGCTGAGCAGCTAAGCGCACGCGATTGATGTCGATGGCCTCGGGCCGTTCGCCCAAGGCGATGTTCTCGGCGAAGCTGGCATCGGAAAGGTAGATATTCTGAGGCACATGAGCGATGTTGCGTTGCCAGGCGCGGGCTTTGTCGGCGTCGAGAGGAGTGCCATCGACCAGCAAGGCGCCTTCCGTTGGCGTCAGCAGGCCTAGAAGCAGGTCCATCGCCGTGCTTTTTCCGCTGCCCGTGCTGCCGGCCAAGCCAACGCGAGCGCCTTTGGGAATGACGAGATTCAGGCCATCCAGCACCCAGGGCGAATTGTCGTCGTACCGGAACCTGACGTCGACAAAGCGGATTTCATGTTCGAACTTGAGAGGAGGAGGCGCGGGCTCGTGTGCCCAGCGGGGAAGCGGCTGATCGAGGAGAGTCACCGTATCCAACAGGATAGCCTGCGACCCCACCATGCTGCTCCACGAAGAATAGATCTGCTGCAAGGCTGGAAGCATTCGCTGGCCGCCCAGCGCGAGCGCTCCAAGTACCGGCAGAGCCCCCACCATGCCGCTTGTCTGACGGCTTAATACAAAAGCGAGGAAGGCGATCAACGTGATCCCAACCGCTTCCATGATGAAGCGCGGGCTCTGGCCAATGAAGAAATTGTTGCCCTGCGCGCGCCGCAGAGGCAGGTCCGCCTGGCGGTATATCCGAACATAATGTTCTTCGGTTCCATCAAGAATTACGTCGCGGATGCCATTCAAGCCCTCCTGCAGAGCCTTGAATATCTGGGTCTGTTCCTTTGCAATCCGCGCGCCGTTTTTGCGCAGCCGCGCGCGTGAAACAACATTGATGACGGCGTAGAACGATCCGAAGCCGAGAATGGCGATGGAAGCAGCAAGAGGGTCGATCGCGAAAAGTGCGAAAATAATTGCAGCAAAGAGAACGACTGATCCGGCGAGCAATAATGCCGGTCGCAGGACACCTGTCACGACGGCGTCTACGTTGCGCGCGACAGCGCTTAAAACTGTACTGGTATTGCGTGATGTGTGGACCAGGTAGGGCTGGTACAGCGAACGCCGGTAAACCTCGATGCCGAGATCTGCGCCTGTTGAATAGGCGAGCCGCGTATTGGCCCATAGCGAAAGCATCCGCACGCCTCCGGCGACGATGGCGGAGAGTACGAAAGCGATTGTTATCGGCAGAGCTAACTGCTCCGCGCTCACTATTCCGAATTTACCCGCGAAAGCAGCAACGATGGGATAGGCGAAGACCCGGTCAGGGGCCGTTAACACAGCAATGAAGGGGAGTACCGCGCCGAGCGTGACAACCTCCGCTACGGCGGCGACGAGCATGAGTATCGTAAGCAGGATGAGCTGTCGTCGCCTCCTGCGACTCAAATGCCGGGTCAATCGGAGTAGCAGCCCTACAAGTCTATCGGACGGAGTTATCGAACTCACCTGTGTTCGCCTCGAACTATTTATTGAATCATCGCGATAGAAGCGCGAGCCGATTTATGCCCGAAATCCGGCGGCGTTTCCGCCGGGACTGAATTGGAATATCCGCACGCTGGCCGCTCCTCAATGAATTCCTTAGTCAGCTTGCGTTCGGCGGCCGCTCGGAGCCAAGTTTCTCGGTGGTTGAACTGCGCGTGCGCCGATATTCAGCTTCTCACATCTTTGGCTGTGAGGAACAACACTGAGCCGACGCAGAGTTCCAAATCTGCACGAGCGTGGTGGCCGGCGCGAAAGCGATAGTTCATGTGCGAGGTAGGAAATTTCCGTCGTCTGACGACTTCGGAACATAGCGCTACAGTACGGTGGATTGATACAGCAGCGTAGCCTGAGGCGGCAAGCGCCAGCCAGCAATTGCCGTTTCTAACAGCCACGGGCGCCGTAGAATACGACGGTCAGGTGAAACAAACCAAGAACATGGCGAGGTATCATCGTGCCGTGCGCGTGGGCTGACCGGTCGGGAAAGACAGACATATCCGCACGCTTTTTGTTGGTCGGGTTGCAGCACACGACTCGGCGTCTACCATCGGCGTTCGAGAGGCGCGATTGTTCCCGATCCAACTGTCTTGCAACGATCGAATTATAGCGGATAGTTAGTCGATCTGCCGATTCGACAGCGGTGGAACAAAAGGTCACGGCGCGCTCGCGCAGCAGGTGATGTCGGATGTGACTCTATCGTTGACGTGGGCTGTAAGGTTTTTTGTTGTTTGTCAAAAAAAGCCGGATGAGTGCTGCAGACGGATTGAAGCTTTTGAATTCCCAACGCATCCGCGTGTTCGCATAAATCTCGAACGGAACCTCTGCTTAATCTCACAATGACCCCGTATCTGAGAACAAAGTATAACGAGTTTCTCTTCCAGTCGCGTCAAAGACATGTTTTCGCCGGCAGAAATGGTTTTGTCAGGTTCGGCCCACGTCATATTCCGATGATCGAGCCCTATTTGGGGGTCATGCCTTACGTCGGCATCGTGGCTCTCGTGATGCATCCAACGTTTGCCCACATTTTCAATCCGAACCTTTCATTCGTGTATGCAGCCGTAACGACAGCGCTGCTCTTGCCGGCTTGTCGGCGCGTCCTCTTGACGCCCGCAATCGCGATGCTTTTTGTCGCCGTTGTCATCGGCGTTTATCATAAATCGACGCATGTTCTCGCCACGGCGGTCGCGGCATATGCCGTTTTTTGGTTGATCACTTACGATTCAAAGCGTTTTTATCGCGTGTTCCTCGGGATAAATGTGATCGCAGGCGTGGTCGCTCTGCTTCAATTCCTGATTCCAAGCGAACTCCTGAATTTTCATGCAACAGCCCAAAGCCTCAATCGGTTTATCGACCAATACCGGCCAACGTCCATTTTTTTCGCACAAGTCCTCTATGCGCAATTGTTGCTCATGTCGTTGGCTGTTTTCTTGCTTGTAGAGGAGAGGCGCGGAATTGTTTGGGCGCTCTTCGGCGGGGCGGCCGCGTTGACGGGGTCTACAGCAGGTCTTTTCTATGTAGGATTTTCGCTGCTGATGGGCTTCAAGGGGAAAGGTCATTATTCCGCGGTGGGTTACATCGGCGTCCTCCTGCTGATGCTGATCTTCTATCCGGAGAGGGTGGCGTACAATTTTTCAGTTTATGATCTGACGAACAGTGTCATGACCAGGGTCAGTCCGCCCGCAGATATCGCTCCGGGGCTTGTTGGGGTGACGGCAAATGGGCATCCAACCCTTTCCATTGCAATCGAGGTGCTGGCGATCACCGGGGTGATGTTCATGGCGATGGCGGCGTTGCGTGCGGCCGTGCCGATCGCTCAGCTGTTGTATTTCGGCTCCGCCTTCACCGCTCTGGTTACCGGCCAGATGCTGCATCTTACCGTAGGGTCGCTCTATTTTTCATTGTATTTCGCAGCCATAGCCGCACTGCAGTGGAAGCTCGTTCAAACCTACTGTCGCCATAGCCGCCGTCCGCAAAGTGCCTTGGTAGGGCGGATCGATGCGCCAGGCTCTTCGATCAAGCCAGTTTAATTCGTCTGCTGCACAATTGGAAAATCGTCCGGCTGGAATCGTAAAATAGCTGAAGGATTTGGTCCGCCTGCGCTATTTTCGGGTCGAACTGTCCCATTGACAAAACCACTTCACAAAGCGCGCAACGCCCTCCTCAATTGCGATCTGAGGTTTGAAATCGATCGCGCTAACGAGGTCTTCGGCATCCGCATAGGTTGCCGGCACGTCACCCGGCTGCATCGGCAGCAGTTCTATATTTGCGGTCCGGCCGAGTTCCCGCTCCAGTGCGGCGACAACCTTTGACACGTCCACCGGATCGCTGTTGCCGATATTGTAGATGCGCCAGGGGGCTGTGCTCGATCCGGGATCGGGTGCTGCGCCTGACCCGGCTGTTTTGCCTGCCGGCGGCCGTTCGGCAAGCCGCACGACGGCCTCTACGACGTCGTCGATATAGGTGAAGTCGCGTCTCATACTGCCGTGATTGAACAGCTTTATCGGCGCTCCTCTTACAATCGCCGCAGCGAACAGCCACATCGCCATGTCCGGCCGCCCCCAAGGTCCATAGACGGTGAAGAAGCGCAGTCCGGTGGTCGGCAGTTTGAACAAGTGCGAATAAGAATGCGCCATCAATTCATTAGCCTTTTTGGTGGCGCCGTAAAGGCTGAGCGGATGGTCGACGTTATCGTGTACCGAGAATGGCATTCGGGTGTTGGCGCCATAGACCGATGAAGACGACGCATACAGCAGATGCCGGCATTCATTGTGCCGGCACCCCTCCAGAACATTTACAAAGCCCGTTAGATTTGCATCCACATAGGAGTGCGGATCAACGAGGGAATGCCGCACGCCCGCCTGGGCCGCGAGATGGATAACAAGCGGAAAACGGTTTTCCCTGAAAAGCGCCGCAGCCCCAGGCCTGTCGGCAAGATCCAGTTTCACGAAACGGAAGCCGTTATGCTTGGCGAGCTCCGCCAGCCGGGCCTCCTTCAGCGTCACGTCATAGTATGCCGATAGATTATCGACGCCTACGACGGGATACCCCTTTGCCAGCAAAGCCGCGGCAACATGGAATCCGATAAACCCAGCACTTCCGGTGACGAGGATGGGGTTATCGCTGAATTCCGTCACGGGCTGTCCTGTCGTTTCGAGGGCCGTCGATCGTGCGCGCTGAGAATCCGCGCTATTTTGAGGCAATAATTGCGTCGCAAAGCTCACGTACGGCGCCACTGCCTCCGGCGGTGCGGGTGATGAAGCGAGCCATGCGTTTCACTTCCGGCACGGCATTGGGCACTGTCACGGGGGTGCCGACGGCCTTGAGCAGAGTCGCATCGTTTATGTCATCTGCGATATGAACCATGTCTTCCAGGGCGATGCCGGTTTCAGCGGAAAGCGCAGCGATGGTGGACAACTTGTCGTCAATTCCAGTGAAGCAATAGTCAATGCCAAGATCTCTGGCGCGAGCCTGAATTGGCCCGGAAACACTTTGGGAAATGAAGCATGTCCTAATGCCGCAGTCCTGCAGGCGTTTCAGCCCGGTGCCATCGGCGACATGAAATCGGAGAAGCGCCTTTCCTTCGCTGTCATAGTAGAATCCGCCGTCCGTCAATACTCCGTCGACATCACAGCAAAGCAGCCTTGTCGTAGAAAAGTGCGGACCCGGCACCAGTAGGGTGGGCTCAAAGCTGGTGTTCATGGGATTTCAGCGTCTTCTGCGAGAGGGAAAAGGACATTGTTTGAACGGAGATCAGAGAACACCCTCAGGGAGTTCCATCGTCGACCCTATCGGTCATCGGCCTTCGTCAATAGCCGCGTGTACTCATCGGTCAGCAGTTCGTTGACGATCCGAGCATCGAACAGCGCGGCAGCGCGGTCGCGGGCGGCCTTCCCGAGTCTCTCCAGCGTAGCCGATGAGCCAAGAAGAGTCGTCATTGCTTTTGCCAATGCCTGCGGGTTTTTTGGCGAGACCAGGACGCCGGAGATTCCGTCTGCGATGGCGTCTCGCAAGCCATAAATATCGGTGCCGAGGGCCGGAACGCCCATGGCTGCCGCTTCAATAACAACGGTGCCGAACCCTTCACGATAGCTGGGCAGGCACAACAGGTCGGCGATGGCGAAATATCGTTCAGGCGTCTCGGAATAGTCCACGTGGTGAACGCGTTTTCTGCCAGAAACAGAGTCAGGGGAAATATCGCTCCCTTCGCGCGTGCCGTGATCGAAGGGCCCGACAAGAACAAGATCCGAATCTATCCCGGAGTCGATCACCTGTTGGAACGCCTCCAGCAATTCCGCGATTCCCTTGTCGGCGCATATCCGGCCAACGAAGAGAACCAACTTCGATTGTTCGCCAATTCCGAGTTCGGCTCTGAGAATTCCGCGATGCTCCGGTGGAAACCGGTTCCGATCGAAGCGAGTCAGGTCGACGCCGGCTAAGGAGCCCGAGCCAATCACGCCTATCTTTTCGGGTTTCGCGATTGCGCTTTCGACCAGAAAGTCCTTTTGGCTTGCGCTGTCGGCATAGCAGCGCGTGTTGAGCGAGCAAATGACCTTGTCGGCAAACCTGGCAGCCCAGACGATAGGGCCGGACCGTGTCGCCCATGGCTGCCCGGTAAAAGTATGCAGGCGCACGCGCACGCCGCTGAATTTGCCGGCAATGGCGGCGAGAAATCCGGCTTTGGGTGTCGTCGAATGCACGATATCGAAGCGTTCGCGCCGGAATGCCTTGATCAATTTTATCAGCGCCACCAGGTCCTTGAATGGGTGAAGAGAGCGGGGGATTTCGACGTGCACATAACGCAACCGCTCATTCCACTTTAGCCGCGACAGTTCGGGGCCGGCCGACGTCAACACTACCACATCCGCGCCGGTTCTCGCCTGGTGCTCGATCTGGCCCTTGAGCTGCGTCGCGACGAAATAGGGAACGGTCGCGAGCCTGGCGATCCTGACGTTACTTAGCGACATTGCTCCTCCAGGCCGCGGCCATCTGCCGGACAGCTTCTCTTATCGGAATGCTCGACACATAGCCCAGTTCATCGGAAATCCTCTTAATGGAATATATCGAACGGTTTGTGAGCGCATTCACCCTCGATGGCTTCAACGGAAAGGCATCAATGGACGCGAAGGCGCGTGCCACTAACGCCGCCGGCCATTCAGGTATCCTGAGTCTGGGCTCCGAGCATTGCAGTTCGTTGCAGACGTCGTGCACCAGTTGCTCGAATGTGCAGTGATCGGAAAGATTATACACCGCATGAGGGCCAACCGGCGCGGTGCCACATCTCACGAGAGCATCCGCGACGTTATCGCGGTGAACGTAATTGGCGGAGGCTCCCGGCGGACCGATGTAAAAAAACAGTCCACGACGAATGGCCGCGATCAGTTGGAAAAAAGAGCGATTTGTCATGTCGGGGCTGATGACGTTAGACGGCCGCAGAATGACGGCTGGAAGGTCACCGCGCTGGCTTGCTGTCAGGACGAGGTCATCGGACTGGGCTTTTGTCGTTTCGTATGGTCCGACCGGCGCACAAGCTGTCTCTTCGGTAATTAGCCCGTCGCGCTGTGGTCCATACACGCCGACGCTGCTTAATTGCACCCAGCGCCCGATGTTACCCGCCGCGTGTTCCAGCAGCCGGCGCGTGCCGCCCACATGGACCGCTTGCATTCTGGCGGGGTCACGGATCTCGCCGGCGCAGTGATAGAGAACGTCGGCGTTTGCGACGAACTCTTTCAAGTCACAGTTCGTATCGTGAAGATTGCCGTGAAACCACACGGGCTGGGGCAGGGAGGGCGGGGCCGGGATCATGCGACGCGTCAGGACGCGCACTTCATCGCCTTTGCCAATGTGGCGGGCGACAAGTGCGCTGCCGATAAAGCCGTTTCCTCCGGTAATCGCGACGATCATCTTGATGGACGTACCGTAAAACGGTTGTGCGGGCCCCTGACGTGCTGAGTGGTTATCGCAGCCACCGCTTGATGTCAGTTCCGAAGATCAGGGAGTAAATGCACATGATCATCCCCCTCAGATTCCCCAAAACATAACCGAACTGCCAAAAATTGCCGCGCAGGCCGTTAGCCAGTCGTGCCAAGGTCTGGCCGGTCATCATCCAGAGGAACAGAAGCTTCGACAGTTCCGCATGTTGCGTCACGAAGTAATACCGCCAAATGGTCGCGTTGTTTCCACGGAATAGACCGGCCTGAAAAGTTTCCACCGGTGTGTCGTCTATATGTTGGACGCGGGCGTCGGCGCACGCAAGCAGACGCTCGCCGCGCTGCCAGAGTTTATAGCTGAACATCAGGTCCTCGGTTATCGCCCAGCGTGACGGAATTGGCCGGTTGACGTGAGCCATCAGAATGTCTTTGCGCCATGCGGTCGCGCCGCCGATGAGCCACTGCGACTCAATATTCTCGCGAAGTCTTGTGACAGGGGTATTGTATCCGGAGCGCAGGACCTTCCCGCGCGGCTCGGTTCCCATGTAAAAAAGATGACGAAAGGCGTTATCCGGCTGCGGGGGATTATTTGTTATATTGAAGCTTATCCCCGCAGGTTTAATCTCCTGAGCATTCCATAGGCGAAGGAGGTTTTCGATTGCGTTGGGCTGAAGCTGGATGTCGTCGTCGAAATAGATGATGATCGCAATCGTCGGATTAACGCGCTGCAGTGCGTAATTGCGCTGCGCAATTTGTCCAGGCTGCGGGCAGTCAAGCCACTGCACGGGCAGGCGACCCACGAACGGCGCTACTATGGAATCGGCGTCATGCCCCCCGTCGGCAACGATGATTTGCCCGACGCGTTCGGTTTGAGTTTCGAGCGTTTTGAGCAAATTGCTCAGTTGTCGGTGGCGGCCTTTGGTGGGCGTAATAATGCAAACGTCTTCTGCTTTTACAGGGTCTGTCGCGGTATTCATCGGGCGCTGTCTTCCAATGTGCGTGCGGCTCGGTCCGGCAATAACGCCTTCAGGACACCGGTATCGATGGGCATAAAATAGGTACGGCAGTAGGTGCTTGCTTGATCGTAGCCGGATTGCCGATCGGCGTCGCTCGCTGCCATGTCGGCGTCCATGGCACGTGCCGTCTCCTGAGCGGAACACACATTCTCTCGCCATACGGTCAGTGCGGCCAGCGGGTCGATGCTTACTTCGGCGCAGGAAGCTGAAAAATAGATCGGCTTAAGGCCGCTGAGCGTTGCCGTGATAACGGCGCTGCTGCCCCGATAAAGAGCCCACCGGCACCGTGACAAATCCTCGGCCAAGGGGAGATCGGACCAAACAACGTTAGGCGGTAAATCGGTAAGGTCTGATGCAGCACTAATAAGCCGTTCTCGCTTCAGGAGGGGGTGGAGACGAAGCCTGAAAGTGAGATTTGGACGTATCTGGGCCGCTTCGACGGCAAGGCGGCATAGCGCCATACTCTCCGACATGAGTCCTTCCGGGATGACCAGACATGTGGATCCCGATTGCGGTGTTTCGGCGATGCGGGATGGCGCTCTTGCGCTGCCGAGGATGCCGATCCCGGTCGCTTTCAGCGCTGGCTGCGCGCGCAGCCAATCGTAGGAAACGCGGCCAGCGGTCAGAATGTGATCGGGATCGTACCCTCGACCGAGCGTCTGGCGCATGGCATCGGCAAAGGGAAACAGAACGGAGTGATGGTGCCCAATACAGACGATGTCCGGCTTGACGGCGCGCGCGGCGTGAAAGGCCAGTCGCTCCCAACTGTGTCCTTCAAAGGTTATAACGATCGCCTTGGGTTGCAGTTGTCCGACAAGCGATTTCACCTGCTCGGCGATGCGCATGGCTGTAAAGCTTCCAGGGCCGGCTGCGTTGGCGCCTGCGTGATCGAGAAATGCGCGGATGAACGGTTCCGTTTGGTGACGTCGCTGGTTCCGCAACGCTGTTGCGGCGACAGCCAGTTGTCGTCCAATCCTCAACTCTGCGGTCAGACCCATTGTGGGGTTGAGAAGAATTCTGGGAATTGCGCCGGTGTTCCAGTTTCGCGATCCCGACCGGCGATCGGGTGAGTGATTGATGAGGCCTATGGCGGTTTGAATGCCATCCTCGGACAGCCGTTCCGGTAAACTTCCGAAATAGAGGTCCTCGCTATCGCCCGCCTGAGACGCCCGCAGAAAATGAGAGATGAAAAGCACATCCGCTCGCGCTGGCAGCGGATCGCCGGCGAAAGGAGAACCCGGCCCTGTCAAGGCAAGCGCCCGCAAAGCCTGTCGTGCCATAAAATTATAAAATTGTTGCCGCAGCGGCGACCGGTCTAACAGCAGACCTTCGTACCGTGACATGCCGTTTGGATGTGCACTCAACACATGCAGATAGGGATTGGCAACTATCGCGGGGCTCGGATCGGCCGATAAAACCGACCGGCAAGCCTGAGCGATGCGATCGAGTTGATCCATGGAGACGTATGGAATTTTCGCCAACTGCCGATCTCCATCCAGGCGCTCACTCGGCCGATGTCTGGTGTCGCAGTATGCGTTCAAGGAGTTCACGCTGTTCGTCGTTCTTGCCGATGTAGTCAAGAACAGCATCGGCTTCGTGCGGCTCGTTGACCGAAGGCAGGCTTTCGTCGACGCTAACGGACATCATTGTGTGGCCGCTCTCGATAATTCGCATTTGCTCGATGAATTCGAGCTGCTCGACGGTTGTTTGTGGCATGCTGGCGATTTTGAGCAAGAAGTCTTTACGGAACGCAATGATGCCGAGGATTTTTCGAATGTAGCTCTGCTGCCCCTCAAACGCGGCAGTTGATGGTGAGCGGCGGAAGCAGTACATGATCCGGCCTTCGCGCGTTAATGCGCATTTAACAAACGAATGCCTGTCGAGTTCGTCCGGCGCGATAATGGGACCGGTGGCGTTCCAGGACGCGATGTCGGGGGCCGAGGATATGGCTGCCGCCAAACGCTCCACATGGCGAGGCAGCAGCAGCGGTTCGTCGCCTTGCAGCAATATGACATGGGTGCAGTCCATGCCGCCGATGGCTTCCGCGACGCGGCTCGTGCCGTTGCTGTGCGTCGCCGCGGTACGGATCACGCTGCCGCCGTACTCGGATACGGTATTGGCAATCTCGTCGTCGCAGGTGGCGACATGGACGGCATGGATGTTCTTGGCGATCAGGGCCCGCCGCCGTACATGCTCGATCATGGCAAGGCCATGGAAGGGAAACAGAATTTTTCGCGGAAACCGAACCGAAGCCAGGTGTGCCGGAATGACCGCTATAATTTTTGTTTGCGCGGTCATTATTGAGGCAACACGCCGCAGTCGACGTTTATGCATTGACCGGTAACGCCGGCGGATGAACCTGAAGCCAGGTAGACCGCCATGTCACCGACATCCTCACCGGTCGGCAGACGTCCCAGCGCCGCATTGGCGGCCGTGAAGTTGCTGAGAAATTTATCAGGATCGCCCCCAGCGGGCGACCATCGCATTTTCAGCGCTTCGACGAGTCCGTCGGTCCGGACCAGCACAGGGCAAAGCGCATTGACGCGAATGTTGCGCGGTCCAAGTTCCTTGGCGAGGGACTGGGTCAACCCGTTCATGCCGAATTTGGTCGCGGCGTACATGGCATTGTTCGACGAGCCGCGCTTGCCGGCGAGGCTGGAGATATTGATGATCGTGCCGCCGGATTTCAGCGCGGAGGCTGCCGCCTTGCAGCCCCAGAATGCACCCTTGAGATTAACGGCTACCATCTCGGCAAAAAAGCTGTCGTCGATCTCTTCGATCGGCCGCCACTCGGAGAAGCCTGCATTATTTATGTAGGTGTCGATCTGTCCGGTCCAATCGAGGCACGCTTCGATTAATTGTTCATGGGCCGTTTCATGCCGAACGTCGGTGGCGACGAAGCGGACCTTGCCGTTCGCGACATCCTCAATGCCGCTCGCATTGCGGGCGCCGACGACAACATTGTAGCCGGCGGCAACAAATCTCTCCGTGAGCGATCGCCCGATTCCTCTGCTGCCCCCAGTGATAACTACCGTTTTGGTCATCGGCCCGCTCGCTTCATATTGTCATGGCCGAAAAGCCGCCATCGATCGCTATTTCGGCGCCGGTGACGAAGCTGGCCGCGTCAGACGCCAACCAGATCGTTGCGCCGACCAGTTCCGACACATTACCATAGCGACCCATCGGAGTATGTCCCAAGATCGCTTTTTCGCGCTCGGGCGTGATGAAGTTCTTCCGGTTCCAATCGGTTGGAAAAAATCCGGGACGGATTGCGTTGACGCGAACGCCATACGGCGCCCATTCCCGTCCAAGGTTCTGTGTCAGATTCTTGATGCCGGCCTTGGCGACCGAATATGGAAATGCCTTCGAAAGCGGCGGGCCGGCGGACGCGGACGAAATGTTGATAATGGAACCGCGCTTGCGCTCGACCATATGGCGGCCGAAAACCTGGCTGCCCAGAAAGGTCCCGGTGATCTGCGAGTCCATTACGGAGTGCCATTCCTTGAGGGACATATCGAGAAACGGCGTGGGCGCGTTAATCCCGGCGCCGTTGATCAGGATATCGACCGGACCAAGGGCCGCGACAGTATCGTCAAGAGCTTTCTCAAGCTCCTCTTTCCGTGCGACGTCGGCCGCGAGTCCGACGGCGCCCACGCTGGCAAGTTTTCGGATGTCTTCCGCGACCGCTTCGGCTTTATCGATGCGCAGGTCGATGACGGCAACATTGCATCCCGCTTTGGCGAGACCGCGAGCCATCTCGCCGCACAGGTGCCCACCGCCCCCCGTAACAGCGGCGACACGGCCTTTGAGGTCGAACAGTTGCTGAATAAATGCGGTCATTTGCGAGGCGTGTTGAATTGATTGACGATGCCGCGCATTTGCTCCGCCCACTTCCACAATACGAAGAGGTCGGAGCCCATGATGACGAAGGTGAAGCCTTGGTCAAATACGTCGCTTATGGCCGCGGCTGTTACTTCGGCGACTTGGGTGCAGCAGCTTTTCTTGTGCCGGTGGCAGGCGTCGATCACGCGCTTTGCCGCATCACGAACCTTGGGATTGTTGAGTTGTCCAGGGACGCCGAGTGAGCCCGAAATATCATAGGGACCGATCATTACCCCGTCGACTTCGGGAAACTCGAGCAGGGCGTCGATATTGTTGACGCCGTTGATGGACTCTATCTGCAGAATAAACGAAGAGGAGTCATTCCAGTCAGAAATATAGCGATCGAAATCGAAGCCATACCCGTGAGCTCGATTGACGCCGTAGCTCCGGCGGCCAGCCGGCGGGAACTTGATATTCTCAATCAAAGTGCTCACTTGTGCGGGCGTCTCGACCATTTGTATGATCATTCCATCGGCGCCGGCTTCCAACAGTGGCTTGACGATATCGTTGCTGTGCGACACGGGGCGAGGCAAACACAGCGTGCCCTCGGCATGACACGAGGTGATGATGCGCTTGGCCTGCTCCAGCGAGATCGTCGTGTGCTCCATGTCGATCGCAATAAAATCGAATCCGGCGCGTGCGAACGTCTCGGTGATCGCTGGATCTGGATATGATACCCACCCACCGAACGCGCGTTCCCGATTCCTGAGCTTGTTTTTCAGCGCACGACGTAGCTCAAGCTGATTTTCGTAGGCCATGGATTTTTCCAGGTTTGGTCGGAATTGACAGGATGCAGCTCTTTGCGGATGACTTCCATTCTCGGCGTTGTTTTTTCACGGTTTTTTACCGGTGGGTCAATGTGTCTTTGCGGCTATCCCTTAATGTTTTTGCCGAATCCGCCGGGCAAATTGGCGTTGCTGACAGTAGTCCTTGAGCCTTTCCTGGGCTGTTGGCGGGGCGGAAAAAAGGTGTCTTGGTAGGGGGCTGCGGATAGGGGGGCGATGTCGCAAGGCGCGCTGGATGTAATTATAACAAGTAACGAGCGCCAATCGCGGCTGATCCAAATGCCGGAAGGACTTTATCCGTGGTTCTGAAACTCGTCGATTTTTCGCTGCTGACACAGGTCGTGAAGAACGACGAGGCATTCGTGCGCGATGGCATCACCCAATTCATCGATTGGTATCGCACGTATCATCGCAACCAGTGAATCACACCAGGCTTCCGGATCCAAAATGGCGGACAAGGTTGCATTGATCACGGGCGTCACCGGGCAGGACGGCGCCTATCTCGCCGAATTCCTGCTG
>LNFM01001500.1_pt1 | contig 53260 bp, 63 predicted proteins | sample 596031 | NCBI WGS metagenome assembly LNFM01 (sample SAMN04254537, study PRJNA301005) | activated carbon metagenome | isolation source: dual media filters at the Ann Arbor, Michigan drinking water treatment plant | place: USA: Ann Arbor
GGGCGAAAAGCCCGCCCCGCCGGAGCGCCACAGCGCGTGAGGCAAATATTGGCGCGCCCGAAAGGATTCGAACCTCTGACCCCCAGATTCGTAGCGTTGGGGCCAAGTGCCTGCATGTAAACATATGATAACATGGACGAAATTTCAACGATTAATTCGACTAAGAAGTCATGGCATCGAGCAACATAGCGGAACATTGAAAAAAATAATGCGGGGTTTCAGAGCGCTGTGACGCGTTAAACTCCGCCAACTGTGACCTGTCCCGCTGCCAACCGACGCTCTGCTTTCAAAGGTGCCTTTCGACTAATGCGACAAGTGACGTCGGGAACATCTCTTCGGAAGAGGGGGTATCGCTGTGCTTGTCGCAGGATCCTCCTCAGCTTGGTTTTCCTGATCTGAGGAACTCGTCAGACCCAATGACGGCGACTTCTCTGCGCAAATCGCCTGTTCAATACCATCCTCGACCGACGGTTGCTGGCCTAGAGCGACCCTCTGTTCGATCCAGTCGATGACGTCCTGATATACCCAGGCCACCCTGTTGGCGCCTATTCTCACGCGCTTCGGAAACTTGCCTGCCTTTTCCAGTCGGTAGATGTGCTGGACGGTGTACGGGACCATCTCGAGTAGCATCGATTTCGATATCAGCCGCACGCGACGACCCTCCGCTAAATGTGACTCTTCGGCTACATAAAACTAGATCGGTGTTTTTAGAGGGGCAAGAAAAAATGAGACTCATCGTCTGTAGATTGATAGTCTCAAATGCAGTCCGCTGCATCATGGACATAAAGCGGAGGCTAGGACAGAATTTGAAGAACTGGAGAGAGCTTAGAGGCATCTCTCAAGAGGGTCTTGCCGACCTGTGCGGGCTTCATCGAACATATATAAGCGGCATAGAGCGGGGTGTCCGGAACCCGACAATCGTCGTCTTGGATCGAATCGCGAGCTCGCTTAATGTATCGCCCGGCGACCTGTTACTCGAAACCAAATCATCAAAACGACATCGCTAGGACCTGGCTTAGGCGAGCTCCGATCAGTGAGCTGCGGGTTCGGGTCTTAAATTCAAACTGACTCTAAAGATCTTGTGTCAGCTAGATCACGGTTGTCTTAACTGCGGTCCTGCTCCGCAATATCCCAATAGCTGCCATCAAGCTTGCTATGCTCGGCAACGTCATCGGCGTCACCGAGCATGTCCGTTAGTGGAGGTATCGCGACAGCCGGTCAGATATCGATCTTCTCTGCGATCTCGATCGCATCGTCGACCTCAATGCCGAGATATCTGACAGTGCTTTCGATTTTGGAGTGCCCGAGCAGTAGCTGGACCGCACGAAGATTGCCCGTTCGCCGGTAGATCAGCACTGCCTTCGTTCGGCGCAGGGAATGAGTGCCGAATTTCGCGGGATCGAGGCCGATGCTGGCGACCCACTCTTGGACGAGGCGAGCATACTGACGGGTGGTCAAACCGCGCTTGCCATCATCTTTGCGGCCGGCGAACAAAAACTGGCCTGGCTGTCGCCCGGTCTTTCGCAGGTAGTCGTCGATGGCCATTCGCGTCTGGTCCGTCAGCTCGAATCGTACCGGCCTGCCGGTCTTCTTCTGCCGTATGGTCGCGCGGTCCATTGAGTAGCCGCTTGGGGCAACGTCATCCACGTGAACGGCGACAACGTCACAACCGCGCAATTTGCTGTCGATAGCGAAGTTGAACAACGCGAGATCACGCGTTTTGCATTCGATCTGCAGCTTGGTTCGTATCGACCACACGTGACTTGGCTTAAGAGGAGGCTTGGCTCCGATGAGCTTCCCCTTGTTCCAAGGCGTTCTGGATAGCTGCTTGTCAGGTATGCATGCTGGTTCCTTTTCCATGGTTGGTCTCCTGGTTACAGAGACGACCAAGCATGCTCCCGATCCGGAGCGACCGCTGACGGCATGTCCGGTTTCGGCGTCGATCTTCGAGGGATTGGTTACCCGCGCCTAGTATCGGCTGACCGTGAGCGGCGGAGACCGGCCATCTACGGTCGAGGCGCCCCGGTCCGGAACACGTTCCGCCCCACGAAGTCTTCTGCTTTATCCCCGACAGCAGCCAATAGGCTGAAGCCCGCTCAGGGCCAAGAAGAGACATTTCCAGCCTACACGACGGGAAGCGCTGGAAACTGGAGAGGAACGTTGGTTCGCACTATAGACCGCTCGTGCCATCCGGTTCGATTACCTGTTTATGTGTTGGGTAGTCCGTGTAACCTTCAGCCCCTCCGCAATAGAACGTTTCTGGATTCGGCGTGTTGAGCGTCGCATCAATAGCAAAGCGTTCTGGCAGATCGGGATTTGCCAGAAACAAGCGGCCAAAGGCTACTGCATCAGCGACTCCAGTTGCGATCAAGTCCTCAGCTCGGTGCGCCGTGTAGTTGCTACAGAAAATGAGCGCTCCGCAAAACACTGTCCGGATTTCCTGGCGAAACGCGTCAGAAAGCGGCTCACCACCAGCCCAATCTGGCTCGGCAACATGGATATAGGCCAGTCCACGTTGGCTGACAGCATCGGCCAAGTACAGCGTCATGGCGCGGGCATCGGTATCCCGGATGTCATTGAATATTCCATTCGGAGAGAGCCTTACGCCAACACGATCGGCGCCAAAGACCGGTGTCACGGCATCAATAACGTCCAGCAAGAGTCGCGCTCTGTTTGCGATGCACCCACCATATTCGTCCTGCCGTGTATTGGTATTTGTTGAAAGGAACTGATTGAGAAGGTAGCCGTTTGCAGCGTGCACTTCGATCGCATCAAAGCCGGCGCGCTTTGCACGCTCGGCCGCTTTCAAATAGTCGGTGACAATGCTGCGAATTTCGCTGACTTCGAGGGCCCGAGGCGGGTCACACGGCACACGCTCGAAGCCATCTCCTTTTGGGATTCGCGCCGTGGCTGTTTCTGCAGCGATGGCCGACGGAGCAACAGGAGCGGCACCATTCGGTTGCAGATTGCGATGCGATATTCGTCCTACGTGCCAAAGCTGAAGAGAGATGCGTCCTCCCTTGTCGTGTACGGCGCGCGTCACTTTCGACCAGCCCTGTTCTTGCGCGTCCGTATGGATGCCGGGTGTGTTGAGGTAGCCTTGTCCTTGTTGTGAGATCTGACACGCCTCGGTGATAATGAGCCCGGCACTCGCTCGCTGTGAATAGTACAGCGACGCCAAATCCGATGGAACGTAGCCGGGCCCGGCACGCATGCGCGTCAGTGGCGCCATCAAGACACGATTGGGCAGCATCATGCTGCCGATGCGCACGGGACTGAGTAACTTTGCGTAGCTGGTCATAATGCGGCCTATGCGTGCGCCCGAACTGCCGTCCCGATCCACTCATCGAGGACGTCGAGATAGCGGCCGATATCTTGCGCGGTATGGGCAAAAGAAACCGATGGGCCATGGATATAAAACGGCTCCCAAACGCCGCGATTGGCAAGGTAGGGGCGCATTGCCAAGTTCCAAGTCTTGTTGATTGTCAGCGCAGCTTCTTTAGCATTGCGCGGCAGCTTTTCGGCCAAGCAAATGCCCGACCGATTCCCCAGCCGGAAGGTTTGCCAGGGCAAGCCGTGGGCTTTGAGTATCGCGTCAATTCCATCCGCCAGTTTGCCCCCGAGGAGCTTCAAACGTGCGTAGCCATCGGGCGTCATGATGTTCTCAAGTGCAGCTCGCGTCGCCGTCATGTGCAGCGCGTTTCCAAACATCGTGCCGCCCAGGGCGAGGCATTGTCCGTTGCCGACGGATGGTTCGGTATTGGCCTCGACTACGGCAGCCAATTCTGACGAAAGGCCATAACAGCCTATCGGGATGCCGCCTCCAACGCACTTTCCCAGCGTTAGGATATCGGGCTCCAGTCCCCAGAGCCGCGTGAAGCCGCCATACTCCGCGACCTGCGTGTGCGTCTCGTCGATGATCAGGAGCGCTCCGTACTGCCGCGTCAACTTTCGAAGTTCTTTATGAAACCCGGGGTCAGGATAAATCACCCCCATGTTGGTCATCACCGGTTCGGCGATCACACATGCGACGACACCCCGTTTGAGCTCTGCCTCAAGGGCATCGAGATCATTGAAGTCAATCTCGATTGTGCGTTGCCCAACGTCAGCCGGAAGTCCCTTGTGGTCAGCTGAATGACCCGAGGCGGTTCGCTCGACCATCGTTTCGTCGATGTGGCCATGGTATTTGCCGCCGAACAGCAGAACCTTGTCGCGCTTGGTGACAAAGCGGCAGATGCGGATGGCCTCGGTGTTTGCCACCGAAGCGGACAATGTGAACTGCCAATACGGCATCGAGAAGCGTTCGCGAAGCAGTTCGCTCGCGACGATGGAATCTTCAATTGGCAGAAGAAAGTGGCTGCCGTTTGCAAATCGCTCGGCAACAGCCTGCGCAATCGAGGGGGCCCCATATCCGCAGACCATGCTGAGATCGCACTGGGTCATATCGAGATAGCGGTTTCCGTCGGCATCTTCGATATGACAACCTTCACCTAGCACGGCGAAAATGTCCGTGCCGGGATACAACGCAGACATCCAGGAGCAAGGCGCTCCGTTCGGCATCACTTTTCGGCTACGTACAAATAGGGAGCGGGACTTTGGTGTCCTTCTGGCGAATTCCTCGACCTCTACGTTCCGCAATTTGTTGAGAACATCGTGGTTCAGAACGAAGTTGTTGCCGTTCATTTTGATGCACTCCGAAACGCCTCGATCGTCTACGACCACAGCTGCGTCGTCGGGCGTTTCGTATTATGCACCTGATATATTGTCAATATATGTGCGATATGCTAGATTATCTTGGAGTGGCAAGCCCGCGACCGTCGGTGATCGGCTCTCATGAGTTGTTGAAGACGGATGAGAGTCGGCAGGAGGCCAAAATAATCAAGCATAGCAAGCAGAAGCGCGAGGCGGGGCGCGTCGAGACGCGAAGTGACCCGCTTGCGTTGGATGACGGTGCGGCCGCAACTAAGCACAGTGAGCGCGCCTACATGCTGTTGCGAAATCAAATTGTCCGCTTGGAGTTGCGGCCTGGTTCCGCTCTTAACGAAAGAGAGCTTGTCGAGCGCTTCTCGCTTGGACGGACGCCCATTCGCGAGGCTTTGCTTCGCCTAGCCTCCGATCGATTGGTTGATATTGGATCGAGTCGCGGCATGTCGGTTGCGCCAATCAGCTTTGAAGACGTAAACGACATCTACGAGGTCCGCCTTCAAGAGGACCGGCTTGCAGCACGGCTTTGTCTTGCGATCGCGGATGACGCCGCAATCGAAGGCATCTGTGAGTGTTTCGGGCCCGCTGATGAACTGATCAAAGCGGAGCGCTTCAACGATGTGTTTGAACTCGATTTTCATTTTCACAGAATGATCTACGACGCCGCGAACAATCCATTCTTGAGCCGTCAGCACGACCTCTTGCGAGGTCACTATCACCGTCTGGCATGGTTGGCCGCAGGTCGCCGGGCACATATGGGCACTAAATCGGGCATGCAGCAGTTAGTGCGATCACACGATTCGATCATCGCTGCTCTTCGCGACAGGTCCGTCGATAAGCTCGATAGGGCCGTGACGGAACATGTGTCTGCATCGTTCAATAACATAGTCGCGATCTTGTCCCAAAAACGGTTTGACCAAGCCTCGGCGCTCGCAATGGTGCGGCTTAACGAAGGCGGACCTGAAGTCGGAGTGATCGGTCAAGGCAGGCGATAAGTCGCCCGCCAGACCAAGACGATCAGCCTGCAGGAGAACAATAAGAGCCCCGAAGTAGATGCCGCTCGCAGGTTTGCTCAAGTCCGCTTGGGGTTAAAAGCGAGCCTCGTAACAGCTCTCACTAAGTCCGCATATCCCTCAGTAGCGACCATGCCGCCACCCTCGTGACTGCTTATCATCCGGCTGCCGACATCAAGTTGCGGAGTCCATGAGTCAGCTTAGGGCCACTAGCAGAAGTCGAGCAACTCCGAGATGCGCGCAGCCTCTTCAGGTGAGGAGACGCCCTGCGAAATCGCCAGAAAGCTCAGCAACGTTATGGGGCTATGGACCAGTGCGGCGGCTTCAAGTTTGTGGTGCCCATCCAAGAGATAGTGAGCGAGGCACCAGTGGCTGCTTTGCGTGCCTACTGCCGCCTCGCTAAACATTGCGGGCTCCTTTACGTCCAGCAGCGACACAGAGACCGCAGTTGGCTTGAGGCCCTTTTCAAGTGATGAGCAATAGAGTTGTACCCGTTGGGCATCCAGCCAAGTCCGCGGGTACATCGGTATCACGAACTCAAACAGTCGCGCGCTTTCATCTATTGCTCGATCCCCCGCACGGTAATACGGAACCTTTGGGTTGTGAGGCATGCCCCAGAAACCATCGATCCCCCAAATTGCTTGGCGTTCGTTCACAAAATAGTCGTTCGCCGTGCCAATGACGACTTCAGAAGGTTTCAGCTCGACCAGATTGACGATGTAGGCGCCACTGGGAACCATGCCTGACAGAAGCGCGATCGCATCATCGTCACTAGCGCCAACTCCATCCGCTAGCCGCGTTACAAGCTCTTCAACTTCCACTTTGGTGTTTGCCCCGTCCATGCGCTCGAAAAAGAAGGCGCAGGTACTACATACGTTCCCCAGCTCATAAGCACGTTTCCCATCTATCGTTAGATAGCGGTGCCATACTGGCCAGCTTCCACCGCCAGTGTTCTCGAAGCCCAAAGGTGAATGGCTTTCGACAACGTCCTTTCGAAAAGACCTAAGCAATTTGCTCATGGTTCACATCCAAGCGCAGAAAGCCGCCTCGGGCAGCGCCTTCTGTAACTCCTACAAGCACACGGCCGTCAGTATCAGTAACTCGATTTGTCGGCAGGTCAGGGAAAGGCCAACGGTCACCTGTGTCGCTCTCGGTGAGACAACTGCCTTAGTAGGCGATATCTTGCCGGTCTTGATGCATATTTGCCAGGACAGCAGTTGCAATGTCATCAACTTCCCAGCGGCTCGGCCTCATTTCTCAAATGCCAGGCGAGGAACGACGCAGGCATCGCCGTCGAATCACACCTGTCGAAGTCCGCAAGATACTGGCAGGAGCAGATGTGTGGCGCTTCCATTACGGCATCGCACACTCGATCGCGCATGGCGAGGTTTGGGCTCCTTGGCTCGCCAACAATCTCAGTTTCCTTCCATCTCCGGACGGCGAAGTCATGTGCGTTTGGCCTCATGAGGCTTTGGGAGTAAGCGCGTCGCGGCACTACCGTAATCCAGTGTCGATCAATCCTATTCCACTGGATATCTGGATCGACAGGTTTCTCGATCTTGAACTGCGGCGAGACAACCTAAAGGTTGTGATCTGCCCGTCGAATCGAAGTGGTGACACAAGATCAGTGGACGACGTGCTACAGGAGATTGCTATATGTTTGAAGGATCAAAAGGGCTATTGGCAGAAGCACTTTTCTGAAGACAAGTTCGTCCTGATCAACCGCGTTCCCTCGACAGGAACGCTGCCAGATTAGCTGCGTAACGATGGCGCTGATTTGAGTATCACCCGACGCGCTCTGAACACTCGATGAATGGCGGCTTTGGGCCAGTTGGGGTCGCTGCAACGTCACCGACTACTCCAATAGTGCTCGTCGGCTTGTGACGGCCGTTGTGAAAGTTCAGAAACCAAACTCAGCCACTATTCTAGCGCGAGCGACGAAAATCATGTGTTAGATCGTGGCACCAGCTTCCGACATACGACGAAATCCAATTGGAGAACGAACTTGCAACATGCTGCGTTTCGCCAAAGTCGTGATCCCAAAAATACACCGGCACGGTGGTAACTATTGCGGCTCGCAGGTCCTTCACATCGAAGCAGAAGCTACTCCCACTGCTGTCGCTTCCGATTGCAATAAGATGCTTCGGCATGCCTGCTGTTTGCCAACCATTCGTATTCTCGACTACTGCCTTGGGATTATGCAGCACGGACAAATCATTCAGTTCCATGCCTCTATCAACGATCGCCGAAAGCAAAGCGAGCGTTGGCCTTGGCAGGCCTACGTTCAGTACTTGTGCTCTGTAGTCTTCAGGAAACTTGATACCAAGTTCCGTCTCTGCCGCGATCAGGTCACTTTCATTAACCCGCTCTGGAGGGTAGTCCGGATGAGACCATTTGCGGGCAAAATCGGAGAGTTCCATGACAGCCACGCCTCGACATTGGGGCTCTTCGCGCGACCGCTAAGGCATTGCTCGGCCAGTCATCATTTCTCTCGGTCTACGCTCGCTCCCAGCATAAGCGGACTAGACCCGGGGCCGCAATCTCCGTGTGCCTAGTGGACCGCTTGGGGCCAGGAGGAGACGGATGGATGCGCTAGAAATATTTAAACCGAAAGCGGACGTCGGGCCAGAATGCGAATGTTCCGATCGGACGCTCGCAGCGCCGTGCTGAGCTTTGTTACGCCTTGGTCTTTGCTGTTTTTATTCCCACCTCCTGTAGCGCCGCACGAAGTCTCGGTGCCGCGTAGTCGATGAAGGCGCGGACCTTGGGTGCGACCAGCCTGCTTTCCGGGTAGACAAGCTGTACTGGGACGGGAGGGGGACACACGTTAATGAGCAAGGGCACCAAACGTCCCTCGCGAAGCGGCTTTGCAACCATGTACGACAGCGCAATTGTTATTCCGCTACCAGCTTCGGCAGCAGAAATTGCGGCCGTCGCGTCATTGATCTCGAAGCGTGGCTGGAGTGTCACTCGACTGACGCCCCTGTCGCCAACATAAGTCCACTCGTTGTTCGGCATCAGCCCCGTGAATGCAATAATCGAGTGCAACTTGAGATCAGCCGCCGCCTTCGGCGTGCCGCGCTGCGTGAGATAACCGGGGCTCGCGACAAGAATCCGTCTGACTTCGCCAACTTGTCGGGAGATCAGAGTGGAGTCGGGTAGCTCACCAATGCGGACCGCTACGTCGATACCTTCCTCTATGAGATTGACGACCCGGTCGAGCAGAAGCACCTTCGCCGTGATGCGCGAATGTGCCTTGAGAAAGCCCGTCACGACAGGTGGCAGCATCGAGCGCCCCAATGTCACGGATGCCGTGATGGTCAATCTTCCGGTTGGCATGTGCGCTTCACCGGTGATTTCCGATTCAGCAGACTCAAGGTCTGAAAGAAGACTGCGCGCACGTTCCAGAAATAGCTTTCCGGCCTCTGTGAGGTGCACGCGCCGCGTCGTTCGGGCAAAGAACTCTGTGCCGAGGCGTTGCTCAAGCCCAGCGATGATGCGCGTGACTGCGGGCGGAGAACTGCCCAGCCGCTCTGCCGCCTTTGCAAACCCACCGGTATCGGCGACGGCGACAAAGACTTTCAGCTCTTGGAAGCGATCCATTCTATAATTCCAGAAAATAGAACAATTAGTTCCACAGATAGAATATTCTTCCTGATGCCGCCAGGGCGCATGTTCCCCGGGCCACTGGCTTTCTGCCTCTGGCCCACACAAACCTGGAGGACTTTCCATGCCTCGAATTGATGCGCCGACCGTCGAAACCGCCCCGGCCGCTTCGCAGCCGCAGCTCGCCGCCGTCAAGAAGCAGCTTGGCGTCGTGCCCAACCTGTTCCGCACCATTGCGCACAGCCCCGCCGCCCTTGAAGGCTACCTCAGCCTCAGCGGCGCACTAGCAAAGGGCTCGCTCGATGCAGCAACCCGCGAGCGCATCGCACTGGCTGTCGCCGAGTTCAACGGCTGCGGCTACTGCCTCGCAGCTCACACCTACATAGGCAAGAACCTCGCAAAATTGAGCGACAGCGAAATCGAATTGAACCGCCGTGGCCGCTCTTCAGATGCCAAGGCCGATGCTGCCGTCGTCTTTGCGGCGAATGTGATCTCCGCACGCGGTCACGTCAGCGAGGCCGATCTTTCAGCGGTTCGTGCGGCCGGCCTCACCGAAGCAGACATTATCGAGATCATCGCTCATGTCGCCCTCAATACTCTGACCAACTACGTCAACGAGGTGGCAGGGACCATCGTCGATTTCCCCGCGGTGAGCGCTCTAAAAGCCGCATAGCCGATCAACGCCCATCAATCCGCATTCTAATGGAGGACGTCATGAGTCACGCAACGCTTAGTCTAAAGGTGCTACGCGCCAGCGTTCTGCTGGCATCGGTTTCTCTACCACTTTCCGTCTGGACCACCGGCGTGGTCTTCGCTGAAGAGTCTGGATCGGCAACAGCGTCTGCCGCGGTCCAGATCCGATACAAAACCGCCACGATCGGAGGAGTAGAGATCGCCTATCGAGAGGCTGGCCGCGCCGATGCCCCGGCAATCGTATTGCTGCACGGCTTTCCAACGTCGTCGCATCAGTATCGCAACCTCATTCCGGCCCTTGCCGAAAAGTACCGGGTTATCGCTCCGGACTATCCGGGCTTCGGCCAGAGTGGCGCGCCTGAGCGAACTCAGTTCAAATACACGTTTGACTCATTTGCAAAGCTCGTCGATGGCCTCATCGAAAAGGTCGGCATCTCGCACTATGCGCTTTATGTCATGGATTACGGCGCGCCGGTCGGCTTCCGCATCGCAGCCAAGCATCCTGAGCGGGTCACCGCTCTGATCGTGCAAAACGGCAATGCCTACAATGAGGGTCTCCAGAAATTCTGGGAGCCCATTCAGAAGTACTGGGCGTCCGGCAAGGATGAAGACCGCGAGGCCATCCGGTGGCTAACATCCCTGAAGGCAACGAAGTGGCAGTACACGCATGGGGTTCCCGATGTCACACTTGTCAGTCCTGATACTTGGACTCACGATCAGGCCTTGCTCGATCGTGCCGGCAATCAGGAAATCCAGCTCGATCTTTTCTACGACTACCGAACCAACATTCCGCTCTATCCGGAGTGGCAGGCCTACTTCCGCAAACACCAGCCGGCCACGCTCGTGCTGTGGGGGAAGAACGACCAGATCTTCGTCGCCGATGGAGCGGCGCCCTACAAACGCGACCTCAACGACGTCGAACTGCACCTGTTGGATGCCGGGCACTTCGCGCTTGAAACTAACGGCTCTGAAATGGCCGCGCTGATCCGCGATTTCCTCGGCCGCAAGCTGCCGGCATTGAAAGCTGAAAAGTAGTCCTTTGCGCAGAGCCCGCCGGACCCGACAGGCACGTTGCCGATGGGTCCGGCCGGGCATCCAAATCCAAACGTGACCAGGAGAGTTCACATGAGACCGCCCCTTCCACCGTTCACTCTTGAAACAGCGATCCAGAAGGTCCGTATGGCTGAAGACGGCTGGAACTCGCGTGATCCCGATCGCGTGGCCCTCGCCTACACGCCCGATAGCCAATGGCGCAATCGCGCAGAATTTCCCAAAGGGCGCAGCGAGATCGTCTCATTCTTGACCGCCAAGTGGGCGCGGGAATTGGACTACAGGTTGATCAAGGAAATCTGGGCCTTCACAGACAATCGCATAGCCGTGCGGTTTGCCTACGAATGGCACGACGCGGCGGGCCAGTGGTTTCGCTCCTACGGCAACGAGAACTGGGAATTCGATACGCAAGGTCTGATGCAAAAGCGCTTCGCAAGCATCAACGATCTCGCCATTTCAGAAAGCGATCGAAAGTTTCATTGGCCGCTCGGACGCCGTCCAGACAACTATCCCGGCCTCAGCGATCTGGGGCTCTAAGACTAGAGACATGAAAATCGAAAGGCACCCGCCGTGGGACACAAGTTTGCAGAACTGGCTTTTACGCCCAAGGTGAAGGCCGCGCAGGAGCAGCATGGCAGCCGTCGTGCCTATTCGCGAATGGAATCGGGCGAAGACCACCATGACGTTCTCGGGCCTAATGAAGCCGGCTTTATCGGAGTTCGCGACAGCATTTACATGGCAACAGTCAGCGAGACCGGCTGGCCCTATATCCAACATCGCGGCGGCCCTGCTGGGTTCGTGCGCATTCTCGACGACAAGACGATCGGCTTTGCAGATTTTCGCGGCAACCGTCAGTACGTGAGCGTCGGCAACTTGCAGACCGAAGACCGTGTCTCTCTGTTCCTTATGGACTATCCAAACCGGGCACGCCTCAAGATCCTCGGCCGTGCCCGCATGGTGGACACAAGCGACAAGGAGACACTCCAGCGTCTTTCGATGCCCGAGTATGGGGCGCAGGTAGAGAGAGGAATTCTTATTTCAATCGAGGCGTTTGATTGGAACTGCCCCCAGCACATCACGCCGCGCTTCACACTTGCCGAGATCGAAGAAGGTACGGCGCCGTTGCGTCAACGCATTGCTGAACTGGAAGAGGCCCTGCAATTGAAAGTTCAGGGAGCGCATTAGATGTTGGTCTCTCAGGAAGCTCCATGTCAGCTTTTGCCGGTTGAGGGATGTGCTTGAAGTCCGTTTGGGGTCAGTTGCCGGCATGAGCAGCTGACCGATAGTCGTTGCGAGGGAGAAATTGTGTGAACGATGATGCTTTCGTAGAAGATGAAATACGCAAACCTCAAGAGGTGGCACGAAGAGCTCTTGCGCTATCCGCAGTTGTCGGCCTTGCGATCGGGGCGCCCCGTGGCGAGGTGCTGAACTGGCTCGAAACTCAACATTTGCGAGAGGCACTGACACCAAACGAACTTGATTTCGTGGACAACGAGAGTCCGACACCAAAGCAGACGATCGATTTCAGCTGGCAATCAGAACGCTTGATTGTTCTACTTTGGGCGCTTGGTCTAGTTGAAAGCTTACCGAGTGCAGACACGCCGTGCGATGGTGATGCATTTCAGTGCCTGCCGCCATTTTCGGAATTGTCTGAAGAGCAATTCATATCCTGTGCTTCGCTTCGAAGTGCCGATGAGCTATGGGCGGAAGCGAATCGGGCATTGAGTCTGCATTGGCAGGCGCGTGACGCCATACTCCACTCCCGAAAGCCAACCGAACTGATCGATATCGAAATAGTGCAAGAGCGACATCACGCGATCAATTGGGTTACAGGCTACGATGGGCTGGATTGGGACGATATAACAACGGATACTTGATCCGGGACCTCGTCCGAAGCGCTGAATGCTCAAGAGGACGATGTCCGCATGGGGTCATGGGCGGGCTTGAACAGCGTTCGATCAACGTCTGCAGAGCCACCGATCTCGACTGTTCGCAGGAAATCACGTCGAGTTTGGCGCTATAGACCCGATACCTTCTGTAATACAGCGGCGCTGCGAAACGGCGGTCAGGGCCAGCACCGATAGAAATAACCCGTTTACGATTGCGGTGCGCGAAGCCGACTATGGCTCAGTTAAAACAACTACCCTCAAAATTGCCTCAATGCGCCTTGACTCGGCGGGCTGCTCAGCCGAAGAGGCTGCGGGAGGTATCGCTGTCGCCATGGACGCATCGAATATATCTCGGCTGCTCACGAGGGTCGGTATCGGCGACCGCGCGGCCTTCCGAGACCTTTATGGCGCAACCTCGGCGAAACTGTTCGGCATCTGTCTTCGTGTCTTGAAGGACAGAACGGATGCCGAAGATGTGCTTCAGGACGTCTATATCAAGATCTGGAACAATGCTTCCAGCTATCAAGTCTCGGGGTACAGCCCGATGACTTGGTTGATAACTATCGCCCGAAATCAGGCCATTGATCGCCTGCGCTCCCGGCGGACAGCCGCATCGGACCTATCCGATGCGGAGAACTTGGCGGACAGAAAGCCGACGCCGGAACAGTCCGCAATTCGGATGGGCGAGGCAGACCGTCTGCGGCGATGCCTCGATCAGTTGGCGCCCGACCGGGCCAAAGCGGTGAAAGCCGTCTATCTCGAAGGGTACAGCTATCAAGAGATGGCGGACCAGCTCAATCAGCCGATCAACACCGTGCGCACGTGGCTGCGCCGAAGCCTGATCAGTCTCAAGGAGTGCCTGTCATCATGACCGAGCGCCCCTTCAATCCTGAAGATGAGGACAGCCTTTTGGCTGCCGAATTCGCGCTCGGCCTGCTTCAGGGTGCCGCACGCGAAGACTTCGAAAGACGTAAAGCGGCCGATCCCGCGCTTGCTGCCCTCGTGCGTTACTGGGATGAACAGTTTGCAGGTCTTACCGATGATCTGGCCGCTGTTGCCCCACCGGCAAAGGTCAAAACGCAACTTGAACGCCGCCTCTTTGGTTCATCGACGGCTTGGAATAGCCTCAGTCTGTGGCGCGGACTTGCGGTCGCTGCGCTGACCGCGCTTGTCGTGGTCGCCAGCTTCAACCTTCGAACGACTCCAAGCCAACCTACCGAAACTCTTGTAGCTCAGGTGGCCGGCGAAGGCAGTCGCCTGAACTTGACTGCTTTTTACAGTGATGCAACTGGCGAGCTGCACCTCAATCGGTCTGCCGGTACGCCATCAGCCGACCGTAGCTTCGAGCTTTGGATCATCATCGGCACCCAACCACCCATCTCGCTTGGCGTTTTACCCGCAAATACGGTCACGCGCGTGGCTGTTCCCCTGGATTTGCGGCCGAAGCTGAAGGGCAGCGTCCTCGCCGTGAGCGATGAACCTGCTGGCGGTTCGCCGACCGGTGCTCCAACGGGTCCCGTTTTGGGCACGGGACGGCTGATGGCGATCTGAGCGGCCGTCCAGATCTTTTGCCGACACCGTCTGAAACTTTTTCCACACGTTCTCCGTGTCTGCATACGTCCCGCCTCTGGGACTAAAACAAGATCCAACGGAGTAAACCATGACCATCATTCGCAATCTTGGCATCGCCGCCTTCCTGTTCGCCGGTGCCACGCTGGCCAATGCCGCGAACCCCAACGTCGGCGGCGCCCCGATGTTCGAAAACAAGAACATCATTGAGAATGCAGTGAATTCCAAAGACCACACCACCTTGGTCGCTGCAGTCAAGGCGGCAGGACTCGTCGAGACGCTGCAGGGCAAAGGCCCGTTTACAGTTCTCGCTCCCGTCAACAGCGCGTTTGACGCCCTGCCGGCTGGTACCGTCGACACGCTTCTGAAGCCGGAAAGCAAGGACCAGCTCACCAAGATTTTGACCTGTCACGTCATTTCTGCCAACGCCCTAAGCAGTGCGATCACAAAGATGGTGGCTGACGACGGCGGCGCGCACGACGTCAAGACGGTTGGTGGCTGCAAGCTCACGCTGACCACTAAGGACGGAAAAGTGATGATCAAGGATGAAGCAGGCAATACCGCAACTGTGACGATCGCAGACGTCAAGCAGTCGAATGGCGTCATTCACGTGATCGACAAGGTCTTGCTGCCAAAGAGCTAAGCTGCTTCGGCGTTGCGCATCTCTCCGGGCTGACCGGAGAGATGCCGCTTCTCGCAGAGTAGAGACATGACAAACTCCAGCCAAGTTCCAGGTCGCCTGATCCGTCGTCAAAAACTTGCGACACGCATCACCCACTGGATCTGGGCGATCAGTCTGTTGTTCTTGTTGCCATCGGGCCTGCAGATTTTTAATGCACATCCTATCCTTTATCTGGGGGATCAGTCGGGCTTCACCTTCGACAACGCCGTGCTTAGGCTGGCCGGCTTTCCGGGCTGGGTGACGATTCCGTCCACGCGTGATCTTGCAACGGGCCGTGTGGTCCACTTCTTCTTTGCGTGGATTTTTGTCCTGAACCTGCTGGCGTTCTTCGCGATGTCTTGGAGCAATCGGCATCTACAGAAGGATCTCACGCCAACTGCCAATGACACGCAGCACTTCGTGCAAGATGTGCGCGATCATCTAAACCTAAAACTCGGCCACGGTGTGCGCTACTCGCCGCTGCAGAAGTTCGCTTACGGCGGCGTTCTGTTCGTGCTCTTTCCTCTCATTATCTCGACCGGGTTGTGTATGTCGCCCGGCATGAATGCAGTTCTGCCTTGGTTGCCCGAGATCTTTGGCGGCCGCCAAACTGCCCGCACCATCCACTTCGCCGTCATGGTGTTGCTCGGCGTCTTTTTCGTCGTCCATCTGGCCATGATCGTACTGGCGGGGCCCTTTAACGAATTGAGATCAATCGTTACGGGCTACTACCGAACGTCTCCCCGGCCGAAGAAGGGCTCGTGCGATGTCTAAGGTCATCATCTCACGCCGTGCGCTCTTGCGAGCGAGCCTCGCCTCCGCTGCCACACTTCCGCTGGCGGGCTGCAAGGCCCTCGATTTCCTGCGCGAGCGGGAAAATGCCATGCGCCAATTTATGATCCGGGCGAACACTTTGACATCCAGAACGCAGCGCTTGTTGCTGTCGGCAGATCAACTGGCGCCGGAGTTCAGCGAGGCCGACATCCGACAGAGCCAGTTCGCTAACGGCTCGACCGATCTTAGCGGCGCAGAATATGCGGCGCTTAAAGAGAAGAACTTCGACGCATACCGGTTGCAAGTCGGTGGTCTCGTGGAACGGCCGGCAGAGTTTTCACTGGCTGACTTGCGCAATATGCCTGTGCGAACGCAGATTACACGGCACGATTGCGTGGAAGGCTGGAGCTGCATCGCAAAATGGCAAGGAGTTCCGCTCTGCGCCGTCCTCAACCGTGTTGGAGTGAAGCCGACCGCGCGCTACGTCATGTTTCACTGCTTCGACGCCATCGAACGCACGCTCAGTGGTGAAGTTTTGTACTACGAGTCGATCGATTTGATCGACGCCCGCCATCCGCAAACGATTTTAGCCTACGCAGTGAACGACCGGCCGCTCCCGATCGCGAATGGGGCGCCCCTTCGCGTGCGGGTGGAGCGCCAGCTCGGCTACAAAATGGCAAAGTATATCGCCCGCATCGAGCTGATTGCAGACTTCAGCCGCATCGGCAACGGACATGGCAGTTACTGGGCTGATCGAGGCTACGAGTGGTTTGCCGGCATCTGACGATTGGCGAAGGCCCGTGCTCGACGATGTCACCCGGTTCATCGTCGGGAACTAGCTTAGGTAGGAAAATGAGCCCAACGACGGAGAGACGTTTGTTGCAGGCTGGGGTGGCGTTGGCATGCGTCGTGCCGATCTACGGCGGCGTGCTGGGCATTGTTGGAGGTGCCGGCATGATGGGGCATGGTGGCGATGTGACGCTAGACAGCCACATCCGCTATCTGTCCGGGTTGTTGCTCGGCCTCGGCCTTGGCTTTGCGTCCACCATCCCGGCAATCGAGAAGGCGACGTCGCTGTTCACGGTACTGAGTGCCATCGTCGTGATCGGCGGACTGTCTCGGGCCTATGGTGTGGTGGTCAATGGCTGGCCCGCGGGCGCGATGGTATTCGCGCTGGCGATGGAGCTCGGCGTCGTGCCGTTCTTGCTCCTTTGGCAGCGCCATGTCGCCGGCCGTTCCGGTTAGTGACGTCCATCGTTCGGGAGGCCTTCTTGCCGCGGCGACGCTGCAGGCGCGCAAGCGGGGATGACCCATGCTAACCAGCTGCCGCTCTGCCGCGATCGAGCTGGCGCCCTTTGTCGTCGGTTAAGGTGCCGGCGGCCACGCGGACGAATGGTCCGATAGAATCAGACGGCAGGTTTGGGTCATTAGCGTCGCCGCTGTACGAGGCAACGGCCGCTGTGCAGAGAAAGCCGCCGTCGCCGGTCGACGGGACGGAGCCAAATTCCCGGCTTCGTTCGTTGTCCGCTGCGCCCTGACAAGCGGACCTAATCTAACGAGCCGGCGCGCGGGGCTGAGCCACAGCACATGCGGCAGGGCTGAAAAGGGCAAGCTCCTGCGTGATGCACCGGGTGCGATGGTCCAATTTTGGACACCCATCGAGCAGCTGCCACCGCGCGGAGGAAAGGGTGTAGTTCGATAGCGGCGCCATCATTTTGTCCGTAATGGCCGCTTGTGTGTCGATAGCGTCTTTAGGGGGAAAACATGATCCGGCTGGCACTCGCGGGGTTGATGCTGTTGGCATCAAGTGGAGCGCCGGTACTGGCCGAGGTTCGGGTGGCCCTGGTGATTGGCAACAGCGCATATGTGAATGCCCCGGCACTCCCCAATCCAAAAAATGATGCCTCTGCAATATCGACATCATTGAAGGCACGGGGTTTCGACGTCGTTGAGGCCATGAATGTCTCAAAGGCGGCGATGGACGGAGTCGTGAAACAATTCGCCGACAAGCTACCAAATGCCGATGTGGCACTACTTTTCTATGCCGGCCATGGGATCCAGGTCGGCCTACAAAACTACCTAGTGCCTGTCGATGCCAAGCTTGATCGGGAACGCGACGTTGATTTCGAGGCTGTGAAGCTCGAGTTCATACTTCGCCAGATGGAAATCAACCGAGATGGAAAGACGAGCATCGTGATCCTCGACGCCTGCCGGGACAACCCCCTCGCGAGAAACCTTGCGCGATCCATGGGTACCCGATCGACTTCAATCGGGCGTGGGCTGGCGACGGCACCTGCTGGCCTTGGGACATTCATCGCTTACGCCACTCAACCTGGAAACGTGGCGCTCGACGGGACCGGCGGCAACTCGCCATTCACGGCAGCCTTGCTGAAGCACATGCCTCTGCCCGGGCGTAACCTGCCCGCGGTCTTCATTGAGGTGCGCAAGGACGTCGTCGCGATCACCAATGGCCAGCAAGTGCCCTGGGATCACTCTGCGTTGACCTCGGACTTCTATTTCGTTCCCGGTGCCTCTGGCGCATCGACCACGGCCACTCGAGCAGCAGAGACGCCGTCTCCAAGCCCGACAGCCGAAGCCGAGGTGCCGCCGATCCAAAGGAAGGCAGACCTAGTTCGCGCGGTAACCACGACGCTTGAGGAAAACGTTCGCCTAGAGGGTCGTGTCATCAGCTCATCACGTCAACCGAACCCCCAGGCGTGCCGCGAATTGTGTGAAGCCGACATCACCTGCAGGGGCTACCAACACGGACGCAAGATCCCGGTGATGGGCAGATGTGAAATTTTGGACCGCGTTGACTCCAGGTTCGAGGACCGGGCTTGGCGATCGGGCGTCCGCTCGAGAATGTAGCGGTCTGAAGAGTGCTCCTCCTCAGTCCAAAACCGAGAGGGACAGCACCAAAACATGGATAGCCCAATATGGTTATTCGCGTTGCTGCTCCATGAAATGATGGAGGTTGTGCAGAGGAAGCGGACACTACGGCAAGGGATTGCTCGCGTCTCAATTGGCCATTGAAAAGGTCCGCTGTGACGTGGTGAGCGGAAAAGGTGGCATGAACCCCTCCGCTACCGGCGGATAAACGCCAGCGTGCGCTGTGCGAAATTGGTCAGCTGCTGGTCGTTGATGATCTCTGTCTGCCAAGTAGCATTGGTATCGTGGTGGAAGAGGTTGACGTAGTCGAGAATTGCGCGAAGCTCGCGCGTGTCTGCCTGGTTGAGAAGCTGTTGGGGCGTATTCTGGCGCTGCTGGCAAACATTGTGAAATGGCCCAAGCAGGGAGCCCGGCGGAAACTCGTGAGGAAAAGCTACTCGAATGAAGGCCTCCAGCATCGGCCGCAGGTCGGCAGCCACCTGGCGCTGCGTTGCTGGGTCGGCAGTGTCGAGGTAGGCAAGAACGCGGGCATAGCGGCGGTCGTGCTCGGTGATCGTATCGGCATTGACATTCCAGGCGGAGATTTGAGACGCGTTAGCCGCACGCGTAACTTGCATTGAAGCTCGCGCCACATTGCGCGGCGCGCCCTCCCATACCTTCATCAGGAATGGCTTGAAGTGTGAAAGGACAATCACTTGAGCGACGCGCGTTGAAAGGTGGCAGATTTCCTGCACCGTCACCAAGGAGCGGTGCTCGTCGAGGCTGGTCATCGGATCATCGATGACGACGATCTTGTCAGCCAGCGTGGGATCTTGATCTAGAGAGGCGAAGAAGAACGCCAGCGCCAGCGTGTTGCGATCGCCGGAGCTGAGCGCCGAGCGGAATGAGGGTGCAGCGTCGGCGGTAAGCGGGACGTGGTTCTGATTAATGACCACTGCGTAGTTGACGGACGACCCGGCACGGTTGTTGACCGAGGCCATATTGTCCAGGCGGAAGCCTGCGCCAAAGCGCTGGAGAAAAGCGTTGATGGCGGCCTGATAGCGCGGGAAGATGTTTTGCCGGTAGTTGTCGAGGGCCGTGCGTGCAGCAGCTCGCAAACCTTCCGTCGCCGCCTTGGCCTGCCTCTCGCCAATATAGGCTTGGCACAACGGAGCGATGGTGGCGCTCTTGCATTGCGCGCAAGCGCGCAAGGTCGGCGGTGAGGGCCGCTATGTCGGCGGCCTGGGCTTGCTTCTTGACCACCGCAAGCTGCGGGTTCACAGCAAGCAGCGCCGTTGAAAGGTCGGTCACCCCAGCCCTCGCGCCATGATACGTCTCGATGGCGGTTAACGTGGCTGCGTCAAGGGCTGATGGCTCTAGTGGTGAGGCCTGCTTGGCAGTGAAGGCGGCCTCCACACCTCCCCGTGCCCTCCGCCATGCAAGAGCCAGAGCGGCCGTGTCAATATTGACCTCGGGCACCTCGGCGAAGCGAGACCAGAAATCGCGGCGTTGGCCAGATACCCGCACGGCGCGCTCGAAGGCGGTCGGCACATCGCCGCCATGCTGGGTTATGATGGCGCGCTTGGTTGTTGCTATTGCGTCCTTCAGTGCTGTGTAGGCAGCACCGAAGTAGGCCCGATAGTGTGCAATAATTTCCGAGCCTTCGAGCGCTTGCTTGCACAAAGGGCAAACCTCTCCGGCCTCGCCATGTGATGCAGGTGCGATCAGCTCAATGCCGGCCGCTACCCAGGGCTCGGCGCGAGCCCCGAGGCGGGCGAGGTGAGCTTGCACCTGCTGCGCAGCAGTGGCATCGAGATCGGCCAAGCTGCGCTGGAGAACGGCGTTGATGGCTGCAATATCGAAGCGGGGCAGGTCAATTGCGGTGAACTCAGGCTCACGCTGAATGGCGGCGGCCGATTGCGCCGCAGCAAGCCGACGCTCGGCATCCTGCAACAGCTCCGTCACGTCCGGAACCATTGGCAAATCACAAAACTGGTCGACAGTGAAGTTGCCACGTGCAGCGGCTGGGATGGCGTTTCCCTTTTCGCGCAGCTCGCGGTTGTGCTGCTCGATGGCGTCAACATGGGTTATTAAGTTGGCGTTCAACGCCACGCCCTGGGCGCCGAGGATCAACTCATGAAGGTTTTGGCGGTGGCCGGCCTCAATCTCCAGGCCAGAGCAGACGTTGGCAGCGACGAAGGCATCGTCGAACGCGGAAATGGTGGGCAAAGGCGCCGACCATGCGCCATTGTTGAACGTGTGGTCGGCGCCGCCTGCAACATGGACGATGACATGCGGCGGATTAGCAGCACCGAGCCGGCGGCGCTCGCTAATAAATGTGGCGTCACCCTGCGCCAGTGAGCGCAACACCGCCGATAGCGTGGTCTTGCCCCGTCCGTTCTCGGCGTAGATCAGCGTGAGCTTCGCGAATGGCAGCTGTGTGCCGGGCGATATAGCGTCGAACTGACCGATGTTACGGAGGAGGTTTAGCCGTTCAAGCATTGGACCGTCAGATTACATTCTAATCTACAAGAAAGGAAGCCATCTGAGTATGGGTCGTAAATGGCCTTTGCTAAGATTTCTAGACCAATCGGAGTGTCGGTCTGATGGACTTCAAGACTCACTGTGGATGATTGCTATTCTCGGCTCCGCGTCACCTCACAAGAATCAAGCAACTGAATTTTGCGTGAGGTCTCGATGTCCGCATTTGTATATCCGGGTCGGCCTGAAGCGGTATACGACACACAACGGAGACCATGGACGTCCATGCAGAAACGACTGAAGATGCGACGAGATGGTGCATGTGCTTGGATGCTATGCGATGCGGCCACCGGCGCTGATATTGGCGGAATCCAGTACGTGCATGCATCCGATGGCAACCACTACCGGCCATGGCTGCTTGTCGACGGCGCTCGGAGATCTCTTGGCGAGCCCGTACCGCAACTGGCAATGGCAGCGCGTGCCGTAGAGGACACTAGAATTTAATCGGCTCCACGCTCAGCAAGGCTGTGTATTGCTTCTTTGGTTGCCTCACGAGCAGGCCCATGCAAAACCTTCGCAAGCGGACATGGGGCTTCGCGCAGCAAACGCTACTGCCTGCCTTTGCTGGTTTGTCTGCCAAGCCAAACCTACAATCGATACATTGATCGGTGTCGAAGCTCCAAATGTCTGTTGTGGGTGGCGGAGTGGGCTCCAAAGCGCGCAAGAGACTTTCTCCAGGTGACCCTTAGCGGTCTCACAACTGGATGCTCGCGAGTATGGAGGGTACGTCCCGCTTGCACTCCAATCACAACCTAAGCCAATCTCGGCGGCGTCTTCAGCACGAGCGCGTTGAGCGTCGCCGAACCCGTGATCGACTGCGCCGCGCCCCAGGGCTGCTTACCTACTGGTCCGGGTCGAGTTCTGGATATTGGCGAACCACAGGGCGAAGAACTTCCATGTTAAGATGATCCATAAGCTCTGCCAGTCCTCTACGTAGCATTCGGCGCTCGTCGAGGGATTCCAATTTCTCCACGCTGTCCGCAATTGAGCTGACATAAGTGTTTGCTATCATTATCTGCTCGACGAACCATCGAGCGGAAGCTAGATCCAAATTCTGTGGCACCTCACACTCCTAGAAGTATTTGTCGCAACCTGACTTTTCAGCGCACTCTCGGATGCATCGGCGTTGTCTACCGGGCCAATCGTTGCCTGTCCCAGGGAGGCTATCTGGATCGTCTACATATTGATCTCTGCAATCGCTCCTACATATTTGTATTTCGCGCTTGCAACGTTCTTCTTCATTTTCACCGGGCTTCTCTTTGAAGCACTGGTAAAGCAGGATAGCCGCCCCGGCCGCCGCTCCCAACACCGCACCACTTGGACCACCGTATGTTCCGCCCAGCGTGGCGCCAGCGGTTATGGTATTCCGCCCGCTTGGATCAACCAACTGCTGAGGTCGATTTCTAGCATACCCATACACACTCGGCCCATCGACGAAGCCGAGCGGGTCGGGCTGGGTGTAGCGGCCGAGGCTCGGATCGTAATGCCGGTGCCAGTTATAGTGCAACCCCGCTTCGACCTGGAACCACTGCCCGGGGAACCGCGCGTTGAGCGTCGCCGAACCCGTGATCGACTGCGCCGCGCCCCAGGGCTGCCAGACAGCGGTCCACACAGCGGCCTTGGTGCTGTTTGTCATCTTCACCGGGCGGTTGAGGCTTGCCCTTGGGCTTGTCCCGAGGGTGATCGACGCTGACCTAGAATTCACAGTCGAAGCCATTGAAAATGAGGTCGCACGCCACAACTCCTGGTCCGATTAACTTTGGGAAAAATCCATCATTATCCTTGGGCGGAATCAAGAGATGGATCGCCCAGTCGGCGCAAACCGCACTCATCGCCCGCTTCAAGCCAGTGCATTGAAGCAAACGATGAATGTGAACGAATTTTCGAATTCAGGAGATCGATGGCCTGAACCAATGCCCCAAAAGAATCGACCTGCATACCCTGATGCCGGTAGGTGCTGCCATCTAGGCCCAAACCATCGATCTCGAATACAGCGGCCCAATCGTTTTGAACACGCTCTGGCTTGTAAATTCTTACCTCCAAGAGCTTCTCGCCATTCACCGTACGCAACACCAACTGGCGCGTGGCAATCAATTGCTGGCTCATAATCTTTACCTCCCGCAAAAACCAAGCGGCGGAATGTATCGTTTGTTATTGCAGGCGTGAGTTCGCTCTGAAGCCTGATTGTGGCATTGAGCGCGCTTACGCAATATAATTTGGCTCATGCAGCACGCGCGATCTTCACGATCCTGTTCGTCACATTCGTCGTCATCCGGGCAGTCCCGACCGCTCCCACTAGGCGGCTTTCCCCCGCCACCGCGACCACCGCCATTCTTTAGAGCGGTGATTAAAGTGGTCAGGGTCGGAACAACGTAGGGCCTAACTGTAGGCCACACAACGTTCTGAGCGACTAGCTTTATTCCAGGCAACGTCCAGACAAACCGCCCGTCTGGATCGACATAGACCTGCGGAGCACCCCTCACATACCCATACACACTCGGCCCATCGACGAAGCCGAGCGGGTCGGGTTGGGTGTAGCGGCCGAGGCTCGGATCGTAATGCCGGTGCCAGTTATAGTGCAACCCCGCTTCGACTTGGAACCACTGTCCTGGGAACCGCGCATTGAGCGTCGCCGAACCCGTAATCGACTGCGCCGCGCCCCAGGGCTGCCAGACGGCAGTCCACACAGCGGCCTTGGTGCTGCTGGTCATCTTCACCGGGCGGTTGAGATGATCGACGCTCAGTCTAGTTGGATGCGGGCCTACGCCCGCGGGCCACGTCGCCGGTGAGGCGGTGTTGACCGCATCCACGACAGCCAGCGGACGGTCCACCGTCGTCCGCGACGCAAACGTCGGCGCGATCTCAGTCTCGTACAGCCAGACGTATTCCCGCACCGTGCCGGTGGCGCCCGTCGCCCCCCCACCCGCCGTTTCGGCAATCACATTGCCGAAAATGTCGTGCAAATAGTGCGTGACCCCGGCCGGAGCCAGCGCGGTTGCTAAGTGGGCATCCGAAGCGCCAACAAAGTGACTGTCGCGGATCGCGATCTGCTCGTTGGCGTCGTACACGTATGTCGCCTGCGGGATCCCGCCCGCGGAGACCGCCTGCAGAGGCGATTGCAGACGATTAGCTAAGACACCCCAGAGCATCTAAAATCGGTCGAAACCCGTCTAATTCCGCGACATTAATTGGGGTGAGGCCAGCTTTATTCGAAAGGTCAACTTTTGCACCCGCAGCGATCAACAGCTTAACAGCTATAGTTTGCCGAGAGACCACAGCGGCATGCATTGGCGAATTACCGTCCTCATCTTGAGCATTAAGATCGGCACCCTCTTCAGTCAGAAGTTGAATTGCAGCACCATCCCCAAGAGTTGCCATCCAATGCAGCGGTGTTTCTCCAGTTGCCGATCGAGTGCCAATAGACACCTCAAAATCATCCGGCAGATGAGCATAATCCCGAAAATCGAAAAGTACTTCGGAAATTTTCAGCATATTGATTACCACATCGAAGCTACTGACGGACATTGAACGGAGGGTTGCTGCCATAGCGGCACCACATCTGGCCATGATGTTGATGTTTGCAGCCTGGGGGAATTTTCGACTGCGCTTCCTGCCGAGCTTGGGACATTGCGCCAGGTAACGTGGCGCTCCATCCGCGCCCCGTGACGAAAGGCGGACAAGCACCCTTCTCGCAGTCGTCCTCGTTGAAGTACATGACGTATCGACAAGAATAGCGTCCGGGTTCCGGAGGCGGTTTTTTATTCCACTCTTCGACACCCTTCTTCTTGCTATCAGAACTGCTGGACGGAGAACTGCTGGATGGCTGGCTGTTAGTGATGATTTGTCGAAGAATCTCTTTGGCTACAGCAGTGACGACAACTCGAGTAATTGTAACCGTCACCGGGTTGATAACAAACAGCCCCTCCGGATCGACAAACTGCCCTGGCGCACCCCTCACATACCCATACACACTCGGCCCATCGACGAAGCCGAGCGGGTCGGGCTGGGTGTAGCGGCCGAGGGTGGGATCGTAATGCCGGTGCCAGTTATAGTGCAACCCCGCTTCGACCTGGAACCACTGGCCCGGGAATCTGGTGTTCAGCGTCGCCGAACCCGTGATCGACTGCGCGGCACCCCAGGGCTGCCAGACGGCCGTCCACACGGCGGCTTTGGTGCTGTTCGTCATCTTCACCGGGCGGTTGAGATGGTCCACATGCACCCACCACGTCGCCGGTGAGCCGGTGTTGACCGCATCAACCACCGCCAGCGGACGGTCCACCGTGGTCCGCGAGCCCATCGTCGGCGCGATCTCCGTCTCATACAGCCAAATATATTCCCGCACCGTGCCGGTGGCGCCGGTCGCCCCGCCGCCGGCCGTCTCGGCGATCACATTCCCGAAGATGTCGTGGACATAGTGCGTCACGCCCGCCGGAGCCACGAGGCTGTCGCGGATGGCGATCAGGCCAGAGACGTCCACTTAGCCGTCATCTTCACTGCTATGCGGATCGAGATCGGGAAACAATTTGACTACTGTTTGCACGAGCCCCTCGTAGAGCGCAGCTTGCGCTTCGGCAGCCGCTCGGCGAATTCCCTTTCGCACTTCTGGATCGTCTATGTCGTAGCTGATTTCAATGATTTGATTGAATACCTCACCGTATTTCTCATACTGAGCTATGATTAGTTCAGCAGTCGACTTTTTCATTCTGTTGCACTCAGTAAGAGCAACGCTGGGCTTTAGCGCACTTTTTCACGCAAAGCACCCAACGAGGCTGAAGGTTTCGGCCGCTACCTGGTAGATCGTTCGGACGATCGACAACTATGTCCGTGCAGCCCTGTTTGCAGCCACGAATTACTGCCTTACAGCGCTTCTCACGCTCCTCATCCTCTTCTTCGTCTGGCTTTTCCTTGAAGCACTGGTAAAGCAGGATAGCCGCTCCGGCCGCCGCTCCCAACACCACGCCACTTGGACCACCGTAGGCGCCCAGCGTTGCGCCAGCAGTTATGGTATTCCGCCCGCTTGGATCAACCAACTGCTGAGGTCTATTTCTAGCATAAGCAAACACACTCGGCCCATCGACGAACTCCAGCGGGTCGGGCTGGGTGTAGCGGCCGAGGGTGGGATCGTAATGCCGGTGCCAGTTATAGGATGCTCGTGACCTGCGAGCCCGCGTATGTCAGCTTGTAGTCACGAACAAGCGTCGTGTCCGCCAGAACGCGAACGTTCTTTAGCCGCTGGGTCTCAAGATAGACTTGGCCATTGAGAAAATAGCGCCGCTCCGCACCGGCTGCGCGCGGCTCATACACGAAGTCGACCGAGTTGAACGGCGTCAGCCCTTGCCCGTCGTTGCCCGTGTAGTCGACACGGTCGAGCACATGCTCTCCCGTCGTCGTGTTTTCGCTATAGACGTAGAGGACATAGTTTCCGAGCCGGTCCGACAGCTTGTTCAGAGCCCAAACGCGAACCGCAGTCCCGCCGAGAACTTCGACCCGCGAGTCGGCCGTCATGCCGTACTCCAGGATCTCGCCCGATTTGCGCCAGACCCGAAACGACTGCGGTCCCCCGCCGACCGAGCCGTACGACACGACCTTTGAGAACTCCTCGATCTTCGTCCGGTACTCTGTGCCATTCGCACCGTAGGTGCCGCTGACCGCAAGCAGACGCTGGCCGTTGAGGCAGAATTGGTCGTTGGCATCGTAGTCGACCGGATCGATCGTCCCGTCGTTGTAGAGATCGAGCGGACAGCGCGAAATCGAGCTGATGCCGCCGATCGAACCACCGTACCCGACGACACCGTTGCCACCCGGCCAAACAAACTGCAGCGTCAAGTTCGGCTGGACACCCGTCGTCCCGGCCGGCACCGTGATCGGGACGGTGTAGTTGGCGCTGCCTGAAGCCCCAACGCCCGCGTTGCCTGCCGTCGCTCCAACGATTTGCGATGGCGGCAGTATTGGCGCACCGTTCGCATCTGCCGTACCGCCAAAACGAGCATAGGGGTTGGACTGGGCGACAGCTGTCGCACTACTTCCCAATACCGCTGCGAAAAACAAAAATGGTCCTAGCGCGCTGAATCCAGCGCGTGCAAAAATGCCCGCCATCCTCGACACCCTCTCGCAACAGCCCGCTGGAAGACCTACTGGTCAACAGTGGTTGCCAACCCCATAGAAAACGGGGCCAACGAAGCGTGCGACATCATTTGGGTCAAGTCGTCGCAAGGTCGAGTGTGGCGAGCGCGCCGCGCTGAAAAACTTCTTCGATAGTTCGTCTGCAAAGGAGAAAAACGTAATTCTCCAGGTCCAACTTCGCCGAATGAAACGTCGTCTCTCTTGAAGCTTCAAGCGCTTGCTCGCGCCGGCTTCGAAACCGATCTCAATTGTGAAAAGCGGAACTCCTCGCGCACTCTGGCCTCGAGATTTTTTGGCGGTGATGCTTCACGCTTGTGATCATGAACGCTGGAAACATTCACTCCCAGCTCTTCACGTCCCGATCCTCGTCAGCACCTCCATCCGCATTGTCACGCCCAAGTGTAAAGAGATCAAATCGACCGTGTTGTCCGGGACTGCGATACTGATAGACGTTCCCCCAGGGATCGATAATGGCAGTGTCCTTTGCCAGATAGGGCCCACTCCAGGTCTTTGCGCTGGCAGGTGCCTTGATCAACGATTGCAGACCCTCTTCCGTCCGGGGGTAGACACCGTTATCCAAACGATACAGCTCGAGAGCGTTTGAGATGTTTCCGATCTGGACCTGCGCGGTCTGCCCTTTGGCCCGGCCGAAGTAGTTCAGTGCCTGCGGTCCGACCAGGGTTGCCAGCAAAGTGAGGATCGCCATCACGACCAGCAGCTCGATCAGCGAGAAACCTTGATCATGCTGCTCAGAACTGCGACGCTTCACTCTAGCTTTTTCAGACATGATAACTCCCGGAACAAGCACAACACTTCCAGGCTAGATAGACGATCGTGCACCTCAAGCCAAGGTTCAGCCCTTGACGACAACGATCCGTGGCGGCAAGTCGCGACCGATCGGTCGACCGGTTGCATTCGACACAAGACCATCTCTCCAATCCAACTAAAGTCGGTACCGTGCCAATGCTGCCGCAGAATTCTCTAACTGTTTCATGGCCAGCGTACCAAGCCGCGTTCGGATTCGGCTTGGTCTACATGACTATGGCGCTGCCGAAGGTTGTTTTGGGCCATTCTGCAACTGCCAGCACTGCGCTCGTCAGCGCTGGTATCGCGTCAGTACTGATCGCGCTCAGCGTGATTGACATGCGATCGTGCCGCTTGCCGGATGTTTTGACAATCCCGCTTGTGGTGGCTGGCATCGTGATCTCAGACACGCTTGGTTGGGATGACTGGTCTGCCCGAACGATGGCGGCAGCAGTTGGATTTGTTATTCTATATGCTACGCGAGTACTGTACTTTCGATGGCGCAACCATCACGGCCTGGGACTTGGCGATGCCAAACTGTTCGCGGCGGCCGGCGCCTGGACAGGTATTGCGGGACTGCCTGCCGTGATGTTGTGGGCCTGCGGAACAGCGCTCGCGTTCGTATTTCTGTGGAAGTCTCGCGGAACCGTCATTTCTTCATCAACCGCCCTACCCTTCGGGCCTTTTTTAGCGATCGGCATCTGGGCTGTTTGGCTCTATGGGTCACCTGCATAAGCATGCCTATTTCGGCACGAAGCCCGCCGCCAGCGCGACGCACGCGAACGCCGCGAGGATGTCACGTATGTCAAGTTGCCCATTCGCATTTTACGGTAGCGGACAGGCCGAAGTGCAGAATTAGGTCGCCCGCGTGATCCCGCCGACCACGACGGAGGTCACGGCGTTGCGACTGCTACAAGTATCCGCATAGGTCGTACCCAAGCGCGCATCGGACGACTCGCCTCTCCGTGCCATTTCCATGTCGCCGTAGCAGAAAATGGAAATCGCCGGATTCGAAATCGGCGCATGGTATTATCATCAGTTGCCGTCCCGCAGCCTTGGCGCTGCTGGGCAATATGACACCCACCGGAACATCGACGCGATCATCTTAAGGTTCGCTGTTCTACTGGCAGCTGCCAACCCACAAATCGCGACCTCCTTGCACGCCGATGGCAGAAACTGGCCCATCGCGCCCGACAGCTAGCGTCCGCTATTCGTCCAACGCAACGCGCGAAAGAAAATGGTGCTCCTAGCCCAATGCTTCGCCGTCCCAACGCAACGTCCGCTTACCGAAGTCTCGCTGCCATAACATCTGCGCGCAATGCTCTGAAACGACCAATAGCGGCAATTGGCTATCACTACCGGAGAGCTTTGAACCTCGCGACGTAGCCAATTTACCTTCGACCCCGCCTCGTTGATCCTTGCTCAACCTGCTCGCCGACGAGCGTCTCGCGCTGTTCGTCACACTCGTCTATGAAATCCTGCTGCAAGACCCGGACTTGGAAGCGGCGCGCTTTCAGATCATCGATCTCAGCGCCATTAAACCCGGTGAAAAACGTTCACTGCGCGTGATCGATGCCGCCGATATTCCACGTCTGCCGGCGGAGCGTGTTCGCGCCATGCTTGAAGTCTTCGCCGAAGGGTATTTCCGCGCTCAAGCTGAACTGGCTTCGAAACCGTCCACCGACAGCAAGGAAAGCGACGGCCCTCACCCCGACCAGTATGATTTTTTTGATCCACTCGGAAAAAGATGAACTCCTTCTGGAAGAAGCTCTCTCTTCAACGTGCTCTGCGTAAACCCACCATAACGCAACTGAATGCGATTTCTGAGACCCACACGAGACCCAGAGAGTTTTTAAAATGAGACCCAGAAACCGCTAAAGGCTTGAATTTATTGGCGCGCCCGAAAGGATTCGAACCTCTGACCCCCAGATTCGTAGTCCGAAAAAGTGCCGTAACATGGACAAACATGACGGCACATCAGAACTAGTAAAACGCCTAAATATCAACAAATTATAGCGTTATAAGGAGACATGGCGCCACCCTGTGACACCGCCTGTTCTGCGTCCATATTGCGTCCACGGCTGACCCTCGGACTCATATGCTCAACGATCTTCTGATCCGCAAATTGCCCGTACCGGCGGCGGGCGTCGCACAGCATCCCGACGGCAAACTGCCGGGGTTCGGCGTGCGCGTCACGGCCAACGGCGTCCGGTCCTTTTATCTGGCCTATCGCCATCAGGGGAAGAACCGGCGTCTCAACCTCGGGCGATACCCGACCACGTCTCTCCAGAAGGCACGAGGCAAAGCCTACGCCGCGCTCTCTGAACTTGAAGACGGCCGGGACCCGAGCGGTCACATCTCGAAAACGGAGACGTTCGCCGGGGCGGTCGATGCCTTTGTCTCGAACCATTGCCAGCGACATAATCGATCCAGCACGGCCGCTGAGACCGAACGCCTGCTCAAGGTCTACTTCCTTCCCGGTTGGAAAAACCGGAAGGTTGAGGCCATCACCAAGTCGGATGTGACGGAGGCGCTTGAGCCCGTCATCAAACGCGGCGCGCAGGGAGCAGCCCGGCACGCCTTTGCTGCCATCCGCAAGATGTTCAACTGGATGGTCGAGCAGGGCATGCTGGAAATCAGTCCGTGTACCGGCATGAAGGCGCCGGGAAAGCCCGGCAGCCGTGACCGCGTGCTCTGCGACGGCGAACTCGCACTGGTCTGGACAGCCGCTCTCGATATCGGCCTTCCTTTCGGGCCGATCGTTCAACTGTTGATGCTGACGGCACAACGGCGGGGCGAAGTCGTTGCCATGGCATGGGACGAGATCGACGAAGCTCGCGCAATCTGGACCATACCGGGCGAGCGCACGAAGAACGGCAAATCCCATGCGGTGCCGTTGTCGGCGGCTGCGCTCAAGATACTCTCGCGCGTTCCAAGATCGAATTCGCCTTATGTTTTCCCGGCACGCGGCAAACCAGACCAGCCTTACGCCGGTTACTCGAAGGGCAAGCGCGAGCTCGACGCCGTCGCCGGCCTGCACGACTGGACGCTGCACGATCTCCGGCGTAGTGCAGCGACCGGCATGGCCAGCCTTGGGGTTGCGCCGCATGTTGTTGAGCGCGTACTCAACCACGTCTCGGGAACGTTCGCGGGCGTGGCAGGCGTCTACAACCGGTTCAAGTACGAAGATGAGATGCGCGAGGCGCTTAATCTCTGGGAACGCCATGTCATCAAATGCACAGCGCGCCCTTAGAATGAGCACTGGGCCTCGCGCGATGCACCGATGCAAGAACGAGCGTAGATGGCGATAACCGAATACACCTTTCCTGTTGCGCCTGCGGACACCGGCTACTGCGTATTCCCGGCGGTGCTGGAGGACGATCCGTTGGTGCTGTTTCATGCGACCCCGGCCGTTAACTTCGACGCCATCATGAAAGATGGCTTCAAGATCCCCGATCCCAACGGAACTGCCGGACTACCCTCAGTGTCGTTCGCAAAGCGCAGTGTGTCGTCGCTGACGCACGCAATGGAAACGCGAAGCAAACATCCGGGAGCTTGGTGCATCTTCGCTGTGCGCTATTTGGCGCTGGATGGGGTAACTGAAAACTACAGCGATATCCATGATTGTAAGCTCGACCCGCACCCTGAGATAATCGGGTACTGCATCGTACCTGCCACTTATAATCACGTTTGAAACCGCTCAAGGCACCGGACGATCACATCTCGTTGCCAAAATCCCAGCCGGGATTCTGCCGCCGCCATTCCTCCATCTGCGTCTTGATCGCCGCAACCCGAGACATCTGGACGGGCGAACGGGTGTTGACAGCTTCGTTGAATTTCTCGGATGCCGGCACATCGGGCTGAGGCGGAGCTGGCAACGCGCGAGACTGCTTGCGCTCCGCGAGCAGTGTTTCCCTGGCAAGATCGAATGTCACAACAAACCGCAACTGGGATTCGTGCTCGCTTCTTGCCAGCTTCCGTTCTTCTGCCTGTCTGTCGCGAAGCGTGTCGAACCGATGCTTGTGCTGCTGCCAGATGCGTTCAGAGATCACCTTCTTCTCAGACTTCTCCGACCGCGCGAGGTTGCGCCGCTCCTTGTCGTGGACCGCTTCAACCCGTTTCATGAGCCTGTCGGGCCTCAGGATGAGGCCCGCCATTTGTCTTAAGGTAAGGCGCTTGCCATCGCCCAACCGCTCGCGGTTCCTGAAGACGAACACGGCCCGCTCGAACGGATGCGTGGCGTCCTGCGCAAGCGATCTCTTCTCCTTATTGTGGGCGCGATAGAGGTCGCGCCACAGCGGACGGTAGCGGTCGGATACGGTTGTTCTCGCATGGTCCACGGTGGCATGCGTTGAAACGTCGAGGTTGTCGCGCTCCTGAACCTGTCGTTTCCAAAGCTCATCAAGATTTGCAGTCGCCTTGCCTGGAAGGAGCGGCGCGATTTCCTTCCTCAGCTGTTTCATTCGGTCGATGATGTCTTTGCGGTCGAGCCAGTCCTCGCGCTGTGCGGATTTGTGCTTCACCGGGACGTAAGGCGGGGCATTTTGAATCTCGTCGAGACTAGCGCGCAGCAGCTCAGCGGACCGTTTTGCGATCTGAATGTTGTCGCGTGCCTCGTTGTTCTTGATCCGCTGATCGATATGGATGCCGTGTTGTTTTTCGTAGGCCTCCGCCCAACGGGACAGATGTTCCTTTGTGTACTTCAGCGGGGCGGTCATCCCGGTATTGGGATGGACGGTGTTGACGATGATGTGCACATGCAAATGATCCTTGTCGCTGTGCGCTGCCATCAGCGCCTGATGCTCATCGAGCTTGAGAGCCTTCAGGCTCGACAGGGCCGTCTCCCGCATGTGCTCAGGGCTTGGATTGTCGCTCGCGGCCCAAGACAGCGTGTAGTGGAGGACCGGCTTTGTGTTCTTGCGCCCGCGCGCGTCCTGCCCGGACTGTTGCTTGAGCAACGCCTGGTCGCGGGCGACGGTGAACATCTCCGACCATGCGTTTTCGGGTCGGGAGAGGAGATTGGCCGTCTCTGCCCAAAGCACCCGGTCAGTCGTGTCCTTGCCCGCGTCGTGCAGGATGTACCTGCACGCTCCTTTGAAAGACGTGCCGCGCTTGTGCAGGCGAGGGATCATTGGACGGGTTCCTCGGGCTGAGGGCTTCGGCGATCTGTTGCACGAACATCTTCTGTGGATCGGGCAACTGTGGCGGTGTGGCAGACACCTGCTCGCCGAGTACACGCAGCAGGTCGCGCGCCTGGCGATAGGCGAACTGCACATCCGGCGGGAGATTGCTGTTCAGGGCATGGGCAACCTGATTGACGTTATTGCCGATGCGGCGCAGCTCCTGCAACAGGGCCGGGTCCATCGGCTCTGGTCCGCGCGTGGCTTCGACCTTGCCATCGCAGACCAGCCGTTCACAAAAACCGGATACGCTCAGACCGGCGCGGCGGGCATCGATGGTACAGCGCAAATGCTCATCGGGCGTGAGCCGTATCGTGACGGTCTTGCTGCGCGGAGCAGTCGCGTGTGTCCGATGCCTCGGCATCCTTCAGGCCTCATCAAGGTTGGGTTCGGGGCGCGGGAACCGCGCCCTGACCGGAGGGGTCCGGGGGAGTGGCGGAGCACTCTCCCCGGCGAGTGGGATTTGCAAACGATTGCCGCGTAAGCGATGCAAACGATTGCAAATCCACATCTCGCTACCCCACGCTTTAGGGTGCTGCGTATTCGCAAACGTTTCACCCGTGGTTTGTAATTTATTCCCAAGTTTTTCGTTTTAGCCATTTGTTTATTTTTCATACGATCATTGCGAAACATGGCAATACCCCGCAGGTCATAACGGCTCATGCCAAAACTTTTCCAATAACGACGATTATGATAATGCGCGCCTGCGTGCGTATGCGCGACGGCGCGAGCAGGTCTAAATCCAACGCCGACAACGCGGCGTAGCCTGGCGTCGGCAAGAATAATTTGAGCGAGACTTCGCGATACATCGCGTGGCGCTACTGCACATCGTTGAACATGGCGAACGTTTACAGCCTGACTTGCGATTGATACTTTTATCGAATTGCCGGGCCGTGCTGCGTTCGCCCGTTTCATCTCAAGGAGACAAGCGAATGCTCGACGGAGAGTTTCCGCCGCGCGGCTCCGGCGTTCCCGGCCGACTGGAATCCCCGCCCTCTGCTGTATGGGCTCATCCATGGACGCTCGGCGCGGGCTGGGATTGGAAGCCGGGCATGGTGCTGCTTGGATCGCATGAGAAGCGTATCATCGGGTTCGATGACGACCGGCACGTGGTGACCGTTGCGGGCAGCCGCGCTGGCAAGTCGTCGACCGTGCTGATCCCTAACCTGTTGCGCTATCCGGGCTCGATCGTCGTCCCCGATCCCAAAGGCGAGCTTGCGCTTGCGACAGCAGCGCAACGAGCCCGAATGGGCCAGCGGGTGATGATCCTCGACCCGTTCAATGTGACGGGGCTGCAAACGGCCTCGCACAATCCAATCGCGGAGCTCGGGCAGGGGCGGCCCGAGCATGTGGCAGCGGACGCAGCGCAGCTAGCGGACGCGCTCATCGTTTCGAATGCCAAGGACCCGCACTGGACGGACAGCGCCAAGAACCTGCTGCGGGGAATCGTCCTGCATCTGCTCTCGACGCAGGCGAACGTCACGTTGCGCGAGGTCCGGAGGTACCTCTGCGCAACGCCGCCGGAGCTCAGCGAACTGTTTTCGGCAATGACAGAGTCCAATGCCTATGACGGCGTGGTGGCCAATATAGGCGCATCGCTGCTGGGCAAGCTCGAAGCGGGCGGGAGAGAATTGCAAAGCATTCTCTCGACCGCGCAGGAGCAGACGGCGCCGCTCGATGACATTGTCGGTATGACGGAGACGAGTGATTTCCGGCTGACTGATCTTCGGTCGGGCAAGCTCACTTTGTACCTGGTGCTGCCGGGTATGCGCATGGGGACGCATTACCGCTGGCTGAGGCTGGTGATCCAGCTGGCGTTGGCCGCGATGGAGCGCGCACCTGTGCCGCGCGGGCAGCTGCCGGTGTGGTTCGTACTCGAAGAGTTTCCGGCGCTCGGCCACATGCGATCGATCGAGACCGCCGCCGGCCTCATGGCCGGGTTTGGCGTCAAGCTGTGGAGTGTTCTTCAGGACCTCACACAGCTTCAGACGCACTACCCGAAATCCTGGGAAACGTTCATGGGTAACGCCGGGGTCGTGCAGGCCTTCGGCAACGCGGACATCACGACGACCGAGCATCTTTCGAAGATGCTTGGGTCGACGCAGGTGATGGAGCGACAGGACATCCGCGTGTCGGCAAGCGCGATGAGCCAGGGCGACAGTGGACGGCGTGAGCACGTCCGCAATGTCCGCCTGCTCGATGCCAACGAGATCACGCGACACTTCTCGCGCGAGTCAGGAAGACAGCTGATCCTCGTGCCGGGCCGTCCGCCGATCTATATGCAGCGCCTACAGATCCCGAACTGACAAAGAAGGAGGATCAGAACGATGTACCGATTTTATACTGATGCGTTCGTGCTTGAGGATGATGAGTCGGTGCTGCACGCGGCGACGGTCCGGTGGTCGCAGGATCGCGCCGAAGACTCCCAGTTCCTGATGCAGCTGCAGATGCTGATCGTAGGCAGCGTGTTCGCGATCATCTTCCTTCTGTCGTTCGAGCCGCGCGAAGCTGCGGTGATGATACAGGCTGCGATCGGCCTCGCAGCCCTGGAAGTTCTCATTCTGCTATTCGGTCACCGGCTTTGTACGGTGCACCGCAAGCTTACCTTCCATCGCGATGGCAGCGTCGTGATGCCAGGCGGTTGGTTCAATCGGGAAACAGTCGTGGGATACCATGACGCGGGTACCACGATCCAGGCGCAGCAAACGGAAGTCCTGAAACCGGAGCAGCATCGCCCGAAAAAGTTTGAAGTCTGGCTCTACTTCGCGGAAGGGCATTCATTTCCGATCGCCGAAGAACTTTCACAACAGCAGGCACACGAGGTGACCGTGCAGCTGACGCGCGCCCTTCAGTTGGTGAAATCCGCTATGGCCCGCTTGCCGCAGGATCGTATGGGCGACAAGCCCAACTGGGGCTACGCGACCGTCGAGTAGGAAGAACCGGCCTGCCGGCTACGGCGCCGTGTGATGGCGCGCCGGCAGGCCGGTTCTCTATCCTACAACCTCCCCGCCAAACGTCTCGATGCAGCCATAGCGATTGCGGAAGTCGAATAAGGCTTTCTCGGCGTCGTCTTCATAGAAGCCTCGGTTGAGGCTTTCGCGGTAGCGGATCGACGTTTCGAAGAGATCGATGACCTTCATTGCTTCGGTAAGTTTGGCTCGCAGTTCTCGGGACGTCATGACGCGACCTCCCAGCTTCCTGTTTCGATGCAGCCATTGCGGTTGCGGAAGAAGGTTTCCCCGTCGAGATCGTAAAGGTCATCGGCCCGGAAGATCTGGCGCTCGATGCGTGCCTCGTAATCGTCGTCGGCGGTGGCGCGGGAGGAAGGGGAGGGGGTCATTGCTGACCCCCAGTGCCGGTGACTTCGGCGTCCTTCTCGGTGTTGAGGCGGATGGCGACGCGGCCCTGACCTGCGGGATAGGCATCGAACACGAGGCTGAAGCCCTGCTTGTCCTTGTGCTGCCAGGCGGCGCCGATCTTGGTCCAGTACTCTTTTTCGTCGTCGCCCTGGATGACATAGATGCTGTGGGTCGGACGCTTGGTCGGTGGGTTGTCGGTCATGATGTACTCCGTTCTTGGTTTCGAGGCGCGGGCACAACGCCCGTCCTGATGGGACCGAACAAACCGCGTCCGCGGAGCGGGTCAGACGGGCAACACGGGAGCGCCCGGGTCTCCCCCGGGGCGCGAATGGAGCGGGCAGCCCGTTGACCCATAGCGACCGGATGCGGTTAGGCCCCATCCTTGAAGGACGGGCGGAGCACCGCGCCGGGATCAATCGCGAAGAACGGTTTTCATGAGTGCGGCAAAGACCGAATGTTCTGCGCTGACGGCGCGCCATCGACTGCGAAGTCACACTGTGCTGGACCGAGGAGACACGCGGCGCAGGGGCAACATGCGCCTTCGAAAGTGGAGCCGGATTCCTCAAGGATTTGGAGCGCCGGTTTCCGCCGAACAATCGGAACGCCAGTAAATTCGGGCTGGTTCAGCATGGCGAATTTGTGATCCGGCCTTCCGACCGCGACGTCATTGCTTTTCGACTGCGCTGCGCACGATTAGCTTCCGCACGATGCATGCAGCGGAGAAACGCGGATGTCATCTCAACTCTCACGACGACATTTTATCGGCAGCGGTATCGGTCTTGCGGGAATGTCGCTGACGCTCGATCCGAGAATCACCTGGCTGCGCCCGGCCACTGCAGGAACAGACGCCAGTTCATTCGTGGCTAACCACATGGCGCGGCTCGAAAGGTTTCATGCGCGCTTCCTGGAAGCCGATAATGCCGACCTCGCCAGCATCGAGCAGTTCCAGGATTGGCAGAGGCAATACGATAGGCTTGTCGGCGCAGCCGACACCGTTCGTAAAGCAATAACAGACGACACCCCGGACCGCGACGCGCTCGTCCAGAAGGCGAGGACGTATGTCGAGCCTTCCTGTGGGCGAGCGATCCTGTACTGGCGGCCGATAGAGGACATGAGCCAACCGTTCGAAGGTCGCATTTACACATTCTTCGCGGCGCGAACGGACTGGATTTGCAGTATCGCGCAACGCGCTTGCGACCCCGACATCGATTTGCGGGTCTCTGCCGTGGTTGACGCAAGCAGTGCCGTGCGCAGCGCCATGCCGGCGACGCGCGGCGACCGCTCCGCCATGCGGCGCGTGATCGAAGCGTTTCGCAACGACGACATGGTCGACGTTTCCATTGTTCGTGGCTCGCTTGAGGAACACCAGGTTCGCAGCTTCCGCGACTGGGCGCGCCCGTGCGGAAGCTTCAACTGCAAACACTGCGAGGCCTGGCTTAATAATGTGGAGGACTTGACATGACAGCATCGAGCGTAACCGGCCATAGCGGCGTCCCAACGATCAGTCGCAGGCAACTCTTCAAGGGCAGCACCGCCTCGGTGGTCGCGTGCACCGCCGCGACAGCGGTTTCGCTCAGGTTTGCGGCAGCACCGGCAGCGGCGCAGCCTTTGCCGCTGTCCTACAAAGGCATGTTCAACGACATCATCGATGTCTGCGCGCGGTACCATTGGACGACGCGTGCCGCAGTCCTTTCGGAAAGCCGTGAGCGTCACGTCGTAAAGGCGCGACAGGCCGCCATGTATATTTCCCGGCGACTGACGCGTCGATCCCTTCCGGAAATCGGCCGACGCATGGGCGACCGCCTTCACACGAAGGTTCTGTATAGCGACAGCAAGATAACGGCGCTGGTCGAGCGCGATCCCATCACGCGGCAATCGATGGAACGGCTGACAGATGCCTGCCTTGCCATCGCGCGGTGGCGGATTGCAGAGGGCGCTGAGACCGGGGAATACGTGGGATGATCACGCCCCTGACGCGTCGGGCCTTCGTTCAAACGGCGTCCTGCGGAGCAGGCGCCGTCATCGGCTGCTGCACTTTACGTTCATTGCCCGCGCCGGGCGAAGCCCGGTTCGTCGATTTGGCAGACACATGGCGACAGACGACGCAGCGGTACTTGCACGTCGTGCGAAGCCGGGTAGGCGGGGCGGCCTTTCTGGCTGCACGCAACGCGGCGGCACGCGCCTCGATACGGCTTCTCGATGCCGCGAGCGAACTGCCCCGCGACGTCCTCGTCAAATACTACGTGCTTTACGAAAGCATGCACTTCACGTCCTTCGATCTGGACTTTTCGGAATCGCGGTTCGATGCCTGGTGCAACGACGCGGCGCGCGAAGCGAAGGCATTCGGCCTGACCGTCTCGCCATTCTGGTGGACGATGCGAAGCGATCCCAATCCTCGGATCAATGGCACGAAAGAGAAATCGACGACAGACTGGAACGAGGTGAGACCATGGCTGATCCGGCGCTAGGCAACACCGTGCGGCCGGCGACGTCTCCGCCGTGGCTCCCGCGGAAGGCGTTGATGGAGGTTGCAAAGGGCAACCCCAAAGCCGCGGACGCGGCGCGGGCGCTGTCCAAAGCCGCGCGCAAGTTCGAGCGGCTCGATGGAGAATTCAGGATAGGAACTACCTATTCATGGACTGTCGCTTATGAGGAACTGCTCGATTTGGCGGAGCATGTTCGATACCTGCTCAAGCGACCTAGGACTGGCTATGAACGCGACCTGCTCGCCTGGTCTAAGCAGGTCTCACCCTCGAAGGGCGAGATCGCGAGCAGGCCATGGGAGCCTATTGAAGGCCTGAGTCCTCACCTTGCGTGGCTGCAGGTTCTTTTCGAAGCTGCGCTGTTTCGCGCGGCGCGTGCATGGCTTCCTTTCTCATGGGTCACCTTCAACGGATACCAAAATCCATTGTGTGAGCATCAGAAGATATATCTCGCTCTCCACGACGCAGACTGGCGCCTGCAGCAACTCACCTACCATATGATCTGGCGCGCGATACCCTGGAACGAGGCCGACAGGCTGCTGATCCGCCGCGCCCACCAGACGAGACGACTGGGAATCAAGGTCTTTCGCCTTAAGTATCGGCGCGCCGTTCGCAAATGGGAGCGCGCGCAAGGGCTTTACCTGCCGGAGCGGAGCATCCGGAAACCGGAACGACTGAGAATGATCTGGCTCAACTACGACACCGGAAACCCGCTCATGAAATTCCCCATCTCCGAGAGATCGCTGAACAAGCTCGTCCTGAGGTATCTGCCCAATGACTGAGCTGACGCGCCGACAAATCGGGATAGGCGCACTATCGCTGCTGGCAGCGTCAGCCTTCCCGGCGACGTTTGCAAAGATCGTGGCATCGCTCGATGCGGGTGACCAGTTCGAACGCCACCAGGGCGAATGGATACGAGAGATTGCGGAGCTCTACGCTGAATTTCGCCGCGTCGATCGCGATTTCTTCGTCGACCAGGATGCGCGAGACACGTTTCCGCTTGCGCACTATGAGCTGGCAAGCCAATCGCAGACCTTGCGGATCGACCCGCTTGGAGACCGGCACACGAAGTGGGCCATCCGCTCGTGGATTGATACGCTCTATCCGAGTCCCGCAGTGCGCGCATTTCACGTACACCAACCGCTGCGTAACTTGAGCAAGGCATTCGCCGAACGACAAGCGGAGCTGGATGCTGTCACAGACGAGCTGGGCGAGGCCGAATATCTAGGCGCATTGTATTGGCACCGGACTTCCTGGGACTCGATTTCCAGCCAGGGCTACTGGACTTCGATCCAGACCAGGGTCGACAAACTTCTGCGCAGGCAGGACAGGGTGTCATCAACCTTCTCTTCGGGGCTGACCGTGGAAACCCACGACGACAAGACCGCGGCGTACCGCGCATCAATGACATACCAGAGCCATTACTGGGAACGTAAGCTGAATGCGCGCCGGACCTGGCGGCTTCGGAATCATGCCGGAGCTCCATCCCACATCCGGGCGGCGATTTCCCGCTCATCAGGGCCAACCGCCTGAAGGTAGATTGCCGTCGTGCTCATGCTCGCGTGTCCCAGCCATCGCTGTACGAAGTTCAACGGCACACCGGAGCGAACGGCGTGCAGACCGAATGCGTGTCGCAGACCCTTTGTCGTCGCATGCGGGCCGGAGCGAATACCGGCTGTGCGCATCATCTCCTTCACTAGCTGCCAGGCTCGAACGCGGCCGCAACGCCATAGCCGGTCTTCTGTGCTGGAGCACTTTTCAGCCAGGACGACCAGATCGGACAACACCGCATCAGGCACCGGGACTTCGCGTACGACAACGAACTTCGATCTCTTCTTGAGGCTGCGGAAAGCAATCACGCCCTCCGCCGGGCGCAACGAATCCGGTGTCAGCGCCAAAGCTTCAGAGACCCGGCAGCCAGTGTGCGCAAGGGTCAGGCAGAGAAGCTTCAGCGCAATCGGCGCCGCCGTGGCCGCGCTGATGAACCGACGACGCTCGGCCGCGTCCAGATACTTCCGGGCGCCGGTCGCGGTGTGAAGACTGAGGATGCTCTGTTGTGGTGCCTGCATGTGCGTGTCGGAGGCGTCACTGCAGAGTCGGAAAGTGGGTGTGTGCATTTGACAGTGTTGGGCATTCTGTTGCCTCCCGCCCCACACCAATTGCCACGTTGATCGAAAGTGCTGTTTTCCCGTTTCTGCTTTGACGCTTTAACAGGATAGCTCGAAGTTCTGCTTTAAAACCAGCAACGTAAACAGAGTGCCCAATTCTGTTTCATGCGCGCCCCTGCAAAACAAGTGACGACCTTTCCATAGTGTCGTCTGATCCCGAACAGGGGGGAGCCCGGAAGATGCGAGACCGGATTGGCGCCGCGATAGTCATCGCGGCCTTGTTCAACACGAGCGCAGTTGCTGAAGAGCAGATCCAGTGGAAGCAGGTCGCCAATATCCCGAAGGGCGCCAATCTCGCGCCCGGCGTGACTTGGGAGGTGCTGGGCATCGCGCCCGGTGACAGTTACGAGACCGTGCGGCCTCGATTAGGCGCGCTCCTCGCCGAAGACATCACGGCGAAGCCGACACTCGACAAAGCGACCGCGGCAATGATGGGCCAGGACCTCAGCGGGCCGCTAGAGGAAGTCAAAATGAGTATCATGCTTCCTGTACCCGGCGGGCAAGGCATCAAGGCCACGTATGTGGAGCGCATTGAGCTCAAGCGGCAGCTCAAGGGAACCGGTCAAAAGACCATCGATGACACGCTTACGTTGCGTTTCAGCACGCCTGCATCCGGCCATCAGGTCATCAGCATCACACGCGGGATCTTTTACTACGAGCATACCGATCAGGTGCGCATCAGCGAGATGATCAAGAGCATCACGCAAAAATTCGCGGCCACGCCCCGGATCGATAAAAGTGAGAAGTCGACGATGCTCAAGTTCATTGCCAACAATGGAAAGCCTTTCACGCCGGTCAACGTCCTCGAGGAATGCTACGGCAGCATGGGCATGGATCTGAACGGGATCGAAGGCATCAATCCGACCGGCAACTGCGATGTGGTTCTGGAAGTCGCCTTTACGCACGGTATATCCGACGACCACGCGTCCCACATTTCCTTTCAGCTGTTCGACTATGCGCGCGGCAAGGAGAACATCACGGCGGATCGCGGCTTCATCGACGCTTATGTCAATGACGTGCGCAGCCGCACGGCGGGGCAGGCCCCTAAGCTCTAACTGATGACTGCGTGAGGCGGCCTTCCCCTGCCTCACGCAAGCAGTTTTCGGGCGGATTGCTGACCCCGAACTGGCCGCTTGAAATTTCCCGTGGGCTGATTAATGCTGTATACTGATAGAACGCCGACCTAGGGGGAATATTGCCGACTGCCACTGCCGAAACTCAATCTCAGGACACCAACAAGAAGCCCAGCCACATCGCCTACACGACGCGCCAAAGCGGCGAGAAGACATTCTGGAACGCGTGCGGAGCCGCATGGGCCCATAAAGACGGCAAGGGCTTCCGCATCAAGCTCGACGCCGTGCCGGTCAACGGCGTGATCGAGCTCCGGACCAACGATCCGAAGACACCGAACGACAACACCCCGATCGACTGGTCCAATTTCTCAGACGTCTCCGGTCAATGATACCGTCGCGAATACCAGCTGAGATGCTGCGTAAGGCCTTGCTGGCGATGGTTGGCTTGATGCTCATGTCAGCATCGGCACTTGCCGCGACTCCGGCATTCAGCGTCCACAAGAACGGAACGGCGCAAACCGTCGTTGTTGACACGCCAACCAAACTGACGTGGTCGACGGAAGTCATCGACACCAACACAAACTTCGCGACTGACCAGTTCACCCCCACGGTCGCGGGCAACTATCTCATCGTCGCTTCCGTGCAATGCGCGCAACCCGGAGCCTGTGTCCCGGCCATCTACAAAAATGGCGCGCTCTACGCTGCCAGCCGTCAGACGAACCAAACCTTCGCAGATCAATCGCCTCAGGTAAGCGCAATCATTAGCATGAACGGCTCGACCGATTACGTCGAAGCCTTCGCGACCTCGTCGGGCTCATCCATTGGCGGAGTAGCAACGCAAACTTATTTCAGCGGCTCTCAGATAGATGGGGGAGGAGCAGGTGGAGGCGGCGGTGGCACGCGTGCCCATGCGCGATTTAACGGCACCACGGCAGCAGTAATTCACAGCTCAAACGTCTCCGGCATCACGCGCAACAGCGCGGGGCGCTATACGCTGACATTTACGACAGCCTTGCCCAATACGAATTACGTAGTTCTGGCGACCGCAGAGAATCCCTCGAGTGATGCTCGCATCCTCAACGAGACGACGAACCGCACGATGACTAGTTTTGTTGTTCAGTTCCAGAACACCAGCGGCACCGCCGTCGATCCGGACTTTGTGGATATTGCTATACTCGGAGAGGCGACCGCGGGAAGCGGTTCATCTCAGTGGTCCGATGGTTCCGCTGGCGCGATCTACTACAACGCGGGCAACGTCGGAATCGGGACGACGACGCCGGGCGCCAAACTTTCAATCAAAGAGGCAGGTACGGGGCATATTAATATGGGCCAGCTGAGCGGTAACACGCTCTACGGCGCACTTGGCTTCTCGCAGACTTCCGGGGCAGTGACAGCGGCAAACTATTCTATGGTCGGTGAGGGCTCTAATACCCTTATAAACCGTTCAACTGGTGGCATAATCGAATTCCGCGAGAGCAACGTCGGGCAGATGACCATCGCAGCCGGAGGCAACGTCGGCATCGGGACGGCCTCTCCGGATACCAAGCTCGAAGTCGCAGGAACTATCTCGGCAACCATCATCGTCGCCGCACCGCCGATGATGATATTGGCGGATGAAAAGGCATCCGGAACGGCGGGAGGGACATGCACGGCCGGCTCATGGATGACCCGAACGCTCAATACGGCACGGGAGAACTCCATCACCGGAGGGTCGCTAGCAAGCAATGAGGTGACGTTGCCTGCCGGCAAATATCTTGTCCGTGCCCGTTCGCCCGGTTTGGGCAATAACCGCTTCCAAGCCCGACTTTTCAATGTGACCGATGGGACGGCGATAGCCTATGGCACGAGCGAGTACGGTTCGAGTACGGCTCCGCTGACGCAACAGGAATCGTGGGTAATAACAACTTTCACGATCGCGGCACAAAAAGTCATTCGGATCGAGCACAGGTGTCAGGTAACACAAGGAACAAACGGGTTCGGTATTGAAGCCAACTTGGGTGGTACGGAGGTTTATGCCACCCTCGAAATCACCAAGTTCCAGTAGTCGAGCGTGAGTTTGAACCAACACTTCATGCTCTGCGACTACTTTAACAGCGAAGGCAAACGGGTCGAGCGCATCTATATCGCGACCGATGAAAGCGACGACGCGGCAGACAAGCTTCGCTTGACGATGAGACGACAGAACCTCGCGCTTCTGCATGATGTAATCTTTGCCGAAGCCGCTATCTCAGGCGCAACTACCAGCCTCGACGACGCTGCCCTGGCTCTCAACACGCTGCTTCACGAGGTCGCCGACGCACGCATGCCTCTCGCCGAAGCAAGAGAAATCGCCGCCATAGGCATCAACTGCCAAAAGCCGGTTGCCATCGAAGACATCATTCCTGCGCTTGAGAAGGAATACGGCGGCTTTGCCGTAAGCTGGGCGCGGGGAATATTCAGTCACTTAACACTAGGAAATCCGTACATTCACTGAGCGCATCAGCCTGGTGGCTGTAGAGCCCTGAGGTAGGCTGCTGCCTCGGATGCCTTTGCAGCGGCGGTGAAGATCGCCCGGCTATCCGACTTGAGAAGCTTGAGCCACTGCGCCAGGTACTGCGCATGATCGGCCCGGACGTCCTGCGTGATGCCCAGTTCCGCGCAAAGGATCGCTGAACCGATCTCGGCCACAAGCTCTTCAGCCGCGTAGGCGTTGTCACCGAAACGCTTGCCGAAATCGCGGTTGAGGCGGTGCTTGGCACCCGACCAGTGCGTCAGCTCATGAATGAGAACGGCGTAGTACCCCTCGGTCCGCGTCATCGTTTCGGTGCCGCAGAACAGCTCCTCGCTCGGCATGTGGATGCTATCGGTTGAGGGGCGAAAGAAAGCGCGTTCGCCACCATGTGCGATGACAGCGCCCGTTCCGCTGACGAAACCGTCAACACGAGCGATGCGTTCGACGGGACCAAGAGAGGGTGCTGCATCCGGTGCGGTATATCCTTCGACCTGGTCGGCGTTGAAGACCCACGATGCGCGCGCAACGCGGCGCTTCCCGTCATCGTCGGCGGACTCAGGATCGGGAGCAATCTCGTACTGCTTGTAGAAGACGACGAGCGATGAGCGTTCGCCCTTGCGGACCTGGCAATCCATCTCAAGCCATTGCTTGTAAGTGGCCCAGACCGGTTGGCTGTACCCAAGGCATTCGGCAGAGACCCACAGATTGACGACGTTGATGCCGTTGTAGGCTTTGCCCGTCAGCGCGTTGACCGGCATGAACATCGGACCCTGCGATCGGCGCCACGGAAGTGTGGGCTTTCCCGGATCGGATTCGATTGCGGCGACGAGCTTGTCGGTGACTTCGGCATGGATGTCGCGGCGCGGTGTTTCGGTTGATGCATGAGTTCGCATGAGATCGGCCCTTCGCTTTTCCCGGACCGCCCTGAGTGGCGGTCTCGATGCCGGGCGAAGGCGACGGCGGATGAGCGGATGCGGAACCGAGCCGGGAGGCGAGGCGGCCCGGCCTGCCGGAAAGCCGAGGGCGTGAGCCCTTGAAGCATGCGCGCGCCGGCGCAGCATCGGCATCATGAAAAGACCGTCACTGGCGGGAGTGCGGAAAGTGAACGCAGCTCGATCGATGGAAGAGATGAAGCTGTGTGCCGCTAGGGCCAGCCGAGACGCGGATCGAAAGTGGTAGAGGGAAATGCGGACGCGTTGCGCGTGACGGAGCTGAACACAGTGGCTCGGACATCCAGAACCGGCGGCAGCTGCCGTTTGGCGGCCCCGTCAAAATCTTGCATCACGTCTACGGAATTCTTGCCGCCGCCAGCCCTTACGCATCTTCAGTACGGCATGCAGGCTGGCAGCCTGCGTAAGCCGTTGCCGCTCTCCGAGCTCTTGTACAAAGTCCTCCAGGATCGCCCGCCACTCTAACTCGCCCATACGTCCAGGGTATGAATCATATAGCGGACGATGGGATATCACTCTCGCAGCAAGGTCAGTACTCATGTGCTTGCAGGATTGGCCACCGCAATGCAGCGACTCCGGGCTTTAGAAAGCATCGGGGAAAACGGGGAATACTCATGTCGCAGACTGAACAGTTCGATGTTGTCATCCTCGGGAGCGGCCAAGGCGGAAAGCTACTCGCTTGGCACCTCGGTCACTCCGGCAAAAAAGTTGCTGTTGTAGAACGCCGGTGGATCGGTGGTTCATGCCCAGAAGTCGCTTGCTTGCCCTCCAAGAACGAACTCTGGAGTGCCCACGTCGCTCATTTGGTGCAGAACGCAGCCCAATTCGGAACGCTTGTCGACGCAGTCAAGATCGACATACGGAAAGTGCGAAGTCGCAAACAGGGCATGATCGATCGAGTGGTCGCTTTTCACCATGGTGCATATAAGGAGAGCGGCGCTGAACTCATCATGGGCAGCGGTCGTTTCGTTGGCCCGAAGACGATTGAAGTAGCCTTGAACAACGGTGGTGGCACTCGGTTGCTCGCCGGCACCGAGGTCGTCGTTAACGTCGGAACGCGAGCAACGACCCCCGATGTACCCGGTTTGGAAGCCGCTCGCGCTCTGACGCACATTGAGGCGCTGGAGCTCGACTATGTTCCCTCCCATCTGATCGTCCTGGGCGGCGGTTATGTGGGAATTGAAATGGCGCAGGCTTACCGCCGTTTTGGTAGCCGCGTAACGATCATCGAACCTGGCCGCCAACTCATGGGGCGCGAGGATGCGGATGTCGCTGAGGAGATTCGCAATGTCCTCGAACTCGAAGGCATTGACGTCATTCTTGCCGCTCAACCTGTGAAGGTCGTCGGGCTTTCCGGTGACGCAGTCACATTGATCGTCCGCACGGCCACGGGGGAACAGCAAATCGAAGGGAGCGATGTGCTCGTCGCGGTTGGTCGAACCCCAAACACGGATGGGATTGGCTTGGAAAAGGCGGGGATCGAGCTGGATACGCGCGGTTTCGTCCGCGTCAACGAACGTCTTGAAACAACAGCCTCAGGTGCTTGGGCGATAGGGGAATGCGCCGGCAGCCCGCAGTTCACTCATGTCTCGGTAGATGATTTCAGGATCGTCAAGACCAACATGGCTGGAGGCAGCCGCAGAACAGACAACCGTCTCGTTCCCTACGTTATGTTCACCGATCCACCGCTCGCCCGCGTCGGTCTTTCGGAGGGCGAGGCACAGCGCAAGGGAATATCGGTGCGCGTCGCCAAGCTGCCGATGAGTAACGTGCTACGAACGGAAGCCACCGATGAAAGCACGGGCTTCATGAAGGTGGTGGTAAGCGCGGATGATGATCGCATCCTTGGATTTACGATGATTGGTTCTGAAGCCGGCGAGGTGATGGCTGCGATCCAGACGGCGATCCTTGCTGAATTGCCCTACACGAAGCTCCGTGATGCAGTCTTCTCGCACCTCACCGTCGCCGAAGGCTTCGGACCCCTGTTCGAAAATGTCCCGCCGCGGGTATAAATGCGTGCCGGCCGATCTGCCCTGAACTTTACGATATGCGCCAACTGCAGAATAATCGGATTTGCAAGGTACTTACCGCTACGCTGCAGTTTAGAGCTGATTGCAAGCAGCCCAGCTAGAGAGTTTTTCCATGCTTCGCGTCGTTACTCTCACAGCCACTCACGTCACCACGCTGGCAATCGGCTTCCTCATCGGCATTTATGCTCTTCCGATCCTGACGGCTCCAAAAGGGCCGGAGACCGAAGCGCTGCGAACAACGGCTAAAGCAGCACAATATACCGGCCGGTTCGAGCGCAACTTGAAAGGCAGCGATTTCATACATTGGGGAGAAGGCGATGTTCACGTACTACCCGACAGGATTGCACACGAAGGCCATTTGGCACCGGGACCGGACTACAAGCTGTACCTTACGCCTGAATTCGTCGACACCAAGAAGGGGTTTTTGGCGATCAAAGACAAGTCCCAGCGTATCGGCGACGTGAAGACATTCAATGGATTTATCATTGATGTGCCGCCAGGTATCGACGTTGCAGCGTACACGACGGTGGTTGTGTGGTGCGAGGCCTTCAGCCAGTTCATAAGCGCGGCCAAGTACAAGTAGATCGCCCAATGACCTCGGCAATCTAGGCGTGCTGTCAAAGCGGCTCCGGCAAACGGCCTCGACAAAGATGGCTGATCAGCATTTGCCGTCTTGCGCGGCTACGGCAGGATCTCGCTTTCCCCTAGTAAAAGCGAAGCCGGAGCTCACGCCGAGACGTCGCACCAAAGGCTGACGATATGATCAGGCAGGCTTGATATCTTGGGATCGTTTCCGCACGAACCTCTTCAATGTATACTCGCCTTCTGGTTTGGCTATGCCGCGAACCAAGGCGGAACCTGTTTAGTGGTGGCCGCTCACGAGTTACACAGACGACGGCCGCCGAGAATGTTCATCGGATTTCTCGCAGCGTCGGCAGCGGCAGGCCTGGTTGCGGTCCCGATGGTCTGGACTGGAACGTTGGGCGCAACACTCGCACCCTCGACCAGCATCAATTTCCTCTTGCTCATCGGCGCTGTCGCCTTCGGCCTTGGCGCACTCACCAATGATACGTGCCTGCTCGGATCGCTGGCGCGGCTTGGGGATGGGGAGATGCGACTTCTAGCTCTGCCCTTGGGATTGGCGATTGGTATCTTGGCTGCCGACTATTGCAGGTTCGGCAACGATGCAACATGGCCGAGCTTGATCTCCAGACCAAGCGTAACAGGCGTCGTTACTCTCCTAGTCTTCCTTGTCGTGCTTGTGCTAGCGCTCGTCTTTGTTTCCATAAAAGGCGTCTTGCGAACAACACCGGATTGGTCGTTCGGCGCTTCGATGATTGGGCTCGGCATCACCGGTGGACTTCTGTATGCACTGTCGCCGGGCTGGACCTTCGCTGAGCTGATCCAACGCGGGCTTCCTCTCCGAATGTCGCCGGTCGGCGAGGTCGCGCTCACAGCGGTGATGTCTTCGATCGCAGGCGCCCTTGCCGCCTCCGTTCGCCAAGGGAATCTGCGGCTCCAACTGCCGACAGCCAATGGCATTCTGCGATCTGTCGTCGGCGGCACATTGATGGGTGTCGGCATTGCGCTCATACCCGGCGGGAATGATGAGTTGATACTCGCGGGGGTTCCCACTCTTTCACCTGGCGGGATGGCCGCCTACCTTCTGATGACGATGACAATCGTCTTCGGATTTGCAGCGCGTGAAAAGTTATTCCGGCGCCGCCTTTCAAGACCAAGATAACGGCAGCAGAGTGCCGCAGGCGTCAGGTTCTCGCCGGGATGCGCGCGATCACCTTTATTTCGAAGTCGAATCCGGCGAGCCAGTTGACGCCGATCGCTGTCCAGTTCGGGTAAGGCGGCTGCGAGAAGACTTCGCTCTTCACAGTCATGATCGTCGCGAACTGATTTTCGGGATCGGTATGAAACGTTGTCACATCGACGATATCGTCGAAGGTGCATCCCCCTGCCGCGAGCGTTGCTTCCAGATTGGAGAAGGCCAGTCGAACCTGTTCGGTGAAATCCGGTTCTGGGGAGCCGTCGGTACGGCTTCCCACCTGACCGGAGACGAACATGAGGTCGCCTGAGCGGATCGCGGCCGAATAGCCGTGAGCCTCGTAGAGGGCGTGGCGGTTTGCGGGGAAGACGGCATCGCGCTTCGTCATAACGTTAATCTCCATTGAAATTTTGCTCGCTTCGACGCCCATCAGGGCGTCTGGCGGCCGATCTGAACTTCCTTAGTGGGTAACAATACTGCCGCACCCGCCGTCACGAGAGGACGACAGTCACGATGGCACAAGCGCGCCTCTGTGTCGGACCGAAGCACGCAGCAGCACGAGGGACGCCGCCAGAAGAACTGCGTCCTTCAATAGAAACTGCCCGGGAGCCGCCGAAATCGCAGGAAAGCCGCCGGCAGTCTGCTCCGCGACACCTGGGGTGGTAAGAAAAAATGTCAGGGTGATCAGGTACGTCGTTGCTGACATCAGCGCGCCTAGCGCAGAGAAGAGCGGACGAAATGAACCAACTATCAGAACGAGAGCGGTCGACAGCTCGATAACGCCAATGAAATAGCTTTGCCCCTGCGTGCCGAACATGCCCAACCAACTCATGATCGGGCTGTGTTCGATAAACGGGGCGATACCAGCGGCCTCGTACGCTGTGAACTTCATCGCGCCGAACCACAGAAACACGATCACGAGAGCCCATCTGAGCAGGCCGAGATCCTTCCGGCTGTGCTCTGGGACAAGAAAGTCGTAACGGTCGAAAATGCTCATCTTTAATTCCTCAACAGCGGTCTCGTGGACGTCTACATTCTTCGGGCAGGCGTTATAGTATATGCGCCACGCATACACTTATGAGCGAGACATGTCGAGTGGCTTTTGGCTCGCGCATTGCTTGCTCACGACGCCTCGGGCGAGGAAAGGGTTTAACTTGCTGTCTATGCTCGGCGCACATAAAGATGTGGCCATGGATGGAACTCGAGATCGAAATATCTTTGGCGCGTTCGCACTCATGATTGGCGACGACATCGTTCGCGCTAGTTCATCGCGGGCGCCGGAAGCTGGACCCGCCGCCTCGGCGCTGGCGCTGCTTGCACACAAGCCCGGGCTCTCGATCCGCATGCTTGCGGTCGGAGTGGGACTTTCACATGCGGGGGCCGTACGCCTGGTGGATCGATTGGCGACCGAAGGATTGATTGAGCGTAGGGAGCATTCGACAGACGGGCGCACGCGGTCCCTCTATCTTACCCGAGCCGGGAAGATCGCGAGCGACAAGGTCCTGGCCTCGCGCGATCAAGTGATTGCCGAAGGGCTATCGATCCTTAAACCACGCGAGCTGAAAATCTTATGCGACATCGCTGAACGCGTTCTGCGCAGTCGCCTGGAAAGCCTCGAGCAATCATACCGCATCTGCCGCCTGTGCTGCTACGAGGGCTGCACGAACTGTCCCATCGATGCCGAATTGCTTGAGCGAGGTGTAGACCGCGAGAATGACGATGACGGGTAGCAGAACGACGCCGCTCCTCGCCTGAAGCGGCGCGTCGCGCTTGCGGCCCTGTCCATCGTGAACAGGCATCTCCGACTTGCTCAAGCCAGCTTCGTGGATACCGGAGCCTGACTGGCGCTGCAGAGTTCGGTCTGCACGTCTGAACCCCGGATAAGACTTAAATCCACGGGACACCGATCAGCGATTGCGAGGATCCGAGCGCGCTGATCATCACTCAGCGGCCCATCAAGGACGATGGTACGGTTGAATCGGTCGGGCGGCATCATGTCCGGCACTTTCTCGTGCTGAACGGTCGTGCTCGCGCGTTCGAGCGGAAAGCCCTTGCGGTTCGCGTAAAGACGCATCGTCATCACCGTGCAGGCTGCGAGGCCGGCAGATACCAGTTCGTAAGGAGATAGCCCGGTTCCGAGACCACCGACCGATGCTGGCTCATCGGCGAACAGAGTGTGCTCGCCGCTGCGGATCTTGAGCCGGAACAAACCCTCAAGCGTTTCGGTGGCGACAACGCCCTGGGCAACCTCGACCTGCGAAAGATCCTCCTTGAGCGGCGGGAGAAAACGGCTTGCCCATGCCGCCACCATAGCCGATGCGTAGTTCGCATCTGCAACGTCCGTGAGAAGGTGATCCGCTGTGTCGAGCGAGATGAAGCTTTTAGGATGCTTGGACGCGACGAAGATGCGCGACGCGTGGTCAATGCCGACCACCTGATCCAGCGGAGAATGCATGACTAGGACCGGACGTCGCAGGGAGACAATGGCCTTCTCGACGTCGATCCCCTCAATCGCCTCTAGGAAGCTGTTGCGAATGAGGAAGGGTCTGCCGGCGATCTCCACCGAGGCCTCGCCCTCGCTTGCGATGGTGTCTAGATCGCTCGGCCGGAAAACGCGCAGGATATGCTGAAGGTCGGCGGGCGCACCGATCGTCGCCACAGCCGCAACGTCAGGCAACTCGGTCGCGGCTATGATCGCAGCAGTGCCACCCAGGCTGTGCCCGACAAGGAGGGAGGGTGACATGCCCGCTGCCGCCATTGCCTTTGCGGCTGCACGAAGGTCCTCGACGTCCGACGCGAAACTGACCGGTTCCCCCGTCCCGCCGCCGATCCCTGTTCCGGCGAAATCGAACCTCAAGACCCCGATGCCTGCACGCGACAGCGCGCGCGAGATGTAAACGGCGGCGCGACTGTCTTTCCCGCAGGTGAAGCAGTGGGCGAAGATCGCCCAGCCCCGCGGCGTCCCCGGAAAGCTGAGAGCCAGCCCCACTAGCAAACGTGAATGTTGTTTCTGCCATGTCCAGACCCTCTAGCACGCGGCGTGGCGGTTGCGCTGCCGGAACCTTCGACGGAGCTGAGCGCACCGCCGACCAGTAGTCGTAACCGTTGTATCATTTTATATGCGTGACGCATATAGACAAGTCGCAAACCCATGACTATATGCGCCAAGCATATACTTCTGCGGCCTGCTTCCCGAAGGCGGTCTCACGGAACAAACAACAGTCAGGCGCATGGGCCAAAGGACTATGGAACTTAATCAAGTCAGCTATTTCATCAACTTGGCCGACACGCTGAATTTCACAGCGGCTGCTCGCTTGAGCGGTGTGTCACAGCCAAGTCTGACCCGCGCGATCCGCCGCCTGGAAGAAGAGCTTGGCGGGCCACTGATCTATCGCGACGGGAAGAACAGCCGCCTCACTGGCCTGGGCCACGACGTCGAGGCAGAGTTTCAGCG
>LNFM01003145.1_pt1 | contig 53221 bp, 45 predicted proteins | sample 596031 | NCBI WGS metagenome assembly LNFM01 (sample SAMN04254537, study PRJNA301005) | activated carbon metagenome | isolation source: dual media filters at the Ann Arbor, Michigan drinking water treatment plant | place: USA: Ann Arbor
TGGAAAGCTCACGCCAGTTTGAAGGGCATGTCCTTGCCGGCGAAGAAGGCGTCGATGTTGTCGAGGGCCTCAAAGCCCATCTGGTTGCGCGCTTCGATAGCGGCCGAGCCCAAATGCGGGAAGAGGAACGTGTTGGGCAGGTCGTAGTAGCCCTCGTGGATCTTGGGTTCGCCGGCGAACACGTCGAGACCCGCATACGCGAGGCGGCCGGACTTCAAGGCCGCAATCATGTCTTCGTCGTTGACGAGGTCACCGCGTGCCGTGTTCACGACGATGGCGCCTTGGGGAAGCTTCGCGATCGTGGCCTCGTTGAAGAAGCCGCGCGTCTCGGGAGTCGAGGGCGCGTTGATGGAGAAGAATTGCGAGACGGCGAGCAGGCTGTCGAGGCTGTCGTGGTAGGTCGCGTTGTATTTGGCTTCGACTTCGGGCTTGGCGCGGTAGATGTCGTAATAGTGGATGTTCATGTCGAACCCGCGGGCGCGCTGCGCGAGTGCCTGGCCGATCTTGCCGAAGCCGTAGATGCCGAGTGTCTTGTTATCGAGGCGCTGGCCGACGAGTTGCAGTGGCTGCCAACCCGGCCAACGGCGCTGACGGATCATCGCTTCACCTTCACCGGCGCGGCGGGCGGAGCCGAGAAGGAGCAGCATGGCGATTTCAGCGGTGGCGACGGTGACACCGTGGGGGGCGTTGCCGACCTTAATTCCCCGGGCTTTGCAGGCGTCCAGATCGATGTGGTCAAAGCCGATCGAGAAGGTCGAGATGCACTTGATGTTTTCGGGAATGCGGGCGATCACGTCGGCTCGACATTTCTCGTTGAGAGTCAACAGGATGGCGTCTACGGACTTGGCTGTTTCAAGCATTTCATCGATGGTGATCTTGGGATCGTCGCCATGCGCGATGACGTCATAGGTTTCCCGGGCGCGGGCCATGGCGGCTTCCGGCAGAGGCCAGGTGATGAGAATTTTCTTCTTGGACATTGGTTGCGTATCCTACCCGGGGTTCGACTTTCGTTGAGGATCGCCCGTATTGCCTGTGGCAGCGCGGCATTCGATCTCCGCGCGCGAGTTGACGCTGCAGCGCGGCACACCGACTTACGCTTTCTTCACCGAGATCGACGACACTGACGCACCGGCGTTGCAGCTGCTCCCAAGTTCACCTTGAGCCGCGGGACCCGCAGCGATCGACATTCGGATTACGACCCAAGGGAGTCCGCCATGCGCGTGGTCGTCATGGTTCTGGCAGTGCTCGTCGGCGTCAAAGTGTGGGCGCAGGACCGTCTTTACCGTCAAGCGGCCGGCGAGGCGCTGCTGGCCGCCTATAAGATTCATGCGGAGGCTGCCTGTGTGGGGCGTCCGCAAACGGATGCGCGGGGGATGCCGGTGGCGGTAGGTTCGGTGAACTGGAAACAATCGGAATCAGCGGAAGTGATGCTCGGCAATGCGCGCCTCAGCGTGCCGATCTGGCAGTTCGAACATCCGATGTGGGACGCGCGCTACAAGAACCCGGTCGTGCGCTTGACGGTCGGCGACAGATATTCGCAGTTGGCGTGCGACTACGACGTCATGTCAGGCAAGGCGGAATTGCTGGTGCTTTGAGCCTGCGGGACGGATCGAGCGGCGAAAACGGCCTCAGCGGCGCGTCCCCTGCAGGGCGATCTGCGTCATGAACAGGTGGTCGATGCGGCCCGAGGTCCACCGCGAGATGCGCTCGACACGGGGTGAAAACGGATTGACCGGTCCGACGTGATCGATGCGGAAGCCCGCATTTTCAAACATCGCGCAGAAGGTCGCCGGTGTGAACCAGCGCAGGTGCGTGCGGTCGAAGACGCCCTGGTCGGCCAAATTAAAGCGGCCCTTGGCGAGTTCGCGCAGAACCTTCCAATGGGCAATGTTGGGCGAGCTCGCCAACACCATCCCTCCGGGGCGGATGAAGCGCGAAAGGCGGCGGAGAAGAACGCCGGGCTCGACGAGGTGCTCGAGCACTTCGGACAGGATGAGCGCATCGAATTGGGCCGGCTGCCAGTCGAAGTCCATCCGCTCGACATCGCCAATCAGAACGTCGCTCAGGATTTCGCGCGCAGCCGTGCCATGACTTTCCATAAGTTCAACGCCGACATAGTGGCCGGCGCGGCCTCGGGCCATAGCGAGCGCACCCGTGGCACCGTTGCCGCAGCCGATCTCGAGAACATGAGCAGATGGGTCACGCGGGAGAAGGCGGACGAAGTCGGCGCGGGCGTTGGTGAAGTAGCTCGTCGCCTTGCCTTCGTAGGCCGAAACGAGGCGAGCAGCCGGCGACAAGGTTTCAGTCGTCACTTTCAACTCCAAACGTGACTTTTGCGCTTTCGACCTTAACTGGCACTCATCAACGAGCCGTTTATGACGCGGCGCGGACAATCCGGAAAATTGAGTTGCGTGTGAATCTGGAAATTACTTACGAGGTGTAAACTTCGGATTTTGCCTGCATTTTTTCGTTTCTTGTTAGCGCGTTTTTAAGACTAACAGCGCTCTTTTGTACGGTGCGGTGGAGGTGTCTATTCCGGCATCTCCTGTCCGTTGCATCGGTTCTGCGTCCGTTAAATTGGTTTTGCGTATGTCTGTAGTCCCTGCGTTCAGATCTCTGGCCGCCGCTCTCTTGGCGGCTTTCGCCGTTGGCGCGTGCGCCGACGACATCGGACCCGCGCCGGCTGGTTTTACAGCGGACGCTGGAGCCTCCGCGCTTGGAGCCTCCTATCGCCTGGGCATTGGCGACAAGCTCAAGATCACCGTCTTTGGCGAAGAGAGCCTGTCGGGCGCTGCGGATGTGAATGCCGCCGGGCAGGTATCACTGCCGCTGGCTGGCGAGGTTCCGGCACAGGGCAAGACGCTGACGCAGTTCCGCGAGACGGTCGTCAACCGGCTGGCCGACGGCTATCTCAAAAACCCGAAGGTCACCATCGAGATCACAAGCTATCGGCCGTTCTACATTCATGGCGAAGTGAAGAGCGGCGGCGAGTTTGGCTACAAATCGGGGCTTAAACTGCGCGATGCCGTCGCCATGGCGGGCGGCTACACGTACCGGGCTGAACAATCCTATGCCGTTGTGACCCGGGAGGGCGCCGGCGACGTGCGCATTCCGGCAAACGCCTCCGTCGTCGTTCTTCCTGGCGACAATATTCGCATTCCCGAACGGTTCTTCTAACCAGAAACGGCTCGACACCTCGTGATGCTGAGACAGACCACTGCTGACATTCGGGGGCCGCGCCGCGAGGCGCAGGCTTTCGCGTGTATTGCGGCGGCCGCTCTCTCGGCGGTCCCATTCGGCAGCGCCTTGGCGATCGATGTCGACAACAATGCAGATCTCATCACCGACACCGTCGCCGGTCAGGACATGCGCCAGGAGTGGCAGCACGCGCAGCAGCTCGCGGCGCGCACCGTTGATCAAGCGGATCGGGCATTTGCGGCGCCGGATGGCATTCGGCTTGGTAACTTCATCTTCTATCCGTCGGTTGCCGAGGCGGCTGTCTATGACAGCAACATTTACGGTGAGGCGAATACCCCAACGGCCGATTGGCGGTTCATCACGACGCCGACCCTGACTATTCAATCAGAGTTGCCGCGGCATGCCTTCGATATGACTGTGTTCGGGCGGTTCATGAACTTTGCCGAAAACACAGATCAGAACTACGCGAACTTTGGGGCTTCGGCGCGCGCTGCGCTGCACATCGATCATGCGCATACGCTTTCCGTCGCAGCGGGCGCAAAACGGCAGCATGAAGAACGTTCGGCCATCACCGCTTCGCAGCTTGCCGCGGAACCAGTTCCCGTCGATCAATACCGCGCGTCTATCGGTCTGACGCGGGATGCCGGCCGGCTCTATGGAACGATCGCTGCGACGGCGGAAAAGCTCGATTATCATAGCGTTCCAGCGATCGGCGGCGGCCGGCTTAGTCAAGACTATCGCGATCAGGACCTTTACGCTGCCCAGTTGCGCGCAGGGTATCGCATTTCGCCGGGCTTTGATTTCGTGACCAAGGTCCGGGGCACGCGGCAGTACAACGAGGCTGAAGCTCCGGGGCTCGAAAATCGAGATTCAACGGGCTACGAGGTTTCTGCCGGTCTCGCATTCGAGACGGACCCATTGGTGCGGTGGCGGGTGTTGGGCGGCTACGGCGTTCGGAATTTTGATCGCGCTGACCTCGGAAGCATCGCCACCTCTCTTCTTGAGGCGCAGGCACAGTGGCTGGCTACTCATCGTCTGACATTGACAGCGACAGCATCGAGAAAAATTGACGATGAACTCGGCGCTGACGACAACGGGCGCATCGAGACGATCGGTAACGTCACAGCAGACTACGAAATTCGCCACGATCTGTTTGTTGGCGTGCATGCTGGCTTCACGCGGGCTGACTTTATTGGCAGTTCGCGCGAGGACGACATCATGAAGGCCGGGGTCACACTCGACTACTACTACACAAAAAACATGCTGTTTACGCTCGGCTACACCTATGAGAACCGCGATTCCAATGATGCGGATTTCGATATGGATCGTAGCCAAGTGCGGATTGGCGGAACGTTGAAATTCTAACGGATCACTTAGACACCAATGAACGCGATGGACAAAGGCATGGAAGATGGTAGCGGCGGGGCATTCAGCTTCGAACGCGCCTTCAATGCCGTCCGCCGCCGGCTGGTCCTCATCGGTGCGATTGCCGCCACAACGACGCTGCTGGCCGTGGCCATCGCTCTCGTCTTGCCCAACCGCTACGAGGGTGTCGCCGTCGTTCAGATCGATCCGCGGCACAAAACCGTTACACAGATTGACAGCGTCGTTGAAGAATTGCGCGGCGATAACGCTTCAATTGACAGCGAAGTGGAAGTTCTTTCGTCGCGGGCCGTCGCGCTCAAAGTGATCGACATTCTCAACCTGCGTGACGACGAGGAATTTCGTCCACGGTCGCCGGTTCGGGGTATTTTTGCCTTTCTGGGGCTCGCTGGGTATCTGCCCGCAGAGACCGCGCATAGCGCTGCGTCGAGGGAGCCGACTCTCTCGCGGCTCGATCAAGACCCGAACGGAACCCGCGTTGGCCGCGTCCAGCCGGGGGAGTCGACCCCGGAACACGACGAGTTGGCGGCAGCATTCCAGGACCGGCTGAAGGTTTCGCGGGTCCGCATGACGCTGCTTTTGCAAGTCAAATTCTCCGCCAAAGATCCGGCGAAGGCTGCGCGGATCGCCAATACGATTGCGGAGGTCTACCTCTCGAACAATCTCGCCAGCAAAAAGCAGGCGTCCGGCTTTGCAACAGAGCTTCTCGAAAGCAAGTTGCAGGAGATGCAGCAGCGCGTCGCGGATGCCGAACGCAAGGTTGCGATGTTCAAGGCCGACAACAATATCTTCGACTCGGAAGGCAACATTCTTTCCGAGAAGGAACTCGGTCGCTTGATGGAACAGACCGTCGGTGCGCGCAATGCGACAGTGGCGGCCAAGTCAAAGTTTGAGAACGCCCAGAGGCTTGCAAATGGCGCGGGCAGCACTGATACGATTGCGGAAGTGCTCGACAGCAATACAGTGCGGGTTCTCAAGGAGACCGTATCGGCCGCGCGCAAGCGAGAGGCGGAATTGGCGACGCGGTATGGTCCGCGGCATCCGGAGATGCTGAAAGTCCGGGCTGAAGTTGGCGAAACGCAAGCGCAACTGGCGGAAGAGATCGCGCTGCAAGTGGCAAACTTGCGCAACGAATATGTCGTGGCGGAACGCAACGAGATGCAAATGCGCCAGGCGCTCACCACGCTGAAGGAGCAGGAAGCGGCCACGAAGGAATCGTCGGTGAAGCTGCTTGATTTGCAGCGGGACGCTTCGACCTCCAAGCAGATTTATGAGAGCCTGCTGGCGCGCTACAAGCAGACGTCGGAGACGCAAGATCTGCAGTTGCCCGACGCGCGGATCGTTGAGCAGGCGGATGTGGCGCTCACTCCGGCTTCGCCCAAGCGCCGGCAAATCGTCATTCTAGGGCTGTTCGCGGGTCTCGGCTTGGGCGTTCTTCTGGCGCTTGGCCTGGAATTCGCAGCGCCTGGCTTGAGCCATCCCGATGATATTGAGCGCAATCTGGACGTCGCGCACATTGCTTCTGTTCCGGCGATTGCGGCTGGCCGCCCGGGATCGGATCCGCTGCGTTCCATCCGTCTGGTCCTGACAGAGCCACGAGGCATTTTTGCCGAAAGTGTGCGCGGCATCCGGCGCGAGCTGGATATGCGTCACCGCAGCGGTGGACCGCGCGTCATCATGATTGCGTCGAGCTTGCCCGGTGAGGGCACCGACGTCATCGCATCCAATCTCGCGCATCACTATGCGATGGCAGGTCAACGCGTGTTGCTTGCCGATGGTGACCTGCGCCGGGGGCATCTGACGCGGAAGCTCGCTCCCCAGCGCACGACCGGCCTGCTCGACTCACTCATTCATCAGACACCGGTTGAGCGAGCCATATTGCACGATGCGGCCACCGGCCTTTTCTTTTTGCCCGCAATGAGCCCGACGCCACTGGAGACAGCGCGACCGGATATGCTCGCGTCACGGCGCATGGCGGACACTGTAAACGCCCTCAAGAACCAGTTCGATATCATTATTCTCGATGCGCCGCCGTTGCTCCCTGTCGTCGATGGGCGCGTTCTTGCCGATTACGCGGACCAGATCGTATTCGTAACGACGTGGCGGCACACGCCTAAGCAACTTGCCAAGCGCGCACTGCACTCGCTCGGCTTCAATCACGATAAAGTCGCCGGCGTTGTCATGAACAGCGTGGGGCAACAGGCGCTGGAAGACGGCTTCGCGCTTGGCACACGGATGTCAGCGGCGCAGCCAAGGCGGATGGCGCGGGCGGCCTAGCCGTAGATCGCTGCCTTCGCAGGGCGAGGCAGGCCTTGAGAAATTCTTTACCTCGCTTCTACGCAAAAGCGAACGAAGGCCCTCATTTTTCAATAGAATTTTAGAGTATTTCGATCACCGTTAGCAGCGAAGTCTACCCAAGTTTCTGCGCTCAATCCTGGCGCAGTTGTTTCTGCGTACCGGAGTTGCCATGCAAACCGTTGAAGCTGTGTCTGAAGCCGTCGCTGAAGCCGACGCCGCATCAAAACCCACCAGCGAAATCATTTCTGCCGCTAAGGCTCCGCAGCGCCGCATGCCGCGCAAACTGGCGATCGGGATGGTCGCAGTGGCCGACATTATCGCGGTCTTTATGGCCTTCGTTCTGCCAGCGATCATTTACAATCAGGCGGGCGGTATCGTCGCCGATTGGCGGCTCCTTCTGCAGTCGGCGCTGGCTGCGACGCTCATCGTTCATCTTGTTCTTCGCGTCAACGGCATGTATGCGCCTGAGCGCTTGCACGATGTTCCGCTCCGTCCCGCACTGCTGTTTGCGACGCTGGCGTTTACGATGTGCATCCTCCTTGGACATGGGATACCGGCCGCGCTGCGTGGTGACCATGAGTGGGTTTGGCTCGCCGTTGGTCTTTCCTCTGGCTTTACGCTCTTGCTCTTCAATCGCGCCATCGCAAATCCGCTTTTTGCGCACCTCACCCGTAAGGGCGTTTTCGACGAACGCATCGCCGTGTTCGGCGCTGGTAACATTGCGCGCCGCGTCAAGGAGCATCTGGAAGCGGTGCCGACCGGCATCCACTTCGCCGGCGTGTTCGACGACCGTATGGGTTCCGATCGCATCAATCCCGATGGTCTTGACGTTACTGGCAAACTCGAAGACCTCGTCGCAGCGGCGCGCAGCAATCAGATCGACAAAATCATCATCGCACTGCCGCAGTCGGCCGATCAACGCATCGCCGTCGTGGCGCGGAAGCTTGAATCGCTGCCCGTCAGCTTGCATGCCGTCACGCATATTTCTTCGGATCTTATCGAGGCGGGCCCGGCGCATACGGTGTCAGCGGTTGGTTCGGTCGGACTCATCGACGTAAAAAAAAAGCCCATTGATGACCTTCAGCGTATTCTGAAGCGTCTTGAGGACATCGTTATCGGTGGGGCGCTCTTTCTGATCACGTTGCCGCTTTATCCGCTGATCGCTTTGGCGATCAGGCTGGATAGTCCTGGGCCGGTCTTGTTCCGGCAAAATCGGGGCGGGCGGCATCAAACGTCCATCGAAGTGCTGAAATTCCGGACGATGGCGGTTGGGCCCGCCGGCGACGAGGCGCAGCAGGCGACAGAGGACGATCCGCGAGTCACGCGCGTTGGGCGTTTTCTGCGGCGCACCAGCCTCGATGAACTGCCGCAGCTGATCAACGTGCTCAAGGGCGAGATGTCGCTCGTGGGGCCGCGGCCGCATCTGATCGCTCACGATGAGAAGTTCACAGAGATCGTCGAGACGTATCCGAGCCGTCATCAGGTCAAACCCGGTTTGACGGGTCTGGCACAGGTGAACGGCTTTCGGGGTGAGACGCGGACGAAGGACTGTGTCGAAGGGCGGGTGGCAGCCGATCTCGATTATGTCCGCAACTGGTCGCTGTGGCTCGACTTGAAGATCATCGCGCGAACAGGCGTGGCTGTCATATCGGGACGCAACGCCTACTAACACTGCCGATCCGGCCCAGGGGGGAGGACGCGGACAATGCTGGATGCTTTCAGGAAAACCCCGCTGGCGATTACGCTGGCGATCCTGAGCTTCATTTCGCCGACCGAGCTGTCGCTCGTCGCCGGCGATTTGCGGCTGTCGCCACATCGCGTCGTCTTTCTGGTCTTCATCCCGTTAGCGATTTGGCGTCTGGCCACCCGGCCGGACTGCCGGCTGCATGCCTACGACATTCCGTTTTTCGGGCTCGCTGTCTGGCAGACGTTTGTTTTTGCGTACCATGCGGGGCATTCGGGTTTTGTCTATGGCGGGTCGTGGGCCCTGGAGAGCCTCGGCGCCTACACGATCGCACGGGCCTATATCCGTGATCTTGAAACACTGCAGGCGGCGCTGCGCATCGTGTTTTATTCGATCATCTTAGCGGCTCTCATCGCGACGCTCGACACGCTGAGCGGCAGCTATTTTATCCATGATCTTCTGCGCGCGGCTATTGGCGGGGAGTCCATGCCGCCGATGGAGTTTCGTAAGGGTCTGGCACGAGCGGCTTCGACATTTGACCACCCGATCCACTACGGCACCTATTGCGCGACGATGTTCGCACTGTTGTGGATGTCGGAGCCGGACCGGACAAAGCAGTACGTCCGCGCCGTGGTCCTGATTGTGGCGGCCCTGTTAGCCATGTCGTCTGCTCCGCTCCTGAGCCTTGGGCTGCAGGTGGCCTTCATGATCTGGCATAAGTACACGTTGCGCGTTTTTATGCGAACACAGATCACACTCGCCATTCTCATTGGTCTTTATCTGGGTGTGATCCTGGTGTCCGATCGTTCGCCGGCGCAGCTGCTGATTGCGCTCGCCACGTTTGACCCGTGGACCGGCCTCTATCGTCTCGCGATCTGGGAACATGGGCTCGACAATCTCTGGGCCAGCTTCTGGTTCGGCATCGGCATGGCGGACTGGGTGCGGCCGGCGTGGATGGTCTCACCGACCATCGACGCCTATTGGCTGGTTCTTCCTCTGCGCACGGGCGCGCCAGCGTTTCTGCTTCTGATGACCGGCATCGTACTCATCGCCTACGGGGTCGTGGCGCGCGGACGGAGTTCGCGCGACCGGCTACGGCGTAACATGGCGGCGGGATGGATGATGTCGCTGCTGGCCATCTGCATGATTGGTGCGACGGTGCATTTCTGGAACGTGCCGCACGCGTTGTTCTATTTCTTCCTTGGCTTGGGTGGTGCCATTGCCGATCCCAAGCGCGTGGCGCAGGCGGTATCACGCGCGGCTCAGCCGGTGCGCCGGATGCATCCGAGTTTTATCCGGCCGGAGCGTGGCTTGGCGATGCCCGGTGGAGCCTTACCGGCCTGAGCGCCGGTTTAGCGGGCTTGGCTGGTGTGGACGCCGGCGAGCGGCGTAGTTTGCGCTCCGATAAGCGGGGCGAGTGCGCGGGCGACGCGACGGCTGCCGGCCACCGAGTAGTGACCTCCGTCGAAGAAAAGGAAACCGCTGTCGTCTTTTAAGCGGCAGAGTTGGCCGATGCAAAAGAGTGGCGTGGCGTCGAACACCGAGACGTTTCGATCACCGGCGATGGCGGATGGCACCGGATTGGCGCGGGCTTCGCTGCGGCCATTGCGGTAGACGACGTCATAGGGATGCGCAAAATCGAACGTGGGGCTGGCGCCGACTGCAATGACTGGAACGCCGGTGGCAACGATGCGATCGAGGGTGGCGCGGACATCGGCGGCTGTGACTTTACGCGGCATGTAGAGTTCCCAACGAGCGGAAACGATAACTAGGTCCGGCTTCAGCTGCGTGATTTCGTCGAGGGCGCGCGCGTTGATCGCACGGCAGTGCGGACGGCTGGCGACACTCATGCCGAGAATTGGCGGGCAGCCGGCTGCGGTCAATTGGACCGTCTGAATGCGTTCGCCGAGTTCGTCCGAAAGACCCGGGATGAGGTGGGCCGCAAAGCTGTCGCCCCATACGAAAACCTTGGGTCCCTTTTGATTGCCCTGACTGCAAGCGTCCGCACCGGGCCAAGCGGCGACCGACTGATCTTCTTTGAGGAAGCAGGTGGCGAGGTTCATACGGTCAAGGCCGGCGATGGTGGGCGGGGCGTAACCATCGTGGCGTTGTGGCCAGCCGTGCGAGACGTTGGCGAAGATGCCGATGGCGAGCGCTGCAGCCATGGCGGTGGCGGCTGAGCGGAAGAGCGGTGCGCGCGCTGCGGCGAGGCGCCGTTCGCGAAATGGCGTTTCAATATATCGCCAGGAGAGCACAGCAAGGACAAAGCTTAGTGCGACGAGCAAGGCTGCTTCCATGGCGCTTAACATTTCACCACTTGCGATGCGCGCGAACGTCAGGACGGGCCAGTGCCAGAGGTAGAACGAGTAGGAGACAAGTCCGACGAAGACAACCGGGGGTACGCTCAGGAGACGCGCAGTTATGGTTGCTTGTGTTGCGGTGCCGGCGTGGATGATCAGGGCGGCACCCAGGACGGGCAGGAGGGCTGCGACGCCGGGGAATGGCGTCGCACTGGAGAAACACAAGACGGCGAAGACGATCAGCGCGAGGCCGGCCGCAGCGGCAAAATTGGCTGTCTTCTGGCTTGTGATCGGAGGAACTGCACCCAAAGCTAGCAGTGCGCCGGCCATCAACTCCCAGAAGCGGGTTGGCAGGAGGTAAAAGGCAGCGTTTGGTTTCGCGTCGACCGCCCAGACCGACAGCGCGAAGGAGACAGCGGTCGCGGCAATCAGGAGAGAGACCAGATGGCGGCGAGCCCAGCGGGTGAGCGCCAAGAGAAGCAGCGGGAGCACAATGTAGAACTGCTCCTCGACGGCTAGCGACCAGGTGTGCAACAGGGGCTTGAGGTGCGCGGGGCCTGAGAAGTAGTCAGCGGTTTGCCAGAAGAAGATGTTGGAGACGAAGAGAGCTGCCGCCGCGAGGCTGTTGCCGAAGTCCTCAAACTCGCCGGGGAGTGTGATGAGCGATGCGGCGATCACAGTGACTGCAAGCATGGCGAAGAGGGCGGGGAAAATGCGCCGCGTGCGCCGTTCGTAGAATGTCAGAAGCGAGAAGCGGTTTTCGGCGATTTCGCGGGCGATGATGCGCGTGATGAGATAACCGGAGATGACGAAGAAGATGTCGACGCCGACAAAGCCGCCGGGCAAAAAAGGTACGCCCGCATGATAGAGCACGACGGAGAGCACCGCGACGGCGCGAAGACCGTCGATATCCGGCCGGTATTGGGTGTCGGTCGCGCTCATGGATGTCAGCCCGCGGCTTTGGGCACGATTACTGAGCGAATGGCATCGCCCCAGGACGCGGCACTTGCAGATGGCGCGTTGACGAGACCGAGACCACGGATGCCGTTCAGGATGTCAGCCGCCTTGGCGTCCCAGGTCTCGGTGGCGACGCGGGCGCGCGCTGGAGCGGGATCATAGGATTCGGTGATGGCCGAGCGGATGGCTGCTGAGAATTCATTGGCGCTTTCTGCGACGCGGACGAGATCGCGCCAGCCGTCTAGGGCTGGGAAATCGGTTGTTACGACCGGACGGCCGACAGCGAGGTATTCCTTCATCTTGATCGGGTTGCAGGCTTTAATCCACTCGCTCCTGTTCCAGGGCATGATCAGCACGTCCATGGCGGCCATGTAGCGGGCGACCACGTCATAGGGCTTGCGGCCGAGGAAGCGGACGTTGGGTAACGCGCACCAGCCTTCGGGCAGGGAGCAACTGCCGATCATGACGAAGTTCACGTCTGGCATCTGCTTGGCCACGTTCACAAACAGTTCTGGATCGAAGGTATGGGCGTCGATGCCGCCGATGAAGCCAACGCGAGGCTTTGGAATGATTGCAACGTCGGAGGGGCCCGGCGCGCGTTTCGAGCCTTCAGCGACAAAGGTTTCGACATCGGCGCCGTGGGTGACGAGGAGTTGACGGCGGACCTGATTTTCTTCTTCGGCCATGAGGTGTGGCGCGCAGTAGATGACAAGATCGGCGGCGCGTTTGATGGTGGCGACCTGCTGTCCGAGGAGAACGGGGTCGCCTTCAGGGAAGGCTTCGAAGCGGTCGGTGCGCTGCATGATGACGCCGGCGGGTTGCAGGGCTTCGATGAGGTCGGCGCCAGCGGGGCAATGCATCCAGAGCATCGGCTTTGAAATGCCCGCGCGGCGGGCGGCGAGACGGATCTGAGGGGCGAGTGCGAAGCCGGAAATCTTTTTGCCGGTTTCACCTGGAACGTTGAGGGGCGAGAAGACCCAGAAATTATTTTCAACGTTGACGACGCCGCGCGCGAGGCTTTTCAGCTTGCGCTGGATTTTGCCGGCAAATTCGGCGGGCTTCGACACTTCAGGTACGCGGACGCCGAGCGAGTTGACGTACAGGACCGGCATTGTGCGTGCGAAGCGGCGCATAACCTGGAAATCGAAGTGGCCACGGTTGTGATACCACCAATCGGAACCGCCGATGCAGATGATGCCGTCGTATTCGCGGGGTTGTGAAGCGTGCATTGAGTTGCTGGTCCAATCGATGCCGCGCAGGCGGCGAATATGAATCGAACCGCAGTGTCTCTGAGTCGCGTTAATCGTTTCCTCAAGCGGTGCGCGCATGTTTGATTCGACCGTGCCGTTCCCCGCAAGCCGCACCCGTTAACGATGTGTTAACCGCTGGCGGACGGCAGCTTCCGGAGCTGTTCTCTTGATGTCCACCAGCAAGATCGACGTTTCGATCCTGATCGTCAGTTTCAACACGCGCGAGATGACGCTCGAGGCGATTTCGTCGGCTGTGCGCGAGACGCGGGAGTTAAGCTGCGAAATCATCGTCGTCGACAACGCTTCGACGGACGGGTCGGCCGACGCGATCGCGGCGCACCCGGCGAAGCCAACGCTGATCCGGCTGACTGAGAACATCGGGTTCGGGCGGGGCAACAATCTCGCGGCCGAACGTGCGATGGGCGACTATGTGTTGTTGCTCAACCCCGACACGATCGTAACGGAGCGGGCGATCGACCGGCTGGTTGCATTTGCCCGGGCGAACAAGCGCGCCATGATCTGGGGTGGGCGGACTGTGTTCGCGGACGGGCGGCTCAATCCGGCGTCGTGCTGGGAGCGGATCACGTTGTGGAACCTCATTACGCGGGCGACGGGTTTAGCTGGGATTTTTGCGCAGTCGCCCATCTTTAACTCCGAAGCTTATGGTGGATGGGCACGCGATACGGAGCGCCAGGTCGATATCGTTTCTGGGTGCTTCCTGTTGATCCCGCGCAGCATCTGGCAGGCGCTCGGCGGTTTCGATCCGGCGTTTTTCATGTATGGCGAAGAAGCGGACTTGTGTCTGCGGGCGCGGCGCATGGGGGCGAAGCCGATGGTCACGCCGAGAGCGACCATTGTGCATTTTGGCGGTGCCTCGGAGGTCACTCGCTCGGGCAAGATGATCAAGCTGCTCGCGGCGAAGGCGACGTTGATCGACCGGCATTGGCCGCGCGGGACGGTGGGGCTTGGTCAGTTTCTGTTGATGCTCTGGCCTCTGACACGGTGGATCGCGCTTGAGGCGATGGCGCGCATTCAAGGTGATGCAGCCAAACGCGAGGCCGCGCGGACGTGGCGCGCGATCTGGCAGGCGCGGGCTGAGTGGCGGGCAGGCTATCCGGACGCGAGCGCGAGAAATGATCGCTTTCCGCGTCTGACGTCCACAGCGGGGGCGTGAGATGGAGCGCTGTGAGCCCAATGTTCTGACGGCGGCGGCGTATGGCGGCACGGGGACACCCCGGTATTCCGTGGGGACCCTCGTCACCAACATCGAGCAGTATGCGCACATGCGGGAATCGTTTGCAGCGCACGGCTTCGATGGGATGAATTCTGAGTTTCTCTATCTCGACAACCGCGGCGCGGAGCAGACAGGTGCTTTTCGCGGGCTCAATGTGCTGCTGCATGCGGCACGGGGGCGGTATGTCATTCTTTGTCACCAGGATGTGCTGCTGATCGACGACGGTGCTGCGGCGCTGGAGCGCTGTCTTGCCGAGCTTGATCAGCGCGATGCCAACTGGGCGCTGGCGGGGAATGCCGGCGGCTTGGGTGCAGGCGCATTGGTTATGCGCATTTCCGATCCGCACGGGGTGGATCGCAGGGTGGGTGATCTGCCGGTGCGGGTGATGAGCCTGGACGAAAATTTCATCATCGTGAAGCGGTCGGCGCGGGTCGGCTGTTCGGTCGATCTCGAGGGATTTCACTTCTATGGTGCGGACCTGTGTCTCAATGCCGATGTGGCGGGACACAGTGCGTGGGTCATCGATTTTCATTTGAAGCATTTGTCTGGGGGCCGAAAGAACGCTGACTTCTTCGCGGCTCAGGAGGCATTCCGGCTGAAGTGGAGCCATGCGTTGCGGCCGCGCTGGATGCAGACGACGTGCGCGCTCATGAGGTTATCGGGGTCTGGTATCGATCGTGCGGCGGGACGGTTGGCGGCGCGGCCGCTGGCGGGTCTGATGCGCCGTATGGTGGGTCAGCGCCGTGCTGCGAAGGCTGCGGAATGACTGAGATCGCGCCACCTCCGCCGATAACGATGTCGCGCCGTGTGGCGGGGCAAGGGGCACTTTTGCTTGGCGGCTTTGTTGGCGCGCAGGCGATGTCGTTCGTGCGCAACGCCATGCTGGGCCACATGTTGGCCAAGGGTGACTTCGGCGTCGCGGCTATTCTCACTCTGCTGTTGCAGTTACTCGACAGTCTGACGGACCTGGGTGTCGACCGGTTGATCGTGCAGGCCAAGGACGGGGACGATCCTCGCTTTGTTGCGACCAATCACACGGCGCTTGTCATTCGCGGGGCGGTGATCGGGATGATCCTGTTCGTCACGTCGGGGGCGATTGCGGACTTTTTTGTTGTGCCGGATGCAGCGGCGGCGATTGCCGCGATTGCGCTTGTGCCATTGCTGAAGGGGTTTCAGCATCTCGATGCACGGCGGGCACAGCGGCAACTCAATAGCCGGCCCTTTGTTTGGATCGAAGTGGCACCGCAGGCCGTGGCGCTCCTGCTGACATGGCCCGTTATCAATTATGTTCCTGGTTTTCAGGCGGTCGTCTGGCTGTCGTTGGCGCAGGCGGTGACGGCGCTGGTGGTTTCACATGCTGTGGCCGAGCGGCGCTATACACTGGCCTTCGACACAGAGATTCTGACGCGGCTCATTCATTTTGGCTGGCCGATTTGGCTGAGTGCCTTTCCGCTTGTGGCGGTGTATTACGGCGACCGGATCGTTATCGGACGGCTGCTGGGCGTCGAAGAGCTTGCTGGATACAGCGCGGCATTCATGGTGGCCATGGTGCCGGGGTTGATTGCGGGCAAAGTCGGACAGTCGCTCATGTTGCCGGTGTTTGCCGCCGCCAGGGGCGATGCGGACCAACTGAGCCGCCGGTTTGCCGCACTTTCAGAAGCGACTGCGATCGCTGCTGCCATCTATCTCGCGACGGCCATTCTGGCGGGGGGAGATATTCTGCGGATTGCGTTCGGGGCGAACTATGCGGGACTTGGCGGCGTGATGGCGTGGCTGGCTGCCATGTGGGCGGTGCGGATGCTGCAAGCCGTGCCCGGCATGTTGCTTTTGTCGGCGGGCGAGACGAAACCGTTCTTGATCGCAGGATTCATAAGAGCTTTGGCGCTCGTACCAGCGACGGCTGTGGCCATGATGGGATGCGGGCTGGAAGCCATTGCCGCCATGGGGCTGGTGGGTGAAGTGGCCTCATTGGCGTATGTCGCGTGGCGGATGGAGGCGCATCAGCTGGGGTTATGCCGCATTTTTGCGCGGCGGGCGATGTTCCTCGTTCCGGCAGGGTTGGCGGCGGCGCTTGCTCTGTCCGTCAGCACACGGGTCGTCAGCGAAACCATGGCTCATGTGGTCGCGCTGACAGTGGTGCTCGGTATGATTGCCGTGGCGGCTGCGCTCTTGATGCCCGAGACGCGCAGCCGTGTGCAGGGTTTGCTGCGCGCGTGACCATTCGGGTTGCGCGGATCGTTTGTTAGTCGTGTGCTGGCAGGGCGAGCGGGCGCGTGGCAGAGCTGACCTTGGAGCCGAGCGCTGTTTCGTACGCAGCCAACAGGCGGCCCCGCTCTTCGTCCCAGCGGAGCAGCGATTTTGCACGCGCGATGCCTTCAGCGGCGGTGCGGTCGCGCAAGTCTTGATCATCCAAAAGATTGAGCATCTGTCCGGCGAGCGAGCGCGGGCAGTTGTCTTCAGCGTAGATGGCTGCGTCGGCGGCCATCTTGCGGCCTTCGACTAGATCAAAGCCGACGAACGGGATGCCAAGCGTCATGTACTCGAAGACCTTATTCATGGAGATCTTGTCGTTATAGACGTTCTTGGGGTCAGGGATGATGCCGATGTCGAAGGTGGACATGGCGGTGAGCAACGTGTTGCCTGACTGGAAGCCCGGGAAAGTAATGTAATCCTGGAGGCCGCGTTCGGCCGTCAGTTTCTCCAGAAGGGGAAGTTCGGTGCCGGTGCCGACGATCAGGGCCTGCACATCCGTGCGGCCATGCTCATGCACGATCGCGTTCATCGCTTCGACGATCAGGTCAACGCCGTCTTGCGCTCCCATGATACCGACGAATCCGACGAGATGCTTGCGGCCATTCTTGAGAGCGGGGTCGGCTTCGACGCGGCGGAAGCGGCTGGTGTCGGGCACAGAGCGGACAATGAAGACGCGGTCCTTGGACATGCCGCCACGGCCGGTGGCGATATCGCGGAAGGTTTCGTTGGTGGCGATTGCGACGTCGGCAACGCGGAAGGTCTGGCGTTCCAGAAAACCCAGCAGGCGGTGCCAGGCACCGCGGCGGCCAAATTTCGCTTCGTAGAGTTCCGGGTTGATGTCGTGGTGATCGAACACGAACGGCTTGCCGAACAGGTATTTCCAGAAGGCGCCGATGATGAAGAGGAGGTCGGGCGGGTTGCACGCCTGGACCACGTCGAAGCCGACCTTGAAGTAGGCTTTGACTGAGAGGACAAATTCGAAGAACAGCGCGGTGGAGTATTCGACCGCGTAGCCAAGTGGTCCACGGGCTTCGATGGGCAAGGGATGGCGGAACACGTGAATGCCGTCCAACCGCTCATAGGGCGCGGTGTACTTGCCGCCTTTGGGGCAGACGACCGAGACGGTGTAGCCCGCATCGCGCAGTGCGCACGCTTCCTGCCACACGCGCCGGTCGAGCGGCACGGTCAGATTTTCAACGATGATGAGGATGCCTGGCTGGCGCGTTCCCACAACGCGGTCCTTCCCAAAAAGATGTTAGCGGCACGGCCTGTCCGGCGCGCACGGTTTTCCCGATGCATCTTGAGACAGCGGAGTAAATGATCTGCTCCCGAGATCGATCGAAAACTTGTGAGATTTGTCCCGTTCCGGGACGGGAGACGAAAAACAGCGGGAAATTTTGAGGGCATGGATCTTGCGAGATTGAGCGGGTGTGTTTAACCCTTCGTTAAGGTTCGACGAGGAGCTGTGCCCCGTGTTTCGTATTTCCCGTGATCGTCCCTGGCCACCGTCGATCGATCTGGCGACGGTTCGTGAGACCTTGATTTACATGCGCGATGACGCGCGTGCGATTCCGGGCCTGGAAAAGGTCGCGCAGTCGCTTGATGCCGCCATCCAGGATGTGGATGTGGCTCAGGCCAAGCTGACGCCCGTCTCCTACAGCCCGATTACGTCGCGCTTTCTGCCGGCTCGGCTGCGCCCAACGTCCTAATCGCTAGAAATCGACTTCGACGCTGAGTTTCAAGGTTGCGTCCGGCGTGTTGTCATTAAGGCCCGCCAAGAGACCGAGGCCGACTGAAACTTCACTGCTTTCAATCGCGCCATCACTGTCGCGGCGCGGATCGGGCCGCAGGCTACGCCCGAAATCATACGTGTAGTAGAGGATTGGGCCCACGCGGTGCTGATCGTGATCGCCGAACGCGAGGGCTGCTTCGCCGCGCGTTCCGGTGCTGCCAAGGCGTTCTACCGTGCCGTAAGCTTCGATCGCCAGCGTCCAGGTTTCTGAGAATTCGTAGGCGACTTGGGCGGCGTAGGCAAAATCCCACTTGTCATCTTTGATGCCGTCTTCATCGGGATCGCCACCGAAGTCGTGGACGAGCATTGGGATGGCGGCCAGGAGCCATGGCCCGGCTGCGTACTCGAAAATGGGACCCATGATCAGGCTCATTTGGCCGCCCGATTCAAGTGGGCGTTCGAATTCGACCACGGTGCCCAACCCAAAACCGTCGCCGTCGCGCGGGAGCAAGACAGCGATCAATTCGGTGCCGATTTCATCTAGCTTCAGCGCGGCGAAGCTGTTGGCCTCGGCCGATGACGCGGGATCATCGATGCGTTCTTCTTCGAATTCTATCCCGATGCGCATTTTCAGGTAGCGCGTGAAGCCCAACTCCATTTCGAGGGCTTCGCGCTGCTTGATCACGGCGTTGTCGTCGTAGACGTCTTCGCCGTCTACAACCGCTGACTGACGGCGGGGCTGGCCGAAGGTCCATGCGTTCTGGCTCTGGAATTCGAGGTAGCCCGGCGCGGATTCCAGCGTCTTGAGTTCAAACTGACCGATTGCCGGGCCGGCCGCGGCTTGAGATTCTAACCCCACATACACCCCCACCAGCGTGAGCGCGCAGATGATGGATTTTTGGGCGCGAGTGAATGGAGACACCTGGGGGCCTGCTTGTCAGGAACTTTACCTTCGACAAGCTTACCAATTTTCCTGATCTGCGCCAACTGATGGGACTTTTTCCCGGCGTTGTATTGAGTGTCGCATCAACACAGAGGTGGCAGTGGCGCTATCGGGCCCGATAGCGGGAGCACATCACGGGTGCTCTTGGCCGGGATGCCGGACCGTGCCGACGCCGACCAAACACCGGAATTACTCATAGTTTCCGGGCGTAAGACGATCCAATGATCGACACTCGCCGGGCGCTGCTGGCCCGGTTCGACGTGATTTCCGGGACGGGGCCGGGGTGCGGGCGGATGAGGAGGCGGCGCTCGATTCACACAGCCGACCGGCCGGCGCCGTCTAGAATGATTCTGACGAATAGTCCTTGATCGCCAGTGCCTTCGCCCGCTATCTCAAGCGCCGCTAGTCGCACACCGTGGGCCGGCCAAGACTGCAAATGCATTCGCGTTTTGGCAGTGTCCGCCTCGGACGGGCCCGAATTGTGATGTTATATAGAGACGTGTCTAACGGCTGGCAGCAGTTGCGACGCGGCACGGACGACCAACACCGGTGACATTGATACCGACGCGACGATGACGGCGAAAAGACCGTTCGGAGCGATCCTGGGGAGAGACGAGTTGAAATCAGATTACGCAGTCAGCAGCGTTTGCCTGTCCGCTTTCATGTTGATGACGACGGTGATCGCCGCAATCGCACCCGTCGCCGTGGCCGGCGAGAGCACCCCGGCAGCCGCTGCCGCGCCAGCCATCACCGTCGAATTGAACAAGCTTGAGACCGTCGATAAGGGCTGTCGCGTCTATACGGTGGTCGACAATCCAGGAGCGACCGCGTTTCAAACCTTCAAACTCGATCTCATTCTGTTTCATACCGATGGTGTGATCGGGCGCCGCTTGGTGCTCGACATCGCGCCGCTGAAGGCCGCGAAGAAAACCGTCAAGATGTTCGATCTGGATGGAACCGCTTGTGACAAGATCGGCAGCTTCCTTGTGCATGACGTGATGGAATGCAAAACGGACAGTGGACCGGCAGACAAGTGCCTGGATGCGATCACACTGAAGTCTCTCAGCACCGTACAGATTTCGAAGTAAACCGCGCAGCCCACCGCGAAGGAATAGCCCCGTGCTCTTGACCGCCACCCCGCACTCGACCATCTCCATCACGGAGCTCATTCTCGCTGCCGACCCGATCGTAAAGGCCGTGATGCTTCTGCTCGTACTTTCGTCGATTGCATGCTGGGCCATCATGCTTGAGAAGTCGATCCGGACTTGGCGGCTTAAGTCCGATGTCAAGGCGCTGGAAGGCTTGGCCGATGGGCACAGCGAGGCCGCGCAAGTCGATGGACTTGTGCGCCGCGTCCTGGCGGCGGCCGAGAGCGAGGCTGCCGATGGCGTGTCGCGCGGCGAGGCGCGCAGCGAGATCCGTGCGCGGCTGGAGCGCGCCATGAAGCTGCGGTTCAAGAGTGAATTGGAATCGATTGAGGCTGGTTTGCCGTTTTTGGCGACGATCGGCTCAGCAGCGCCGTTTATCGGGTTGTTCGGAACCGTATGGGGCATCATGAACAGCTTTACGGCTATTGCCGCGCGCCAGGACACGAGCCTTGCGACCGTGGCACCGGGCATCGCTGAAGCGTTGTTCGCAACAGCGCTTGGACTGGTGGCGGCTATCCCGGCGGTGATGGCGTATAACCACTATGTTGTGAAGCTCGGACGGTCCAGTCAACGCGGGAACGCAGCGATAGCTGAGATTGCCAAGAATATCTCGCGGCCACATGCGGATGCGGGCGCCAGAGCCGGCGTCGAACCGCTTCGCGCTGGAAAGGCCTTCTGATGGGTATGAGTGCCAACGTCTCTTCGGGAGATGGCGAAGAGGGCGGGTATCGTCCGATGGCGGAGATCAACATCACGCCGTTCGTTGACGTGATGCTCGTGCTGCTGATCATTTTCATGGTTGCTGCGCCCTTGCTGGTCACCGGTGTGCCCATCGAATTGCCGAAGACCACCGCCGCGAAGCTCGGTCAGTCGAAAAAGCCGATGGTGGTGACATTGACGGCGGATGGCCAACTGCAAATCCGCAATGATTTCGTGACTCGCGAGGCGCTCGTCGACAAGCTTCGCGACATTCGGGCGGCTGAAGGCGATGCGGTCGTTTACGTCAGGGCCGACAAGAAGAACGCCTACGGCGACGTTATGGAGCTGCTTGGCCAAGTGGGCCAAAGCGGCTTCGCGCGCGTTTCATTGTTGTCGCAACAGCCAGGCGCAGGTGCCCCTGGCGGAACCGCCGCGCCAGTGGCCGCGCCCGCCAGCCCTGCCGCCGTAACACCTTAACCGGGGATCGTATCTGACGGTGCCGATGCTTAAGCCCCTTACTTGGCTGCTGTCGTTTGGAGCACATGCCGTGTTTGCGGCGTGGCTTGTGGTCGTGCCCGGCGGCGCGGCCCTCGACTCGGGCGAGGGCCAGGACGATTTCGTGGTCGAGCAGGGAATTGCCATCGAAGGCCTCGACATGTGGGGCCAAGACGAACAGACGGTGCAGGCCATCGAAGCCGAGCCGCTGGAGGCCAGCGAAGCCCGGCCGGCGATTGAAGAGGTCAAGGAACTCGAAGAGGTCGAGGAGACCACGGTGATCGGCTCGGAGACGGGGCCGGAGCAGGAGATCGAGGAGGTCAAACCGGAGCCGGTGACCGAGCCGGTGCCGCCGCAGGTTGCAACGGTCGAACAGGTTGCTCAGATCGCCGTGGAGGAGAAGCGGGCGGCCAGCGCGGTGAAATCGGGCGGCGATGCGACGGCGCATAGCAAATATCTGGGCAAACTGCGTACGCACCTTGAGAAGCGCAAGCTCAACCCGCGCACCCGCAAGGTCGGGACGGCGATCGTGCGGTTTACGGTGGACGCCAGTGGGCAGCTGTTAACGAGCGAAATTGCACTAAGTTCGGGTAACAAGCAGCTCGACGATGCGGCGATTGCATCGGTCGAGCGTTCGGCCCCCTTTCCAGCGATGCCGCAGGATCTGGATCAACAGCCAATGGTGGTTTCGGTGCCGTTCCGGTTTACCGTACGCTGATTTTCAGCAACTCCGATAAAACCTTATTACGTGCATTAACCATGCCTTATCCATTCGCCGATAGGCTCAGATCGATTGTCTGACCTTTGGTACATCCATGATCGGCGGAGCTATTTTTAAGCAGAACAACGTTTCGTTGATGGGGGAGTATGCCTCTCTCGTCGGCGACGCGATTATGCGCCAGCGGACGCGCGAAGCGGAACATGCTGCCCGGATCGAGGCCGAACTCGCCAGTCGCGTCAAAAGCGAATTCATTTCCAATATGAGCCATGAGCTCAGGACGCCGCTCAATACGATGATGGGCTTTTCCAAGCTCATCAGCGAACATGACAAGCGGCCCCTGCCGGACGCGGAAATCGTTGAGTATGCCAAGCTGATCAACGACGCGGCGGGACATCTGCTGTCGGTGATCAACGACATTCTCGATCTCTCCAAGCTGCAGAGTGGGCGCTACACGCTGGATTCGAGTGAGATTAACGTCGAGGACGTGCTGCAGCTGGCCTACACGGCGAACAGGAATGCGGCGCGAGAGGCGGGCGTCAGCCTCGATCTCGAAGTTGCTGCGAATCTGCCGATCATCCGCGGCGATGCGGTCAAGTTGCAGCAGGCGTTTCACAATCTCATCTCCAATGCGATCAAATTCACGCTCCAGGGCGGGGCGGTCAAGATCGAAGCCATTCGCCTTGCGGAGGGCGGTCTGGCCGTGGTCGTTCGTGACACCGGTGTCGGCATGACGCCGGACGAGGTGAAGCTTGCAACGACGCCGTTCGGTCAGGTCGACGGAAAGCGGACCCGTTGGCGCGAGGGGGCTGGACTCGGCCTGCCGATTGCGCGCGCGCTCATCGAATTGCACGGCGGTCAGATCAAAATTCAGAGCGTAAAGGGCAGGGGCACCGAAGTGGGTGCGCTGCTGGCGTCTGCATCGACAATGACGATCCGGGAGGCGCGCGATGTGCTGCTCGGAAACGGCGGCGTCTCTTGATCCAGGAGACTGAAGGGCCATGAACGAAATGATCCATGATTTGATTGCCAGCAGCGGCGCAGGCGGAACGATGACGCACTTTGACGGCTCGATCGGCCGCATCGTCTCCGTGACGGGCTCCAAGGCCATTGTGTTGCTCGATTCCCCACGAGACGGGTCCGTTCGCAATATTCAGGACCGTCCGGAAATGGGCACCCTGCTGGCAATCGACACGGCCAATACGGTCGTGCTCGCAATCGTTTCGGCTCTGAGCGTGCCGGTCCCTGCGCAGCGCGACGGGGAGAGTGAAATCTGGATCGCTGAATTGGGACTTGCCGGCGAACTCTGGCGCGGCACCGATGGTGGGGCTGCAAGCTTCAACCGCGGCGTGACGGTCTATCCGGGTCTGGGCGACCGGGTGCGCGTGGCGACGAAGGTGGAGCTGACATTGGCGTTTTGCGGTTCGAGCGCCCGCTCGGTTCGGGTGGGCTGCATCCGGCAGGACTCTTCGATCGATGCGCGCGTGCGCGTGGACGATCTTCTCGGCAAGCATTTTGCCATTCTGGGCACCACCGGCACCGGTAAATCGTGCACCACGGCGCTGATCTTGCGAGCGATCCTGGAGGACCATCCGGCGGCGCACATCGTTCTGCTCGATCCCCACAACGAGTATGCCACCGCGTTCGGTGAACTTGCCGAAGTCATCAGCCCTTGGAACATGCAGCTGCCGTTGTGGTTGCTCAACTTCGAAGAGGCCATTGAAGTCCTCGTGGGCGATCCTGAGCGCAAGCACGAGATCGAAATTCTGCAGGAACTCATTCCGCTCGCCAAGAGCCGCTATGCGGCCGGGCGTCAGGCGGAAAATCAGAAGCTGCGGCGCGGCATTCTCGACCATGGCCGTTTCACCGTCGACACGCCTGTTCCCTACCGCATTTCGGACCTGACCGGCCTCATCGACGAGCGCATGGGCAAGCTGGAGAACAAGCGCGATCTGGCGCCGTACCGGAATTTGAAGTCACGGATCGATACGATTTCGCAGGATGGACGCTATGCGTTCATGTTCGGGTCGCTCACGGTCTATGACGGCATGGCGCAGATCCTGTCGCGCATCTTCCGCGTGCCGGTGCAGGGCAAGCCGATCACGATCCTCGAATTGACCGGCATTCCGACCGAAATCGTCAACGTTGTCGTTTCGGTGCTGTGCCGCATGACGTTCGATTTCGCGCTGTGGAGCGAGGGCAAGGTGCCCGTGACGCTCGTTTGCGAAGAAGCGCACCGCTACGTGCCTCTCAATGCAAATGCCGGCTTCGAACCGTGCAAACGGGCCATCGCGAAGATTGCCAAGGAAGGCCGCAAGTACGGCGCCTCGTTGTGCATTGTCACGCAGCGTCCCGCGGAAATCGACCCAACCATTTTGTCTCAGTGCAACACTGTCTTTGCGCTGCGCATGTCGAATGATCGCGACCAGGCGATTGTTTCGTCGGCGATCTCGGATACGGGTTCCGGCCTTCTCGAATTCCTGCCCGCCCTTGGTCAGCGCGAGGCGCTGGCGTTTGGTGACGGCGTTGCACTTCCAGTGCGCATCAAGTTCGATGAGCTGCCGCGTGACCGGCTTCCGCGCTCGTCGACAGCGAAATTCTCGGAAAAGTGGCAGATGTCGGTCGGCGACGAGAACTTCTTGGATCAGGTCGTCGAACGCTGGCGCTCGGCGGGCATCGGTCACGGCACCGATGTCAACCAACAGGCGACGATGCTCGCGGAAGCAATCAATATCAACAGTAGCCGGATGGACGGAGCTGAGCCGTCCGACCCGCATGCCCGGGCTCCGCAATCGAACGGTGGCTACCGTCCGGCTCCAACGCCTATTGGCGGAGTTGCGGTTGGTGCCGGATCAGGAGGAGCGGCGCGGCCCGCGGGCGGCAGTCTCTTGCGGCGTGAAATGGCTCCACTTCCGCCGCCACAGCAGCCGATGGCTGCAACTCCCGGCGGCGGCGACCGACAGTCGCTGCGTGATCGGCTGTTGAAACCCAACGCGCCGCGGTGATCAGAACAGATCGGCTGCTTCAGCCAGGAGCGGCTGTCTGAGGTCCTTTTCGGACAGGATCGCTGAAGCGTCATCTATGCCCCAGTCGATGGCGAGGGCGGGGTCGTTCCAGCGAACGCCGCGATCCAGCGCGGGCGCGTAGAGGTTCGTCACTTTGTAGATGACTTCCGTGTGCGCCTCGAGCGTGACGTAACCGTGCGCGAAGCCGGGCGGCACCCAGATCTGTTTCCAGTTTTCGGCCGAGATCTTGGCGGCGACGTGGCGCCCGAACGTGGGCGATGCGCGGCGGATGTCGACGGCCACGTCGAGGATGGCGCCACGCGAGACGCGGACCAGCTTGCCCTGGGCTGCGGGCTGCAACTGGAAGTGGAGGCCGCGGACGACGCCTTTGTCGACCGAATAGGCGTGATTGTCCTGTACGAAGTGAGCGTCGAAGCCGGCGTCACGCCACGTGCGCTCGTTGAACGTCTCGGAGAAGAAGCCCCGCTCATCGGCGAAGCGGCGCGGCGTGATGAGCCGCACATCCGGAATCGTCAGGGCTTCAATGTGCATCCGGCTCTGCCTGTTGCGTTCAGCGCTTTGGTTCGATGGATCGCATATCAATGACGCGCCCTGGATCGGCTGGAGCAGCGGATGCGGGTGGCGCTTGGGTGACTGGGCTGGGGCTAACGGTTGTCTGCGCCGTAGCGGCCGGTTCGGCGCTTTCGCGCTCCTTGGCCAGATAGCGGCGCCAGCCCAAAGGAATGAGCGCGAGATAGATCAGAGTTACGATCGCCAAGGTCTCGTATGGGAAGGTGAGCAGGCAGGCGACGAGGCCGACGGCGACGATGAAGATCGGCAGCACCCACTCGCGGCGGATGCGCTCGCCCATGAGCTTGCCGGAGTAGGTGGGGATGGTCGAGACCATCATAACAGCGATCAACATGGTATAGACGAGGACGACGCTCATCGCGATGCGGCTCTCGTTAGCGTCGAGACCGAGCTTGGCCAAATAGAAGGGCAAGAGCACGACGATGGCGGCAGCGGGCGTTGGCATGCCGGTGAAAAAGTTCGATTGCCACTTGGGCTTTTCTTCATCGACGGCGACGTTGAAGCGAGCGAGACGCATGGCGGACGCAAGCGCGAACATCATCACGCAGATCCAGCCAATGCTCTTGATGTCGACAAGGCCCCAGGTGAACAGCAAAATAGCGGGGGCAACGCCAAAGTTGACGAAGTCGGCGAGGCTATCGAGTTCGGCGCCGAAGCGCGATTGGGCCTTCAAGAGACGGGCCACGCGGCCGTCGATGCCATCCAGCATCGCAGCAAAGACGATGGCGGCCAGCGCTACGTCCCAGCGCTCTTCAATCGACATACGGATCGATGTCAGGCCGGCGCAAAGGCCGAGGAGCGTGAAGAAGTTCGGCACGAGCATACGAACGGGTACGCGCTGCTGAGAGAACAGCCGGCGACGGCGGCGGCGGGACATCTCCTTTTCGATGCCCGGCATTAAAGGGTCCATGCTCACCTCCATTCCGCGCGTGTTCGAGGCGCAGTGCGGTTCACGCTTAGACTCGACGTGCTTCGCGTTCCGGTTCCGGCGATTTTAAATCCGCCAGGACTGTTTCGCCGGCAATGGCACGTTGGCCGACGGAGACCAGCGGACCATGACCGGGCGGCAGAAAGGTGTCGACGCGGGAGCCGAAACGGATGAGGCCGAAGCGCTGGCCGACGCCGATGGTGTCGCCTTCCTGGGAAAAGGTCACGATACGGCGCGCGACGAGGCCAGCGATCTGCACGACGCCGATTTCTTGTCCGGCAGCCGTTTCGATGACGATGGCACGCCGCTCATTCTCTTCGCTGGCTTTGTCGAGGGCGGCATTGAGGAAGGCGCCGGGACTATAGACCGAGCGCTTGATGCGTCCGGCGACCGGGGCGCGGTTGATATGGACATCGAAGACCGACAAGAAAACGGAGATACGCACGCGCTCGTCGTCTCCCAGACCCAACTCCTTCGGGGGGCGGACCTTCTCGATCAGCGAAACACGTCCGTCGGCGGGAGAAATGATGAGACCTTCGCGCAGGGGCGTGACCCTGTCGGGGTCGCGGAAGAAGTAGCAGATCCAGGCGGTGATGACAGCGGCGATCCAGCCGAGCGGATCCCAAAGGAAGAAGCCAACCAGCGTGGCGAGCAGCCCAATGGCGATGAACTTGTGCCCGTCCTGATGGATCGGCACGAAGATATCGAGAATGGTATTGAGCAGGCTCGGATGACGGTCGGACAAGGGGTGAGGGCTCCCACGCGCTTTTTTGAAAGGAACAACCAGGGGCTGTTTAGCCCCTGGCGCGGCCGGTGCCTAGTGGGCCCAAGGAAGCAGCCCTGGATTTAGAGCGGCAAGGCGACAAAGCGCGTGTCGCCCTTGGAGTCCTCCACCAGCATCAGAACCTGGCGGCCTCCGGTCTTTTTGACTTTGGCAATGGCCGCGTTGAGATCGGCGATGGACGCGACTTCGCTTTGTTGTGCTTCGACAATAACGTCGCCGAGCTTTAGATTTTTGCCCGCGGCTGGACTTTCAGTATCGATGGCTGTGACGAGGAGACCTTTGACCTTCTTGTCGAAACCCAGTTGGGTGCGCAGGTCGTCCGTCAACGGCGTCACGGTGAGGCCCAGAACGGTTTCGGGCTTTGCGGTGTCCTCGTCTTTCGCTTCGGACTTCTTGAGTTCGGTGCCAGCCTCCTCTTCTTCGAGGCGTCCGACGACGACCGGGACGGTCTTCTTTTCTCCGGCACGAAGCAATTCCATGTCGATGGACTTGCCGATGGGGGCCTGAGCGACGAGGCGCGGCAGGCCGCGCATGGTGGAGACGTCCTTGCCGTCGAATTTCAAGATGACGTCGCCCTGCTGGACGCCGGCCTTGGCGGCGGGACTATCTGGAGTGATCGCTGAAACGAGGGCTCCTGTGTTTTCCGGCACGCCCAGACTTTCGGCGATGTCTTCGGAAACGGTTTGAATTTTCACGCCGAGCCAGCCACGGCGTACTTCGCCGAATTCTTTCAATTGCTGCACGACGGCCTGCACGGTGTCGGAGGGAACGGCAAACCCGATGCCGATCGAACCGCCGGTCGGAGAAATGATGGCGGTATTCACGCCGATCACTTCGCCGTTCATGTTGAACAACGGGCCGCCGGAATTGCCGCGGTTGATGGCGGCGTCGGTTTGGATGAAGTCGTCGTAGGGGCCGGCGTTGATGTCGCGTTGTTTGGCTGAGATGATGCCGACGGTGACGGTGCCGCCGAGGCCGAATGGGTTGCCGATGGCCATGACCCAATCGCCGACTTTCATGTCCGTCGAGGAGCCGAACGGGACTGACTTCAATGGTGTTTTCGGTGTGACTTTGAGGAGGGCGATGTCGGCTTTGCTGTCCTTGCCCAGGACTTTATCGACCTTCAATTTGGTGCCGTCGGCAAAGTTGATGACGATCTCGTCGGCGCCCTCAATGACATGGTTATTGGTAACGATAAGGCCCTCGACGCCGTCAACGACAAAGCCGGAGCCCAGGGACGACACCTTGCGGTCTTGCTGTCCACCGCCGCCGCGCTTGTTGAAGAATTCCTCAAAGAAGTCTTCGAAGGGCGAACCTTTCGGCACCTTAGGCAGCGGCACACCGTCGGGCGACTTGGCGACTTGGGTCGTGGAAATGTTGACCACCGCGCCCGAGAGCGTTTCGGCCAATGGGGCGACGGACTGGGGGCCATCGCGAAATGCGGCCACGGGGAGGGAAACAAGGGCGAGCCCTGCAGCGGCGGTGGCTGCCAGCACGGCTTTGCGCTTTTGGGCCCAGATTAGCGAACGCATGCGTGTCTCCCAGGAAGCCGGTGCGGTATGGCGCGCGGCGTGGCGTTCATTTTGGTCCGTGTGGCGCTCAAGTCAACGCGGCGTTTCCGGCGAAACCGCGACCGCCTCAGCCGCGCACGAACCAAACAAGGAAAAGGCCCGTCGCGGCGGCAATCCAGCCGGACACCCGGAGCGTGGCGGGTGGCGTCTCTGCGGCCATTTCGAGAAGGCGTTGGGCCATGTTGGGAGCGAGGGCCCACAGGAGACCTTCGAAAACGAGAACGAGACCGGCTCCGACGATGAGATCACTCATGAGTGGTGCCGGTCTCGTTGTTTCTTGTCATTTTGGCGATCGCTCAGGGCTTCGGTGAAAGCCCCGATGGATCGTTGAAGTATTTGAAGAAGGGCGAGTCTGGAGACAGGATCAGCTTGCTGTCGCCGGCCTTGATCGCCTGTTCGTAGGCCTGCATCGAACGATAGAAGCCGAAGAAGTCGGCGTCCTTGCCGTAGGCTTCGTTGAAGATGCGGTTGCGTTCGGCGTCGCCCGTACCGCGCAGTTCTTCGCCCTTGCGGGTTGCGTCCGCCTTGAGGACCGTGACTTCGCGGTCGGCCGTAGCGCGGATGCGGTTGGCTTCGGCGGTGCCCTGCGAGCGGAACTCGGCAGCTTCGCGTTCACGCTCGGCACGCATCCGCTCGAAAACGCGAATGGCGTTCTGTTCGGGCAAGTCGGCGCGCTTGATACGGACGTCGACGACTTCGATCCCGAGAGGGGCTGCTTGCGCGTTCACCTGCTTGGCGATGCGGCCCATGAGTTCCTCGCGCTTATCGCGGACGATGTCGGAGAAGTTGACGCCGCCGAGGACGCCGCGGACGGCGGATTCGACGATGGGGCCCAAGCGTGACGGAACCGCACCCTCAAAGCGCAGTGTTTTATAGAACTCGAGGGGGTTGGTGATGCGATAGCGCACGAAGCTGTCGACCACGAGACGCTTCTGGTCGAGGGCCGTGACTTCCTGCGGGGAGGCATCGAGATCGAGCACCCGCTTTTCGAAGATGTCGACGGTATCCACGACCGGCACCTTCCAGTTGAGGCCGGGTTTGGTGATCACGCCGACGGGTTCACCGAAGCGCAGCACGAGCGCCTGCTCGTTCTGATGCACGATGAAAGCTGAGGCGTAGAGGGCTGCGGCGCCTGTCAGCAACAGGACGAAAATGAAGGCTAAGAAACTCCGCATGATTAGTTACCTCCCGTCGCGGGCGCTGCCGGTGGCGTGCGTCGGAGTTGGTCAAGTGGCAAGTAGGGAACGACGCCTTGGCCGCTCTTACCGTCGAGGATGATCTTGTCGGTGCCGCCCATGACCCGTTCCATCGTTTCAAGGAACATGCGCTGGCGGGTGACTTCGGGAGCCTTCTTGTATTCCTCGTAGACCTGAAGGAAGCGGTTGGCCTGACCGTTGGCTTCGGCGACCGTCTGCTGCTTGTAGCCTTCGGCGCCCTGGAGAATGCGTTCGGCTTCACCCTTGGCTTCGTTGACCGACTTGTTCGCGTATGCGCTGGCCTGGTTCTGCAGTGTTTCCTTCTCAAGACGCGCGGCTTGGACGGAGCGGAAGGCTTCGATGACTTCGGCCGGCGGGTCGGATTTCAGAAGTTGGACTTCCGTGATCACGATGCCGGATTTATAGCGGTCGAGCGTATCCTGGACGAGTTTCTGTACGTCCTGAGCAAGCTTCTGACGCTCTTCGGTAAGGATCGGCTGAATGCGGGATTTGCCGACGATTTCGCGCATGGCGCTTTCGGCGACTTCCTTGACCGTGTTCTCGGGATTCTGAATGTTGAACAAGAAGTCGGCCGCATCGCGGATGCGCCAGAAGACGGCGAAGTCGATGTCGATGATGTTTTCGTCGCCCGTGAGCATCAGGCTTTCTTCGCGGACGTCCGTGACGCCGGTGGCGATGCCACGGCCGCTCGACGACGAGCGCAGACCGATTTCGGTGACGCGCTGCTGCGTGACTTTGGGCAGGGCCACCTCTTCGATCGGGTAGGGCAAGCGGAAATGCAGGCCCGGAGGTTCCTGACGAACGTATTGACCGAAGCGCATGACCACGCCGAGTTCATCGGGATTGACGCGGAAGAAGAAGGAGTTCCAGGAAACCACGGCAATGGCGACTGCGCCGGCGAGAAACAGCAACGGACCGGGCACACCGCCACCGCCGCCCATTGCTTGCTTCATTTTATCCTGACCGCGCTTCAGAATTTCCTCGAGGTCGGGGGGCTGGCCACCGCCGCCGCCGCTGCTCCCGCTGCCACCGCCGCGCGGGCCCTGGCCCCACGGTCCTCCTCCGCCGCCGCCGGAGCTTCCTTTCCAGCCGCCGCCACTACTTTGATTGATCCAGGGCATCGCTTCTTCAGCCTTTCGATTGGTCATGTCAGGGATTGCTTGAACGTTGGCGACTTGCGCAGCGGATCAAGGTTGCATCGGCATAAGGCCGCCGTGGGAAAAGTTGCTTGCTTATAGGCGAGGCCCCCAGGCGACGCAAATGCGCTGAGCATGGATGTGGGCGTTCTGGCGTTCGGATCAAGGCGCGACGGCCGCTCATTTATTTGAATGAGAGCCGCAGGCGGGGGAGCTTTAGCTGGCGGCGCGTTCAAAGGTCTTCAAGACGGCGTCGAATTCGTCTTTTGGGCCGCGCGGAATGGGCTCGGCAGAGACTTCGCGCCAGTCGTCCAGATCCAGGGCCGGGAAGGTGACGTCGCCATCTGGTTCGCCAACGATTTCTGTCCAGTAGACGCGCTGCGCCTGAGGCAGAGTGGCTGCAAAAATATCGGCGCCGCCGATGACCATGACCTCATCCGTGCCGTTGGTCCGTGCGAGCGCGCGGGCGAGGACAAGGGCTTCCGTGATGCTGTTGAAGACGGACACACCGTCGGCCTCAAAATGCGGATCGCGGGTGACGACGATGTTGTCACGGCCGTCGAGCGGGCGGCCGATGGATTGGAACGTCTTGCGGCCCATCACAATGGGCTTGCCCATGGTGAGGCGGCGGAAGGTTTTCAGATCAGACGGCATACGCCAGGGCAATTGACCTTGGCGTCCGATGACGCCGTTGCGGGCAACCGCGACGATGATGGATGTGGTGACGGTCATGATGATTTTCTGGTTTTACACCGCGACGGGGGCGGCGATGTGGGGATGGGGGTCGTAGCCGGTCAATGAGACGTCTTCGACGCGGAAGGCAAAGATGTCCTTCGCGGCTGGGTTGATGGTCATGGTTGGTAGCGGGCGCGGCGCCCGAGAAAGCTGCAAATCCGCCTGCTCGAGGTGGTTCAGATAGAGGTGAGCGTCACCGAAGGTGTGTACGAATTCGCCGGGCTGTAGATCCGTGACACGCGCCATCATCATGGTGAGGAGCGCGTAGCTCGCGATATTGAACGGCACGCCGAGGAAGACATCGGCCGAGCGCTGGTAGAGTTGGCAGGAGAGTTTGCCGTCGGCGACGTAGAACTGGAACAGGCAGTGGCAGGGGGCGAGTGCCATCTGCGGGAGATCAGCCGGGTTCCAGGCCGAGACGATCATGCGGCGGCTGTCGGGATTGGTTTTCAGTGTGTGCACGACCTCGGCGATCTGGTCGATGGTGCGGCCGTCGGGGGCGGACCAGGAGCGCCATTGCTTGCCGTAGACGGGGCCGAGATCGCCATCAGGCCGTGCCCATTCATCCCAGATGCGGACGCCGTTTTTTTGCAGGTAGGCGACATTGGTGTCGCCGGCCAGGAACCAGATCAGTTCGTGGATGATCGACTTCACGTGCAGCTTTTTGGTCGTCACCAGCGGAAATCCGGCGGCGAGGTCGAAGCGCATCTGGTGGCCGAACACGCTGAGCGTGCCGGTGCCGGTCCGGTCGGACTTTTGGGTGCCGGTGGTGCGAACCCGGCGAAGCAGGTCGAGATATTGATCCATGACGTGGTTCTAGAGCGATTCCCTCATGCCGGGATTGGCAGGGGGGACGGGGCGAAGCCGTAGGTGAAGGCGAGGGCGAACAGGTTGCCGATGGCATGCGTGACGATGGCGGGCTTAATGGAACCGGTGCGCCAGACCAGCCAGGACAGGATCAGACCGGCGACGAAGACGGAGACGACGCCGGCCCAGGAGTAGGTGCCGTGCAAAGATGTCCACAGAACATTGGCGATGAGGGCAGCGCCCCAGAAGCCGAGGCGGGTTTTCGCGAGTGCGGAGAGGAGAAAGCCGCGAAAGGCGAACTCCTCCCAGAGTGGTGCCAGGATCACGGCGATGACGCAGGTTCCGATGGCTGTCGGCGAGGTCAGTCCTTCGCGGAGCCATGCGGTATCGGCGAAAATGTCGATGGCGAACGATTTATAGAGGATAAATTCCAGGATGCCGGTCGTGAGAATGAGTATCAGAGCTGCGGTGGCATAGAAGGCGGGCGTGAACCGCTCGCCCGTCAAGCGCAGGACGGCCGCGCGCTGGCCGCCACGGCCGGCGATACTCCACACGAGGATGAGTGACAGGATCTGGACGCTGGCTGCGAAGGTCACACCTTTCCATGTCGCCAAGGACATGAACGACTGGCCGCCATCGGTTTTCTCCATTTCGGGCATGGCGAGGAGGACTGCGGCGATGCCGACGATGCCGGGTCCGAGTGCGATCAGCGCCGTTATTATCAATGCTGCCAGCGGCGACCAGGGCGTGTCCGGCGCATAGCGCGGCGGGCCTTGCGTCAAGACTTCAGGACCCACCTTCATGCTCGTTTCCCCTGCCTGCGGCAAAAGTGTTCATCATGCTTTGAAATGCCGGCTGGACGTGCGGCCACGCCCGCCTTTCCATCGTCTGTCGCACAGCCTATATACATGGGGCCGGATTCGTCCGGCTATGGCGATAAACGCGGTCGTAATAAGCCCTCCACCATCACGTTTGGGTCTTGCGGCTTTCCTTCGGGGAGCCAACCGCAAGGCCCGGCATCTGCGGGGGCGAACTAGGATCGACGAGGGTGTAAAGGGCTTTGCTTTCGCTCGGCATGATACCACCGTCATCGGGTCATTCAGAATAGTTGCCAATGACAACTATGCTGAGGCTGCTATCGCTGCGTAATGCGGCGCTAAAAGCCTAAACTTGAAGTCCTTGCCCCTAGCCGGGTAAGGCGCGGTTCGGAGGGCACCGGGCAACAGAAGCCCTCCACTTCATCTGGCGGCCAGCCAGCGCGCGTGTTGCGGTTCGATGCGCGAGGCAGGCAGGCCCAACGGGGACGAAACGACGGCAGCATGACGACCGGCTCCTCCTCCATCGACTACGACGTGCTGCAAAGCGATGCCATGCGGGGCGTCGTGCGCGCGGTTTTAACCCGTACGGCGAAGTCGGGCTTGCCCGGCGATCATCATTTTTACATTTCGTTCGATACGACGGTGCCCGGGGTCAGCCTGTCGAAGAGATTGAAAGAAAAGTACCCGACCGAGATGACGATCGTGCTCCAGCACAGGTTCTGGGATCTGATCGTGTCGGATGAGCGCTTCGAGGTGAAGCTCACGTTCGATGGTATTCCAGAGCGGCTGGTGGTGCCATTCGCGGCGCTGAAAGTGTTTTTTGATCCGTCGGTCCGCTATGGCCTGCAGTTCGAGGAGGCCGATCTTTCCGGCCGCTCACATACGGTGGCCTCGAACGGACTGGATGATGCGGCGGCTCCGGCAGCTGGTCGCGCTTCGCCGAAGAAGTCGCGGACACCGCGCAAGCCCAAGGGCGAGCGTGAGACGGCCGGTAACGCAGCGGCAGAACACATTGCGGAAGTCCCCCGCATTCCGTCAGCTCAAGCATCGCCCAAAGCTGCAAAGCCTGTGGCGGCCTCCAACGCGGATACGCCGCTGGCGGCCACAGCTGAGGACGATGCGAAACCGGAAGCCGCCAGCGGCGCGCAAATACTCAGCCTCGACCAGTTCCGCAAGAAGTAGCTGCGGGGCCCACGGTGCGCTTCGTCCGGTGACCGGAGGGCTGTTGGCGTGCTATCGGCACGGAGCATGGGGTGTGCCACCGGCCCGCCCAGGTTCTAACGACGACAGGCGCTGTAAAGATGAAACCTAAGAGCACCCGCACCGAGAGCGATACCTTTGGCCCCATCGAGGTGGCGGACGACCGGTATTGGGGGGCGCAGGCCGAGCGCTCGCTCGGCAATTTCAAGATCGGCTGGGAAAAGCAGCCGCAGCCGATCATTCGGGCGCTCGGTATCGTCAAACGCGCGGCCGCCGAAGCCAATATGGATCTCGGCAAGCTCGACACAAAATTGGGCGCGGTCATCGTTCAAGCCGCCCAGGAAGTGATCGACGGCAAGCTCGATGATCACTTTCCGCTGGTGGTCTGGCAGACAGGTTCGGGCACACAGTCGAATATGAATGCGAACGAGGTCATTTCGAACCGGGCGATTGAGATGCTCGGCGGCACGGTCGGGTCGAAGTCTCCGGTGCATCCGAACGATCATGTCAACATGAGCCAGTCGTCGAACGATACGTTTCCCACCGCCATGCATATCGCGTGCGCCGAGGAGGTCGTACATCGGCTGCTGCCCGCGCTGCAAAAGCTGCGCAATGCGCTTCTCGAAAAGGAGAATGCTTGGGCAGACATCATCAAAATTGGCCGCACGCACACACAAGACGCAACGCCGATCACGCTCGGTCAGGAATTTTCCGGCTATCGCTGGCAGATCGAAAACGGCATGACGCGCATTATGATGACGCTGCCGCAGCTCATGCAGTTGGCGCAAGGCGGTACGGCGGTTGGAACAGGCCTTGCCTCGCCTGCCGGTTTTGCTGAATTGGTGGCGCGCAAGATCGAAAATATCACGTCGATGGCATTCACAACTGCACCCAATAAATTCGAAGCGCTGGCCGCGCACGATGCCATGGTCATGACGCATGGTGCGATCACCACAGCCGCGATGAGCTGCTTTAAGATTGCGAACGATATCCGTTTTCTCGGCTCGGGTCCGCGGTCTGGGCTTGGCGAGTTGGCGCTGCCTGAAAACGAGCCCGGCTCGTCGATCATGCCGGGCAAGGTGAACCCGACGCAGTGCGAAGCCATGACCCAGGTGTGCGCGCACATTCACGGAAACAATGCAGCGATCGGCTTTGCAGGCTCGCAGGGGCACTTCGAGCTGAACGTCTACAATCCGATGATGGCGTATAATTTCCTGCAGTCGACGCGGTTGCTCGCGGATGCGGCGGTGTCGTTTACGGACAATTGCGTGGCTGGCATTGAGCCGCGGCTCGACAACATCGCCAAGGGGCTCGCAAATTCGCTGATGCTCGTGACACCGTTGAAAGAGAAGTACGGCTACGACCGCGCGGCGAAAATCGCTAAGACCGCGCACAAGAACGGGTCGACGCTGCGAGAAGAAGCGATCAAGGACGGCATTCCGGCGGATGATTTCGATGCCATTGTGCGGCCGGAAAAGATGATCGGACCCGATCCGGTGTGAGGCGGGTGGGCCACGTTTGACGGTCCGGTGCTATTGCTCTTACACTTGGTGTGCAACGTAAGGACGCCGCGCAATGGCCGAGGGCAAGACCGGTAAGACGCTTTTGGAAGTCGAGATCGACGCGGGGCTCGCAGCCGAGGCGGCGGCGCGGGGCGTCGATTTGTCGGCCACGCTGGAAGAGGCGCTGACGCGGTTGACGGCTGCGGACCAGGGTGCGGAGTGGCGGCGGCGGAACACGCCGGCACTCGAGGCTTATGATCGGCATATTGAGGGCGACGGACTGTGGTCCGATGGTCTTCGGACCTGGTGACATGCGGCAGTTCGATGTTTTTGCGAATCCAAGCGAGGCATCTAAGGACTTCGCTCCATTCGTAATTGTTCTGCAATCAGATTTAACGATGACAAAGACCACCGTCGTGGTTGCACCGCTTGTGCGGCCAGATCGCTTGGCCGAACCATCTCGATTGTTTCCACGCATCAGGATCGGTGACACAACACTGGTGTTGTCGACAAGCGAGTTAGCTGCGATCGGACGTAAGCAGCTGAGGCAACACGTCACGAACCTGAGCGGCTCGCGGGATGCAATTATTGCCGCACTCGACCTCCTGTTCACCGGCATCTGAGGACGTCCATGACTGCCGAGATCATCAATCTGAATAAGGTCCGCAAGGCTAAACTGCGTGGCGAAAAAGTGCGCCAGGCGGAGGAGAACCGCATTCGTCACGGGCGGACCAAAGCCGAGCGGGAGCAGGATGAGGCCCATCGTGCGCGCGAGGGTGCGGCGCTCGACGGTGCGCGGATCGAGACGGCCGAGCCCGGCTATAAGCGCAGCGGGGAGACCGAGGAGGATCTTGATCCGGGCAGCGTGTCGTGAGCCGGCCGGTCAAGCGCTCGTTTTCGCTGCGGGGACACCAGACCTCGATTTCGCTCGAACAGCCGTTCTGGGATGCCTTGAAAGACGCCGCCGAAAAAGAAGGCAAGACGCCGGCTACGATCGTGGCCGAGGTGGACGAGGCACGCGGAAATTCGGGGCTTTCGGGTGCGGTGAGGATGTGGATCCTCGATTACTTCCGGGGTCAGCGCGCAGCCGAAGACTACAACGGCGGCAACCGGGACTAAAATCGGCCTACTGAAACGGTGTCATCTGGAACGGCTGCCAATTGTTTGTTGACGGCTTTTTCTTTGGCTGCGGCTGCGCCTGGACGCGGGGCCGTGAGACTGGTGCTGCTGCCGCTTCGGCGGCAGTTTCCGCTTCAGCCGCTGCTGCGGCGGCTGCCGCAGGATCGATGGTGGCAGACCCATCAACAGGAACAGGAGAGGGCTCGGCAGGCGCTCCTGGGGGCGTCAGGCTTTGTTCGAGTTGGCGCTGGCGTTCGGCCTCGATCGCTTTTTGACGCTCGCGTTCCTTGCCAGCGCGCTCTTCATCCAGCCTGCGCAACCGCTCCAACTCGTCGACGTCGCGCTCCATGCGGCGGACCGTCAATTCGCGTTCAAGGGCGGACGTTTCGATCGTGGGTGCCAACGTGTCGATGTCGGCGAGGCGACCGGCGTAGACCACGGCGACGGGTGGCAGCAGAGAACGGGTTGCGGGAACAGGAGCTGGGACGACCCCCGGCTCCGTGCCAGCGGTGGCGGCAGCCGCCACGCTCGGCTGGGCACGGTTCAGACCCTTGGCCTCGATCTTCCAGGTGCTGTCGAGCGCCAGTGACTGCAAATCAAGGAAGGTGTCGAAGATCGCCCGACCCTCGGCCGTTTCGACTTGAACGCGGTCGAGCTTCAACGAACCGTCGGCGATCGTGACGGGAATTGTCACCTTGCCGAGCTTCAACTGCGTTGCTTTAAGCGCCGTGCGCACGGCGTTCTGCAGGGGGTCACCCGACAGAATGCCTTTGGACTGCAGGGCCTGATCGGCAATTTCGGCGACGGCACGGGGCGCTACGCCACTGAGTGTTACGTCGCCGAGGCTAAGCGTGCCCTTACCGTTCATCGCAGTGATCATCGTCGATGGCGATAAAGCGCGGCCGTTGAAGTCGACGCTGAGAGACGCAACGTCGCCGTCGACGGCGTCGTCACCATCGCTTTCGGAGCTGCCTTTGCTGGAAATGGAGATGCCGAGTTGGCCGACGAGTGCGGCGCCGGCGGGCTGCTTTTCGATCGTGAACGCGGCGACGGATTTGCCGCCCAGGACCGCACCTTCCAGACGCGTCACATTGAGCTTACCGGGTGCTAACTCGACATCAAGGCGCGCGTCTTTCATGGCGAGCCCCGTATCGAGGCTGAGCGTGCGAAAGCCCGCCCGGATGGTGCCGGTCAGTTTGTCCAAAGGACCGAAATCAAACGGCTGGTCCGGCCAGATCTTGGCCGGGGGCGGGAGGACAGCAAGCACCTCCTCCTCAGGTCGGCGCCGGCGCGTTGTGGTGGACGGCAGTTCGACGGGAGAAGCGGCTTGCAACAGTGGTGCCGCTGATAGGCCACCCAATAGACCGGTCAAGGAGGCTCTGTCCGCGGATAAGTCGGCACTTACGCTGGCTGCATTGCCATCGCGGCCAGAGACGTAGGTCACGACACCGGATACCGCCGCTTCGCCGATCTTCAGGGCGGGACTGGCCAGAGTGAGTTTGGAGCCATCGTGGGCGGCGGCGATGGAGCCATTCACGGGAACGGCGCCCGCGCCTGCGCCAAGCGAGAGGCCAGCGAGCGTCATGATCCGGCCGAGGTCATTGGCGGCGACGCGGATATCACCCTTTGCAGCCGGTTCGCCCGTTTCGGGTATCGAGACGCGACCGTTGAATTCAAGTTCGACCGTCTCTGCACTCAGTTCAGCAACGGCAACGAGGCCGTCGGTTGCCTTGCCTGCTGCTTTGACAAAGACTTTGCCCGGACGGGGGTCACCAACCTTACTCTTCGAGCCGGAGAGTTGATCGAGAAAACCATAGACGTCAGGCGTTTCGATCTGGGCGGTGATGTCGGAGGGAGCGGAGCGCCATTCTCCCCGTGCCGCGTCAACCCGGGCTTCGGCGACGACCCGGCCGCTGCGCAGTGTGCCATCAACAGTGATGTCGACGGCTTCGCGCAAGCGTTCGCCAAATGAGATCGTGGTGGCCACGCGCCACGGTGAGAGCCTCGACCAGCCAACCACTTTGTCGTGGACGTCGGGCGGCAGATCAACAAGGTCAGCGAGAGCGGTGACCGCTTCGGCGGATGGCGCCTCAATGACGCCACGCAGGCGGCCACGGGTCTTGCTGGGAACGTCTGCTGCGGACCCTTCGAGATCGACCGCGAGACCGCCGGTCGACTCGAACTTGAGTTTGGGCACCGTCAGAGCGCCTTTCTGCAAGGCGACATCGAGGTGAACGTTTTGCAGGGTTCGCTCGCCGTCGATCAGTTGACCGGCGCGAATGTCGAAGGCGACATCTGATGGGAAAAGATCAGAAGTTGATTTTTCGCCGTCGCTACCGGAGGGAGCGGTTGCGACAGGTGCGGCGGCGCCCGTGAGGAGACCGCGCAGGCCCTTCAGGCCTGGATTGCCCGGCCACAAATCTTCAAGATTGATCTTCTCGCCTTCGAGTGCGACCGCGAGGCGGCGCGAGCCTGCCAGGCCCAACTTTAGCTCGCCGACAACCGGCGTGCCGGAGATTTCGGCCGATGCGTCGGTGAGTTCGATGGCACTATCATCAAAACGGACGTTGCCGGCCAGCGCGAAGGGACCATCGCTACGCTGGCGGCTGAAGGGATTGTCGCCGAAGCCCCAGGTTGTGAAACGGGTCAGGCTCTGACCGGACAGCGCCATTGTGCCGGTGAATGAGCGCGCACCGGCTGCGCCATCGACGATGCCGTCGAGAGCCAGATTGGTGCCGCCGGGAAGGCCGGCGCGAACGTCTTTGAGTTCGAGCGGACCGCCGCTGCGGGAAGCCTTGAGCTTCAAACCGCTCACGGACTGCTTGCCGAGGCCTACCTGATCGACCGCGATCGAAATGGCCGTCTCGGCCGTGGAGGGCAAGGCGTCGACGAGGCGATCAAACAATGTTCGCGCGAGTTCAAGCGGAATGGCGCCAGGGGACGGTGCTGCACCGGAACTCAATTGGTCAAGGTCGAGCCATTTGGAGGTGAGGTCCATGTCGAGCTTGACTTGATCGCTCCATCCGATCGACGACCGGCCGGAAATGAGCTGGGGCAAGCCGCCCTGCTCCAGTGCGATCGCGATGTCGTCGAGGCGAATGCGGCCAGGCTCGGAGGCCACTTTCGCCGTGACGTCGAAGAAGGTGCCGGGTGCTTGTGTGTTTTGCGCCGTGGCGCCGCTGGCGTTCGGCTGTGGCGTCCCCGTATCGGCAGCGGCGACGACAAAACCGCCTGTCGAGATGCGCGCGATCAGATTGCCGTCGATGGAGGCCGCGTTGCTCAGGTTGCGGGCCGTTCCGTCGAGGGTGTAACTGTTGGCGTTGGACGGAACCATGACCACAGCCTTGAAGCGGAGATCGCCGCTGGCATCTTGGGCCGCGGTATTGATGCGGATGTCGCGCAGCTCGCCTTGCCACGCGGCCGTGCCGCGATAGCGGAACGGGCCATGGATCGCGTCGGCGGAAAACTCCCCGTTTAGGCCTTCCAGCCGGGCCAGTTCGACCCCTGTTGGCCCGGTGAGGCCCAGGCTTCCGTCGACAATGTTCACGGAGCGAAAGGTGATGTCCTGCGGGACGATGGAAAGACGGCCAGGGGACATTTGCAGCGTCGAGAGCGTGGTGCGGCCTTCGTTGTCGACGGCGAGTTCGAGCACGGGCTTGACGATGGCTACCGATTGCGCGTCGACGATGCCCTTCAGGAGGGGGGGAACCGAAAGCCACATTGTGAAACCGTCGGCGCGGAACAAGGGCCGGCCGGTCTCTTCGCCAACCGCGCCGCCGATGCGCAATTTTTCCGCATGCACGTAGGGGGAGGGGAGCAGCCGCACGGCGACATCGCCCTGCACGCGCACCTCGCGGCCAAGCATCCGGGAGGCTTCTTCCTCGAACACGCCGCGGTAACTGTTCCAATCGATCGCCAGGGGCACGCCAAACAACGCCGCAAACACGACGATGAGCAGGCCTCCAAAATAGACAAGCAGGTTGTTCATGCGTCCGGACTTATCTCAACCAGGCTTTGCGACCATTCTTAAAGCCGCGTGGCCACCCGAATCAGTCGATCGGACAGCACGCCACCGTTCCGGCCCAATTGTGGCCACGGGACGGTGCCGGAACTGAGGCGGGATCAGACCGTTCGGGCCGAGGCTCGACCTTAGCCGAAACACACTCCGGGCTGAACTGAAAAGCCCGGTCTATCCCTCGAAATAGACCTGCTCCGACCCTACATCCACACCGCAGGATCGGGTTGGGGCGGCGCCCGTCTGCGCAACCAGATGTGGAGAACGCAGCGGGCCCATTCCGGCCACGCCGCCCGTGCTATACCGGACCCATGACCAACTCAACGCAACCGCGCCGAGGATCCGAGGCCGATTTGGGCGCGGACACGGGCGATGATCCGCCGTTTGACCTGCCGGAAGCGCCGGGCGTGCAGCGTCCGTCCATTTCCGCACGCGCGATGCAAAACGCCGGTGCGCCGCGTTCCGGTGCCGGCGTGCCGTATCTGGAGAAGCTCAATCCGGAGCAGCGGGCGGCGGTGGAGGCGCTCGACGGTCCGGTGCTCGTGCTGGCGGGGGCTGGGACGGGCAAGACGCGCGTGCTCACGACGCGCATATCGCACATTCTGGCGACGCGGCGGGCGTTTCCCTCGCAGATCCTGGCGGTGACCTTCACCAACAAAGCCGCGCGAGAGATGAAGGAGCGGATCGGACATCTCGTCGGCGGGACTGTGGAAGGGATGCCGTGGCTCGGTACGTTCCACTCTATCGGCGTCAAAATTTTGCGGCGGCATGCGGAGCTCGTCGGGCTCAAGTCGCAGTTCACGATCCTCGATACGGACGATCAACTGCGGTTGATGAAGCAGGTGATCGAGGCGGAGGGTCTCGACAAGGATCGCTGGCCGGCGCGGCAGCTCGCCAATCTGATCGACAGCTGGAAAAATCGGGGGCTGACGCCTGACAAGATCCCGCAGGGCGAAGGCTTTGCGTTCGCGGCCGGCAAGGGCGGTAAGTTATATGCGGCTTATCAGCAGCGGCTGAAGGATCTCAACGCGTGCGACTTCGGCGATCTGCTGCTGGAAAACCTGCGGCTGTTCCGGGAGCATCCGGACGTGCTCGCCGACTATCACAAGCGCTTCCGGTATATTCTGGTCGACGAGTATCAGGATACGAACGTGGCGCAGTATCTTTGGCTGCGCATGCTGGCGCAGGGGTGCCCGAATGTCTGCTGTGTCGGCGACGATGATCAGTCGATCTACGGTTGGCGCGGCGCGGAAGTGGACAACATTTTGCGGTTCGACAAGGACTTCCCCGGCGCGATCGTGATCCGCTTGGAGCGGAACTATCGCTCGACGGGACATATTTTGGGAGCCGCCGCCGGTCTCATCGCGCAGAACCAGGGCCGGCTGGGCAAAACGCTTTTTACCGATGACGCGGCGGGCAATCCCGTCAGCGTGTCGGGTGTTTGGGACGACGAGGAAGAGGCGCGGACCGTCACCGACGAGATCGAGCGGTTGCGTAAGGACGGACACAATCTCAATCAGATTGCCATCCTGGTTCGGGCTTCCGCGCAGATGCGCGCGATGGAAGACCGGTTCATCACGGTCGGGTTGCCGTATCGCGTCATTGGCGGTCCGCGGTTCTATGAGCGGCAGGAAATCAAGGATGCGATCGCTTACCTGGAGGTGACGGCGAACCCCGCGAACGATTTGAAGTTCGAGCGGATCGTGAACGTGCCCAAGCGCGGTCTTGGCGATACGTCTGTCAAACGTGTGCATGAGCTGGCGCGGGCGACGGGCGTTTCGATGTTCGATGCGGCGCGCGAGATCATCTTGACCGAGGAACTGCCAGGAAAGGCGCGCAAGTCGCTCACGGATCTCGTGCGGTCGTTTGAGCGGTGGCGCGGGCAAATCGATGGTATCCGGCACACGGAATTGGCCGAGCTGATCCTGGATGAAAGCGGCTATACGGCCATGTGGCAGGCGGACAAGAGCCCGCAGGCGCAGAGCCGGCTGGATAACTTGAAGGAACTCGTGCGGTTCATGCACGACTTCGAGACGATGTCGGGCTTTTTGGAACACGTGTCGCTCGTGATGGATGCGGACAAGAGCAACGACGGCGATCGCATTTCGCTGATGACGTTGCATGCGGCGAAGGGACTGGAGTTCGACACGGTTTTCCTCACGGGTTGGGAAGAGGGGCTCTTTCCACACCAGCGCGCGCTCGACGAACAGGGTGCTGCGGGTCTGGAGGAAGAGCGGCGGCTCGCCTATGTCGGGATTACGCGGGCGCGCAAGCAGGCGCATGTTTCGTTTGCGCAGAACCGCCGGATGCGCGGATTGTTCCAGGCAGCGATGCCGTCGCGCTTTATCGACGAGTTGCCGGAGGCGCATGTTGACGTGCGCGAGGCGAAGAGCCCGTTTGGAGGGGCGTATGCCAATCCGGGAAACCTCTATGGCAATCCTTACGGCCGGTCGCGGTTCGATGATGCGCAGCCGCAGTTCCGTTCGTCTTATTCGACGCCGGGGTGGCAGCGCGCACAAAATGCACGCGCCGAGACGCGGCAGCCTGCGCCGCCCTCGCGGACGCCGTTGACCATCGAGGGTCAGTTGGTGGCGTCTTCGACCGCCGAAGGGGCCGGCTACAAGACCGGCGACCGGGTGTTTCACAGCAAGTTCGGTGAGGGCCGCGTGGCTGACGTGGATGGCAATAAGCTCACAATCGAATTCAAGACGGCGGGGCGCAAGCGCGTCGTGGACAATTTCGTGCGTCCGCTCTGAGCGGGGCCCACATCTTAGGCTGTTGCCCAGTTTTAAGCGCGAACCGTCCGAATATGGAGCGGCCGTTAACCAAGCGTTGAGCGATTCCGTAAGCATTCTGAAAGGGTTGCGGAGTCATACCTTGTTAATCTTAACCAGATTAACCAGGTGCGTTCATGGCGTTCAACCTCAGCGGTCTGCTTGCAATCTTCGGGACCTCTGCGAGCCAAACCCTTAACGGCACTTCGGCCAACGAGGTAGTTTACGGCAACGGCGGTACGGACACGCTCAATGGGTCGGGCGGTAACGACACGCTGTTTGGCGGGAGCGACCCCGATTTTTTGAACGGGGGCACAGGTACGGATACGCTGGTTGGCGGGGCGGGGGACGACACCTACGTCGTCGATAACGCGGGCGATGGCGTCTTCGAAAACGCGGATGAGGGGATCGATACCGTCCGCTCGTCAGTGACCTACACGCTCACCGCCCATGTCGAGAACCTGGTGCTGACCGGATCGAGTTCCATCCACGGTACCGGCAATGATCTTGGCAATACACTGACGGGCAACACCGGATCGAACAGCCTCGATGGGCGCGGTGGCGCAGACTGGATGGCCGGGGGACGAGGGAACGACACTTACGTCGTCGATCATGCCGGCGATGTCGTCGTCGAGAACGCCGGCGAGGGGACGGACCGGGTCATCTCGTCGATCGACTACACCCTCAGCGCAAACGTGGAAAATCTAGCGCTGACGGGAACGGCCGTCTCAGGCACGGGCAATGGGCTGCGCAATAGCATTGTGGGCAACGCGGCGGATAACGCTTTGTCAGGAGGAGGAGACAACGACACCATTTCCGGTGGCGACGGTCATGATTTAATCGATGGTGGGACGGGCAACGACAGCATGTCGGGCGGAACGGGCAACGACACCTATGTCGTCGATTCCACGGGTGACCGGATTACGGAACTCTCTGGGCAGGGCAACGATCATGTTTTGTCGTCGGTCAGCTTCACGCTCGGCAATCACGTTGAACATTTAGCGCTCACGGGGCTGTCGGCCATCAACGGCACGGGGAACAGTCTGGCCAATACCATCACCGGCAACGCGGCCAACAACGTATTGGATGGGAAGGCGGGGGCGGACATTCTGACGGGGGGGCTTGGTGACGATACGTATGTGGTCGACACCGCCGGTGACGTTCTCATCGAGTTGGCAGGCGAAGGGACGGACACGGTTCAGTCGTCGATCAGTTTCGTGCTGGCGGATCATTTCGAAAACCTGACGCTGACGGGCAGCGCCGTGGCCGGGACGGGCAACGATGGCAACAACGTCATTCGCGGAAACAGTCAGAGCAACACGCTAAATGGCGGTCTGGGCGCAGACACACTGATCGGGGGCAACGGGAACGATACATACACCGTGGACGATATGGACGTTGTTGTCGAGGCGGCGGCGGAGGGCACCGATACCGTCGTGACTTCCGGCACCTATGTTCTTGGGGCGAACGTTGAGAATTTGACGCTTACGGGCGCTCTTTCAATCAATGGCACAGGTAACGCGCTTGCCAACCGGCTTACCGGCAATGCAGGCGACAACATCCTATCCGGCGGCGACGGACGCGATACAATCTACGGCGGGGACGGCAACGATACACTCGATGGCGGCACCGGGGCGGACACGATGTATGGCGGCACCGGAAACGATCTGTATGTCGTCGATGATGCCGGGGACCGCATTAGCGAGAGTGCTAACAGCGGCCTAGATGAGGTCCGATCGAGCATCAATTTCACGCTGGGGTCTCACGTGGAGAACCTGACGCTGATTGGTGTGGCCGACATCAATGCCACGGGCAATAGTGTGGTGAACGTGCTGACCGGAAACGCGGGCAACAACCGGCTCGATGGGATGAGCGGGGCCGATACCATGGCGGGGGGAGCCGGTGACGACACTTATGTCGTCGACAATGTTGGCGATCAGGTGATCGAAGCCAGCGGAGCGGGAAGCGATCTGGTCCTCTCCAGCATCAGCCTTGTTCTGCCCGACCAAGTTGAGAACCTGACGCTTACCGGGTCGACAGCTCTCAACGCAACGGGCAACGACCTCGGCAATGTCATCACTGGCAATCTGCGCAACAACCTTCTCGATGGGCGCGGCGGAGCCGACACAATGATCGGCGGGGCGGGCGACGATACGTACATTGTCGACCATATCGGCGATCTCGCTGTGGAAGCGCTCAGCGAGGGAACCGACACGGTGCTTGCCAGTGCCAGCTATACCCTGGGCGATAATATAGAGAGACTGACATTGACGGGAACGGCATCCGTCAATGCGACGGGGAATGCGCTCGCCAATGTTCTTATCGGGAACAGCGGAAACAACATCATCGACGGAGGTGTGGGTGCCGACGTCATGACGGGCGGAGCGGGAGACGACACGTACTTCGTCGACGATGTGGGTGATGTCGTGGTCGAATTGCCGGGCGGCGGCATCGATCACGTGTATTCCGCTATTTCACTCAACGGGATTGCCGGTGTCGAGCGTATCACGCTGACCGGCAACAGTGCAGCGGACTTGGCCGGTGGTACCGCCGATGATTTCCTCACGGGGAATAGCGGTGCCAACGTCATCTCCGGCGGGGACGGCAAGGACACGATTGGAGGAGGGGCCGGCAACGACAGGCTGAATGGCGATGGCGGAGATGATTTCCTGTTCGGCAACGATGGGCACGACGTTCTCAACGGCGGACTTGGCGTCGACACGCTCAATGGCGGGGCCGGCGACGACGTGATGGACGGCGGCGATGGGAACGATGGTCTGTTTGCAGGCGGCGGACAGGATCGTCTTTCGGGCGGGGCAGGTAACGACCGGATCTTCGGCGACGGGGGTCACGATATCATCCGGGGTGGGGCTGGAAACGATCTGCTCGTCGGCGGGCAGCTGGGGGCCACAACATCGACTGGCAACGACACGTTTGCATGGACGCGGCCTGACATCGTCGATGCCAACGGGGCCGCGGCCGGCTTCGATACAATCGCTGATTTCGGCATCGGCGACCGGCTCGACTTCTCTGGGCTATTCAGCGGCGCGCCGCCAGCGCCGCTTGCCGATCTGATGCGCATCACGGAGGTCGATGCCGGAACGATCGTTTCCATCGATGTGGATGCGACCGGGCTATTTTTCGATGTCGCCCTCCTTAGCGGTGTGCACCAAATCGACCTCGACGATCTCATCGGACAGAATGCGATCATCGTGTGAAGCGCTGTTTTCGTCAGTTGGAGCAGAATTGAGCGCTTGAGCGCGCGACATAATTCGACCACGCGGGCGCTGCATTCCCAGTAAGTCGGGGCAGGTTTCGGAATTCGAGAGTGGGAGCGTTATATGGTGTTTCACCGCAAGACCGAACCGGCTGCGCCGCCGGCACAGGCCACCGTGGTGCCGGCCGGGCAGAAGCCCGTTGCTCAGCATCTGGCCAGACAGAACTTGACCACGCAGATGAGCGGTGGCTATGGCACCGGCCAGGGCCATAACTCGGGGCAGTTCGAGGAGTCGCTCATCGGCAGCGATCTCAGTATTGAGGGGCAATCGATTACCATTCGCTGCAAGGGTACGCTGCGGCTGAACGGAAACATTCAAGGCGATGTACATTCTCGCCAACTCGACGTGGGGCGCGAGGCGATCATCACGGGGTCGATCACTGCGGAGGCCGTGGACGTGCATGGCCGGGTGAACGGCGCGATCCTCTCCAACAAGGTCGTTCTGCATGCGACCGCCGAGGTGGAGGGCGATATCGCGGCGGAGTATCTGTCGATTGAACAAGGGGCCAGCTTCGACGGACGGTCGCGGCGTGTGCGTGACCCTGCAGAAATCGTGCCGCAGACCGAGCCGGCTGCCGTCGTATCGATTGCCAAACCTGCGGCCGCGCCGGCTGCTGCTGGATATGGCGAACACTTCAACGGACCCGCACCGGCGCAGAACGGCCAGTTGAGTTATTCCTGATCGGCTTAGGGCACCGCTTTCATAGTCGGCATGTAGAGGGCCCGGCACGTCTCCTCAGGCGTTCCGGGCCTTTGACGTTCGAATTCTGAGCGTGGCGCAGTTCAGGCCGGCCCGTTGGTGCTGTGAGCGGCACTCTGCGTGATCGACTGCACGCGATCAATGTCGCGAGCAATCTGACGGAGCTGTGCCGCCAATTTCATAACTGGCGTGGAACCCCGCCGGGCCGCGCTTTCCGCATCTTCAATGCGATGGCGGATGGCGGCCAACTCGGTTTGCATCACCTCGCGCACCACCGACGCGCTATAGAGCGTGGCCACGGCCGCTTCGGTACGGGCGAACATGGCTCGCAACTGGAGAAGGGCGCTGGCTAGCGCCGGATCACTGGATTGATCGGGTGCTGGTGCCGCGCCATCGTTTGTGATGGCCAAGCGGGCGCGGATTGCTTCGAGCAGATCACCGGCTTGAACCTGTGCCTTCAGTACGCCGCGGCGCGCGGAAGCGGCGGCGCCGGTGACGTCGGCTGCAAATCGCAATTGAGGTGTGCGATAGACATAGAGTCCTGCGGCGAGCGCGAGGACGGTGGCCATGAATGCAATCCACGGGAGACTACCGAGGTCCGCGCCGGGGCTCCGTGCGTTCGCGGTCGCCTTGCCGGAGACGGAGGACGTTGCGACGATCAGTTCTGGAGCATTCTCCTCGACTGTGTTGAACGACAGCGAGGTTGTCCAACCGTCGCTGCCATCGCTGTCCTGCGAGACCGTTGTGGCGGTTGCGCCGACGGATGGGACATCGGGGAAGGCAAATGCATCCTCGCCGCTGCGATCATGTGTGATCCGGTAAGGGCCGCTCCCGGGCAATTGGGCGACGGACTGCACCATTCCTCGCGCGGCGGCATCTGTGGTTGTGCGGTCGCCGGCTTCCAGAAATCTCGCGCCGGCCTCGCCGAGCGGTGCGAACCCCTGCGGCAGAACGAGACGTTCCGTCGGCTTACGGACCCTCCAGGGAAGGCACTCGCCCGACCCGGACGCGCCGCCTTTGCGGTCTTTGCAGCTGGGCGCATGCCCGGAGCCGCGGTCGGCGTCGCGGGCCAGCACCAAATGGCCGTTCGACACCGATGCTTTGCCGGCCGCGGTCTCACCGATGGCGGCGACAACGCGGTGCCACGGGACTTGTTCGAGGCCGCACCCAATATCGAACTTGTGCAGGGTGAGCGAGCGGCAGTTGTTCGAGAAAGGTGGATCACAGGTTGTAAAAAGGCGCTGCTCTCGCGCCCCCGTAACATCGTAGATCGTTTCGGGTGCAGGCTGAACGACGACGACCCCTTGGGCGAGGGAGCAACTGTAATTCATCGCCACGCGCCCCGGGCCGGCCGTTGTCAAGGGAGCATCCATGCTTTCAGCCGGCGTGGTCAAAAGACCCGCCCCGGCTAAAGCCAGAAGACATACGCCCCGCAGGTTCAAAATTTGCCCTCCCGAATACTCACAGTACTCTATTATTTTGTTTTGCGGGCGACAACGGCACCACTAAGGCGAGAACGCGACTTTCGTTATGCTCAGTCATGCTTCTAAATGCGGCGCTGGAGGCGGAAATCTTCTCGGCGTCATGGCTGCGCCACCTTGACCCTCGATGAGTCACGGGCCAGCAACGGGCGGATCATCTCGACAAGGACGATCCGGCTCGCCAGAATGCGGCCGCCGCCGGGACGAGCGAGGGCGCGCGGCGCGCGTCTCTGATCGGATTGGGAACTGGAAGGAACGTGACTATGGTGTCGACGACGGCAGGAACAACGGATGTGGACCGCGCCGTGCCGACGTCTGGTGCGAAACTCAATGGTGCGACACTCAATGATGCAGCTGGGCCGGGTCTCGATGCTGGTGTCACTGAGCCCCCTCTGCCGCTCGAGCGCTTCATTCCCCTGACGACGCTGGCCCTGGTCGACCGGCTGGCGGTGCCGGAGGCTTGGCCAAATTCCGATCACAGCGAGGCGCGGCGGTTTTTTCGCTATCTCGATTTCTGGCGGCGGCAACAGCACAACCGCCGACTGATGACTTTGCTGCGTGCGTATGAGCCGTTCGACCCCGACAGCGACCTGCTTATTACGCGCGAGTACTCGGCAGCCGAAAAAAGGCGGTTGCAAAAGCGGACCGTCCGCGATGTGAGACAGATCCTTGAGCAGGCGAACTATGTCGCCGTCGATCCTAAATCCATTGAAGTCATCCTGACCAAGGAAAGCCATTATGGCTTGGATCTGCAGGTTGACCTTGGCGTGTTCGAGGAATGCCTGCTGTTTTATCGGGGAGCTTCGAAGAAGCGCGACACTCGGACCAACTATCGCAAGTTCATGCGCAAGGAAGAGTTCGACGTGCCGATCTATCGGCGGCTTTTTATCTTGTTCAAGCTGAAGCCGTTCGATGTGCGCGTTCAAGAAGTGATGGCGAGTAAGAACATCACGGAAAAGGAAGCGGCGAAAGTCGTGACGCGGATGCGTGGCAGCCTTCCGGCAGAAGTGAAGGAAGGCAATATCTACATTAAGCTGTTCAAGAACATTCCGCGCAACGACCTGGAGATGGTGTTTCCCAACACGCGGGTCCGGTTCCGGCTGTGGGATAAGATCAAGCTTGGCGTGACCGGCGGTGGCGCGATGGGCATGGGTCTCGTCGGCACTGCAGGGAAAGTTGCCGCTGGCGGTTTGACGTTGGCCAACCCGGTGGCGCTCGCGGGTGCGGTGGCGGGATTGGGCGGCATCGCCTTCCGTCAGGGCGTCAACTTCATGAACCAGAAACAGCGCTACATGGTGGTGATGGCGCAGAACCTTTATTTCCACGCGATGGCGGATAACCGCGGCGTGATGATCAAGCTGTCGGAACGCGGTGCGGAAGAAGATGTGAAGGAGGAAATCCTGCTCTACAGTGTTCTTGCGAAGGAGACGTGCAAGCGGCAGGACCTCGAATTGATCGACCGGGCGATCGAGAGCTATCTGCGTAGCGCGTTCGACATCAAGGTGGATTTCGACTTGCCGGACGCGCTGGAACGGCTGATCGCGGATGGGATCGTGCGCGAGGATGCCGACGGGACATTGCATACACTTGCCCCCCGTGAGGCCGCACAGCATCTGGATGCGAAATGGGATCGCTTCCTCGACGATCTGCCGGATGGCATTGAGCAGGAAGGCACTGAAGTCGACACCGAGGACTTCCCTCACCTGTGAAACTGGGCTAGGCCACGGGCACCTTTCCCCGCTGGCTGCCTCAAGGTCGGCAATTTTCTTGTGTTGCATGACCGCCCGTAAACTCACACTCCTCACCGCCGACCGCGACATCGCGCGGATGCTCGCTGCCGCGATGCAAGACTTTGTCGAGCCGCCGCCTGACGCGCTGACGCTGTTCGAGGCGCCGGGCGAGGGCTGGCGGATCGAGGCTTATTTCACCGAGCTGCCGGAGCCGGATGTTTTGCGCGCGATGCTTGGCGATGTGACCGGGCTCGATGTGCCGAACATCCACGCGGAAGACGTGCCGCCGCTCAACTGGGTCGCGATTTCGCAGGCTGCCCTGCCGCCGGTGATCGCCGGGCGTTTCACGGTGCATGGTTCTCACGATCGGACGCGGGTGGCGCAGGGGCCGAATGCGATTCTGATCGATGCGGGGGAAGCCTTCGGGACGGCGCACCACGCGACGACCTACGGATGTTTGACCGCGATCGACCGGCTGACGCGGCGACGGGCGTTCCGGCGCGTTTTGGATTTGGGCTGCGGGTCCGGCGTGCTCGCCATCGGGGCGGCGCGGGTGCTGCCTAACGCGGCCGTGATAGCCACCGATATGGACCCGACATCGGTCGATGTGGCGCGGTCGAATATGACGGCGAACACGGCGCCGGGCCGTATTGCGACCTATGTGGCAACGGGGCTCGACCATCCGCGCCTGAGGCGCACGGCGAAATTCGACTTCGTGGTGGCCAATATTCTGGCCGATCCGCTCATCCGGCTGGCGCGGGATATCCGGCGGGCCGTCTCGCCGGGCGGCAAACTTTTGCTTTCGGGCATCCTCATCCCGCAGGCGCCGGCCGTGATTGCTGCGTTCGTGGCGCAGGGGTTCGCGCTCGACCGGCACGACCGGGTGACCGGCTGGTCGACGCTGACGTTGACGAAACGCTAGGCGGCTGAGTTGCGCTTATCCATGGGTGCGCTTAAACAAGCGGCCATGTTCCAGACCTTCACCGCTTCCGCCGATCCCTCCGTTGCCGCGCCGCGTGTCGCCCGGTTGCGCGAGCTGATGGCGTCTCAGAATGTCGATGCTTTTCTCGTACCGCGCGCGGACGAGCACCAGGGCGAGTACGTACCGCCGTCGGCGGAGCGGCTGCGCTGGCTGACGGGATTTTCGGGCAGCGCGGGGTTGGCGGTGATCGCGCGCAAGCAGGCGGCGCTTTTCGTTGACGGTCGCTATACGATTCAGGCAGCGCAGGAGTGCGATGCACGGCTGTTCGAGTTTCCGGGAATTGCGCGGGCGAAGCTTGGTGAGTGGCTAACGGCGCACTTAAGCAAGGGTGCGGTGGTGGGCTTTGATCCGTGGCTGCATACGGCGGGCGAAATCCGGCGGCTTGAAGTGCTGGTTGCGCCGAAGGGTCTCAAACTGAAACCGGTGCGCAATCTCGTCGATCGGGCGTGGGGTCGGGAGCGGCCGGCGCCGCCGCAGAACCCGGTGGTCCTGCATCCGCTGAAGAGGGCGGGGCGGGCAGCTGAGAAGAAGATCGCCGACGTGCAGAAGCGGCTGCA
>LNFM01001676.1_pt1 | contig 53208 bp, 41 predicted proteins | sample 596031 | NCBI WGS metagenome assembly LNFM01 (sample SAMN04254537, study PRJNA301005) | activated carbon metagenome | isolation source: dual media filters at the Ann Arbor, Michigan drinking water treatment plant | place: USA: Ann Arbor
CGAGGCGACGATCTCGGTGCAGCCCCTTGATGCAGGCCCGTCCCCCCGCATCCACTGGGCGGTCGGTACCTCAGTCTCCGAGGAATCCCCGGAGCTGACGGAGGCCCGCTTTAAGACCAAGGAACTCCGCCTGTCGTTCCTTGCCGTGGACCCGACAAAGTCGGTGCCCACAGGAGTAGCCTCTACATGGAAGAACCGGATCACGATCCTCTTTAACGAGAAGCCGTCAGTGGACGGCCGCGAGATCTCTATCGTCGTCGTCCCTTCGGCAGCTTCCGTTCGCTACACCACTGACGCATCTTCCCCGAAAGCGGCTGGGCAGGACTACGCAGGCTCTTTCGACATTGCCGCAGACCTCGACGTCATAGTTCGGGTCGTGGCCGTCGATGGGGACATCGAAGCCGAAACGCAGCACACCTTCAGCGGAAGGGGCCAACGCGGAGGCGGTGGTGGTGGTGGTGGCGATAAAATCCCGACCGTTCGCGATTACGTGGACGAGCGGCGCCCTGCCGTCCTGACCTCCCCCAAGCTCGCGTGGACTGCCACGAAGGGCACCTACGATGCCTTGGACGCGATCCAGGCGGGCTCCGCCGTCGCGGTGGGTCGCAGGATGTCAGTCGGCGAGGGAGACCAGACGGTAACCATAGCTCTGGGTAGCGGCAGCAAGGTCACGAGCGAGCACATCAAGGGGCTGTTCGGTGCCGCGCGCACGGCTCTCGGGGTCGACGAGGCTCCCTCAACCCTGAGCCTAGCAAGCATCCGCTTCCCGACAGGGAAAGACCTCATCGCGTTTCTGGAGGCTGTGCCGATCGACATCGGGGACCCGCGCGAGGTCATTCGACAGGGAGAGGACGCGTGATGACGGTGGAGGAGGGCGACCGCCCCGCCCCCAAGCCCAACAGAACGGCCAAGTCCCGGCGCACTCAGGTAGAGGGCTTCGGATGCCCCCGCACAGACTGGCCGCACCACGTGCGTGTGGTCATCCCAGAGGTAAGGGGCGGCGACGTTCGCATCATCGAGGACTTCGGGGTAGCAGGTCACGCCGCTGGGCAAGGGGACGAGGCGGAGCGCTGCGTACTGCCGCGTGCACGATGGAACGCCATCGCCGATCTCTCACGGCGCGAGTTCAACGAAAGGCTGCGCACCCTGGGCCTGCCGACCGGGGCGTGGAAGCCTGGCTCGACCAAGGTCGAGCGCATGCTTGGCCAAGAGCTGGTGCTACTGGCTTGTGCCACTGCGGCTGCCGACGAGGGCGACGTAGCAGCCGTTGGTGCAAGCTGGGCCGCACTTCGACCGGAAGAACGGTGGTGGTTCGCAGGATGGCTTCAGAGCCGCTCGTCCGAACGGGTGATGCGCGGTGCGGCGCTACTGCTATCCGGTGGACCGGCTGAGCCGCGCGTTCCCCGTCTATCCACACCCAAGCCACAGGTCACCTTGCCGTTGTTCGACACCCCTACGGGGAAGCACTGAAGCCATGTCCATGGACACCATGACCAAAGCTACGACCACCACCAGTGGCCTCGCACAGTTCTCCCTCAGAGACACACCCGCACTGATCGAGCGGGTGTTCCCGGCTCAGAAGGTCGGCATTGAGGCCCAGAAGGAACGCAAGGCTGGTGGCGGCCAAACTCTGACTGCACTGGGTTCGTATTGGAAAGGCCGCAAGCCATTGGTGCTAGTGCGCGCCTGCGTGCTTGCGAGCCTGCTCCCAGCTACCGACGACCCGGAAGGCGACCTCGAACTCTTCGAGGCTCTTATGCGGATGGATCCCGAGGGTATCTCCCGTCGGGATGCCAAAGTAACGGCTCAACAGGTTGCGGAATGCAGCCTTGTGCCAGAGGATGCCAAAGCGCGTCATCTAATACGCGAGGACGATGGAGGAGCACTCTCGACTGCGAAGTGGTGCCGTTTCGAAATGGGCGAGGGCGCCAGCAAGGCCGAACGTGATCAAGCCCGCGCTCGCTTCGAGGAAGAGCGCGAACTCATCCGAGAGCAGACTCTTGCCACCATGTCTTTCTCGCAGCAGGTCGCTATTTCTGAGCGCGTTGAGCGCGTCGAAGTCCTCAATGATGCGGATGACCCCCTCTACACCGGAGTAATGAGTCGGGCCAATGCACGCCTCGGCACCAATGCCAGCTCCCTTCCTCAACTCGTTGAGCAGCTCGGAATTGCCCGCTTTGGGCATCGTCCAATTGTAGGAGATCCTTTCGCAGGCGGTGGCAGCATCCCCTTCGAAGCAGCGCGTATCGGGTGCGCGGTGGTCGCGAGCGACCTCAATCCCGTAGCTGCCATGCTCACCTGGGGCGCGCTTAACATCATTGGCGCCGATAAGAATGGGCGCACGGAGATAGCTGCCGAACAAGCCCGTGTTGCCCAGGTATTAGACGATGAAGTCACTCGCCTCGGTATCGAGCACAATGCACGGGGTGACCGCGCCAAGGCTTATCTTTACTGTTTGGAAACAGTGGACCCGGCCACAGGCTGGCGGGTGCCGATGGCACCATCCTGGATAATCAGCACCAAGCGGCAATGCATCGCGAAAATGGTGCCTGTGTATAACGAAAAACGCTTTGATCTCGAGATAATCGAGGGAGCTTCGGTTGAGGAAATGGCGCAGGCTGATCTGGGCACTGTCCAGAACGGACAATTGGTCTATCGGTTGTCGGCTGTCCCTGGTGCCGAGGAAGAGGAGTATCGCGTTCCCATCGCCCGCTTGCGTGGCGATGGCGAAGGTTCCGAATTGCCAGCTGGCGGACGAGGCAATCGCCTACGACCTTGGAATATCCTTGAAGTGGCACCGCGAGAGCCAGAATGGGTCCAAGACGCCCTGCCCGCACTGGCCAACTCAGCACCTGGGGCATGGGAAGGAGGCGATGTCTGGCTGGAACGGCTCTACTGCATCCAGTGGATGGACAGCGCCGATCTCGCCGCTGGCAAAGCTCGGCCAGCCACCTTTTTCGCCGCACCGGATCAACAGGACCTGGCCCGCGAGATGAAAGTTCGGCGCCTCGTCGAGACCAACCTAAAAAACTGGCAAACCCGCGGCATCGTGCCGGATATGCCAATCGAGCCAGGCGAGAAGACGGATGAACCAATCCGTGCTCGTGGCTGGACCCATTGGCATCACTATTTCTTTCCGCGGCAGATACTGATGTTTGCTTTGCTACGTGAAGCAACCACCAGTCCTTACATCGCTGTGAAAATGGCCATGTCTCTAGATTACAACAATAAATCTTCTGCCTGGCAAGCCCATTTGCACACAGTGAACCAGCTCTTTGTCAATCAGGCTCTAAACGTGTTTGTCAGCTCGGCGGCAAGGTCAAGCGTAATGTTGAATCGTAACTTATTGGATACATATAGATTTGAATATCAAATGGACAATGATTTTCATTTAGAATGCTGTCCAAGCGATAAGATAAGCAAGGATGCGGATTTATTTATTTATGATCCGCCCTATGCTGATGCAGTTCACTATCACGAGATCACCGAATTTTTTATCGCGTGGTTGCGCAAGAACCCACCCGCGCCCTTCAACCAGTGGACCTGGGACAGTCGGCGCCCCCTGGCCATTCAGGGCAAGGGCGAAAAGTTCCGCTCCGACATGGTGGATGCCTTCCGAGCCATGGCGAATCGCATGCCGGACAATGGACTTCAGGTCTGCATGTTCACCCATCAGGACGCAGGCGTATGGGCAGACATGGCGGGGATTGTCTGGGGCGCTGGATTGCGAGTGACGGCGGCTTGGTATGTCTCGACCGAGACCACCAGCGAGCTGAAGAAAGGCGGGTACGTCCAAGGCACCGTGCTCCTGGTACTGCGGAAGCGGCAGGGTGACGAGCGTGCCTACAAAGACGAACTGGTCCTGGAGGTTCGCGGCGCTGTCCAGCGGCAGGTCGACCTGATGACGGGTCTGAACCAGCGCGCCAGGGCGCTCCAACGCGACGAGAACCCCTTCAGCGACGCAGACCTTCAGATGGCAGGCTACGCGGCGGCACTCGAGGTGCTGACTGGCTACACCCACATCGAAGGAACCGACATGACCCGCGAAGCGCTGAGGCCGCGGGTGAAGGGCAAAATCGGCGTCGTCGAAGAGATGATCGCGCTCGCCGTCCAGACAGCAACCGAGTTGATGCGCCCGGCAGGGATCGATGAGGGCATGTGGGAGCGTCTACTGCCCACGGAGAGATTCTGGCTGAAGATGGCTGAGGCGGAGGCCGAGCGACCTTCCGGGCAACCCCAAGGAAAGCTCGACGACTACCAGAACTTCGCAAAGGCTTATCGGGCAGATGGCTGGGACGACCTGATGGCCGACCGCACGCCTAACAAGGCACGTCTGAAGAGTGCTGCCGACTTCCGGCGCTCCCTCATGTCAGGCCATCCCTTTGCCGCGGGACTGGTTCGTCCGGTCCTGTTCGCGATCAACGAACTCCGCACGGCTGCGGAAAAGGAGGAGGACGCAACGACTTCTGGAGACCGGGCAATTGCAGGGCTGCGTGATAACCTTGGCTCCTGGTCCCACCAGCGGCTGAGGGCAATCACCATGGCCGACTGGCTCGGCAGGAGCCTAGAGCGCCAGTACCCTGCTGAGGCCAGCGCTGCCCGCACGCTATCAGCGTTGATCCGGTCGGAACGGCTTTCGTGAAATTCGTTTGGGCAGCGCGTTGACGTCGCTCGACGTTCCGCCGGGACTGCGCCGCTACTCTTCCCGGCTTCAGAAAATCTCTCACAGCTTCCTGCTGGATCGCCTGAGGGGTGCGCGCTCCTACGACCGAATCGCTGGCTACTTTCGTTCATCCATTTTCGAGGTGGCCGGGGAGGAATTGGCCTCCTGCGGAACGGTGCGGGTTGTGTGCAACTCGGATCTATCGCCGCAGGACCTCCGGGCATCGCAGGAAGCCCGAACGAGCGCGATGCTCCAGCGACTTTGGGGCGACGGCGCGGGGGAAGGTGCCGTTGAGGTCGAATCTCTTCTGCGGAAGGGGCGGTACGGTGCATTGAAGGAGATGCTTCGGGCTGTTGGCGCCGACGGAAAGCGGCGCTTCCAAGTCAAGGTGGTGGACAGAGTTACGGCGCCCTTGGTGCACGGCAAGGCTGGCATCATCACCGCCGCGGACGGCACGCAGACCTGCTTCATGGGGTCGGTTAACGAGACCCGGCAAGGCTGGGGCGAGCACTACGAACTCCTGTGGGAGGACCCTAGCCCAGAAGGCGTCGCCTGGACCCAGGACGAGTTCAACTTTCTCTGGGACAGGGCGGTGGATCTCCCGGACGCCGTTATCCAGGAACTCGAACGCCGCGCCGACAGGGTGGAGATCCGGCTGAAGGATTGCCCTACTTGGTCGCTCGGGGGTAGCACTGACCTGCCGCGAGCGGCGCTCGCGGAAGCGCCGCTCGCCCTCGCGGGGGAGGGTCTCCAGCCCTGGCAAAAATCCTTTGTTGCTGAATTCCTGCGCCACCGGGAAGTCTACGGAAAGGCCCGCCTTATCCTTGCGGACGAGGTCGGCGTCGGGAAGACGTTGTCACTCGCGACCGCCGCACTGCTGACGGCTCTCCTTGATGACGGCCCGGCGCTCATCCTGGTGCCATCCACCCTGACCCAGCAGTGGCAAGTAGAACTCTGGGACCGCCTTGGGATGCCTTCCGCTCGCTGGTGGTCGGCACGCAAGGTCTGGGTCGATCACAGGGGGCACGTTATCCGAACAAACGGTTCCGCTGACATCGTCAAGTGCCCTTATCGGGTGGCCATCGTCTCCACGGGCCTGATCGTTCACGGCCGCGACGAGCACGGGATGGGCTGGCGCAATGAGGCCGCCGCGCTTCTCGGAAAGCGTGCACGTCCGGGCGAGGCCCCCTACGGCATCGTCGTGCTCGACGAAGGCCATCGTGCCCGGGGCGTCCAGGAACCTGGGAAGGACGATCGTGCCCCCAACAACCTGATGTCGTTTATGTTGGAGATGGGGGAGCGTTCCCGGCACGTCCTCGTCGGAACCGCGACGCCCATCCAAACAGATCCCCTCGACCTCTGGGACCTCCTGCGTATCATCGCGGCCGGGGCCACGCACGTCCTCGGGAACTCTATGAGTCTTTGGAAGAACAACCCCGAGGTCGCACTGGCGCTCGTCAGCGGACGAGAGCGTCCCCGCGATGAGGCTAGCGCTTGGCCATGGCTGGCCAACCCACTACCCCCGAGCAGCGAACATCAAATCTTCGATCTCATTCGCTCTGACCTCGGCATCAGCCGAGGCGATTTCTCCGCGGGAGGAATGTCTCACACGCAACTGGACGACGTGCTCACCCGAGAGGAGCTCCGAGACTTGCTGGGCCACGATGCGGAGGGACTCGCTCTCTTGCAGCGGCATAACCCCGTTGTCCGGCACGTGGTGCTTCGCAAGCGGAAGGCGCTTGAGGAGGCGGGGTTGATGAAGCCGGTGGCCGTGGAAATTCACCCCAGTCAGGACGAGCCAAACTATCGGACGCGCCTCTTCTTCGACCCAGAGGGACGGGCCGTGGAGACGTCTCCCACTTTGCGCGAGGCGTTTGAGGAAGCGGAAGCATTCACGCGAGCGCTGATGGCCAGGAACAAGGGCGCTGGCTTCATGCGGAGCCTTCTGCTTCAGAGGATCTGCTCATCGGTTCAGGCTGGCCTAACCACTGCCAGGGCGCTTGGTAGCCCGCATCCCGAGCGGGAGGACGCGCTCCTTGACGCACTCGAAGGAGATGATGGCGAGGAGGAGCTTCGCCCTCTCAGCGAGCCGTCCGGTGCCGAGATAGCAGCCCTGCGTCGCCTTACGCGATTACTGGAAACTGCCGTCGAGGAAGGAGATGACCCAAAGTACGCGGTGGTCCGTCATTACCTTCTAGAGCGCGGCTGGCTCGAGCTGGGCTGCATTGTTTTTAGCCAGTATTTCGACACCGCTGAATGGGTCGCTCAACGCTTGGCTGCCGACCTGCCACAGGAACTGATTGCCCTGTACGCCGGATCCGGAAAGTCAGGCGTCTACCTGGACGGCCGGTTCACCTCGTGGGAACGCGACGCGATCAAGATTGCTGTCAGGGACCGAGCCATCCGTCTCGTGATCGCTACCGATGCCGCATGCGAGGGACTCAATCTTCAGGCATTGGGCACGCTGATTAACGTGGACTTGCCTTGGAATCCTTCTCGGCTGGAGCAGCGCATCGGGCGGATCAAACGGTTCGGTCAGGCGAGAGAAACCGTGGACATGCTAAACCTAGTCTATGCAGGAAGCAGAGACGAGGCGATCTATCAGAAGTTGTCAGCGCGCATGCGCGACAAGTTCGACATATTCGGCCAGCTCCCTGACACCCTTTCAGACGACTGGATCGATGATGAACAGGGCCTTGAGCGCGAGTTGCGGAAGTTCGCCGAAGGCCGCCAGCGCGCTAACGCGTTCGATGCGCGATGGGGTGGCACTGCGACAGGGATTTCGATGTCCGTTCAAGAACGCGACTGGCAGCGGGGTTGGCAAACCTGCACAGAAGTCCTGTCTCGAAGAGACATTGCAGACCGACTGGGTGAGGGCTGGTAGCCTTCACCCTCGACGGGATGGAGTCCACCTTCACAGGTCCATCATCAACTCCACGCATGCGCGCGCCATCTGAGGGCGCTATGCCAGCGGGCGAGCCGTCAAGATCGCACTTGTACACCGCCCCGAATCCTGGTAAAGAATTCCTCCCCAAAAGGAATAATGCAATGGACCGCCTGCTCCAGATATAGCCCTGCGCCCCGCCTAGCTGCGAGCCGCAAACTGGAGCCGTCCATGCTGTCCTTCGAGTTCTCCCCTCTCCGAATAGGGCGCTGAAAAGCGCAGGCCGCGTCACCTGACGTAGGCTGATCGTCGTGCGGCATTCGTGCCGCGCGATGCTCCGCCATGTACGGCGACGTGCGCATGCTCCCTCTCAGACACCTCGGCACCTGCGGTCCACCCGGACCGGGGAACGCCTTCCTATGCCTTCGGCATTCCAGAGCGGAGACCACCATGACCACCGACATCACCACCATCAAAGCCGCCGTCTTCACGGCCATGGCCAACGGCATCACCATGTCGCCGCCCGACACCCGGGTGACCTTCCGACCTATGGTGCGCAAGAGCCTTGTCGCCGCTGAACACCTCGGCACCATCGAGCACGAAACGGTCGTCGTGTCCGCTCTGATGGGCCTCGGGATGGGCGCACTGGAAGACAAACTCTGGCCCGCCCACGACGTCACCTGCCTGCTGTCGCACCCTTCCTTCGTGAACCTCATCTGGCTGCAGGTTCTCGCCCCCGGCAACTACCAAATCCACGTCTTCGGCCGCCCCCGGACGTCCGATGAATGGACCATGCTGCCAAACTTCATCCTGAAGCCGGACAGCATGCCGTGCGCGACCATGAAGTTCAGCCCCACCCAAGTGCCAAGCGTGCAGCAAGCATTCAACGCCACGGTCTGCGCGATGGATGCCCTGGCCCTGCTGCTCTCCAGCCCGCTCTACGAAGCGGCCTGACAGACTTCAGCCTTCACGCCTCCCCACATCCCCACCCAGGAGATCTACATGTTCGGATTCAGCATGGGCCGCACCGGCCCCGAGGACCACACCATTTCCTTGTTCGGCAAGGCAAACCGGCGCGGCCATGTTCAGAGCGCCCCTAAACTCCACGGCGCCCGTGTGCCGTCGGGTTACGTCGATCACCTGCGGTCATTGCCCCGGACAGAACTGGTCAGCCGAGCCGATACGGCGAACATCCTAGAGGGTGACGTCCCACCCGCAACGATGGTCAGCGATCTGCTGCTGCCCGCGCGCGAGTTCTTGGTCGAGATGGAACCCCTCGCCAAGGATTTCGTCAGCTTGCGTATCGTGCACGTCCGGCAGATCACCAAAGGTGCGCAAGAAAAACTCTTGGTCACCGTCATCTCTCGGGTCTTGGACCGCCCGCACTGGAGCATCACCATCCCGGGCATCATGATGACGCTCGACGAGTGTTATGCCGACCCTGCGCTGGTCCAATTCGCGCCAGAAGTTGGCTTCAAAGCCTTCATGCATGAGATGGCTTGTGCGGGGTTCGCGCTCGCCGTGGTGAACAACCGCCAGCGCGAGATGCTCGGCATCGTCGAGAACTGAACAACGGCGCGGCGGCTGGCAAAAACGGCCGCCGCTTGCCCGCGTGCAGTGCGGCAAAAACGCTCCTATTCAGGAAGGCATATGCCTCAAAATCACTCCGATTCGCGGCTCGGCCGTTTGCTCCGAAATGCGCGTCGTGGGGCCAGCCTGACACAAGGTGCCTTGGCTGGTGCGGCGGGGTGCAGCACGCGCAGCGTGTGGCAAGCCGAGAATGGACGCGGTGGCGCCGACGCCTATCTGCGTCTCCTCGCCGTTCTAGGATTCGAGGTAACTGGCCGCTCTCTCCCACCTGGAGAGCACCTCGGTGATCGCCTGCGAATCCTTCGCCTGCGACTGTGTGCCTCTGTCCGGCAGGTGGCCGCCAAAGCCGACATCAGCCCGAATACTATCGGCGCTATTGAGCGGGGGACCCTCGGCCACCTCGCCGCCCTTGAGCGCATTGCGGACATCTTGGGCGCTGGCCTGATGCTTGTCCCAGCCGGTCAATCCGCTGCTTTCTCAACCGGGGCCGCGCTGTCGTCTGCCCACCATATTTGGAGCACGCCGCCCGAACTGATGGACCGGCTTTACGCGGCAATCGGCGGAGGCTTCAGTCTGGATCCTTGCTCACCAGGTGCGCTTCGCTCCCGCGTTCGTGCCGAGCGCCATCTCACCGTGGCTGACGACGGACTTGCCCACGAATGGCGGGGTCGCGTCTACATGAACCCTCCCTACAACAGGAAAATTGGAGCGTGGACCTCCAAGGCCCGTCTCGAAGTCACGACACTCAGAGCTGAGTTCGTAGTCGGCTTGGTTCCCGCTCGCACGGACACAAGATGGTGGCACACCGACGTAGCTGGCCATGCCGCGATCTGGCTGCTGCGGGGACGGCTGTATTTTGGGGACGCCGCGGCCGGTGCACCGTTCCCGAGCGCGTTGACCGTCTGGGGTGGCACCCCCGAAATTGCAGCGTCCTTGTCGACCGCGTTTCCGGATGCGCAGCATATTCCGCTGAATGCCGTGAGGGCCGGATACTCATTGGCCACCAACGAACCATCCTGCTCGCATCGCATTTTGCCGGTTGACGACCAGAGATAATGTTCTCTACACGTTCTCTGGCATGAGCGCCCTCCCCACTCAACCCGTCGCCTTGGTCGCGCCCCTCGCAGGGTGCTGGCCGGTGCTCATCCACTCCACCCGCATAGCCTGACCACCGTCGCTGGAGTGATCCGGCGCGACCTCGGAACTTGCTCCGTCCGGGCTACCGCCTGACGGAATCCCTCGCATGCGGGTATTCTTTCCATGACCGACGACTCCCCTGGCACCACTGTTGGCCGCCGCCCTTCCCATACACGTCTGATCAACGACCCGGCTCCTTCGTCCCCGACCTTCCTGGACGTCGCGGCTGCGGTCCTCATCCAGCATCTGCTGGCTGCTGACCCAGGGATGGCCGCAGCAGCCAAGGAGGCTGGCAGCGTGACAATCTTCGCCACCAAGGCCCGAGAGTGGGTCCTGCCTGTCCGCCGGGCCAGCATCGCAGCCCTGTACGCTGGCGGCCGCACACTGGACCCCGTCGAGAAATGGCAACTCATGATGGATCCCGAGGACGGCGAGGACGAACACGGCGATCGCCTTTGGCACGGCTTCACCCGCGACGATGCCGCAAAGAAACCCGAACCCTTGCGGTCGACCGACGGCCTGGTGAAGGCACTCCAGTCCGGTAAGCCCATCTTCGGCTGGAGCCACGATCCGGAAGTGCTGCTGCACGAAGAACTCATTCGTTTGGCCGACCGGGTGGTGCAGGTGCCGCATCTCACCCCGGAAGTCCTGGCCGAAGCAGCGAGCATCATCGCAGGCGCACCATCCACCGTGGGCGTCCCCACAGCAGTTGCCAAGGCAACGATGCCTCAGCATCTCCTGATGGCGTGGCGTCTCGGCGCCTCGGCCGACGACATCCTCAAAAGGCTCATCCGCATTGTGGGTGTGACAGCGGGACCGGTCCCCCACGATCGGCTGGAAACGCTGCTCGGCATGGATGAAGCCCGCGACTGGGGCCTCGCCATTGCACGTGACCTCCCCGACTACCGGGCTGGCCGCATTCGCTGGGAAGACATGGACCGCGCCGTCCTGCTGTCGGGTCCACCCGGCACCGGCAAGACAACCTTTTCCCGGCGTTTGGCCAAGACCTGCGGCATCCCGCTCGTGATTGGTTCACCGCAGCAATGGCAGGGCCACAAGGAAGGCCACCTCGGCCACGCCCTGGGTGCCATGCAGCAAACCTTCCGCGAAGCGCGGTCCTGCGCTCCCTGCATTCTGTTCCTCGACGAGATCGACAGCATGGGGGACCGCGGCAATTTCGATAACCACAACCGCGACTACAACACCGCCTACATCAATGGCCTGCTGGAGCAGCTGGACGGCCTGCAAGGACGCGAAGGCGTCGTCGTTGTGGCTGCCTGCAACCACCCCAGCCGCCTCGACCCGGCTCTGATCCGCTCCGGGCGCCTCGACCGTGTGGTGCATGTTGCGCTCCCGAATGACGCCGCCCTGGCCGGGATGCTGCGCCAGCGCCTGGGCGATGACCTACTCAACGCCGATCTCCTTCGTGTCGTCCGCTTTGCGGTAGGTGCCACCGGGGCCGACGTCGAGAAATGGATGCGCTCAGCACGGCGCCGCGCCCGGCACGCTGGTCGAAAGCTGCTGCTTGAAGACCTGATGGATGCTGTTCGCCCCCCCAGCAACGCGACACCAGAAACGCTGCGTCGTGCCGCCGTACATGAGGCGGGTCACGCGCTCGTTGGCACCCTGGACGCACCTGGGACCATCACCCGTGTGTCCATTGCCTCGGGGCCGGACATGGCGGGGTTTGTCCAAAGTCGACGGGAAACCTTCCTCACCCGCGATGCTGTCGGCCGCCATCTGCGATTTCTTCTGGCTGGGCGTGCCGCTGAAGAGATTGTCCTCGAAAGCGTGTCATCCGGCGCTGGCGGTTCCGAAGACAGCGACCTGGCAAAGGCCACCGTCCTGGCAGTTTCCGCGATCACGTCCTGGGGCCTGGCTGCCGTGCCAGATGGCGACACCCTGGTCTGGCGCGGTGTGCCACGCCCCGAAGACATCCGCGTCATGCTGGCCCACCAGCCTCAACTCGCCAGCGACGTCGGAGTGCTTCTGGCTGAAGCGTACGAGCGGGCGCGCCAGACCATCAAAGCCCGGCGCCAGGCACTCGACCGGATCGTCGAAGCCTTGCTCGCCAGCGAAGTGCTGACCAACGCCGACGTCCAGCGCCTGGTCGGCTCGCCCCAGGACACCGACGAGGCAGTCGAGCACAATGTATCCCGGGAGGCGCGGTAAATAGTGATGAAACAACTTGTACGCGAAGGGGATTCCTGGTATTCATCGCGAATGGCGAAGAATGTGCGCACTGTCGTTTCTGTGGCGCACCCAGTCCTTGCGGCTGGCCCTCTCGTCACGTTCTCCCACCAGATATAGCGGCCTTCAACGGCTGGTATTCGCTCGCCTCTCGCTGAGGGGCGGGTGGTTTCTCGTGTGCTGCGCTTCCGGGAGAGGCAGATGACTTTCGTTTTCGACGTTCTGCTGATGAGCCGAATACCGCTGGGTCTCTGACCTCCGCGGTCACGGCGTCATGCGCCGTGGCTCCCAGCATCTTTCGTTGAGGACCACCCCAATGTGCTCTGAATTCACCGGCGCCTGGCAGGCGCGCGGCCGCCTGACTGCGCGTGTTCGCCCGCTTGATTCCGTGGATATGGATATCCTTGGTCGCCTGTCGGCCAAGCGCACGAATGGCGTCATTGCCAGCCTGAAGAACGGCACCCCAATGCGGTGGCGTCGCCCCACCGAGCGCGACCTGATGCTCCTGCTGGAGGTGGACCCCGACGTGGTCGGCTACCAGTCCATGCCCGAGCGCGTGGACTACAACGTGGACGGCAAACCCCGGCGCCATGTCCCCGCGGTGCGCGTCACCACCGAGCGCGGCCCGCTGATCATGGACGTGTTCCCGAACACCGGTGAGAACGCTCCCTGGTTCGCCCTGCTGGAAGAAGTGGTGGGGGACGTCTACGCCCGGCGTGGGGTGCGCTATGCGGTGCTGACGCCCGCCGAGGTCCGGCTGGAGCCACGCTTCGGCAACGCACTCCATGTCCTGGACTATCGGGCCATCCGCCCAAGCCAGGATGACCAGTTACGCGTCGTCGAAGCACTCACCCGACAGGGTGGCTCCGCCACTCTGGGCGAGCTTCGGGGGATGCTGGGGACCGGCGCCGATACGGTGTTCCCAATGGCATTGCGCCGCACCGTGAGCCTGGACCTGTCTGCTCAGGAGCCTTCAGGCATCCGGGCTTCTCTGCGCGCTGGAGGGCTTTCCTGATGCCGAACATCGATGACGGCGTCCCGCCCATCAACATCCCCCTCAAGCAGCTCGTCCTCTGGGACAAGCGGCTGATGACCTACCGCGGGCGCACCGGGGGCAGGCGCCAGTTTCACACCTTCGTGGACGAGGAAGACGTGCCGGTCACCATGACCGACCGGCAGTTCCTGGAGGGCCAGATGGATGGAAGCATCCGGCTGGTTTCCGCCGCGGATCTGGAACGCCGTGAAGCGGGCCTGCCCCCGTCCAACCTTGAACTGGCCTCGCCTGACGACCTGAAGGAGTTGGAGCGCCGCCTTCGCTATATCCGGGCCTGGGACCGCGCTGGACGCCCTCCACGGAATGAGGATGGTGTCGGCACAATCCTCGCGGATGTGGCGTCGGCGCGGCCCGTGGACCCCGATCGACCGTCTGCCCGAACCTTTGCCCGATGGGTCGCGGATTGGTTGCTCGTTGGCGAGAAGCCTGAGGGGTTGCTGCGAGGCATCGGCGGTTACCGCGGTGACCGCCTGTGCGACGAGGCGCGCCACCTTCTCCAGACCACGGTCGAGCGGGAATACCTCGTGGACACGAAGCCGACCGCCACCACCGTGCGGCGCTTCGTCCAGCAGGCGTTCGACCTTCACAACGCCCCACTGGCCGAGGACGAGAAGCTTCCGGTTCCTGCGTTGAACACCGTGCTGGCGGAAATCCGGAAGATCGACCAGTTCACGCTGGACTTCTGCCGCAAGGGACCCCGCGCCGCGGCGCTGCGTTTCCATCCGAAAACCAGCGGCCCGGTGGCGGAGCAGCACAACGACGTGTGGGAATGCGACCACACGACGGTGGACGCCATCGTGGTTGATACGGAATCGGGCCTTCCTCTGGGACGCCCAACGGTCACGGTCATGATCGACCGGGCCACCCGCGCGGTGATGGGCTGCCGCATCGGCTTCGAGCCGCCGTCGGCCTCATCGGCGCTGGAATGCCTGGAGATCAGTGCGCTCCCCAAGGACGCCCTGTTGGCCACCGTGCCAGACCTGAAGCTGCCCTGGTCATGCATGGGGCTGCCCCGGGTGCTGGTGACGGACCAGGGCAAGGAGTTCAAGTCGAAGTCGTTCCTCCACGCCTGCCTCGCGCTGGGCGTGGAGGTCGAATACACGCCCGTGCTGAAGGCTTGGTACAAGGGTCGCATCGAGCGGTTCTTCCGCACTTTGTCCCGGGACGTGTTCCACCGGGTGCCCGGGACGACCTTCTCCAACATCTTCGAGCGGGGCAAGGAGGTCATCGCCGAGAAGGTAGCTGTCACGACGCTGCCTGAACTCCGGGCTTACACGCTCCAGTTCCTCGTCGCGATCTACATGCGTCGGCCGCACCGCGCTTTGGCCGGGCAGTCGCCCCAGGACATCTGGCAGCGAAGTGTTGCCCGGCACGGTGTGCGGCCGCTTCCACCGATCGAGGAGATCCGCGCTGCGACGGCGCACGTCACGTGGCGCAAACCGCAGCACTATGGCTTCGAGTATGAGGGCCTCCTCTACAACGGCAGCCAGGTGGCGAACCTGCGCGTTCGGCCAGGTCGGCAACAGCCCGCGGTGAAGCTCCGCGTGGATCGGCGTGACCTCTCTCGCATCCACTTCATCGACCCCCAAGACGGCCAGCCGGTTGAAGTGCGGATCGTGCCGTCCATGCGGTCCCTGGTCGCGGGTGTCTCCTTGGCGAAGCACCGGCTGGCGCGGGCGCTTCAGCGTCAGAACGCCGTTCGCCTCGCCGGGGATGAAGGTCTCAAGCGCGCATACCGCATCCTGGATGCGGCGATGACGCAGAAGCAGACCGCGAATGGCCTCCAGAACCGCGCCAAGGCGGCGCGCTACTGGGAAGGCATCACTCGCCCACCTGAGCCTGAAGACCCGCCTGCGTTCGACCCTGTGCGCAGCAGCCGATCGCTGATGGATGAGGTCTTCTCCGATGCGGCCCCGATCCGCGACGAGCAGCCCGATGCCGAGGCCGATGACGGCGAGATGGCGGAACCGGACGAAGGAGGTGCCGACCTTCCTGCGGCACCAGGTGAAGTCGTGGAGCCGCGCGAGGAGGCGCGCCCTGTGCGTCGTCGGCGCCGTGCCGGGCCTCGTGGCCCTGTGGCGCCGCCTGCCGATGTGCCGGAGGCGCCCGAGGACATGGAAGCGTTGGTGAATGGCCTGGGTCTGAAACTCAGCAACATGAAGGGGAGCGAGTGATGCGAAATCGCTTTGGGCGGGACCGCACGGATGCGCTCAGCGCCCTGTTCATGGAGACCGCACGGTCGAAGCACGCCTTCACGCGGATCGATGACCTGCTGAGCCGCGGCTGGGAGGAGGGCTTCTGCCGCGGCTTGCTCATGCTCGGCAGCAGCCGGGTGGGGAAGAGCCATATCGTCCGGAACTACATGCGGCTTCGGGTGACCGAGGAGGCTGATCCGCAGCTGCGTCCCAACATTGTTCTGGTGGAGGTGCCCCCTGGATGCACGCTCAAGAGCTTCGTGGCCGAGCTGCTGAATGCGCTGGGCGACCCTGATCCGGACCTGGGTTCTCAGACCGAGAAGACCAACCGGGTGGGCGCCGCCATCGGCGAGAGCGAGGTGGACTTGCTCATCGTGGACGAGATGCAGCGGCTCATCGATTCCGACACCGACAAGGTGAAGGCGGAGGTGGCCAGCTGGCTGACGGCGTTCCTGAACCGGCGGCTCTGCCCGATGCTGATGGTGGGCGAGAAGACCACGGAGCGGGTATTCCGCGGCAAGCGGCACACCAAGGGCCGGACCTTCGGTTCCTTCTACATCGAGCCATACGACTGGGCACAACCCACGGATCAGAATGAGTTCCGTGGCGTGCTGTATCTCATCGACAAGCAGCTCGGCATGGATGCGATCGCCGGGCTGGGCAATCCCGACACAGCCCTGCGCATCTACGCCTATGCCGAGGGCCTGCTCGGCCAGGCGGCCACGCTGATTGACCAGGCGCGCGCCATCGCACGGCGAACCGACCGACCGAAGCTGACGCACGACTTGTTGGCCGAGGCAGTGGACGAGCTGCGCATCGGCGAGGAGCGCGGGCAGATGAACCCCTTCCGTGTCGACACCATCGAGAACGTTCGGCCTGCCGATACGGAGGATGAGGGCACCGATGTCCCTCGCCGTGGGCGGCGCCGTGCCACGAGCCATGAAGCTGAAGGGGACATCGCATGACCTACCGCATCCCGAACGCCCTGCGGCCTGAGCCTGATGAGAGCCTGCTGGGTCTGATCATGCGGACCAGTGCTCGGTATCGGTTCATGGACCCTGCACGCGTGCTGCACCGTCTCCAGCCGCCGAAGGTGGCCTTGGGTGTGCTCTGCCGAACGGAGCCGTCTGGACGTCTCGCACCGGCCATGCAGCACGCCCTGGGGCTAAGCGACGAGCAGTGGGCGCGGCTTGCCATGGGCACCGGCGACGAGGACACCGTTCGCGTGAATGGGCACGTGATGTCGCGCGGGCAGGCCAGGGTTGGCAGCCGCTTCGTGTGTCCTGCCTGCCTGGCGCAGTCGCCTCACCATCGCGCTGTCTGGTTGCTGGATGCCTTGCCGGTCTGTGCAGTCCACGGAACTCGGCTCATCTCGGCATGCCCGGATTGCGATCTGCCGCTGCGATGGGGCGGCCCGGGTCCCCACCTGTGCAGTAGTCGCCCGTGTCGGTTTGATCTGCGGAAGGCCGCGCCGGAAAAGCTCCCCGACGAAGAGCTTGAAGGGGTGCGGGCGCTGGCCCGCCTGTTCCATTGCGATGACCCCGCGGCGGAAGCTCCACTGGGGTTGCCGTTCGGCGAATTGCTTCGGCTGTGTGTGGTGCTGGGCTACTTCGCGAATGGGATTGAAAGGGTGTGCCATGTCGCACGGTCCACGCGAGTGCAGCGCGAAAACCTGCACCGCTTCGTGAATGACGGGTGGCGGGTGCTGGGTGACTGGCCGACCAACTTCCATCGCTTTCTTGATGTGCTGAAGGGCCGTTCGGATCAACGGCGCGGCAAGGGCGGGATGTTCAAGACCTTCGGCCCCTTTTCGTCGAATGTCTTTCAGTGGAGCCGGGAGCCGTGGGGTGCGCCGATCGGGACGGCGTTCGCCAACTATGCGGGTGCGCTCGACGACCTCCCGGTCACGTCCACGAAAATCGCGCGATACGGCACCTCTGAGGCGGTGGACCAGCGAAACATGTCCATCTCCGAGGCGGCGAAATCCTTGGAAATCGGGCTGGTCTCGTTGCAGCGGCTGGTGACCCGGCGGAACCTGTATGCCCTGGCGCCTGCTGGGCCTGGCGTCGCCTCCCTGGTGAAGGCGGAAGAGGTTCTGCGTCTGGATGAGGAGCTGAAAAGCTACCTGTTGCCCGACGAGGCGCGGGTTCTGCTGAACGTGGGCCGCAAGGTCTTCGACAAGCTGGAGGCGGCCGGATCGATTGCCCGCGTCCAGGAGGACGCCAGGGTCATGGTCAGCCGACCGTTCCTGCGCAGCACGCTGGAAGAGTTCATTGCGGCCTGTCGCGGCGCTCCGCCAAGCATCAGCGATCGGGAGGCTCGGGACCGCGGCCTGTGGACCTTGGCGAGTTCCACGGCGCCGGGGCGGGAGCCTCCGGACGTGTGCCGCGCTCTGGTGGAAGGACGGCTGCGCGCGGTCGCCTTGGTCAAAGGGCAGCATGGCCTGAAGGGCATGCGTCTTCTTCCTGAGGACGTGGAGCGTGTGCTGCCTTTCAAGCGAGTGACGATGTCAGCGGTCGAGGTAGGACGTTTGCTCGGGGTCAACTACGAGCATGTCTTGCACTGGGTGCGCCGTGGCCTGATGGGGACGGTGCCGCCTGGCGGCCCGGATGAGTTTGGCATGCGATTCTCGCAGGGCACCGTGGATGCCTTCCGGGCGGAGTTCATCCTGGGTGGTGAACTGGCGCGGATGGATGCGGATTGCGTCCGGCCGAATGGCGCGATGACCAGGCATCTGAAGTTCCTGGGGGTCCCGATGGTCTCCGGCCACGCGGCTGGGGACGGCGGCAAGGTGGCGGTGTTTCGCAGATCAGACGTGACGCCCGAGGTGCTGGCGCAGGTGGGCCGGGTCCGCACCAAGAAGGTGATGCCCACGCAGGAGCTTCGCCAACGGGGCTACGACCGGGTGGCCATGGCCGCCGCGGTCATCGGGCAGCGTTGGGGTGCTCAGCTCAGGCGGGTGAACAACCGGTTCACCGATGACGCCACGGGGCGAACGGTGCAGGTCGTATCCGGTCGTCGGCCGGATATGACGGGCGTCTTTCTCTTCAATGTGCAGCGGGAGTCTTTGGGCCTCCTGCGGTTGATTGACGACGCCTGGGTGGCACTGGTGCCGAACCACGGGGACACGTTCCTGTTGATGCCGATCGGCGAGGTGCGGTGGCGAGGCACAGGCGTTGCCCACCACATCACGGTCAACTTCGATGCCCGCGGCCAGCCCACGGAGATGGCGCATTTTGCCGTGCCGCTCCTCGTGCCAATGGAGGCCGCGTGACATGGCTAATTACGAGCTGGAGGAAGGCGAGCGGGTTGGCAGGTTCGTGGTGCTGCGGGACGTCGACGGGCGGCTGCACGCGGTGTCGCCAACCTCGGTAGGCGCCATCTGTGAGGATGACGATGGCGCTGTGCTGCTGTTGCCAGGAGGGCGGATGATCCGGGTGGAGCGGCCGCTGGGGCAGGTGCTCAGATGGCTGGAAGTCGGCCTACAGAAATGAAGAAATCATCCATCCGCGCGGTAGTTGTTTCACTATGCTGGTTCCGCCGAAAGGAGTTCACCTTTCTTCCAGTCAATCTTTACCTTCATGGGTCCGGCCCGAAGACATGACTGAACCCGAGCCAAAATTTCTGCACAGCGAGGATTTTCGTTACTAATGACATAGGCTGTTGGCTTGCCCTTGAACACTACGACAGGGCCCGCAGGATGCTTACCCTCCCACACAGCAAATGCGGTCAACAGAAGAGTCTCCTCTGTTGCGTAGGTGGTCGCAAACTCAAGCCCGGTGCGGAAATGGCTTAGGGTCATTCAGACAAAGTATGCCCTCTGGCGATGCATTTCCAGTGATCTCTGAGTTTCTGTCTGCTCCGTAAGAGCCTCTTCGTCCCAAGTGCCCATGGTGGGGTGCATCGCAAAAACCTCCGGTGGGGTCAGGAGAGTTCGCGCCCTCGGATCTCCCATAGCTGCGACCCAGTCGGAGAGACCTAAAGCCCTATCTGGCGAAACTGACGGGTCAATTACCCACCAGTTAGCTGAACCTCCGGAAGTAACGCTAATTACTGGCGCGACGTGGTAGCTCCAATTAAAAAACCCACCTAATGCATTTTTCATTGGAGCTCTCAAAAATCCACCCTCTTGCCCATCAAAATGAACACTAGAAAATGCCCAGCCCTTCTGTACTGGCAGCCCCATGGATGCGACAAGACCGCACATCATGTGCGCCCGAGCATGGCAACAATCTTCTTTGTAAGACCATGGGATTTCACGAATTTTCTTCATACATTCATTGATAAAATTTACTTCCCACCTAGAAATACTGGTTCGTCCATCAAATATTCCCTTGTATTTTTCATAATTCTGTGAAGAAAGTGATTTTTTTATTGAAAAATACCTTAGTATTCTCATCGCTCTCCCTTTTCACTATCGTCACGCTTTGTGCTTCGACCGATAACTTCCTGCTAGTAGATTTCGGAGGCCATTTGTCGCAAGGCAATATTTCTACTCGTATTGGCGGGAGACGTCGACATCAGCGCCAATTTCTCTCCCGCTCTTCAAGCATCTCCTCATCTTGGATCGTCACAATCGTCACGATTTCGCCTGGGCCAGACCTGAAGGACTGCTCCGTGACCTCGTATCGCGCTGCCTCACCGCGGTCGAACCAAGCCTGAGCGGGCATTTTGCGTGGTGATGGTTGTTCAGGGTCTGAACCATGTAAGAGGCCGAACGCATACGTTTCCGGGTCCAAGTCATCGCGCGGGTACCACCGATCAGGCACGTCCGGAGAGCGCACGAACCACCGGCGCCGACTTTTGTTATGGCAGATAAGAACTGTCGGGCTTTGGCCCGCTTCAACGAGACGAAAGGCCGTCGCTGAGAGGCTAGTGCGGAACCGTGCCGCTGTCTCGCGGAGAGCCTTTAGTGTCAGCTGCTTTTGCTTCCGGGCAATCGGCAAGAGCAGGTAGGACGGCAGGAGCAGTTCAGCTGCGAACTTGTTAGCCGTCCGCTCAAGACTATTGGCGCTTCCCCCCTCGCTGATGTCCTCGCATCGGCACAGCAACGTCCGGCCCCGATGGAAGTGCCAGTGTCCGAGTTCATGCGCCACGGAAAATCGGCCTCTTTGGGGTATCGAGCGGTCATCTACGGTGATGATTGCCTTGTCGCCCACGCCCACGATGCGCGCCTCGCATCCGTCGAGCCGGGCGTATTTCACCTTGACGACGCCCAGATGCCAAGCGATCGCTTCAAGGTCTATTTCTTCTGGCTCAGTTACCCCGAGTGATTGGAGCACTCTCTCCGCGGGTGTCAGAGCGGCCGTCAACTCTTCTTCTCCTGCTCCTCCTGAATCGCCTTCAGCTCGGCAAGGTCCTCCTCGATACCTTCAAGATCACGCTCCGTTTGCTCGCTCGCATTACGGGCAGCCATGGTGAGCCTCTGTGCTTCAGCAGTGCGCCTTGTCCCAGGGCGCGCGAAACCAGATGGCGGCGGAACTATTTGTGACGAGCCAGATTGGTAGGCGGCAAGGCCAGATCGGGCCGCCGCCATCTTTGCCTTCCCAGCCTGAACAATCTCACGCTCGAACATTGATCGCATCGCCTCGGCCTGGCGCTCCAGATCAATCCCGTCAGTCCTCGCCTCTGCCCTGATGTCCTCGTCTGACGCCCCAAGGATGTCTTCGATGAGGGCATCCGTCAGCCTCTGGACTGCGTCTCGATCCGATTGAAGCTTCTTCTTGGTCATTTTGGACCTCCGTTGGCCTTCAGCTTAGTCAGTCGCCGCTGGATAAGCCGCCGCTTGCTAGCGAAACCTTTCAGGTCAAGCCCCGTCAGCGCTCGAAGCTCTTCGCCCTCCATTTCTTCCATAATCCCTTCAAGCAACACCTGGGCATCGTAGTCGTCACTGAACACCGACGTGATGCCTTGGCGAACTCGAGACCACTCCTCGTCCTCCGCAACCGCCTCTTCAGGGGTTGCCGAAGTGGAAACCGGATCGATGGCCAGGTCCCCAGCGTGGCTGTAGAGCGAAATCGGCTGCCGAACCGAGGACCGCTTAATCTTCGCCCGTTCGCCGTGCGCGACGCTCCTCATGACCCCCGCAAGAAAAGGAAGAAGTTCGACATTCCGCGGCCAGGGGCGGCCGCCATCCAGCACCCGTGCCATTGCCTCTTGCATGAGATCCTCCCCTTCCAGCGTCCTTCCGACGGCAAGTGCCGCCGCGATTCTCCGGAGGCGTTCCCAGTCTGTGCCGGAGAGGCGCCGAACTGCCTCCCTGAATTCGTCGGGCGCTCGCTCCTCCTCTGCCTGTCGGGCCACGCCTGGCGACTCCTTCATCTCCATCACTCCATGCGTCGCGATGCCGCCCGTTCGGACACCCCTCCCTTTAATCCGGGGAGCAAATCCCTCCGAGGTCAAATTCTTTCGCGATGTCCGAACGGGCCCTTGCCACGCGCATCAAGGGATATGGGCGGATGCAGCACCAGGGGTGTCCCCGCAGTCAACGTTAGGAGATTGAATTACATGAGCGTTCCCAAGATAACGCTGTTCCCCCTCGGGAACGCCGACACGACCCGCATCGACCTTCGTGATGGCCGGAAGATGCTGGTGGATTTCGCGGACATGCGAAACGCCGCGGACCCCAGCGATAAGCGAATCGACCTCCCGGCTGAACTTAGGAAGGAGCTCCGGGCTGCTAAGCGCGATTCGTTTGACGTCGTGTGCTTCACGCACCTCGATAAGGACCACGTGTATGGCTCCAGCGATTTCTTCTGGTTTGACCACGCCTCGAAGTACCAGGGGGGCGACCGCATCAAAATCCAGGAGCTGTGGGTTCCGGCCGGGGCCATAACTGAAGTGGGCTGTGAAGACTGCGCCCGGGTGATCCGTGAAGAGGCGAAATACCGGCTCAGGCAGGGTTACGGCATTCGGGTGTTCTCTCGCCCCGAGGCGCTGCAGGGCTGGTTTGAGAGAAATGGCATCTCCATCGAAAGCCGCAGGCACCTCATCACCGACGCTGGTCAGTTGGTCCCCGGCTACAACAAGTTTGGGCCTGAGGGGGTGGAATTCTTCATCCATGCGCCCTTCGGGTTCCGCCGCGATGACCGAGGGGTGGAGGACAGGAACCAGGATAGCGTGGTGTTCCAGGCGACCTTCCGCGAGGGCCTGCGTGACACTCGTGCCCTGTTCACCGCTGACATGACCTGGCGCGGCCTGAAGGACATCGTGGATATCTCGCGCAAGCATGGAAACACCGCGAGGCTTGAATGGGACATCCTGAAGGTGCCCCACCACTGCTCCTATCTGTCGCTCTCGGACGTCAAAGGGGAGAACCGCACGGTTCCTGTGCCCGAACTCCGCTGGCTGCATGAAGAGGCCGGGCAGCGGCGCAGCATCATGGTCTCGACGAGCTGGGAGCTTCCGGCAGCGGGCACGCCAGAGGATAAAGACCTTCAGCCGCCGCATCGGGAGGCTGCGAACTACTACAAGGGCGTCCAGTCAACGTTCGAACGCGACGGGGAGTTCGCCGTGACGATGGAGCGAACCAAGACCAACCCGCGTCCGACTGAGATCGAGGTGACGGCCCATGGGGCGAAGCTGATCAGCGTCTTGACGGCGCCCGCAACGGTTCTGTCCTCGTCCCCTATCAGGGCGGGCTGATCATGCCGCTCCATCCCGTCCTCGACGAACTCGGCACCGTCATCGGCACGGATGGGCTTCGGCTACCCCGTGCCCGAGCGCTGGCCATCTACCTCGCATCCAACGACCACGCGGAAGCCAACTTCTTGGAGTGCCGCAGGCGGGAGGCGGATGGCCAAGAAACCGTGGTCTTCGAGGTTGGGGCTGAGCGGCCTCAGGATCTGGCTGCAGACATCCGGCGCCTTGAGCCAATTGCGGCAGTGTTCACACCAGCCGACGATCGAACGCCGGTCACGCTGGCCGCGCGGCCGGACTTCCCTGAGACGCCACATCAAAATGCAGTCCCGGCCGGGTTCATGCGCTACCCGTGCGTTGATGATCGGCCCTGGACCGAGGCGCGTGCCACCTGGACGCCGCTGTCTTTCGTCGAAAGGGTGCGGTGGTGGCTGGGCGCTGCCGCCAGTGGTGCTCTCTCCGACGATGTCCAAGCACTTGATCCACTATTCGTGGCCACGGGTCCCGATGTAGCGATTCCAAGGGCGTTTCTGCAGCCCGACGCACCGTCATCCTACATGACGCTCTTCGCTGGCTCGGGCGGCAAGCAGGCCAAGCTGTATCACTTTGTGGCAGACGCCCAGCCGGGCGGGCAGGGCACGAAGGACTTGCAGATCATCCCAGTGAGGCTTGCGCCCCAGGCCATGCGGGCAATTCGCTCTGCTCCGAGGACGTTGGCCGAGCTAATCTCGGCGCTCGGCGAATGCGGCTTTGACCTACTTTCCACGTTGCGGCACGCAGCCTCCAAGGTCATTGAGCCACCTTACATCGACACCCTGGCTGTGGCTGTCCTGGTCATCACGCCCATATTGAGGAACGCCGGTAAGCCAGTGTCGGCCGAAGACGCAAAGGCTTTCTGCATCCCTATCGGCTTGGGCAGTCTCGGCGAGCGGCTGGGGGTTCTTTATCGGTATCCGCCGGATGCGGATGCGCCGGAAGCCCGCAGGGCAACGCCCTTTGGCCGCAACCTCAGCATCGGAGTTCCTCAGGGGCTGGACGAAATCAAGATCGACAGCCTTCCGGTACATGCCGAGTTTGATCGCGAGCTGGCGAGCGAGTGCGCTGGTCTGGGCGACCCTGACGTTCGGCGTGTCGCGCTGATCGGCGCAGGCGCCATCGGCTCGCACCTCGCTATGGCCTTGGCGCGCGAGGGTAAGTTCTCGTGGACCATTCTCGATAGCGACCACCTGCTTCCGCATAACCTCGCCAGGCACACCCTGGGACGTCGGTGGCTGGGAGCGCAGAAGGCAGAAGCCCTGGCGGCTGAGGTTCGATTTCTCCTCGACGAGGAAGGTGCGGCGCGTGCGGTGGTCTGCGACGCTCTAGCTCCAGCGGGAAATGGACCCGATCTCGAGGCGCGGATTGCGAACGAACAGATTGTCATCGACGCTTCGGCCTCGGTCGCCGTGGCGCGAAGGCTGGCCGATGGGCAAGGTCGCGCAAGGCGAGTGTCAGTCTTCCTGAACCCGAATGGGACAGCGGCCGTGATGCTGTCGGAAGATGCTGCACGCACAGTCCGGCTGGATGCGCTTGAGGCGCAGTATTACCGCTTGCTCCTACGCGATAGTGGATTGCGATCTCACCTCGTCGCGCCGCTTGGCGGACTGCGGTACACCGGCGCCTGTCGCCATGTGAGTGCCCGCATCCCCGAGACTAGCGTCATGGCGCTCTCGGCCCTAGCAGCGCGAGGTCTGGCAACGGCTCTCCGCAGCGATGGAAGCTGGATAAACGTCTGGACCATGGACACAGATGGCGGCGTCTCGGTGGCGAAGCATGCGCCATCGACGCCGCACCAAGTTGCCATCGCCGAGTGGACGGTGATGTACGACGACGGTGTCCTCGAACGAATGAAGCAGCTGCGGAAGGCCGCGCTACCGTCCGAGACAGGCGGCGCCCTCGTAGGGGTCGTCGACACAGACCGCCGATCAATCATTGTGGTGGATGCACTCGACCCACCTGACGATAGCGTCGGCACACCAGGGATGTTCGAACGCGGTATTTCCGGGCTGCTCGACCGACTTCGCGAAATCCAAGCCATCACACGCGACCAGGTCCGCTACATCGGGGAATGGCACAGTCATCCTGCCGGGCATGGAGCGTCTCCCAGCAGCGTTGATGCTGCCCAACTCCGCCATCTATGCGGCGAACTCGGCCGCGAGGGCATCCCGCCAGTGATGATGATCGCGGGCGACGGCCAGGAATCACTCGTCTCCGTCATTCGGATACCTGGCGACAACTCCTCCGCGTCGGGGCAAATCCCATGAAAGATGGAACCCAGTCGGACATTCCTCTTGGAATAAGCGAACAGCCTGCTATCGACGCGGCCTCAGTGCCTGAGGCCGCTTCAAACCCATCCCCCAAGCAGCACAGCGCACCAAAAATCGGTATCGCCCTCTCGGGTGGCGGTTCGCGTGCCATGGCATTCCACCTGGGCTGCCTGCGGACACTCCATCAACTAGGTATTCTGCAGAGCGCGCGGGTGATTTCGACGGTGTCCGGCGGAAGCGTCATCGGCGCCATGTGGGCAGTCCACGACGGATCCTTCGAGGATTTTGATGAGCAGGCCAAGGCGGTGCTCGCGAAAGGCTTCGTTCGACCAGCAATCAAAACGGCTTTCACCACAACTGAGGGGCTGAAGGCTGTCGTCTCGGTCGTCACGCTTCTTTTGGCATGGGCCTGGAGCATTCCTCTCCGGATTTTGGTTTGGGTTACTCATCGGCTTGTGGGCGCCGAAGTGGCCACGTCGCCGGACGGCAACCGATGGATGCCCAGGCGCTTCGCCAGCCGCACGACCCTCTTACGTCGGACATTCGACAGCGTCCTTTTTGGCGGCAGAACGCTCGGCAGCCTTGCGTCGAGCAAGCCGAAGCTAGTCGTGGTCGCTGCCGAACTGACAACGGGGTCCGCATTCTATTTTACCTCCGAAGAAGCAGGGAGCTGGCGCATCGGAAAACTCGATTCACGAGAGGTATCCTTGGCGCACGCGGTCGCTGCATCAGCGGCCTTTCCGCTTTTGCTGCCCGCGCTGGATGAAATGCCGACCTTTCGCAAACGCGACGGCTCGCTGCGGGCAGAGAGGGTCACGCTGACGGATGGGGGCGTCTACGACAACCTCGGTCTCGCGCCGCTTTGGCCTGACCGCGACCACGAGATTAGCGTCACGGTCGAACCAATCGATACCATTGTCGCCTGCCGCGCGGGATACGGGCTGCGAACGGGCAGCCCTTCGCTTTTCCTATTTCCTCGAATGCTTGCTGTCTTCAACACCGTGTTTAACCGCGCCCAGAACGCATCGATGAAGAGGTTGTTCGACCTGCAGGCGGCCGGGAAGCTCCGGGGTTTTGCGTTACCATATCTGGACCAAGCGGATAACAGGCTGGCCTTTCCTCCTCCGGACCTCGTGCGACGGGAAGAGGTTGCAGACTACCCGACCAATTTTTCCCCTATGGCGCCTGCATGGATTGAGAAGCTGTCGAAACGCGGGGAACAACTGACGCTCGCAGTGATCCGCGAACACGCTCCCTACCTACTTCCGGAAGATTGGGAACCTTGATGTCAGGTCGCTGACATCATTCGCGCGAAGCCACTGGGCATTCGCAGTGGTGAGGGCAAGGTGGCAGTTCTCCCGCAGCCCCTGCAAGAAGGAGCGCATGCGAGGAGCATGCGGTTCCTAGGCCGCCGTGGGGCAGTCGAGAAGGCGACCGAGGCGCAGCGGAATCCTTACGTTGACCGCCTGTCTTCTTCGGATGCCGCGCACTTAGCGGCTACGGGGAAGCAACAGACCGTCGGCACGCTGGGCGTCAGCTGACATCCTGGCGTCAGCGGCGGGGCTGCTCACCCTGCGGACGCGCTGGCTGCTGTTGGGGGCGCTGGGCGATACGGCTCCACTGGACGCACTGGGCGACGAATTGCTGCAATTGCTGGGCCTGCGACATGTCCCAGGTGAAGGTCATCTGGGCGCCCCGGTCGCTCCTGAAGACGAAGCGCTGCCGGGCGGAGGAGATATCTCGCATCACCGCAGTGGCCTGGTGATCGAACAGGAAGTTTCCGGGCCCTCTGTCGGACTTCTCCCAGTTACCCTCTGTCGGCGGCTGCTCATCAATCCGGTAGGTCGCCCGCCTGGTGCGGCTCCTAGTGCTGGCCGAGAAGTCCATGTGCCCTACTTGGACGGAAAGCACCAAGGCACCGTTGTCAGTGCACAGCATTCCCAGGAAGGATTTCTCGAACCTTTCGGGACCATCTACCTCTAGCGAAGCATACCGCCTATCGGCGTCCTCCATAGCAGTGCGATCAGCGGAGAACGTCCATTGCGGTGTGGGTGGAGCGACTGACGTCTGGGCGGCAGGATTGCCAGGTGCGCTCTGCGGCGTGGCTGATCTCTGCCGCTGAACTTGGGCCGCCTCCAACCAAGAGCGGCACTGCGTAGCGAACTCGGCGAACTCGGGCTGAGAGGGCAGCCCGAAGACCAACTGCCTGTTCGTGCCTTCCGAACGAAACACCAATCGCTCCTGCGCGGCGACAGTCTGGCCCAGGAACGCTGAAGCACGGTCGCCGTCGATCCTGCGGCCGACCTCGGACCCCTGCCAAATGTCGGACTGGGGCTGGTGGCCGTCAAAGCGGTAGGTGACCCGGTCCTCACCGAACACCGGGTCGAAAATAGCGAGTGCGATTAGTGCCCTAACAACGCCATCAGCGCGGCACGCGAACATGAGAATTCCGCGCTCTCCGACCGAACCTTGCCCTCGTTCCAGAGACGCGATCCTGATGGCCGTGTCGCTCATTGGGTCCTGGGAGTTCTCGAACGTCCACCGTTCCGCGGAGGCCAAGCCTGCGGTACCAGCGGTCATCAGAGCAGCCAGCACGACTGTTCGCCATAGACTTCCGATCTGCATGGATACCCCCGCCCACCGCCGTCAGCACGGCCAGCCCAGACTTTCGCCTGCTAGGTCGCCATGAAACGGTCGCTCGAGCAGCCAGTCTGAGACAACGAAGTCGCTGCCCCGAACCAAGCCGCGCCACGAGAGGGCTGGGAAGCCTCTCGGCTGATGACAGGGTATTCTGAAAAAACCTCGGCTGATGACACGCATTGCTGAATAGAGATGACAAGCAATGCTGAAATAGCATTCTAAATATCAATGGCTTATGGGGTGCGGGATGTCAGGCAATGGTGATGCCTACATGAGCCTGCCGCCCAGCCCCTAGCCCACCGTCAGCAGCCCAAGCCGCCGCAACAACGCATCCGGGTCCGGCGCCCGCCCACGAAACTCCCGATACAGCGCCATCGGGTCCCGCCCATCGCCCGCCGCCAGCAGCGCCCCAAGCCCGCCCGCGAGCCTGGGTTCGAACGGGTCGCCCGCCTCCTCGAACGCCGCGTAGCCATCCGAATCCAGCACCGCGGCCCATTGATAGGCGTAGTAGCCGGCCGCATACATCCCGCCATCGCTGAAGATGTGGTTGAAATGCCGGGCACGATGGCGAAAACCCACCGCCTCCGGCATGCCCATCTCCCGGCCCAGCGCCGCCTCGAAATCATCGAGGTCCAACCCCTCCGCCGCGGCGCGATGCAGCGCGAGGTCGAGCATCGCCGAGCCTGACAGCTCGGTCTGGGCGAAACCCTGGCCGAAGGACGAGGCGGCGCGCAGCAGCCCGAGCAGCGCGGCCGGCATGGCTTCGCCGGTCTCGTGGTGGCGGGCATGGGCCTCCAGCACCCCCGGCGCGGTCAGCCAATGCTCCATGATCTGGCTGGGCAGTTCCACGAAATCATGCCGCACCCTGGTCCCCGACTGCGAGGGGTAGCGCGCCTCGGACAGCAACCCATGCAGGGCATGGCCGAATTCGTGAAACAGCGTCCGCGCATCATCCAGCCCCAGCAGCGTGGGGCGGCCGGGGGGGATATTGTTGCAGTTCAGCACCACGGGAATGCGCCGGTCGGCAAAGGCCTCATGGTCCTGCAGCGCATTCATCCAGGCGCCGGATCGCTTGCCCGGGCGGACGAAATTGTCGACATAGAACAACCCGATGAGACGGCCGCCGCGCGTCACCTCATAGGCGCGGACATCGGGGTGCCAGACCGGCAGATCGGCGGGCACGAGGCGCAGGCCGAACAGCCGGCTCGCCACGTCGAAGGCGGCGGCGGTGATGTTGTCCAGCGAGAAATAGGGTTTCAGTTCGGCTTCATCGAAACCCTGCTGCGCCTGCCGCAGGCGTTCCTCGTAGAAGCGCCAATCCCAGGGCTCGATGGTGTCGATGCCATCGGCCGCGGCCAGCGCCGCCAGCCGCGCCTGGTCCGCCAGCACGGCGGTTCGGGCGCCCTGCCAGATGCGGGTGAGGAAATCGCGGACCGTGTCCGGGCTGCCGGCCATGGTTTCCTCCAGGCGATAGGCGGCGAAATCGGGATAGCCCAGCAGCCGGGCCTTTTCCTCCCGCAGCGCCAGGATCTTCTGGCCGGTCGGACGGTTGTCGCGCGCCGCCTCGGCGCCGCGTTGGGTCCATGCCTCGAACAGCGCGCGGCGCAGCTCGCGATCCTCGGCCAGCGCCAGCACGCTCTCGAAGGTGGAGCGGGAGAGGGTGAGGAGGTGGCCCGGCGCGCCGCGCTGGCGGGCAGCCTCGGCCAGGCTGGCGCGGACATCCTCGGGCAGGCCGGTCAGGCGGGCTTCGGGCACGGGCAGGCTCCAGGCGGCCTCGGCCTCCTGGATGGTGCGGCTGAAGCGGGCTTCGAGTTCGGCCATGGCTCCCTCGATGGCGGCCATGCGCGCACGCCCGGCGGCGTCGAGCCGGGCGCCGGCGCGGACCAGACCGCGCCATGTGCTGTCCAGCAGGCGGGCCTGGTCCTCATCCAGGGGCGTACCCTGGGCGCGCAGCGCATCGATGCGGGCGAAGAGGGCGGGCTCGAGGAAAAGCCTTGCGCCATCCTCGGCCAGGCGGGGGGACCATTCGGCCTCCAGATCCTGCCACGCCGCATCCTCCAGCGTGGAGGCGAGATGGCCGAGAAGGTTGCGGGCGCGGGACAGGAGGCGGCCGCTGTCTTCCAGGGTCTCGATGGTGTTGGCGAAGCTGGGGGGCTCGGGGTTTTCGCGCAAGCGCCGGTGCTCGGCGGCGCGCTCGGCCATGCCTTGTTCGAAGGCGGGCGGGAAATGTTCGGGGCGGAGGAGGTGAAAGGGCGGCGCGGCATGTTCCGTCAGCAGGGGGTTTTCGATGATGGGGGAATCCTGCGGCATCTGGATCAACCTTGCTCCGTGACGATGCCGCAGCCTATCCGAGGGGCGGCGAAACATCGATCATGGCCGGCGAAGACCGGAAGGGGCAGCCATGGCAGAGGCGCATTTTTCGCGTGGACAGACAGGCAGGCCATCAACCTCTCCCAAACCCGCCGGTGTCTTGAACCCTGTTCGAAGCGCGTTTCGCGAGATCCGGCGATTCCAGCCCCCGGGTGGGCCTGTCATTTCACCAGGTGGCAGATACCCGTCCCAACGGCTTTCGCCCACCCACTACCCAGCCTTGTAGGGGTGCGTCGCAACCCAGTGCTTCGCGATATCCACCCGCCGCGTGATCCACACATCTCGGCGCGACGCGATATGGTCGAGCACCCGTTGCAGCCCCATCGCCCGCGCGGGATGGCCGATCAGTCGCATATGCAGCCCGATCGACATCATCTTCGGCCGCCCGCGCGCGCCCTCCTCATAGAGCATGTCGAAGGCGTCGCGGATGTAGGAGAACCACTGGTCGGAGGTGCCCATCCAGCCGGCATATTTCCCGTCATTATTGGTCAGCGAATAGGGCACCACGAGATGCGGCTTGCCATCGACGGTTTTCCAGATCGGCAATTCATCGCCGTAATAATCGCTGTCGTAGAGAAAGCCGCCCTCCTCCACCACCAGCCGGCGGGTGTTCACGGATGGTCCATAGCGGCAATACCAGCCATCCGGCCGGTGCCCCACCGTCTTCTGCAGGCTCTCGACGGCGAGGCGGATATGCTCGCGCTCCTCCTCCTCCGACAGTTCGAAATGCTTCACCCAGCGCCAGCCATGCGAGCAGACATCGAAGCCGGCGTCGCGGATGGCGGCCGCGGCCTCGGGGTTCTTCTCCAGCGCCAGGGCACAGCCGAACACCGTCATCGGCAGACCGCGTTCCTGGAACAGCCGCATCAGGCGCCAGAAGCCCACCCGGCTGCCATATTCGAACATGCCCTCGGCCGCGAGGTCGCGGCCGGACTTCACCTGGTTGAGGCCGGATGCCTCGGTCAGCCCATTCTCGGTGATGCCGTCGCCGAGCTCGAAGGAGGGCTCGGATCCCTCCTCGTAATTCATCACGAAATTCACCGCGATCTTGGCGCCGCCGGGCCATTGCGGGTCGGGCGGGTTGGCGCCGTAGCCGATGAAATCGCGGGTCACTTCATAGGCCATGGGGCACTCCGGTCTCGGTGTTGGGGTTCATGCCACGCTGTCCCAGGCCCAGCTTCGGGCCGCACGGTCGCCCTCGCGCCATACCGCGATGGCTTCGGCATGGCGCTTGGTCAGCGCGATATCGTCCAGGCCATGCAGCATCGCCTCACGCCGGCGGGTATCCACCTCGAAGGGGATCTTTGCGCCCGTGGGCGTGATGACCACGCGCTGCTCCAGATCCACCGTGGTGCGGGCATTGCCGGGGCTGGCCTCGGTTTCCTCGGCGATCTGGCGAATGACCTCGATCGGCAGCCGCACCGGCAGCAATCCGTTCTGGAAGCAATTGGCGAAGAAGATGTCGCCGAAGCTGGGCGCGATGACACAGCGCACGCCCAGGCCCATCAGCGCCCAGACCGCGCCCTCGCGCGAGCTGCCGCAGCCGAAATTCTCATCGGCGAGCAGCAGCTTACTGCCCTTGTATTCCGGGCGGTTGAGCGGGAATTCAGGATTGTCCGAGCCATCGGCGAGATAGCGCAGCCGCTCGAAGGCATGCGGGCCAAGGCCGGTGCGCCCGGTGCCGACCAGGCGCTGGATCGGGATGATCACATCGGTGTCGACGTTCTTGCGCAGGAAGGGCACGGCGGTGGCGGTGATGCTGGAAAAGCTTTCCATCAGACCATCTCCCTCACATCGACCAGCGCGCCGGCGAGTGCCGCCGCCGCTGCCATGGCCGGGCTCGCCAGATGGGTGCGCGCCCCGGTGCCCTGCCGGCCCACAAAATTGCGGTTGGAGGTGGAGACGCAGCGCGCGCCGGCCGGCACCGCCTCGCCATTGGCCGCCACGCAGAGCGCGCAGCCCGGCTCCCGCCATTCGAAGCCCGCGGCCAGGAAGGTTTTGTCCAACCCCTCCGCCTCGGCCTCCTGCTTCACCGTTTCGCTGCCCGGCACCACCCAGGCGGTGACGTGCGGCGCGACATGCCGGCCGCCGATCACCGCCGCCGCCGCCCGCAGGTCGGACAAGCGCGAATTGGTGCAGCTGCCGATGAAGACCCAATCCACCTTGGTGCCGGCCAGCTTCTGGCCCGGCTCCAGGCCCATGTATTGCAGCGCCGCCGCATCGCCCTCCGGCACGAAGCCGGTGATGGGCGCAACCTGGCCCGGGCTGGTGCCCCAGGTGATCTGTGGCGCGATGTCTTCCATGCGGATGAGGTGATCGGCGTCGAAGCGCGCACCGGCGTCGCCGGGGACACGCTTCCAATCCGCCAGAGCTGCCTCCCATTGCGCGCCCTTCGGCGCGAAATCGCGGCCCTTGAGATACGCAAACGTCTTCTCGTCCGGCGCCACCATGCCGATCTTCGCACCCATCTCGATGGAGAGGTTGCACAAGGTCAGCCGCTCCTCGATCTCCAGCGCCTCCACCGCACCGCCGGCATATTCGATGGCGTAGCCGGTGCCGGCCGCGGTGCCCAACCGGCCGATGGCGTGCAGGATCATGTCCTTGGCGGTGACGCCGGGCGGGCGCGCGCCCTCGAAGCGGATGCGCATGCTGCGCGGCCTGCGCTGCGGCAGGGTTTGCGTCGCCAGCGCATGGCCGAGTTCGCTGGCACCGATGCCGAAGGCCATGCAGCCCAAGGCGCCATTGGTGCAGGTGTGGCTGTCGCCACAGGCCAGCGTCAGGCCCGGCAGCACAATCCCCAGCTCCGGCGCCATGACATGCACGATGCCATGGCCGGGCTTGCCGAGATCGAAAAGCCGCACGCCGGTCTTGCCGGTGGACTCGCGCAGCGACGCCAGCAGTTTTTCGCCGGTGGGAAAGGTCGCCGCGTCGCGCCCGGGGCGGGAGGACACGGCATGGTCGGGCACGGCGAAAACCTTGTTCGGCTCCGCCACCGCATGGCCGGCATCGAGGATTTCCCGGATGGCGCGGCCGCCGGAGAGATCATGGATCAGTATCCGGTCGAGATAGAGCAGCGACCAGCCATCGCCGAGATCGGCCACCACGCGGCTGTCCCAAATCTTGTCGAACATCGTGCGCGGCATGGCGGTCATCCCAGCAGCGAATTGTCGACGGCGGCCGCCCAGCCAGGCTTGCGCTTGATCACGCCCGCGGTGAACATCGCATGCTCCAAGCGCTCCCAGGGTTCGGCCGGGAATTCGGGGGTGCGGGACCAGATGTTCAGCGGGCGGTAGCGCGCCACGCAGCGCTCCATCAGCACCGGGTCCATGCCGGGGAAGAGGGGGAGCACGGTTTGCACCACCTCGGCATCCGGCGCGGCATGCAGCCAGTTCTGGGTCTTCTGCAATCCACGCAGCATGGCGCGGAATTCGGGGGCGTATTCCACCATATTGGCCGCCGTGGTCATGAAGGTGGTGTAGGCGGTGGGGCCGCGACTGGCGGCGGCGTGCCAGACATGGCCGGTGCCGGCCATTTCCATCTGCGAGACGAAGGGCTCGAAGATCTGGATCACGTCGATCTCGCCGGCAGCCAGCGCCGCGCAATTCTCGGCCATGGAGTTGGTGGTGACGCGGTTCAGGCTGTCAGGGTCGACGCCGTCCTGGCGGATATCCTCTTGCAAGGCCCACCAGGGGGTGGGCACCTCGTTCACCGTGCCGAAGCGCAGCCCCGCGAGATCGCGCAGCCGAAAGCCCGGATTGGGCTTGGCGCCCACGAGAAAAAACGGGTCACCCAGCACGGCGGCGCCGAAATTGCGCAGCGGGCAGGCGGGGTCGGCGTCATGCGCCAGCATCAGCCGCATCGGACCACCCCAGGCCACCTCGGCGCGGCCTTCCAGCACGGCATCCTTCGCCCGCGCCGGCTCACCGCCATCGAGCAGCGTGACGTCCACGCCCTCCGCCGCATAGGCGCCGCGCGCCAGCGCCGCATAGAACGGCACATAGAAGACGGCGCGGAAGGTTTCCTGAAGACGGATCGGACGCATGATTGTTTCCCTGAGACAGTCGATTGCGAGGCTGCACCAACACGCGCGGTCGCGCCACCCGCCTGGACGGCGAGGCCAAGCCGGGCGCAATCTGCCGACCGGGGACATGCCATGCCAATATCTCTCGATCTTTCAGGAAGAACCGCGCTGGTCACCGGCGCCTCGGGGCTGCTGGGGGCGCATTTCTGCCGCGTGCTGGCCGGCGCGGGTGCGGCGGTGGTGATGGCGGCCCGCCGTGTCGAGGCGATGGCGCCGCTTGCCGCCGAAATCGGCGCCACCACCCTGGCCCTCGATGTCACCGACGAGGCTTCCATCAACGCCTGCATCGCAGCCGCCGGGCCCATCGACATCCTGGTCAACAACGCCGGCACCGCGGTGACCCGTCCGCTGCTGCAGCACAGCGCGGCGGATTGGGATGCGGTGATGGGGGTGAATCTGCGCGGCTGCTTCCTCGTCGCCACCGAGGCGGCACGCGGCATGGCGGCGCGCAAGCGCGGCGGCTCCATCATCAACATCGCCTCGGTGCTGGGCGAGCGGATCATCCCCGGCGTCGCCGGCTATACCGCGGCCAAGGCTGGTCTCCTGCACCTGACACGGCAGATGGCGGTGGAACTTGCGCGCCATGATATCCGGGTGAATGCCATCGCCCCGGGCTATATCGCCTCCGACATCAACGCCGAATTTTTTTCGAGCGAACCCGGCCAGGCCATGGTGAAGCGCATTCCGCAGCGCCGGCTGGGGCGCCCCGAGGATCTTTCGGGTGCGCTGCTGCTGCTGGCTTCCGACGCCTCGGCCCATATGACGGGCAGCACCATCACCATCGATGGCGGCCATTCCATTTCCAGCCTCTGAAGGTCTTTGCATGGATTTCTCCCTCCCCCCCGAACTGGATGCCAGGCGCGCCGCGGTGCGCGAATTCGTCCAGGACCGGCTGATCCCGCTGGAGGCCGACCGGTCCAGCTATGATGAGCATGAAAACATTTCGCCTGGTTTGCTGCGCGTGCTGCGGGGCGAGGCCAAGGCGGCGGGTCTCTGGGCGCTGCAGAGCAAGCGCGAGCGCGGCGGCGGCGAATTGCCCTTCATCGGCATGGCCGCCTGCTATGAGGAGATGAACCGCTCGATCTTCGGCCCGGTGGTGTTCAACTCCGCCGCCCCCGATGACGGCAACATGATGGTGCTGGAGAAGGTGGCGACGCCCGCGCAGAAGACGCGCTGGCTGCAACCCATCATCGATGGCGACATTCAATCCAGCTTCGCGATGACGGAGCCCGATGGTGCCGGCTCCGACCCCGGCCTGACCTATACCCGGGCGGAGCGCGTGGGGAATGACCGTTGGCGGATTTTTGGCCGGAAATGGTTTATCACCGGCGCGGGCGAGTCCACCCATTTCATCGTCATGGCACGCACCAGCGATGACCCGCGAAAGGGTCTGACCGCCTTCCTGTTCCACAAGGATCAGCCGGGATGGAAGATCGTCCGCCGCATCCCGATCATGGGGCCGGAGGAGCATGGCGGACACTGCGAGCTGGAGTTCGACGGGCTGGAAATCCCCGACGAGGATATTCTGATGGGTGTCGGCGATGGGCTGAAGCTCACGCAAATCCGCCTCGGCCCCGCCCGCCTCACCCATTGCATGCGCTGGACCGGCATGGGCCGCCGCGCGCTGGAAATCGCCCTCGAACACATCGAGGGTCGCATGAGCTTCGGCCAGAAGCTGGCCGAGCGCGAAAGCGTGCAGGGCCTGGTGGGGGAGGCGGCGATGCAGCTCGACATCTCCCGCCTCGTGACCATGCGGGCGGCCTGGAAGCTCGACCAGGGGGATTTCGCCCGCAAGGAGATCTCCATCGCGAAAATCGTCGCCGCCGACGCGCTGCACAAGGCGGCCGACACCGCGCTGCAATTGCTGGGTGCGAAGGGCTATTCCAAGGACACGCCCATAGAGTGGATGTACCGCTATGCCCGCCAGGCCAGGCTGGTGGATGGCGCGTCGGAGGTGCATCGCATGGTGCTCGCCAATTTCCTGCGCCGCGAGGGGCGGGAGTTCTTCGGCTGGGGCGTGCCCGGCCATGGATGAAGGGCGGCTCTCCGCCTGGCTCTCGAACGCGGCCGGCGCGCCGGTGGCCATCCTCTCCCACCACCGGCTCTCCGGCGGCGCCATTCAGCAGAATGTTTTTTTGGGCGTGACGCGCGGCGGCGTGGCGGAGGAGTGGGTGTTGCGCACCGACAACACCGCCACGCTGGCCGTCTCGCTCGGCCGGGGCGCGGAATTCGCCCTGCTTCGTGCCGCCCAAGCGGCCGGGGTTGTGGTGGCCGAGCCGCTCTTCGGTTGCGAGGATCGCGGCGTGATCGGCGCGCCCTTTTTCGTCATGCGCCGTGTTGCCGGCAGCGCGGCAGGGCATGCGGCGGCCAAGCGCGCGGCGGCGATGGGCGGCGATGCCGCGCTGGCGGAGGATCACGGCCGGCAGCTCGCCCGCATCCACGGCATCCGCCCGCCGCGGTCGGACCTGGCCTTCCTGGGCGCGCCGCCGGCCGATGCCACCACCGCTTTCATCACCCGCATGCGCGGCCGCCTGGATGACGCGGGCACGCCCCGCCCGCCGTTGGAATACGGCCTGCGCGCCATGGAACTGCATGCCCCACCGCCCCTTCCGCCGGTGCTCTGCCACAATGATTTCCGCACCGGCAACACCATGCAGAAGGACGGGACAATCACCGCCGTGCTGGACTGGGAATTCGCCGCCTGGGGCGACCCGCATGAGGATCTTGGCTGGTTCACCGCGCGCTGCTGGCGCTTCGGGCAGCATCATCTTGAAGCCGGCGGCATCGGTCCGATGGACGCATTCCTGGCAGGCTATGCCGCCGAGGCCGGCTGGCAACCTGACCCTGCCCGGGTGCGTTTCTGGCAGCTCGGCGCCACCATCCGCTGGGCGGTGATCGCGGCCGATCAGGCGGCGCGCCACCTCTCGGGCCAGGAGCCCAGCCTGGAACTGGCGCTCACCGGCCACATGGTGCCCGAACTGGAATGGGATGTGCTGAACCAGGCGGAGGCCTTGCATGCAGGAAAAGCCTGACCCCCGGAACCTGCTGGAAACCGCCCGCGCGGCTTTGCTGGAGCGGCTGCTGCCCGCCCTGCCCGAGGCCGCCCGGCTGGAGGCGCGCATGGTGGCCAGCGCCATGGCTATCGCGGCCCGTGGCATCGGGGCTGCGGATGCGGCGCCGGAGCCCGAACTCGCCGCCGCCATCCGGGCTGGAGCGCTGGACGAGGATCCCACCCTGTTGCCATGGCTGCGAAAGACAGCGCGGGCGAGACTTTTGGTCAGCAACCCCCGCGCATTGTAGAGGGCTGTGGAAAAGCGCCGGCCAGCCAGTTGTTTCGCGGCCAGTTTGGCGCTTGCATGCGCGGCCACCTTGCCATAGTCCGCAAACGACCGGTGAGGGATGCGCAATGGCGGTGAAGACGCTCTTTGGAACTCTGCCGGGCATCGCCCTGTCACTGGTTCTTGGTCTGGCCTGGTTGTCGCCGGTCCAGGCTCAGACAGAAGCGCCGCGCCCCGCCACGCTGCTGCGCATCATGCTGCCCACTGAGGGCGCCACCGGCCTGGCGCCCGGCGCGGAGATGGAGGTGCAGGGCGTGCGCATTGGCCGCGCCCGGCGCTTCGCCATCGCGCCCGATGAGCGGCTTTACGCCGAGATCGAGGTGGACGAGGCGCTGCGCGACCTGGTGCGCCGCGACTCCCGCGCCACCATCCGCAGCCGCCTGACCGGCGCCAGCTATTTCGACGTCTCGCGCGGCAGCGGTCCTCGGCTGGACTGGAGCACCGCTGCGATCGATGCGCGGGCGGACCGCACGGCCAGCGACGCCACCGCCGCGCTGACCGAAGACATCCGCCAGCGCGCCATTCCCATGCTCGCCGACTTCCAGCGCGCCGGGGCCGTCATGGCCCGCGCCATGGAGCGCATCGACCGTGGTGAAGGCATCCTGGGCCGCATGCTGAGCGGCGACGCCTCGGGCGAGCAGGCCGCCGAGCTGATGGCCGAGGCGCGGGCGCTGTTCGATGCGGTGGGCCGCATCCTGGCCACGCTGGAACGCTCCGCCGGCAATGCCGAAAGGCTGACCGCCAGCGTGGCCGCCCCGCAGGGCGTGCCCGCGCTGCTGCGCAGGGCCGACGCCATGTTGGCGAATTTGCAGGCGATGACCCGCGACCTCTCCCGCGCCACGCCGCGCGCCACCGGCATCGTGCGCAATGCCGAGGAGGCCTCGGGCACGCTGGCGCCGATGCTTCTCCAGCTGCAATCGACCACGCGTGAGCTGGAGGCGCTGCTGGCGCAGGTGCGGGGCATGTGGCTGCTGGGCGGCGGCGGGCCGTTGCCCGAACAGGGGCGCCTGCCGGCCGAGAGGATCCGGCCATGAGAGTTCTACCTGTTCTGCTGCTGCTGGCGGCCTGTGGCGGCAGCGCGCCCGTGCCGACCGCCATGCCCGACGAAACCCTGCAACGCCAGCTGAGGGTGGCGCGTCTGGCGCTGGAGGGCGGGCGTTTCGAGGAATCCGCCCGGATCTACGCCACCGCCCTGACCCGCGCGCGGGAGCGTGATTCCGGCGCCGACATCGCCGAAGCCGCGACCGGTCGCGCCACCGCGCAGCTCTCCCAAGGCCAGGCCCGAGCGGCGCGCGACACCACCGAGGAGACAATGGCCGAGCTTCGCCGCCGCCACGCGCCACTGCCAGCCACATTGTTGCTGGCCACCGCCACGGCACGGTTCCAGGACGGCGACCCGGCCGGCGCCGTCGAGGCGGCCCGCATCGTGCTCCAGGGCAGCCACGCCGATGCGAAAAAGCGTGCATGGTTCCTGCTGGGCCTGATTGCCGCCCGCGCCGGCGATGCCGCCGCGCTGGCGGAGGCCCAGGCCGGGCTTGGCGAGGCTGGCCCCCAGGAATTCCGCGCCGACGCAGCCGAGCTTGCAGCGGAGGCGGCGCTGCTGCGCGGTGACCGCCCGGCCGCGCTGGATCGCGCCCAGGGCGCGGCAGAACTGCGGCAGGCCATTCTGGATTATCGCGGCCTGACCCGCGCCTTGCGCCTTGCGGCCCGCGCCGCCCCAACCGATCAGGCCGGCGACTACCTGCTGCGCGCTGCCCGCGGCGCCGCGGCGAGGCGGGAGGTGGAAACGGCCCGCGGATTATTCGCCGAGGCCGGCCGCGCTTCGGCCGCCCTGGCGCCCATTGCCCGGCGCGAGTCGGCGGCGTTGACCACCCCATAAACGCAGAAGGCCCGGCGGATCACCGCCGGGCCTTCACATCGCGTGCGCCCCAAGGGCGTCGCGGCAGTCCTACTGGGCCATCTCCACAGAGACGGCGGCCAGGGCCGCGAAACCGTTCGGGGACATCAGGCAATGAGACACTGGATCACCTCCTTTCAGCATGTTGAGACATTGAAATGGTGTCTCCGTCGCCGATTGAAAGGCCTCAGACCAAGCCGCCGCGACAGTGACGCAGGTCGATGACCTTGCGCCGATGGATCGGATGCGGTTTGAATAGTTGACCCTATGGCCCTGCCCGGCTGGAACAACCCGGTCACCGCGGGCAATGGCGCCAATCGGGTGCTGGCGACCACGGCGGCAGCGCCCGCCAGGGCGTGGGCGATGGCGCAAACACCATCGAATTGCAGGGCTGGAACAACGAGTTCACGCTCGGCCAAGGCGGCGACAGCATTGCAAGCGATTGCCCCACCCATCACCTCGGCGTTGCAGATGGGGGCCAACCATACCATGCTTGTTCGGATCAATGACCAGCAACGCAACACCGGCAACGGGCGGCATGACAGCGCAGGAACAGGCCCGGCAGGCTGCGCTGCGCAGCTATGCCATTCTCGATACACCCCCCGAGCCGGAATTCGACCAGGTCGTGCGGCTCGCGGCGCGGCTGCTGGATGTGCCGATCGCCCTGATCTCCCTGATTGATCACGATCGGCAATGGTTCAAGGCCTCGACCGGGCTGGACGGGGTGCAGGCCACGCCCCGCGAACTCGCCTTTTGCGACCACGCCATCCGCGACACCACGGTCATGATCGTGCCTGATGCGACCGCCGATCCCCGCTTTGCGACCAATGACCTTGTCACCGGCGATCCCGGAATCCGCTTCTATGCCGGCGCGCCGCTGGTGACACCCGAGGGCCAGGCCCTGGGCACGCTCTGCGTCATTGACCGCCGCCCACATCCCGGCATGACCGAGCACGACATCGCCATCCTTTCCGACCTCGCGATCTTTGTTCGCGACAAGCTGGAGTTGCGGCGTGAGACATTGCGCAGCAAGGCGCTGGCCGAACAGGCCGCGTTGCTCACCCGCCTGATGGCCGCTGCCGCCGAATCGCCGGATTTCCCCAGCGCCATCCATGCGGCCGCCGTGGCCATCGCCGAGGTCACCGGCGGCCTGTTCTGCCATGTCTGGCGCCTGGCCGCGGATGGCGAGCGTGCGGTCTTCATCGGCGGCACGGGACAGGGCGTATTGGGAGAGGAGGAGCATTTCGTCCGCCTCAAGGCGATGACGTTGACCCCCGCAAACTCCCAGGTCGCCGCGGCACTGGTCGAGGAGCGGCAGATCTGGAGCAAGATTGCGCCCGCGTCGGACACCGAGTCTCGGCCCGCCGCCAGCCTGGCCGGGGTACAGGGTGTGACGTTGCAACTGGCCACGCCCTTCGGTCTTGGCGAGGAGCGCTACGCCTTCTCGGTGGGCCTCGGCAAGCCGCCCGCCCAGCCCGAGGCGATGGCCAGCATGATGCGCGAGGCCACCGCCGCGCTGCGCCCCATCCTGCGGCGGCACAGGGAGGAGGCCTATGGTCGTCTGATCAGCAGCATGATGGAGACCAGTGCGAATGGCGTCCTGATCAGCGAGCCGCCTTTCGAGGAGCCTGGCCCCCACATCGTCTTCGCCAATGCAGCCTTCGAGCGCATGACCGGCTACAGCCTGGCCGAGATCAAAGGCCGTAGCCCGCGCCTGCTATACGGCCCTCAATCGGTCCGTAACCCCTACCGCATCAAGGGCGAGATCGCCGCAGGACGAAGCGTGACCGAGGAGGTCCTGCACTACCGCAAGGACGGAACGACCTTCTGGACTTCCATCCGGATCGCGCCGGTCGCCGATTCCAGCGGAACCGTCACCCATTACATCTCTTCGCAGACCGACATCACAGCCATGCGCCAGGCCCGGCTGGAGCGTGATGCCCTGACGCGGGATTTGCAGACCCTCGTCGCGGCCATCCCCGGCGTGCTGATGCGCCACCGCCCGCGCGCGGACGGATTTTGGGACCGCACCTTCGTCGCGCCCGGGGTGGAAGCCCTCACCGGCTACACGGTGGAGGAAGCCATCGTCTTGGGCTGGTGGATCGCGAATATCGGCGAAAGCGACAAGGCCAACCTCTACGCAGCGCTGCATGATGCCATCGAAGGCAGTCAGGCCCGCACCGATTTCCGCTTCCGCCGCAAGGACGGCGACTGGATTTGGATCCGCGTCCTCATGCGCGGTCACGCCGCGCACGATGGCGCGCGCGAGGTGATCAGCATCTGGAGCGACATCAGCGACGAATACCGCCTGGCGGCGGAGCGCGAGGCCAAGACGCGCGAGTTGGAGACCGTCATCGATACATTGCCGGGGGTTCTCATCCGCACCCGGCGGGATGAGGAGGGCGTCTGGAAGCGCATCCAGATTTCGCCGAACATCATCGAGCTGACCGGGCACTCCGTCGAGGAGGCGATGGCAGTTGCGTGGTGGTCAGACAATGTCGAGCCCGATGTGGCGCGGCGCGCCGCTGCGTACTTCAGCGGAGGCGCCACGACATTGCCCATGGAGAGCGAATTCCGCTTTCGCCACAAGCGGGGCCACCAGATCTGGATCCGGCGTCGCTCCCGCGGATATGTGGACGAGAATGGCGCAGAGGAGCTGGTGAGCATCTGGAATGACATCACCGAGCAGAAGAACCTGCTGCTGGAGCGTGAGGCCAAGACGCGCGAGCTGGAGACCCTGATCGAGACATTGCCCGGGGTTCTCGTCCGCAGCCGTCGTGACGCGGAAGGCAATTGGAAGCGTATCCTGGTCTCTGCCAACGTCATCGATCTCACCGGCTTCTCCGTCGCGGAGGCCATGCGGGACGCATGGTGGCTGGAGAATGCCGAGCCCGATATGAGCCCGGGCGCGGTGGCATTTTACGACGGTGAACCCACGCCCATACCCAGGGAGGGCGAACTCCGCTTTCGCCACAAGCGCGGCCACTGGATCTGGATCCGGCGCCGCTCCCGCCGTTATCAGGACGACAATGGCGTGCAGGAACTGGTGAGCATCTGGAACGACTTCACCGACCAGAAAAATCTCCTGCTGGAGCGGGAAAAGCTCACGGCGGATTTGCAGCGCATCATCACCACCATGCCGGGCGTTCTGGTCCAGCTTCGACAGGATAGCGAGGGGACCTGGGTGTGCCAGTACATCTCGCCCGCCATCGAGGCGCTCACGGGCTTCACCGTCGAGGAGACGAAACGGCCGAATTGGTGGCTCGACAACCTGCACCCAGCCGAAACGGACCGTTTACCGTCCCTGGTCTATCAAGCCGACATGCCCGAGCGGCAGACGGTGACGTTCCGCTTCCGCCACAAGCAGGGGCATTATATCTGGGTCAACCGCACCACCAGCGGCTACCTGGCTCCCTCCGGCCAGCCGGAAGTCATCTCCATCTGGAACGACGTCACCGCTGAGCAGCGCCTCCTCATCGACCGGGAGGAATTGGCCAGTGACCTCCAGGCCGTGATTGAAGCCATGCCGGGCGTGCTGATTCGGATCCGCAACAGCGGCGATCGCTGGGACAGGGTCTACGTTGCGCCAGGGATCGAGGCGCTGACAGGGCACAGTGTCGCGGAGGCCATGCAACCGCAATGGAAGGACGACAATCTGGACCCGGCGGATAAGGGCCTGCTGGTCGGCCAGATGCGCGGCCATTTCTCGCAGGACCAGCTCTCCGTGGAATTCCGCTTCCGTCACAAGCAGGGCCATTGGATATGGATCCGTCGGATCGCGCGCGGGCATATCGGGGACCAGGGCGTGCGCGAGATCATCGCGATCTGGCAGGATGTCACGCATGAAAAGAGCCTCGCGGAGCAGTTCGCCCAATCGGCCAAGCTCGCGCAATTGGGCGAGGTGGCGACAGGCATGGCGCATGAGCTGAACCAGCCGCTGGCTGGCATCAGCCTGGCGGCCGAGAACGCGCAGCGCAGCCTGACCCGCCTGCCGGAACCGCCGCAGCGCGCCCTGGAAAAGCTCGGCCTGATCGTCGACCTCACCAAGCGCGCCTCGGACATCATTGACCACATGCGCGTCTTTGGCCGGACCGATACGGACAGCCGCGGCCCGGTCTCGGTGGCGGAGGTGGTCAAGGGGGCCGGGCAGTTGCTGGCGAGTAAGCTGCTTGGCGGCGGCGTCAGGCTGCAAACCTCCCTGCCGGAGGGGCTGCCGCCGGTGCTCGGCAAAGCCGTCCCGCTGGAGCAGGTGATCATGAACCTGATCAGCAATGCCTGCGACGCTTATGTCGGGCTCCGCGAACCGGTCCCGACCGAGCGTCGGCTGATCAACGTCACTGCCCATGCCGAGGCGGATTGGATCAGCATCGAGGTGCGCGATGCGGCGGGCGGCATTCCGGGCGAGGTGCTGCCGCGCATCTTCGAGCCGTTCTTCACCACCAAGCCGGTGGGCCAGGGCACCGGTCTCGGCCTGTCGATCAGCTACGGCATCATCAGCGACATGGGCGGCACGATCAGCGCGGAAAACCAGGGGGATGGCTGCCTGATGCGCATCCTGCTGCCGGTCGCACTGTAGGGCGTTTTCAAGCCTTGCGGCTTCGCAAGGCGACCCGGGAAACGCGCGACAACAAAGCCTGGAGCCGGGTCAGTTCCCGGCCTTCTTCGCGTCGGCCTCGTTGCGGCGGACATAGTCGCTGAGGACATCGAGGAAGGATTTGCCGCGGCTGTCCACCTGAATGGCATCGGCCGACGGCAGCGCATTGGCGGCGACGGCGCGGGCGCGCACCGCCTCATCCTCGCCGGCGAAGGCCATCGACCAGCCTGGAAAGCTGCGTTCCGTGACGGGGTGGAAATGCAGGATGGTGACGTCGCTGTGGCGCGGGTCGCACTCGATGGCCTCGAAGGTTTCCTCCAGCGCCTCGCGCGGGCCTTCGAGCACCTGGGCGAAGCAGCCATCGGAGAAGAGCAGCGCGCCGGTCAGCTCGCGCTGGCGGTTCTTGCGCCAGGCGGTGGCCAGGATGTCCATCACCTGGGCCTTCCGCTCCGCCTCATCGCCTTCAAGATTGCTGCGGCTGAAATAGGCGATGCTGTGCAGCGCTTCGGTCATGTTTCCTCCTCAATGAGGCTGGCGAGATCACGCGGCGCGCGAATGGCCGCATCCATCTCCGTATCGTCCAATGGGGCGCCGAGGAACGCGCCCTGGCCGCCGGCCACCCCGTCCCGACGCACGGCTTCGAATTGCGCCGCGGTGGCCACGCCATCGGCCAGGGTGGTGATCCCAAGCCCCAGGCCGACGGCCGAAATGGCGCGGATCATCCAGGCGGAGGCGCTGGATGGTGGCGTGCCGGGCGGCGTTTCACCACCCAGATCCGAGGCCTGGGTGAAGCTGCGGTCGATCTTGATTTCATCGAACTGAATCCGCGCCAGCATGCCCAGCGAGGCCCGCCCCACGCCAAAATCCTTGAGCGAGAGTCTGACGCCAAGCGCCCGAATCTCGCGCAGCACCGCCAGGGCGTCCTCCGATATCGCGCCCTCGACCAGTTGCAACTTCAACTGACCCGGCGCCAGCCCGCTCTTGGCCAAGGCGTCGGCGACCAGCTGGACGAAGACCCGGCCCTCGCGCAATTGCAGGGGCGAGATGTCCACGCCGACCTGCATGGCATGGCCCTCCGGCCCTTGCGGCCATTTCGCCGCGGCCATGCAGGCGCGTTGCAGCGCCCAATTGCCCAGCAGATTGACCAGCCCGATTTCCTCGGCGAGGCGGAAGAAGGTGTCGGGTCCCTGCACGCCGCGCAGGGGATGGACCCAGTTCAGGACGGCGTCGAAGCCGCGCAGCCTTCCGTTGGAGAGCTGGATCTGCGGGTGGTACCGCAGGATGAATTGCTCAAGCTGGACCGCCGCGCGCAATTCCATCTGCTGCAGGCCCAGCGCCGCCCGCAGATCATTCTCCAACGCCCGGCGAAGCTGGGAGAGTTCAAGCATCGAGTGCTCGAACGATTTCTGCCGATTGCGGCCCTCGATCTCGGCGTGGTGAAGCGCGATATTGGCGGATTGGATCAGCGCCTCGGCATCGGCGCCATCCCGGGGCCAGGTGGCCAGGCCGATGCTGGCGGTGATCTTGATGGCATGGCCATTCACCGCATAGGGGCGGGAGACAAGCTCCAGCAGTTTCTGGCCGGTGCCGGCGGCGTCCACGCTATGCGGCAAGAGGATGGCGAATTCATCACCGCTGATTCGCCCCAGCACGGCAGCCTGCCCGGCGGCGCCCTTGATCCGGCTGGCCACGCGCTTGAGGACGGCGTCCCCGGTTTCCAGACCGGCACTGTCATTGATCGACTTGAAATGGTCGAGATCAATGGCCAACAGGGTCGGCCTGTCGGAGCGAAGGGCGGCCTCCTGCAGGACCTGCGCGACTGCCACGCAGAAACGGCTGCGACGCATGAGGCCGGTGAGCGGGTCGAAATCGCTTTCGTTCTCGGAAACTGTTTCCATTGTCCCCACGATTTTTCTGACCTGATGCTGCCGTGTATCATACGGGCAGATGTTGGAACAGGACCGGATATTGCGCGAGGTGCCGGGCGGCTGATAGACGGATGAGGCAGGCAGTACGAAAATGAGAGCGCGTGAGGTCACGTTTCTGCTATTGTTTCAAAAGTGTTTGCACGCAAAAGTTGAGTGCTGCATATTCTGAAACAATGTAATTTTCGGAGTTCGCTTGTGAGATCCCCGGTGGATGCGAGCACATCATCCCGCCCCACTGACGAGCCGATCGCTGCGCTGAGAGGCACGAACACCTCGATCCCGGAAGAGCAGCGCCTGGCCGCACTCATGCGCTACAGGCTTCTCGATACCCCGCCGGAGGAGCGCTTCAACGACATCGTCGCGGTCGCGGCCCGGCTGCTGAACACGCCCATCGCCCTCATCTCGCTGCTCGATGAAAAGCGGCAATGGTTCAAGGCGAGATTCGGTCTCGGCGTTGCGGAAACACCGCGCGACATCGCCTTTTGCGACCATGCGATCCGCGGGCGGGAGACCTTCGTTGTCCCCAATGCGATGGAAGATCCTCGCTTCGCCGAAAACCCCCTGGTGACCGCTGGCCCGGAAATCCGCTTCTACGCCGCCGCACCCCTGGTCACGCCCGATGGTCACGCGCTTGGAACGGTGTGCGTCATTGACGTCAAAGAGCGTCGGGATTTCGGCCCGGAGGAGCGGCTGGTGCTGGAAGCGCTCAGCCGGCTGGTGATGGACCAACTGGAATTGCGGCGGCAGGCGATGATCAACGCCGCGATGGCCGAGCGTGCCGTACTGCGAGAGAAACTCCTGCTCGTGACCGCCGAGGCCCCGGATTTCGAAGCGGCGATCAAGGCGGCTTGCAAGACCCTGCAGGAGGCCACCGGGGCGTTGTTTTGCCACGTGTTTCGGCTGGCGGCCGATCGTGGGCGGATTCACTTCATCAATGGGGTGGGCCAGGACGCCCTGGGCAGCAGTGACTATCTGGACCATCTGCGCAACCTGACGCTGGACATGACGGGAACCCCCGTTTCGGCGGCCCTTCTGGGCCTTCGCCAGGTGATCGAGCGCGCGCCCCGCGCCCTCGATCTGGGAGCATGGCCTGCCTCGGCCCTGATCGCGGCACATGGCATGGCAGAGGCGCAGATCGCCACGCCGTTCTGGCTTCTGGAGGAGCGCTACGCCTTCGTGCTCGGGCTCGAGCGCACGCCGGCTGATCTCGATCATCTGGCGGCGTTGATGGCCAATGTGACCTCGACCCTGCTGCCCCTTCTTCGCCGCGTTCGCGACGAGGAAAAGGCCCGCATGTTCCAGCGCGCGGTGGAAGCGAGCCTCGACCCCGTGCTCATCACCGAGGCGGCGCCGATCGCTGAGCCGGGCCCGCGCATCATCTTCGCCAATGATGCCTTCTTCCGGGAAACCGGCTTCAGCGCCGACGAAGTCATCGGCCGCAGCCCGCGTTTCCTGCAGGGGGCCGATACCTCGCCAGAGGCACGATCGAATATCCGCCGGGCCATGCAGGCGTGGCGACCGATTCGCCAGGAAATCCTGAACTATCATAAGGATGGATCAGCCCGTCTGGTCGAGCTGAACATCGCCCCCGTCGCCGATGCGAGCGGCTGGTTCACCCACTTCATCTCGGTGCAGCGCGACCTGACCGAGCAGCGGGAGGCCGAGCAGACGCGCATGCAATTGGCCGACGAGCTGGAGCATCTGATCGATGGGATGCCCGGCGCGCTGATGCGGGTGGGCAAGGACGCTTCGGGCTTCACGACGGCGCTCTATTCCTCGCCCTCGATCAAGGCCATCACCGGCTATGCCCCGGACGAGATCGCGCCGGGCTTCATGGCGCGGCATTTGTCGGAGCCGGACCTTCTCCTTCTGCGCGCCAACATCAACCAAGCGCTGCAAAAGGGTGAGGCGCAGTTGGAGTTCCAGTTCCGCCATCGCCATGGCCAGAACCGCCTCATCCGCTCCCAGCTCAACGCCAACCCCACCACACGCGGGTATGGCGAAGTGATCATGAGCTGGAGCGACATCACCAAGGAACGCCAGCTCTCCGACCAGCTCGCGCAATCGGCCAAGCTGGCACAGTTGGGCGAAGTGGCGACGGGCATGGCGCATGAGCTGAACCAGCCGCTCGCGGCCATCGGCCTGGCCGCCGAGAATGCGCTGCGCAGCCTGGCCCGCCTGCCCGAACCGCCGGCCCGCGCGCGGGAGAAGCTGGAGCTCATCCTCGCATTGTCGCAGCGCGCCTCGGACACGATCGATCACATGCGGATCTTCGGGCGCACGGGCAGCGGGCCGAGCGAACCGGTGGCCGTGTCGGATGTGCTGGCGGGCGCGCAGGGCCTGACACAGGCCAAGCTGAAGCAATGCGGGGTGCACCTGGTCAGCCAGCTGCCGGCCGACCTGCCGAAGCTCCTGGGAAAGCGCATCCCGCTGGAGCAGGTGATGATCAACCTGATCTCCAATGCCTGCGATGCCTATGCGGCCGCGGAGCCGCGGGTGGAACTCGAACGGCGCAGCATCACCGTCACCGCGATGGCGGCAGCGGGCCGCGTGACGCTGCGGGTCCAGGATCATGCGGGCGGCATTCCTATCGATATCCTGCCGCGGATTTTCGAGCCCTTCTTCACCACCAAGAGCGCGGGGCAGGGAACCGGGCTTGGCCTTTCGATCAGCTACGGAATCATCACCGAGATGAAGGGTTCGATCACGGCAGGGCTGGCCGATGGCGGCACAGTCTTCGTCATCGACATGCCGGCGGCCGCGCCGGAGTGGTAACGGCAGGGCCGTTATGGTCCGGGCCTAGACCACGCTGCGTTCACATGCGTTCACTCCGCGCGGCCTAGCCATTGCTGAGAGGATGATTCAGCGTTTTCGGCGATTCCGCCTCAACGCACCGGGCTGGCCCGATCCCACAGGATAAAGCCCAGCGCGGCAAAGGGCGCCAGAATATACAGCCCCACCATGATCCAACCCAGCGCGCCGAGCATGCCGAGGGCGATGAGGCCCGGGATGATCATCACGCCGATATCGAGCTGCCGGTCCTCCTCCGCCTGCATGCGGTGCAGCCATTCCGTGGGGTGGGCGCTGCTGGTCTTGCGCTCGGGTGCGACGATGATGCTGGTCTGGATCATGGTGGTCTCCTTTTTCGGACGCTGCGCGGGGTTCCGTGCGCCCTTCGATGAAGCGACATTGCCGGCGAACAGGGCCGATTACCCGTCAGGTTTGGTCTGGAAATATTGTCCGGCAGGGCTGGCGGAGAGCCTGAAAAACCCACGGAAATCCGCCATTCTGGTGAAGGGTTGACCAGATTTCCTGACATTGGCCCCGGGGTTGTCGGGGCGTCGCTGGTCTGGCGCGATGGCCTGGGGCCTCAGCGTGACGCGAGCAGCATCGCGCCGCCGCCCTTCGCCATCGGGCCTTCCTGCCGGGCGATGCGCGCGAGCATGATCAGCGCCCCGCCGTAATAGTCGGTGGCGCTCCGCTGGGCCGGAAGCTGCGCGGCGGCGAGGCGGTCATCCCTGGCGGCGCAGGCGATGGCGGCGATGGCCACGATGCCGGCATGGCCGGCATAGGGTGCCAGGGCGCCGGTCCGCAGATCGCTCCAGGCCGGCGTGGTGCCGGGCTGCGCGCGGGTCCAGAAATGGGCGGTGGCGGCAACCGGGGCGGCGCTGCACTGGCCGGCCCAGGCGAGGTAGAGCGGCACGCGGATCGCATCCCAGGAGAAGCGCGGCGGCCAGCCATCGGCGATCCGCACGGTGCCATCGGTCTTCATCACCTCGACCCAATCCGCCGGCAGTGCCCAGCGCCCGAAACGCGCGGTGTCGAGCAGCCAATGCGAGTCGGCCTCCAGGCTCTCCCAGCCGGCGCTCGGCGCCAGGCTGGCCAGGGCACGGATGGCGGGCATGTTGTAGTAGGAGGGGTTGATGACCACGCGGTCCGCCTTCTCGAAGCCAAAGGCGCCGGGCAGCAGCAGCGTACGGCCGGCCACCTCCTTGACCGACAGGCGCATGATGTCGCGCGCCATGCGGGTGGCGAGCTGGCGCCAGGCCGGCACCTCCCACCGCGCGGCGGCGCGCTGCAGGGCCCAGGCGATCATCAGGTCGCCATCGGTCGCGTTGTTGCGGTCGTCGGGCATCATCGGGCGGCCGGGCTGGTGGCGCCAGGCGAAGAGCGCATCGGTCGGGCGCGAGAGATGCAGGCGGGTCCAGTTCAGCAGGCTCTCGAAGGTGGCGCGGTCATCGGCCCATTCGGCCAGCACCATCGCGAAGCCCTGGCCCTCGGAATGCGAGATGCCGCCATTGGCATTGTCCACCACACGACCCTCAGGGGTGATGCAGCGGGCCCGGAAGGCGGCCCACTCGGCACGGTCGGCGGCGCCGGCGCTGGCGGTGGGGGGCAGCGGCCGGGCGGGCATGGCGGGGGCGGGCATGCCGGCGGTGGCCTGGCCGCGGGAGGGAGCCAGCGCCACGCTGGGCAGCACCGAGGCCATCGACAGGCCGAGCAGGCCGCGCAACATCGCCCTGCGACGCGGCGCGGCAGCGCTCTGCGGGGCGGTGAATTCGGCGGTCGTGGCTGCTGTGCTGGTCATGTTCAGGCTCCTCTTTGCGGTGTGGAGCGCTGCTGTTCGGTGCGCTCTCGACACCCCGAAACTGCCTGGGAACTGGCCGGAAAGCTCGTCAGGTTCAGTCCTGAAAACTGCGTTATTTCAATGGATTACCGGATTTTTTCGGGGAAGAACTGGTGCCCGGATGACTTGTCGGTGGGCGGCTAGGCGGGCTCCCGAAAGGTCGGGAAAAACCCGAATTGCAGGGGCATTTCTGGGGCCTTGTCGGACCGGCCAGCGACATTTGCCGACCCTGGGGGCCGGCCGCGCCGACACGTCACGGGGCTTCGCGGCGCCAGTGCCGCGTGCTAGCCAAAATTCACGTTCATTTTGTTCGCAGAGGTGCTCGCGATGTTGCCCAGTCCCGGCCAGGCGGCGTCAGCTACGGTGCTGTTCATCGAGGATGACGAAATCCTCGCCAATGAACTGGTCGAGACCTTCGAGCATAACGGCATGTCCGCCCGCTCGGTGGGCGACTGGCCCTCGGCCCTGGCGCTGCTCGAGGGCTGGATGCCGGACCTCATCGTGCTGGATCAGCGGCTGGGCACCCTCGACACCCTGCTGATGCTGCCCGATCTGCGGCGGCTGACGGCCGCGCCCGTGCTCTTCCTCACCGGCAACCGTGCCGAGGCCGATCGCATCATCGGCCTGGAGCTGGGCGCCGATGATTTCCTGCTCAAGCCCATCGCCGGCCGTGAGCTGGTGGCGCGGGCACGGGCACATCTGCGCCGCGCCGCCCAGGCCTCGCCCGTGGCGCAGAAAACCGAATGGCGGATCGTCATGGCCCGCCGCCAGCTCGAACGCCCCGATGGCACGGTGGTGCCGCTGACCTCGGCGGAGTTCGACCTCCTCGCAGTGCTGGCCGCCGTCCCGGGCGAGGCGATGGACCGCGACAGGCTGACGCGGGAGGTGCTGCACCGGCCCTACCGGTCGGAGGATCGCTCGCTGGACAATCTCGTGCACCAGATCCGCCGCAAGCTCGGCCGCACCGGCGCCGGCGAGGTGATCGTCAGCGTGCGCAACCAGGGCTACGCCTTCAAGGGCTTTCCGGAAGCCTGACCGGCTCGCGCCGCGGCTCGCGCTCGGTCATCGCGCGGGGTGCATCCGCCGCGGGGAGCAGGATGGTGAAGCGGCTCTCGCCGCCCTCGCTCTCGGCGGTGATCGTGCCGCCAAGCTCGGTGATGATGCCGAAGCACACCGACAGGCCAAGGCCGCTGCCCTCGCCCACATCCTTGGTCGTATAGAATGGCATGAAGATGCGTGGCAGCGCATCAGCCGCGATGCCGCCTGCGCGGTCATGCACGATGATCTCCACCTCTGCCCCGCGCGGGGTGACCGAGATGGTGATGGGCCGTGGCCCCGCGCCGCCGCGCCGCCGCGCCGCCGCGCCGGGCATAGGCCTCGCAGGCGTTCTGCACCAGGCTCCGCAGCGCCTGCAGCAGCGGGTTCTCGATGGTCATGGCCGCGGGCGTGCCGTCCTGCAGCCGCAGCAGCAGCGAGGCGGAGGCCGCGGCCATCACCTGCGCCTCCTGCTGCCGCAGCCGTTCCAACAGCGGCGCCAGCGGCACCGCGCCGCGCGGCTGGTCGCCGATGCGGCCGAAGACCCGCATCGTCTCGATGATGCCGGTCGCGCGCTGCGCCATGTCCACGATCAGCGCCAGCTTCCCCAGGGCCCGCTCCGGCGTGGCGCCCGGGCGGTTGAGGCTGCGCATGGCATTCTCGGCCGCCAGGCTGATGCTGGCCAGCGGCTGGTTCAGCTCATGCGCCATGCCGGTGGTGACATCGCCGAGATGCCGCAGCCGGGCCATCCCCGCCTCGGCCCGCTCGGTCCGCTCCAGCACCAGGGCTCTCTCGCGGTTGAGGCGAAACTCCCGCCGCAGCGCCAGCCCCACCGAAAGGATGCAACACTCCAGCACCAGCGCCGCGGCGCCGAGATAGAGGACCTGCCGCCGCCAGGGCGCCAGCGCCTCCGCCTGGGTGATCGTGGCGGTGACCTGGAGCGGAAATTGTTGCAGCCGGCTGACACCCAGCAGGATCGGCCTGCCGCTGATGGCGCTCAAGGCGGCGAAGGTGGTGGTTCGGCCATCGCCTAGGAAATCC